>UMGZ01019888.1_pt1 | contig 47380 bp, 36 predicted proteins | sample 1965421 | NCBI WGS metagenome assembly UMGZ01 (sample SAMEA4836087, study PRJEB28245) | human gut metagenome | biome: gut microbiome; material: fecal sample | place: Denmark | collected 2008
GCACTCTTTTTATTTCAAACAGGAAAATTTAAACAGGCTCTTAATTATTTCACATTAAAATACATACTATATTCAGATCACAGTCGCGCAGCCCCTCAATAATTCCGTATCGTAGCATATACCCCATAGGATTCCTTGTCCACATCAAACAAGGGGCGAAGCCGAAACTCGCGTTCTCCGTTCTTCAGGACAAAACGTCCGGACTCACTATCCGCAAACGACAATCCTGCAAGTATCTCATCTTTGTTGCCTTTCAATATCACCTCGTCACGGGTCTCGAAAGCCAACAGCATCGGGCCATAAAACACAGCCAACATATTTTCCTTATCCGGCATGGACTGCAAACGGAATGCGTAACGAAACTCTATCCGTACCCTGTCACCATCTGCCCAACGCCTTGAAAGTTTTAGGAAGGAAGACGGACGTACCGGCATTTCCTGCTTCTCACCGTTCACATATACCACTGCACCATCCGTCCAGGCGGGTATGAACAAATTCAACACGAAATCCACCGGACGGCGCACCGACACGGTGAAATCCACTATCGGTTCCACCGGAAATCCCCCGGCTTGTTCCAAACCGACCTTTTTATCAGCCCAATGCACTTTGGAAGGCACGTATAAATTCACATACACGGCCGAGTCGTCATGATAATAAATGCCGTTGTTCAATTTGGCAAACGCTTCGGCACAAGACCCGCTGCAACACTTGAAGTCGTTGTCCGCCATGTACGCCTTATGACGAGGTGACCCCAACGGCAAATGGTAAACATAAGCTCCCGTGGAACGGCTCTGCACGGGAAGCACCGCATTATAGAACATGTTCATGTAAACATCCGCATAACATGGATTACCCGTCCACGAAAAAAGACTGGCATTCAACCGCTGCGTGTTATGAGTCACGCAACTCTCCGCAATGCCTTTGGTCAAAGTATTGCACAGATGGCAAGGTTCGCCCCAATGCTCTGCCGTCAACGAAGTCTCGGTCGTGACGTTCGGGCGCGGACCGCTGCTTGTGCCGTTGACATACGCATGGGAATGCATGAGCATATTCCAAAAGTTCGCAACGGACTTCCTGTAACATTCCTCCCCCGTGGACTCATACCGCCGGGCAAAACCGTTCACCAAAACAATGTGCGTATTGGCATGCAATCCGGAAAGAATGTCCTCGTTCCGCACCAAGGGTTCCAAAAACCATGAGGGGTCAAATAAGGAAGCCAGTTCCAAATACCGGGGTTTTCCGGATACACAGTAAAGTTGGTACAACACTTCGTTCATGCCCCCCATCTCATTCTGGGGATTGGCATCTGCCGTGTACATCATGCGTGCGACAGTCGCCGGATCCAGTTTCGACATGCGCCTGTCCACATAACCGGCCAAGCCCTCCACCATGGCGTATGCCTTTTCATTGCCGGTGCGGAGATACACGTCCAACAGTCCCTGCATGATTTTGTGAAGCGTATAATACGGTGCCCACACACCTGTAAAACGCGTCTCCAACACCTCTATGTCCGTTTCGGGAAAAGCGCTTAAATAACCGTTGCCGTGTGCTTGCTGGCAGGCATACATGCCCTCGACGACCTTCTCCAAGTTCCGTACCAACCCAGCGTCTTCATATCTCTCCACCAAGGCTGATACAGCCGAAAGATAATGTCCCACGAAATGTCCCCGCAAGCCTACGCCGGGCGACTCCCAGCCTTCCAAGGGCTTTGCCACGGAAGGCAAGCCTGCGTTCACCCTAAAATTATGCAATAACCTGTCCGGTTCCAACGACTTAAGGAAAGCGGTATTCAGGTCTTCCCGCTGCTTAACCCACGAAGAAGCCAATTCCACGTCATGGCTTGGAAACGGCAACAACATCTCCGTCGCAGAAGGGCTGACGGCCATCTTGCCGCCTGCTTCCATCCGAACGGCTACCCAAAGGAAAAGTATAAACCAATAATGTGCCTTCATACACCCGTATCATTTATTCCTACTGCAAAGATACGCCCTTTCCACCCATCATAATAGGACAAAACCACCAAAAAGATAGGATAAAAAACTTTTTTATCACGATTCTCTTTCCATGCCATGCAAAAACAACTTGGCGTGACATTTCCATCCCTACGTACGCATTGGCTTTCGCAAAGGCGAGAGAGCCCCCGGAAAACTACCTTTCACCCAACACGAACAAACGAATATAGACATTCTTTTTGAACAGCAGCACCAAACGGTAACAAACCACCAGTTCGACCAAGGCCAGACATGGCGGCAGGACAAACGTCCAAATCATGGGTACATAAAATCCCAGACTGTTGAACAGGTATTCCAACAAAAAAGTCTGCAACCAATAAATGCCCAAAGTAGACCGTCCTATGCCATTCAATGCCGTTGCGATTCCTTTACCCTCAATAAGGCGGTAAACGTAGGGAGACAACAGGAAAAACGACATGCTGCCTGCAATGCCTATCGCCAGACGATAGAGCACCACAGAAAGGTTCTGCACGTCCCACGTGAACGTCCCCCAGTCCAACACCTGAGTGGGAACCATATACACCGTAAGCCTCCCGGACCAAAATGGCAGCATAACACCAAAAGCCACAAGGGAAATCCCTAAAAACCATTTGCGGTGGCGGTCCAAAAGGGATTGATTCAGCTTACAAGCATATCCCACCCAAAACATGGGAAGCATAAAGTTGAAGTTCGCCACGCCGCCATAGGGCAAAATGCCGGACAACACGACAGTCACGAGGGCTGCCAGCCAAACATTCCGGAACAAGCGGATGGACAAGAATCCCACCAAATAACACAAAAACACACATTTCAAGAACCACACCGTGTTCATAAACCCCATCCAATCGGGAGTGAACAGGGCCGGCCACGGGTTATGCCCCATGACGGACACCGCCGTCCACACTATGACAAAAGCCGTCACCGAGGGCAAGAGCAACTGCACGAACTTCTTTTTCAACAGTTCTCCAAAAGTGAGCTTCAACGAAGAACCGAAGAAATAACCGCACAGCAACATGAACAGCGGCATGTGGTAAGTATAAATAAAACTCCAAATAGGGTTATCCCAATAGTCATTCCCCGTGAGTTGTTCCACAGAATGCCCCAACAAGACACTGCCAATGGCGAAAAACTTCAAGAAATCAAGATAAGGGATGCGGGCTTTCGAAGTTTCCATCAGAATGATATGATTAATGTTTTGAATAATTGCTTTCCGCCATTCCCCCACTTCACAAGCGGCATTCCGTGGCCGCCCCGTCGTAACGGACTTCCACGCCCGCCCCTTCACGGAACACCTCGTCCGCACTGCCTCCCAAGACCACGCGGAACTTGCGGGACTCCTCCATACCGGGAAACGAACCTTCGCGCTGCCCGACGGACAATACACCCCGGCTATCGTCCCATTCCATCCGGACGGTCGAGAAACGCCCCTGTTCGTAACCGTAATTGTCGCCTTCGTCCTCATACAGGGTGAAAACGGCATCCCGTCCGGGATAGACCACGATGGTAAGTTCTTTTCCCGGCAACTCTCCCGTATGCTGCACAACCGGCCCCATCGGAACGATGGAACCCTGGCGTACGAACAAGGGAATCTTGTCGATTGGCGCATCCGCCTTGACATCCCGGCCGCCCCGATACTTCTTCCCGCTCCAGAAATCCACCCAGTCCGCACCCTTCGGCAAATATACGGCCCGAGCCTTTTCCACACCCTGCAAAGCCACGGAACCTTTATCATAGTACATCGGACGGGTCACGGGACACACCAGAAAAGCCAGACCGAACATGAATTCGTCCTTGATGTCGTGTACACGGGCGTCGTCCGCAAAATCGAAAGCCAACAACCGGCTCATGGTATAGCTTTCTTGCGTGACCTTCCCGGCCAAAGAATATATATAAGGTATCAGGCGGTAACGTAAACGAATCATGCGCAGGATGCTGTCATAAAAAGGCTCGCCCGGCCGGCCGAACCGCCAAATCTCACGCGGAGTGTCCGTGCCATGGCTGCGGAACAGAGGCAAAAATGCCCCGTATTGCAGCATCCGCACGTAATATTCCCGGTAACCCATATCGTCCACGCCGGCATCGAAGTCTCCCGCACGAAACCACTCGCGCCCTTTCCGCGTGAAAAACGAACCGATATCCACCGTCCAATAAGGACAGCCCGTAGCCATGAAATTCAACCCCTGCGGAATTTGCTGGGCGAACGACTTCCACGAAGCATGCGTATCACCGTTCCACGTGATGGTGGAATAACGCTGTTGTCCCGCATAACTGGAACGCGTCAGGTTCACCACTCGCTTGCGGTCGGTCGTGGCACGCTGGTTCTCATACAGCCCCTTGGAATGATACAACGAGAAAAGGCTGCTCCGCTCAGCCCCCAACACACCGTCCAGCAAAGCCAGATTCCCTTTCCACCGTTCTTCATGGCTGTCCCAACCGTATCCTTCGGACATCGGTCTCCAATCCGCATCCAACGGTTCCGTGCAGTCGCACCACCAAGCATCGAAACCGTTGCCGAAGAATTCCCCGTCGGCATATTCCCAATAGCGCGCCCGGGCCAGGGGATTGAAAGCGTCATACACAGAACGGGGCAACATAAAGCCACGCCTCTCAAAGTCTTTCGTCTGGGGGCAGTTCGTCGGGTTGGGCCAAATGGACACCATCAGCTTGGCATCCCACGCATGTATGGAATCTGCCAACGCACGCGGGTCGGGATAGTTTTCACGGTTCATCTTCATGTGCCCCCACTGTCCGCCAGGCCAATAATTCCAATCCTGCACGATGACATCCAAAGGCACCTGCCGCCGACGGTATTCCTGCACGACGTCCACAAGCTCCTTCGAATGAGTATAGCGTTCCTTAGACTGAATGTAACCGAAAATATACCGGGGCATCATCGGAGATTGTCCTGTCAACTTGCGGTACTGAGCCACGACGCGATCCATCGTAGTTCCTTTCATGAAATAATAATCCACCTCCTTGGCGGCTTCCAATTCCATGAAACCGCCTTCCGCCCCGTCTTGGAACTTCATCCCGCAACCCGCATCGAACAACAGGCCGTAACCGGCCGTGGAGTTCAACACCGGTACCATCTCTTTCAGGTTATGCTGGCACAGGTACATCGTCTTGCCCCGCAAATCGAGGAAATCTTCCATGTGGCATCCCAAACCGTAAAGTGCCTCGCCTTCCGACCAGCAGAAATGATTCCTGAACTTCCAAGTCCACCCCACCGTGTCGCGACGGAGCACGTCCATCACTTCTTTCTCTCCGTCGGCCGTTTTCTCGATTCGCCTGCTATCCGGATCGTAAACGACGTTTTCCATATACGTCTTCTCGGCCTCGCGCGGCATGTCCTGACGCTCGGAAAGCAACACCTTTCCCGTGCGGGCATCCTTATAAGTAAGGGCACAAGTGTTCAAATCCACCCGCACTTCCAGACTGTCCGACTGCAAAGAAAGCCCCCCTGACACCGAAGCTACCTGAAAAGGAATCTTGTTTTCCGTCCGCTCCACGCATACTATCGTACCGTTCCCCAAAAAGTCGGCTTCACGCGTATAACGTACCCTCACGATGTCCGGACTCACGAACTCCACACGCATGCGCCCGTCCGCCGTACGGCAATATACCCCGTTCTCCAACATGACATACCCGTCGTCCGCCGCCGCGACCATAGCCACAGAGCCGACAGAAATAAAAAAACACAATGCTGCACTAAACTTGGAAAAGCCCGACTTCCAAAAACTCGGCCTCGGGTTTGCAGATACCTCTATATCCATATATCTTTCGCTTGTTGTCATGCGGCAAAGATACGGTTTTCCATTTTTCCGTTATAGGACAAAACCACACAAAAGATAGGACTATATGTACAAGACTTCCGTCGACAATGATTCACCTTGCCATTTTACGTAGGATTTTCGGGAACTGCCAAACAAAAATCAAGGTGCAACAAACGGCTGCGGCGGCATCGGAAACACCCTCGGCGGCGTACACGCCCATAACCCCCATCCAGCGCGGCAACAGTAGAGCCAACGGCACCAACAATATCACCTTACGCAACAAGGCGATGAAAACGGACACCTTGGCCTGGCCAAGCGCGACAAACATGTTCTGGCAAGCCCGTTGCAGGCCGAAAATCGTCATACCGGCCAGGAACACGGGTAAGGTATGCTCCACGGTGGCTATCAGCCGTTCGTCGGACGTAAAAGCCGAAGCGACCAATCCGGGAAACAGAATCATGAAAAGGACAAGCAGCAGGTTGAAAGAAAACATCACCCGGACCACGATTTTAAAGCAGTCCTTCACCCGCTCACGGTTCCCGTGGCCGTAGTTGTAACTCACGATAGGAATAAAACCTTGTGCGAACCCTGTCAACGGTACACTGACGGCCAACATCGCACTTTGCATGATGGCCAATGCGCTGATATAGATGTCGCCATACACTTTCAAGCCGCTGTTCAGCACAAAACCCACCAGACTTTCCGTACTGGCCATGATGAACGGGGACACGCCCAAGGCCAACGTGGCACCGATGATTCTCCTGTCGGGACGCATATACCTCCGCTCGATTCTCAACGTGGCCTTGCGCGAGGTCAGGAAATGCAACACCCACCAGGCACTGCAAGCCTGCGAGAGGATGGTGGCCAAAGCCGCCCCTTTCACCCCCATGCCGAACACAAAAATGAACAGCGGATCGAGACCGATGTTCAGCAGCGCACCGATGACGACCGAGCACATGGCTATGCCCGGCCTTCCCTGCGTATTGATGAAAGTGTTCAGCCCCACCGAGACCTCCACGAACAACGTCCCCAACAAATACACCGACAAATAATCCATCGCATAGCCTATCGTATGTTCCGATGCCCCGATAGCCATCAGCAGGGGACGCATGGACAGGTAAGCCGTGGCCGATGTAAGGACGGTGAAAAGCAGGAGCAATACCAGTCCGTTCCCCAATATCTTGCCGGCCCGCTCCCGGTCGCCCTGCCCCAACGCGATGGCAGCCAAAGGTGCACCTCCCGCCCCCACGATAGAGGAGAAAGCGGAAATCAGGATGATGACCGAACTGGTCACTCCGATACCGGCCAACGCGTCGGTACCGATACCGGGAATATGGCCGATGTAAATACGGTCCACGATGTTATAAAGCAAGTTGACGATTTGTGCGGCCACAGCCGGAAGGGCCATCCGGAACACCAACGGCAGCATGCGGTCCGTACCCAACCGCTTTTCGTATAGATTATTCATGTGTCTGCTCTCTCATATAACTTCGTGCAAAGTTACGAATTTTAAATGGAAGACAGGAGCAATGACAAAATGTTCCTTCTGACTTTTTGTATTCCGTAATGCCCCGAGAATCGGATATTCCGCCCCGAATCCGGTCGGGACGGAAAATATCGCAGCCATGCCGGTTCCTGTAAAATCAAAAAGTCGGTCCGGCGCGCCCATTCCCGTCATTTTGCCACCGTCCGCCTCATTTGCTCCGCACGGTCCGCCGTCCGTGCTTATTAAAAACCCGTTTCTGCTTGCGCTTTGTGCTATTTTTCATGTCATCGGAGAATCTCCAAATAAATCTGCGAACGCCCCTTTCTGCACATTCCACTCCCGTTGAAGGCCGATTTTCCACACGAAAAAAAGAAACCGCCGCCACGACATGCGGACAACACGCCAATGACATGCTCGTATAAAAATCCCGTTCTCATGAGATTGATTTTTTATTCGGCTGTGAACGGTATGCCGATATGCAGCGTTTATGCAAAAGAATACTTGATATACGTATATTTATGCAAACCATCCTCACAGATTCGGGCTGAAGCTTCAACCCGGATGTCAGCCCGAAGGCTTATCCGGCTACTTTTTAATAGCAAAAGAGATAATTATCCCTATTTTTTGACACTTACCATATCCTATATTCTCCACGTAAGACTGTAAAGGGAAGCAAAGAAGGGAATCAAGCTCCGAAACAAACGGTTGCTTGAAAATGTCCCATGATTTGTTACGAAACGTCCCATATTGTTCTTCAAATCTTTTATTACTTTGCTCAAACATCCTAAGAACATGAAAAGAATTACCTTATTTTATGCACTTGTTTGCACCGTATGGAACATCTCGGCGCAAAGCCATAAAGATATTGCATCAGTGGATTTCCTTGCTACCCGCGTGGAACGTTTCGGCACCGGCCTGCCGCAAGAGAAAGCGTACCTCCATATCGACAACACCTGCTACTTCGTGGGCGATACGATATGGTATAAAGCATACGTCACACGGAGCGACAAGGGGTGGCTCACCGACCTGAGCAAAATCATGTATGTGGAACTGCTCACGCCGGACGGCTATCTCGTGGAACGGCAGCAACTGAAGATGGAGGACGGAACGGCACACGGGGCGTTCACCCTGACCGACTCGCTCTATGCCGGATACTACGAACTAAGGGCATACACCCGGTGGATGCTCAACTTCGGACGACACGAGCATCCGCATTCAAAATATACGGAGGATATGTTCTACAACAAACAGATGGCCAAAGATTTCTTCCGGGATTATGACAAGCTGTATTCGCACGTATTCCCCGTATTCGACCAACCCAAAGAAACCGGGCATTATGCCAAGGACATGACCCTGCGCCCCATGCGAAGGTACTACAAGGCGCGGAAAGGGAAGCCCGAAATAGACCTACGTTTCTATCCCGAGGGAGGGCATCTGATTGAAGGCACAGACGGACACGTGGCATTTGAAATCAACGACGAGGAAGGAAAGCATCTGGAAACTGAACTCTCCATCATAAATGATAAGGGGCAAGAAATCACACGGGCACAAACCATCAATCGGGGAAGAGGGATGTTCCTCCTGCCTAACATACCCCTGTCCGAAGAATACAAAGCCAAGCTGCATTACCAAGGCTACGACTATGAAGTGAAGTTACCGGAAGTGGAAAAGGAAGGATATGCCCTGCATGTGGAGAGGAAAGACAGCGTACTGAGGATGATTATACAAGGTACTACCGAAAGTAAGGAGGAATTGGGGATACAGATACAGTGCAATGGCGTGAGCAAGGCTTTCAGGAAACTTTCACCTGCCGACATGAGAAAGGACACCGTGGACATCTTTTGGGCTTCGCTTCCCACGGGGGTGAACCAAATCACAGTCTTCAATGGCGAAGGACGGATTTATGCCGACCGCCTCTTTTTCGTCAACCACCATGATTATGACCAACCGCTCATTACCGTAGAAGGCATAAAACAGGAATATGCCCCATTCGAACCCATTGAACTACGGATGAAACTGCTCCGATACCATGACGCGGACGTATCCCTCGCCGTACGCGACCATGCCACGGACGAAACGACTTACGACAACGGTACGATGCTCACTGAAATGCTGTTGGCCAGCGAGATTAAAGGTTTAGTGGAAAACCCCGGATGGTACTTCGAGGCAGACGACAGCCTGCACCGCCATGCCCTCGACCTGCTCATGATGGTACAAGGATGGAGAAGGCATGACTGGCGTATGATGGCCGGACTGGAGCACACACAGTTTGAGTTCCTTCCGGAAAAGATTCAGACACTCAGCGGCAGCGTGCACCAGACTTATTCGCTCTTGGAGGAAACAGACTACGGCGATTCTGTATATATACCCGTCATAGATTCATCAGTCCCTATTTATACCACAGCCCGTGACTACCATCTATATCCGGATATGTACGCTCCCATGGCCAAAGTCCTGACCCTGCAAGACCTCTATGGCCCGCTCATTAAAAAGATGAAAAAGGAGGTGAACGTGTCTGCCTCGTTCATACAAGACCGAGACATCGTGGATGTATTCCAAACCACCCAAAAGGGAAAGTTTTACATGCCTTCGGCTGTCGTAAACGACAACTACATTTTATTCTTAAGTGCTTCGGACAGCACAAAAAGCGAGAAATATAAAAGAAGAATAAAAAGGAAAGGCTTCATGGACGAACAAGCCTACCCGAAGTTCTATGTGAAGCTCGACCCATTCTTCCCAGTATTTCCCAAGCCATACAGTTACTATCAGGATGCTGCTTTCGAGGAAAAATTTGCCTTGCAGGATTCCGCAAGCCGGGAAAGCTTCACCGAACGGAAACTGAATACTGTCACCGTAAGGAGCAAACGGGGAGGATTGAGAAGATTAGACCACAGCAAGCCGGCCTTGGTCGTGGATGCTTACGAAGCCTTCAACCTTGCCGCTGACTATGGGTTGAACTGCGGCATGCACGACTGGAGGACATTCTCGAGGCAAGTGGCCACGGCGTTTTTCGGAGACATGGGAATGGACAGGCATTTCTATCTGCAAGAACAATACGATGGAAAGATATTAGATTTTATGCCTGAACAAAAGAGGGAGTCCAAAGTGGGCATGTCCATGTCCAACGCACAAATGGAAAAGTACCGTCGCCTCCGCCATCTGGACAAACTATACATCTATACCGATTACGTCCCACGCGAACAAGGAAGCTGGAAATACAGCCAGACCAACCAACCGGAGGTGGTCATAGACTACCAGCTTCTGCCCAACGACGGAGTACGACCCACCTACCGGGACAGACGGTATGCTGCAAAAGGATACTCCGTTTGTACGGAATTCTACTGTCCCGATTACAGCAAGAAGCCGATGCCCGATGTCAAAGACTACCGACGCACGCTTTACTGGACACCCAAAGTGAAATTCAACGACAAGGGAGAAGCCGTCATCCAACTATATAATAATAGTAAAAAGACGGTGATAACCGTGGAGGCCGAAGGCATTACAACCGACGGGAAACCCGTTGTGTGGAAATCGGAAACAGATAAAACATACTCACGTTGATTTGTCCCATCATTTGGAAAAAAATGTCCTATACACTTCCAAAATAAGTCCATACCTTTGCAGCGGAAACATGAAAGAGTCAGTGAATAACAGATATTTAAAAATATGAAGAAAGTCATGATTAGAAAGAAAACGGTAAACATCATGTGGATGATATTTCTGCTTATACTCACAGGTCAAACCATCAGTGCAAAACCCAAAAGTATAAAGGTTCATCCATACGTACCCTTTACCATCCCTGAAACAGGACCTGGAGGAGAAGCATATCCTTCGCATGTAAGAAACGATGTAGCCTCTGCACGCTTTAATGTAAAAGTGGCAGATATCAGAGTTGCTGCAATCCGCTATGACAATACAGGTTTTGGCAACCAAGGGCACAACATGGATGTCGCTCGCTTCGCCTCAAACAGCCGGTCCCCCGAAATTGAAATCAATGTGACGGGAGATGACGAAATCAACAGTGTAACCATTCATCCTGTACGTTTCTATCCACAAGAAAAACTGAAAATCAGTCCCGACAAAAAGACTGTCATATTCGAAATGGCCGAAGAACTACCCTACGCCATTGTCATCATCAACGGAGACGACCCACAGGATGCCTCTACCTCCAACCCACAGCTTACACTGATAAACGATCCCTTGGAAGACTTGGCGGAACGTCCTTCATTGGAAAGTCCTAATGTTCTTAATTTTAAAGCATTTGCAGAAAATTACTTAAAGAACAATCCAATCACAGACATTGCCGGACAAGCATGCCGTCCTGCGGGAAGTATCGCAGACGCCAGCCTGAACGACGAGAAAACGTTCACGTGGAATTACGAAAAGGGAGTATTCGTCCCCTACACCAACCGAATTGTAGCATTCCCGGACATGAGGGCAAGAAACCGGAATGACGTCTCTGATGCCCTGCAAGCCGCATTGGAGGCAATCAGGAACACACCGGAACTCAATACGCTCTACATACCGGCCGGAACTTATATATGGTCGGGACTTCGTATCGTCAACTGGAACGGAGACCATAAAAAGGGAGGAAAGCCCCTTTTCGTTTACACTGATGAAAATGCGCTCATGATTAACCGTTTGAAAGAATGCCGGGAAGCCAACGAACCTGCCATATACATTGCGAACTCTTGTTTTGTGACCATTTCCGGACGCGGCATGCATGACGGACAAGGTTGCTTTACTTTCGCAATGGACAGGAAGGACGCACGAAACACTCCACACCAGGGAGGAGCCGTAATAAAGAAATCAAGCCATATCACATTCAACGACACATATATACGTGACAGCCAGCAATGGAATTGGGAAACACATGATGCCACCAACATAAAACTAAACAACATTAAGGGGTTGTCGCCCTATAACCATGGATGGATAGACGGCCTCAACCTATCAAGCGGAAAAGACATCACTGTTAATGGTGCCATTACGTTGGGCAATGATGATACTTTCGCAACCGGCCACTATAACCCTTCGAACGAATTCCCAATACGTACTTATAGGGAGAATCCATCCATCAACCTCACAAACACAGACGACAATCCGGCAGAAATACGTAATACGTTTGCAGCAGCAGGTGTTTACAACAAAGACCGGATGGAATGGAGCCGCGACGGAGCTTCGGAGAATATCCGCGTCAACAATGCCATCGGATGGACACGTACGGCACATTGCATACGCATCGGAGGAAACGTCTTGGTCGGCAAACCTCAGGGCGGTTCCAACAGCAGGACTATAAAAGGGTATTACTTTGATAATTTCCATTCCATAACAGGAAGGAAAGCGGGCGGAGACATCAGGGTCCAATTCTATGAAAACTCCGATTTGCCGGCAAACGGGGAGCTTGTCGTCAAGAACAGTTCCTTTTGGACTCCTGCAAAGAAATGGGCACTTATCCCTGCCACAAAAGACAACCGGCACATGATACGAAAAGTAGTGTTACAGAATCTTTATTTCGTGAAACCCACAACAAAGCCTTCAGCCGTCTTCTCCGACATCGAAGAATTGACCATAAAGCAACTGCATATCGGAGGACGAACGATTGAAAAATACAGCTCTTCGGGTATTCCGGAGAAATTGGAAAATGTCACTCACTTCAAAAGCGATTTCAAAGATAAATAATAGAAGAAACCACGTCTGAAAAAGAACCGATAAGGCTTCGAAAAAATGAAAGATGATTTAAAAGACTATCAGAGAAGGTTGGTAAACCTCCTCTGATTTCACACGGTAATCTCTATTTGATTGTGTTCGGAATCCAGAACACAACTTTCATAGAACCCATCGCCTGTAAAACGTGGTCCACTGATAACCTCGTACCCGGCTGATTGTAATTTAGCAGTCAGACTATTCACCCGTTCCTCACTCCCCACGCTGAACGACAAATGAATATATCCCGTACGATAAATATCTTTTCCCAGGACCGACAAATCCGGACGTGTCATGATTTCCAACTTGGCTCCATTGCCAAAACTTAAAAAATAGGACTTCAAGCCTGTCCGGGGATTATGATACATTTCATTAGAAACGGCACCGAAAAAACGCACAAAGAAATCCTTTACCACTTCCAAATCCCTCACATACATAGCCACATGATCGATCTTCATCTTTTCACAAAACTTATCTTTAAGTTCAACTTCAAATAGTAAGCACGATTTTCACGCTCCAAATAACCATACTTGTCTTTTTCCGGATGTCCTTTCTCCAAACGGGTATGCTTGAACAGAAAATCGGCAAAGACCTGACGCTCCGTCTTACGATAGGCCACCATACGTCCCTCCGCATCCACCATCACGAAACCGGCCACAGCCGAATCCGTCCCGTTATACTGCTTGGCCGGACGCATGCCTAACGCCAAAGCCAACAGGAACTCTTTCATCTTGTAGCGGTAATACCTGTGTTTGCGAATCAACTCTTCTTTTATTTTCAACGGGTTCCGCTCCTCTATGAGTTCCGTCAGTTCGTCCACCCGGCTTATGTTGTCCAAATGCATCAGACGTACCATCTCGGCCAACACGCGAGGTAAGTTGAGGTCTATCATGCAAAGGTTACTGCGGAACACTTTATCGGCCACGTCATTGTATTTCAACACGCCGCCCATACTCTCGATGTAAAGCATGCGGCGTGCCACCTCGTTCGGATTGTCCGGGTCGTCCGTATAATTGATTTTGTTGACCGCCGGTTGGGAGAAACGGATACCTCCCTGCTCGAATTTCAGATTGGCCGTCCGTCCGCCATCCAACAAGGGCATCATGGCGCAAAGACGGGAATAGATGCGGAATCCCACGGGTGGGAAACTGCTGTCATGAAAAGTAATGTAGAAATCGGTACGGTCATCCGTCCGGGCTTCCATGTCATAAATCTTCAGTGCATCGAGAAAGCCCTCCACCCCTTCGGGTGCCTCCACCTCTTCGTTCCGTTCCCGTTTCAACGTATCGAGAATCATAGCCGCCACTGTGCCGAAGTCTTCACGCGGAAAACGTTCGTCCATCTGTTCCCCTTCGACATGGATGTCGGTCTCTTCTACCGTGTAACGACGCTCTCCGTCATGTTCCTGCCGCGTTACCTGAAAAATAGGCAACACACGACCGGAAGGTAGCCCCTCTTCATTGCCCAAGACTATCCCTCCTTGAGCCAAGAGGTTGAAAAACACATATAATTCGTTCCATTCCCTACGTGTAGCTGTCAACATATCCATTCCATTTTAAAATACAGGCAAAAGTAATAAATAATATGGGATTTTCCCTACCTTTGCAGACAAAAACAACGCTTACAATGATAACTCTGAAAGAACTATACCGTATCGGCTACGGCCCGTCGAGCAGTCATACCATGGCTCCGCGTAAGGCCGCCACCCTTTTTTTGGAACGCAATCCGAAGGCCGTACGTTTTGAAGTAACCCTCTACGGCAGTCTGGCCGCTACAGGAAAAGGACATATGACAGACAAAGCGATTCTCGACGTATTGGACGAACCACGCACTACAATCATTTGGAAACCTAAGACTTTCCTTCCCTACCATCCGAACGGCATGAAGTTTCAAGGATTCGACGCAGAAGGACACATCACAGAGAATTGGACTGTGTTCAGTATCGGCGGAGGAGCACTGGGTGAAGAGGGAAAACAGAACCTGACGTTTGAAGAAATATACCCTATGAACTCTGCCACAGAAATCCTGGCTTGGTGCATGCATACCGGAAAGAGTTATTGGGAATATGTAGAAGAATGCGAAGGAAAAGACATCTGGGACTATCTGGAAGAAGTGTGGAACACCATGCAACAGGCCGTACGGAACGGACTGGAACATGAAGGCGTGTTACCCGGCCCATTGGGATTGAGAAGGAAGGCCACGTCTTATTACGTCCGTGCCGACGGCTACCAACATTCCATGCGTACGCGCGGATTGCTTTTCGCATACGCCCTTGCCGTCAGCGAAGAGAATGCCGGAGGTGGAAAAATCGTCACGGCCCCCACTTGCGGCTCCTGCGGCGTACTGCCGTCTGTGTTATACCATCTCTCCGTATCGCGGCATATCAGCGACCAACGTATCCTCAGAGCTTTGGCCACAGCCGGCCTTTTCGGAAACATCGTGAAGAAAAACGCATCCATATCCGGTGCTGAAGTAGGATGCCAAGGAGAAGTGGGCGTAGCTTGTGCCATGGCGGCCGCTGCCGCAGCCCAGTTGTTCGGAGGCACACCGGCACAAATCGAATATGCAGCCGAAATGGGATTGGAACACCATTTGGGACTGACCTGCGACCCTGTTTGCGGTTTGGTGCAAATCCCCTGCATCGAGCGCAATGCCTATGCTGCCGCCCGTGCCATGGATGCCAATTCGTATGCCATGCTGACTGACGGGGCACACCAAGTATCGTTCGACAAAGTGGTGGAAGTTATGAAAAAGACCGGCCACGACCTACCTTCCCTATACAAAGAAACGGGAGAAGGAGGACTGGCCGAAGATTACAAACGGATGTGGGACACGTTGCATACCCGTTAACGGACACCACGCAACGTATCTAACAAACCGGCACAAGCATCTTCCAGTATGTCGAGAACATTCTCGAATCCGCTGTCGCCTCCATAGTAAGGGTCGGGCACATGGTCTACTACCTTTAGCCGACAATAGTCCGTCATGCGTACGACTTTCTTTTCTTCCTCCAACCCGGGCGCCAAAGACTTCAACTTACTGATGTTGCGGTCGTCCATTCCTACAATCCAATCGAAATCAAAGAAATCATCATACCGCACCGGACGTGAAATGTGGGTAATGTGGTACCCTCGGCGTGCTGCATGTGCCCTCATACGGGCATCGGCGGGTTCTCCTTCATGATAGTCTATCAAACCGGCGGAATCCAAGAAGAACTCATGCTCCAAACCGGCATCATTCACCAACCTCCGCATGACTTCTTCGGCAGCCGGAGACCGGCAGATATTTCCAAGGCAAACAAATAAAATCCTTTCCATCGCTATCTAAAATCAAATCCTCTCCACAGACTGTTACCAAGAAAGAGTATATGAACCACGCCCCGTCCCATAAAGCTGGCTGGCTGCCGTAGTCGTAATACTACCGTAAACACCTGATTGTCCGCTGTTGGAGCCACTCGGTGCCGATTGCGGAGCCGTAGCCGAATAACTATACTGAACGCTAAAGTTTATTTTGGCCATTCTACCGCGAAAATCGTCCGGAAGCCGGATACCAATATATGGATTGGATTTATCCGCATCATACACCACATTATAATCTTTAGTGAAAGTCGTATCCGTACATTCCACACTCCAATGGTATTCAGCCTTATACAATAAATCCCCCAAACTTTGCTGTACTGCCGTAATCGTAACCGAATCTCCCGCATTCCATACCGTAGGTTCAATACGGAAACCGGCAAACGACGGTAAAGTACAAATATGCTTGTCTTCTTCGCAAGCTACAAAGGCCATAGCCACCGCACCCAAACATGCCAGACGCATCAAAGATTTCATTTCCATTCGTCTCTTTATCTTTTTTATAATGTTTTTAATTCCTTATACAAACGTTGCACCGGCAATCCCATGACATTGAAATAAGAACCACTGAGGGAAGATACTCCCACATAGCCTATCCACTCCTGAATGCCGTATGCCCCGGCTTTATCCAACGGACGGTAGTGCGCCACATAATACGCTATCTCTTCATCCGACAACTCGTCGAAAGTCACTTCACTGACCGTCGCAAAAGTCTTTTTCTTTCCGGCTGTTACCAGTGTCACTCCGGTTATCACCTGATGCGTACGTCCGGACAGGCGGCGCAACATATCCTTGGCTTCGGCCTCGTCTTTCGGCTTGCCCAGAACCTTCCCATCCGTCCAGACTATCGTGTCAGCCGTGATAATCAACTCGTCCGGCTGCATAATGGCTTCATACGCTTCCGCTTTCTTGCGGGAAATGTACTTCGGAATTTCTTCCCCTGACAACCCGTCCGGATAAGACTCGTCGATGCCCGGCAACACTCTCACTTCATAATCCACATCCAACCCCGCCAAAAGTTCTTTCCGGCGCGGGGAATTGCTGGCCAAGACCAGACGGAATTTCTTCAAGTTCTCCAACATATTTTCCATTGTTTTACTACCAACCAAAAGCCTTTTCATCCTTCAACCACAAGCCTTGCGCCTTCAACACCTGTTCTATCACGTCGCGCCCGCATCCATATCCCCCTTTCAAATGGGAGATATAAACCGCCAAAGCCTTGATTTCCGGAGCCGCATCGGCCGGTGCACAAGGACAGCCGCAACGCTGCATGACCTCATAATCAGGGATGTCGTCGCCCATGTAAAGCACTTCCTCGTCCCGCAATCCATAACGTTCCAAAAAGGCTTCGTATGTCTTTATCTTCACGGCACATCCCCAATGCACGTCCGGAATGCCCAATCCCTCATACCGTTTACGCACCGATTCGGTACGTCCCCCGGTAATAATGGCCACATGTAAGCCCGACTTGACAGCCAATTGCAAGGCATACCCGTCTTTGATATTGACCGTACGCATCGGTTCCCCTCCGGGATGCAACGTAATGGTCTCGGCACTCAGCACACCGTCCACGTCGAAAGCCAACGCCTTTATCTTCCTTAAATCGTAATTAATCATTTGTTTCTTTCCTTTCCGCTTCATTCCTCAAAGCCAAAGCATGGATGCTCCGGCTCATCATTTCATAGAGTGCTTTCCGCTCCGGTTCGCCGTCCAGCATGGCGCACTGGCGATCCATCACATTCCGATCGTAACGCACAGCCGGTCCCGTCTGTGCCTCCACGGGCGGAAGGCGATGGACCTTCCGTGCCGTCTCGTCTATCAAAGGCCACATCACATCGAACGGTATGCCGTCCCTGCCCAATACATCCGCAGCCAAAGCATAACAATGGTTCACAAAATTGCAAGCAAATACCGCTGCCAGATGGAGACGGCGGCGTCTCTCCGTACTCATCTCCTCCACCCTGTCCGAGACAGAACGTGCCAACTGCTCCGTCTGTGCGAGCACATCAGGGGTGGATGCTTCCACAAAGACCGGAATCTCCTTGAAATCCACCGGACAATCTTTAGAGAATGTCTGCATGGGATACAACACGCCATAACGATGGGCGTGACCACGGAAAACATCCATCGGCATACTCCCTGCCGTATGCAGGCACAAGGCATCTCCTGTCCGAGGAGCGATACGGGACACCAAGCCCTCTAACACTCCATCTTTCACGGAGAAGATATACACATCCGCACCCGACACCACGGCATCAAGGTCATCCGTTGCCGGACATCCCAAACGTCCGGCCAAAGCTTCGGCGGAAGCCATCGTACGGCTGAACACCTGCAACGTTTCATGGCCTGCACGGTGCAGAGCCTCCCCCAACTGCGTGGCCAAATTACCGGCACCGATCCAGACAATTTTCATTCTTCCGGTGCGTCAAAGGTATTGATATGCACTTTCTCCCACTGCAACCGGTCTTCATTGAACGGCTTGCGTTCCATTCCCTTATGGCCCACAGCCACGATGGAAAGCACCCTTAGATGCGCCGGAATATGCAGAATGGCCCGCACCATCTCCTCCGCAGGTTTTCCATCCGCCATTGTACGGTTCCGGATTTGTACCCAACAAGCACCCAGACCCAAATCCTCAGCCTGCAACAGCATCATGGTCGTAGCCACCGAAGCGTCTTCCACCCACACGTCGCTCTGCGTCGGGTCGGCCAAGACGACTACCGCCAAAGGAGCACCTTCCACCAGTTCGGCTCCGTGCTCCTTGCTATACGCCAGTTGTTGCAACAATTCCTTATTGTCCACGACCACGAACTCCCAAGGACGCACTCCCTTGGAAGAAGGGGATATCAGCGCCGCACGCAACAAAGCCACCACTTCGTCTTGGTTCAACTCTTCTTCCGTAAACTTCCGCATGCTACGACGGATGCGAATCAGTTCGCTAAACTTTTCCATTTCCTTATCCTTTATTTATTGTCATATTGCGCAAAGATACATGATTTCCCTATTACGAAGAAAAGAAATCCGGACGGAATCGACAGTTTCACCAAATAAATCGACGGTTCTTTATACAAAAAAGCGTATTTTTGCGTTATTTAAAAAGCGTAAGTAGACAAACAACGAAGTGAAGACAAGACTTTTCAAATCCATATTCTGCCTTTTCCTGCTGACCCTTATGGCCTTGCACGTCGACGCCCAAGACAAAGTAAAACTGTCGGGAAGGGTCATCGACGATGAACAAAACCCGGTACTTTTTGCCGTAGTAAAAGTCGATGGCCAGGCCGCAGGTACTACCACAGACCTGCAAGGGCGTTACCAACTGGAATTCTCCACTGCCGATACCGTGACCGTGTCGTTCAGCATGATAGGTTACGTAACCAAGAAAAAAACACTGGTCCGTCCCAAAGGCAGCTTGCGGCTCAACATCACCCTGCAAACCCAAAGCATCGACATGGGTGAAGTAACGGTAAAGGAAGTACGGCGGCAAATGAATTCCACGCAACATCTGAATGCCGAAAACCTGAAACGGCTGCCCTCCACTACCGGAAATGCCGTAGAGGAACTGGTGGCCACACAAGCGGGAGTCAGCACACACAATGAATTGAGTTCGCAATATAACGTAAGGGGCGGAAGTTTTGATGAGAACAGTGTGTATATCAATGGAGTGGAAGTTTACCGCCCCATTCTTATCAGTTCCGGACAACAGGAAGGACTGAGCGTCATCAACAGCGACATGGTGGAAAGCATCAACTTCTCGGCCGGAGGTTTCGACGCCAAATACGGGGACAAAATGTCGTCCGTATTGGACATTACTTACAAGAAGCCCAAGAAATTCGAAGCTTCGGTTTCGGCCAGCCTTTTGGGAGCCGGCCTCTATGTAGGTTATGCCAAAAAGAACTTCAGCATGACCCACGGTGTCCGTTACAAGACCAACCAGTATATGTTGGGGTCGTTGGAAACCAAAGGAGAATACAGCCCACGTTTCCTCGACTACCAGACTTATATCAGTTGGTCGCCCAACAAACGTTGGAGCCTGGATTTCATCGGGAACATCTCACAGAACCAATATGACTTCCTGCCGACGAACCGGCAAACCAATTTCGGCACGATGCAGGATGTCAAGTCGTTCCGTGTATATTTCGACGGAAAGGAAGAAGACCTCTTCCGTACGCTGTTCGGCACATTGAGCCTGTCGCACAACTTCACCGACCGTACGAAGCTTTCCCTTTTGGCTTCGGCATTCGCCACCAAGGAACGGGAAACATACGACATCCAAGGACAATATTGGCTCGACGAGACCAACACGACCGAACAATTAGGCGTAGGCACCTACATGGAGCATGCCCGCAACTACTTGGATGCCAACATGAAGAGCCTGAAAGTCTTGTTCTCCCACAAACCGAAGGGGCACGACATACAGGCCGGACTCACGTGGAAACACGAAATCATCGAAGAGAACTCACGCGAATGGGAAATGCGCGACTCTGCCGGATATTCCATCCCCCACACGGGCAACCGTCTGGATCTGATTTATAACCAGAAGTCTTCCAACCGCATCAGCAGCGACCGCCTCGAACTTTTCGGACAGGACACTTGGCGGTTTACCAACAGCCACGGCATCTTTTCCCTGAATTACGGGGCACGGTTAAGCTATTGGAGCTGGAACAAGGAATGGCTGTTCAGTCCGCGTGTTTCGCTCGGCATCATCCCTTCTTTCAACGAAGATTTCACATTCCGCATTGCCACGGGACTGTATTATCAGGCTCCTTTCTACAAGGAGCTACGAGACACCGTGACAACCGGAGTCTCCACCAAAGTACACCTGAACCGGAACATCAAGTCACAGCGTTCGTTCCAAGTCGTATTGGGTGGCGACTACAAATTCAAGCTCATGAACCGTCCGTTCAAATTCACCACGGAAGTCTATTACAAAGCCCTGAGCAACCTGATTCCCTACAATGTGGACAACGTGAAAATCGTATACTACGGAGGTAACATCGCCTCGGGATACACCACAGGCATCGACTTCAAAATCTTCGGGGAGTTTGTAGAGGGTACGGACTCCTGGATCAGCTTCAGCCTGATGAAAGCCCAGCAGAAAGTGGACGGCAAGAGTTTCCCGCAAGCCACCGACCAACGTTACAACCTGAACTTCTTCTTCAGCGACTTCTTCCCCGGTACGACGCGGTGGAAGATGACACTGAAAGCCAGCATTGCCGACGGACTTCCCTTCGGTCCGCCCCATACGGGATTGGAACGCATGGTATTCCGCGCCCCGGCCTACAAACGCGTGGACATCGGCATGAGTTACCGGCTGTTGGACAACGAGGACGGACGCAACCAAAAGAAGTTCATTCGCCACCTGCGTAACGTATGGCTGGGTGTGGACTGCTTCAACCTGTTCGACATCAGCAACGTAAGCTCATACTATTGGGTAACGGACGTGACCAACCAACAATACGCCGTACCCAATTACCTGACCGGACGGCAAATCAACGCCCGCATCCTGATTGAATTGTAACCACGGGAACGGCTACTGCCAAAAAAACATGAATTTATTTCCTGTTTCACCGCAAAATGCGTACTTTTGCATCATGATAAAAGCACGCCTGCGTGCAAACAACTAAAATTTATATGTCATGAAGATATCACATATCGAACATTTGGGTATCGCAGTGGAAAGCATCGAAGCCGCACTGCCTTATTATGAAAACGTATTGGGTCTGAAGTGCTACAACATCGAGGAGGTGGCCGACCAAAAGGTGAAGACCGCTTTCTTGAAAGTAGGCGAAGTGAAAATCGAACTCTTGGAGCCGACAAGCCCGGACAGTCCCATCGCCAAATTCCTCGAAAAAGGAGGCCGTGGCGTACATCATGTGGCATTCTGCATCGAAGACGGTGTGGCCAACGCTTTGGCTGAATGTGAAGAAAAAGGCATCCGCCTGATAGACAAGGCTCCGCGTCTCGGAGCAGAGAAGTTGCAAATCGCATTCCTGCATCCCAAATCGACTTGCGGCGTACTGACCGAACTTTGTGAACATTAACACAACTCCAAGTGAATTTCAATCCAATCTTTGAACTTCATACAAAGGCTCGTCCTTGAACCTGATACCACCGGCGGAACCGCTTTCCACGAAAGCCTTCCGCTGGTGGTTTGTTTTTTAGGGGATAGGAAAATCAAAGCCTTCTTTTTGAAACAGAAAATAAAACAGATTATGAGTGTCCAAACAGAAAAAATCAAGGAATTAGTAGAACTGCGCGCCAAAGCCCGTATGGGAGGCGGCGAAAAAGCCATTGAGAAACAGCATGCCAAAGGCAAGTACACGGCCCGCGAACGTATCGACATGCTGCTCGACCCGGGCAGCTTCGAGGAAATGGATATGTTCAAACTGCACCGTTGCACGAACTTCGGCATGGAGAAGAAACAGTACTTGGGCGACGGCGTGGTAACCGGCAGCGGCACGATAGACGGCCGTCTGGTTTATGTCTTCGCACAAGACTTCACCGTGAACGGCGGTTCGCTGTCGGAAACGATGGCTGAAAAAATCTGCAAGGTCATGGACCAGGCCATGAAAATGGGCGCACCCTGCATCGGCCTGAACGACTCCGGCGGCGCACGTATCCAGGAAGGCATCAACGCTTTGGGCGGATTCGCCGAGATATTCCAGCGTAACATCATGGCCTCCGGCGTGGTGCCCCAAATTTCGGGCATCTTCGGCCCCTGCGCCGGCGGTGCGGTCTATTCTCCCGCCCTGACTGATTTCACGTTGATGATGGAGGGCACTTCTTATATGTTCCTCACCGGTCCAAAAGTGGTGAAGACGGTGACGGGCGAAGACGTGTCGCAAGAAGACTTGGGCGGCGCGAGCGTACACTCCACCAAGTCCGGTGTGACGCATTTCACGGCCCAGACGGAAGAAGAGGGCTTGGCCACCATCCGCACGCTGTTGAGCTACATCCCGCAGAACAACATGGAGGAAGCTCCGCGCATGGAATGCACCGACCCCGTCGACCGCATGGAAGACGCGTTGAACGAAATCATCCCGGACAATCCGAACAAGGCATACGACATGTATGAAGTCATCGGAGCCATCGTGGACAACGGCGAGTTCTTTGAAGTGCAAAAAGACTATGCCCGCAACATCATCGTAGGCTTTGCCCGTTTCAACGGCCAGAGCGTGGGCATCGTGGCCAACCAACCGAACTGCTATGCAGGCGTACTCGACTGCAATGCCAGCCGCAAGGGCGCACGTTTCGTACGTTTCTGCGACGCGTTCAACATACCTTTGGTCACGTTGGTAGACGTGCCGGGCTTCTTGCCGGGTACAGGACAAGAGTACAACGCCGTCATCCTGCACGGTGCCAAGCTGCTGTATGCTTACGGCGAAGCCACCGTACCCAAAGTGACGGTAACCTTGCGCAAGAGCTACGGCGGTTCGCACATCGTCATGAGCTGCAAACAGTTGCGCGGCGACTTGAACTACGCTTGGCCGTCAGCCGAGATTGCCGTGATGGGAGCAGAAGGTGCCGTGGCCGTGCTTTATGCCAAAGGCGCGAAGGAAGCTGAAGACCCGAAAGCTTTCCTGGCCGAAAAAGAAGCCGAATACAACAAGCTCTTCACGAACCCGTACCAGGCTGCCAAATACGGCTATATCGACGACGTAATCGAACCGCGCAACACGCGTTTCCGTGTCATCCGCGCCTTGGCCCAACTGAAGACCAAGAGTTTGACCAACCCGGCCAAAAAGCATGGTAATATTCCTTTGTAATCCCTGTCATCCGAAACATCATGGAACAGAATCAGAATAAAAACAATGAAGTGTTGGCCGCCATCACGTTGGCTCTGCACGAATATCAGGGCTACACGATGCATGTGTCGGAAAGCGGCGTCCTGACTTTGGGAAACGCGGATACGGAGTGGAACTCCAAGTTACGCACGCAACGCCAACAGCCTGAACATAAATTTTAAAGCAAACAAGCAGATGAAGACTTACAAATACAATATCAACGGCAACGATTATGAGGTGGCCGTGGAAGGGATAGAAAATTACGTGGCTACCGTGACGGTAAACGGTGAGAGCTATACCGTGAAGATGCCCGAACCGGAAAAGCCGGCACATCATCCCGTAGTAGTGAAACCCGCCGGAGTGCCCGCCGTAATCGACAAACCCAAGAAGTATGGAGTGAAAGCTCCGCTTCCGGGCGTGATCGTGGACGTGAAAGTGAAACCGGGCGACGAAATCAAGCGTGGCGATACGGTGGTCATCTTGGATGCCATGAAGATGGAAAACAACATCACGTCCGACCGCGCCGGAAAGATTGCGGAAATCTGCGTCGCACCGGGCGAATCGGTCATGGAAGGCAAGGACTTGGTGATTCTGGAATAATCCGAATACCAAGAAAGTGCTTCCATCCCATTAGCACTTAAACGAACATATAAGTAATGAGCTCCGCAGCCCTTGTTCTTTATTCATTGAGTACGGTCAGCATTCGTACTTTGGGAACAAGTGGATGCGGAGCTCGTATTATAGGGCATGGTGAAACTTTCGGGTCATATAGCTTTGCGTTTCAGGGAAATATTGTATATTTGCCATCAGAAATAAAAATGAAAGGAAGTACAATCTATGAAAGTAGGAGACAAGGTATGGATATCTCCCGACTTGACGTTACTCAAAAGATGGATATCAGGGACGGTCATTCAAGTAGAAAACAATCCGTTTGTAGGTACCGTCATATCTGCGGAAACTGAAGACCTCAACGTGTTTTTCGGGAGAGAGGAAATGTTCAAACTTACGAAGGAGGAGATATGTTTGCCATAAGTTTCGATATGACGGTTTCGGAATTAGAAGCCTGTTATGGGAAACCATACAATCGGGCTTATTACGAAATCAAAGAAAGTCTGAAGAAAAACGATTTTAACTGGATACAAGGAAGCACTTATCTCACTGTGAACGGAAATTTGGGCAACCTGTACAAGGCGATTAACGACTTATCCAAATTTGAATGGTTCAGAAAATCCGTGCGCGACATCCGGGCTTATAAAGTCGAAGATTGGTCGGACTTTACACAGATTGTAAAGAACGCATAGGAGTTTCCGGACGTATCCTCAGAATGACGGGCTCGTTATTCATATTGTATGATTGAAGTGCCGGATGCCTTTTGCCCGTTTTGCGCTCTGTCTTCCATAATAACAAGAGACAGTTTCATCTCCGTAGAAGACTATGCCATGGCCATGGTGGATGAATTGGAACAGGAAAATCACCATCGGGAACGCTTCACGATAGGATATTGAAAAGCTATGTCCGAAATCATCCGGAGGGCATAAAACGTAAAATATCCGGAATAACCGCCCAAATCCTATAAACTATTAAAATTCAAACACTTATCATTTTAAAATCGTTCTGCGCCAAACGAAAAATCATTCGCCGCAGAACGATTTTCCGTTGTGCTGAGAACGATTTTCCAATCTCAGCACAACGATTTCAAGCTTTCTGCCGTAAATAACATTTACCTACCGAAAGCCTCATCCCACTCAGAAAAGCACCCATTTACAACGGTCTGAAAACTCCTGTCCGCCCCGATGCCCGACAGCCTCCACTTGGTTCTCCCCGTGCTTCAAACCTACCTTCCTCCAGATGCAAATGCTTCCGTTGCGCTCCGGACTGCCGCAATCTTTCCCGTTCACTTTCAGGCGGACGGTCTCGCAATTCGTATATACCTTGACATCCGTCAACGAATCCCGGCGGGCCACATCCCTCCGGCTGGCGATATGAACCACCGGCTCTTCCGACCATTCCGACTGATAAAAGTAGAAAGCATCCTTCCGTATCTTACGGTCGTAAGAGACCAGCCCCTTGTCGTTCATCCCCGGCATATCCCCCTCGTTGCGCGACGCGCTGGCAAAATCGAACATGTTCCAGACGAAAGAGCCCCACGCGAAACCGCTGCGCTTGATGGCATCGTAAGTCTGTTCGTGCACCGTGGCCTGCCATTCTTCGGGATGGAACACCCCGTCGGCCTTCGGCGTCTTCTTTCCCGTCTGCCAATGATGCCACACGTTTGCGCCGGCTCCATACTCGCTCACGGCGATACCCTTGTTCCCACACTGGCGGTTCCACCGCTCCAATGTGGATTTCATTTCCGAAGGCTCCGCCCAATACCATCCGGGATAGGTGTTGAACGCCATGATGTCGGGCACGGAGTTTTCCGGACGTTTCTCTACATTTGCGGCCAACACCGTCAGCCGTCCCGGGTCTTCGCAGTGCGACACGTCATTGAGTTCCGAAATCAATCCTTTCACATCCCCTTTGGACAACTCGTTGCACAGGCTCCAACAGAAAATGGAAGGGTGATTGAAATTCTGCCGGATGAGTTCCGTCAATTCCGTTTTCATGTTCTCTGTGAATTCCGGGGTGTCCAAGGCTTTGCCGACCAAAGGAATCTCGGCCCAGACCAACATACCTTCGCGGTCGCACAGGGTGTAAAACTCGTCCGAATGCGGATAATGTGCCAGCCGGATGCCGTTGGCACCGATTTCCTTGATGAGTGACATGTCCTCCCGATGGTCGGCCGAAGAGATGGCCCACCCCTTGTCCGGACGGTCCTGATGGCGGTTCACTCCTTTTATCTTATAAGGCTTCCCGTTCAGGATGAAACCTTTTTCAGCGTCCACACGGAAAGATCTCAGGCCGACATACTGCGACAGGGTGTCCAACACTTCCTTGCCCCGTTTCAGCTCCACGAAGACACGATACAGGTAAGGCGATTTACGCCCGTCCCACAACATGGGGTTGTCCACCGTCAACCGGTTTGTAAAGTCGAGCCGTGCCTGTCCTTCTGTGGCTTGGGAGGTTGTGGCCGTCGCCACCAGTTTACCGGCGGCATCGAACACGTCCGTCTTCACGGACAATTCTTTCACCCGTTTCAGTCCGTTGTCCACTTTGGTGACTACCGACAAGTCCGCACGTCGCTCGCCGACCTGTTGGCTGACATATACCCCGGAAGAAGCATAATCCAAAGGCGTGATGCAAGCCTTAGGCAACAGCAGGAGAGAGACAGGCCGGTAGATGCCGCCAAAGACAGTGAAGTCCCCCTCCAACGGGGCGATGTTCAACTCCTTACGGTTGGACACGGCAACCTCCAACAGGTTCTCGCCGGAATGCACGTAGGGCGTGATTTCAAAACAAAAGGCATTGAAACCTCCCACATGTTCTCCTACCTCCTGTCCGTTGAGTTTCACTTCCGCCTTTTGGCTCGCCGCCTCGAAACGCAAAAAGATACGTTTTTTCATCATCGCGGGCGAAACGGACAAGGTGTAACGGTACGTGCCGTCGCCCCTGTAATAATCGGGCGACGTGCCGTCTTTCGCATTCCACGTGTGAGGCACGTCCACTTGCTCCCATACGTCTTCCGCCTCATCCCTATCCAGACGGAAATCCCATTTCTCACTCAAAAAACTTTGCTGTCTGAGCTGCCCGGCCACAGGAACGGACAGGCACGCGCAAAACATCGCCAAGGCCAGGGGCCTTACTTTTAATACATTCATCGGTTCTAAAAGGTTAAGTTGTATCTACAAAATGATGCCAAAGATAAGAGGCATCATCCTACCAGACATCACACATTCCCACAATAAAATACGATTTTTGCGGCAAAAGGACTTTTGAAGCCGTCTTCTTCCCTCTTTTCGGAAGTTTTTCTTAGTTTTGCAAAAGGAATGAACGGCCATAGCCTTACTTTTATGAAACAAAATACATCCTTCAAAATCGCCTGCGGATACTTTTTATTAATCTGTCTCCTGTTAGGTTCCATCTACTATATTTACCACCAGACCACTTCACTGACCCGGATGTCCGGCAATGAACAAACGCTGGCCGAACGCCGGAAAGTGACTCATCAACTTGTCAGTCGGCTCTTTGAAACGGAAAACATCGGGCAGGCCGTCCATTTCGGTCGATGGGGGGCCTACCGCAAATACGTGCAATCCATGTCCGACGTACAACAGACCATATCCGCGTTGGACACTTTATTCACCGATTCTTTGCAAAAAGCCCGGCTCGACACACTGTCTTCCTTACTGGCCGACAAACAGGAAAACATGAAACGGTTGGTATTGGCTTTGGAGCACAACTCTGCCCCGCAAATTTACCAGCACCAAATCAGCCTGCTTGTCAAAAGCCAAGACACCGTCATCCAAAAGCCGCATATCACCCGGCAAATCATACAGAAAGACAAATCCTACACGGTGAAAGAACCGAAAAAGAATTTCTTCCAACGACTGGCTTCCGCTTTCCATAAACCGGAAGCGGACACCACTTCTGTGAAACAAACCGTGCAAATCTTAGAAACGGACACGATTCATCAAGAGTTCAACGCAAGAGACACCCTTGCACACATTCTGGACAGCATAGAAAGTAGCATGAAACTGTATAACAGCCGACGGCGACAACGCATCAACGCGCAAGCGGAACGGCTTTGGTACACGAGTCTCGAACTCAACAACCGTGTCACGCAACTCCTGGAAAGCATCGAGAAGGAAGAACAGCAACGATTGGAAGAAGAAAGCCGGAAAGCCTATCTGGTACGGAAACAGGCTGCCCTCACGACCGGCCTCATTGCTACGGCTGCCATCCTTCTGGCCATTGTCTTTTTCGTCATCGTATGGCGCGACATCACTAAAAGCAACCATTACCGCCGCGAGTTGGAAAAAGCCAAGAAAAGAGCCGAAGACCTCTTGGTTTCGCGTGAGAAATTGATGTTGACCGTGACCCACGACATCAAGGCACCGGTAGGTTCCATCATGGGATACACGGAACTCCTGGTCCCCCACGTCCGGGAAAACCGTCCCAAAAACTACTTGGACAACATCCGCAGCTCATCCGAACATCTGCTCAGCCTCGTCGGTTCATTGTTGGATTACCATAAGCTGGAAGCCCATAAAATGGATTTGCATCCGGTCAGCTTCAATCCGGACGAATTGCTTCATACCATTGCCCAAAGTTTCTTACCTATGGCGGAAAAGAAGGGATTGGAGCTGCAATGTAAGACCTCTCCCGAAACCCGACGGACCTATACCGGCGATGCCTTCCGCATTCGGCAGATTGTGGACAACCTGTTAAGCAACGCCCTGAAATTCACACAGCAGGGCCATATCCTCCTTCGCGCCAAAATGCACGGCCGCCAGCTTTGCATCACCGTACGTGATACGGGATGCGGAATGACTGCGGAAGAACAGCAAATGATTTTCAAGGAATTTACCCGCCTGAGCAGTGCGCAAGGAGAAGAAGGAGTCGGTTTAGGATTATCCATCACGCTGAAACTGGTACAGCTCCTTCAAGGAGAAATCCATTTGGAAAGTACTCCCGGAAAAGGCAGTTCTTTCCTTATCACGCTTCCCTTACAACCTACACAGAATAGTCAGGCTCCTGCGGAGGACTTTCCTGTGCCCCTTGAATCTCCGGAGCGTCCTCTCCATATATTGCTGATTGACGACGACCGTATCCAAATGCAACTGACTCAAGCGATGTTACAACAAATCCAACCGGAAAAAACAGCTTGGGAGATTGTTTCCTGCCGTACGCCGGAAGAAGTATTCCGCCGGATAGAACAACACCGTTTCGATTTGTTGTTCACAGACATACAAATGCCGTCCATGAACGGTTTCGACGTATTGAAAAACATACGGAGCCTGAATCCTCACGCCCATGCACAACTCCCAGTGGTGGCCATCACGGCACGCAACGACATGCAGGAAGCGTTTTTCAGGAAACATGGCTTCGCCACCTGCCTTTACAAGCCGTTCAACCAAAAAGATCTGGCTCAAGCCATCCGGAAAGCACTCGGAGATGTCCGGCCGGAAGTAAAAGAAGAACCAGGGAAAGCTGAAGCTGAGCCATCCTCGGCATCTCCCGTCATCGACCTTGCCCCATTGACCGAATTCGCAGGAGACGACCGGAACGCCGCACTGGAAATCCTGAATACCTTCCTGCAAGAAACCCTCCTGCATGCCGAAGCGTTCAAAAAGGCTTACGAACAAAAGGAAAAGGCCGAAATATGCAGGATTGCCCATAAATTGCTTCCCACCTTCACCCTTGTGGGCGCTCCCTGCATCAAAGCATTGCAGACTTTGGAACAACGACGGGATGAACAGGAATGGAACGACGCGGACAACGTCCCGGCACAAGAAGTCATCGAGTCTTTCCACCTCGTCGTCCGTGCCCTGAAAGAAAAGAATGGCAGTGAACCGACACGTAAGCGTGAATATTAAAACATTTAAAAAGCCACTCCGCATATACTTTCGTACTGCAAAAGGCATTATCTTTGTGTCAACTTAATCCGATAAAGACCACATGGCAGCCATTCTCATAGTAGAAGACGACTTGACGTTTGCCACCATGCTTAAAACGTGGTTGGGCAAACAAGGATTCCAAATCAGTACGGCCGGAGACTTATCCAAAGCACACAAGTTATTGGAACATCAGTCGTATGACCTCATCCTGTCGGACCTGAGGTTACCGGAAGGCGACGGCCTGTCTCTGCTTGACTGGATGCAAAAACACGGCCTCGTTGTTCCTTTAATCGTCATGACCAGCTATGCCGATGTCCAGAATGCCGTAAACGCCATGAAACAAGGGGCATGCGACTACATTGCCAAACCGGTGCAACCGGCTATGCTTCTGGAAAAGATAGAGGATGCCTTGTCCGCTTCTTCTCCAACCCTCTCCAAAAAGAATACGGATTCCGAAGAGGCTCAAACAGGTGCCGAAGCCCACCCGGCATTTCTGGAGGGAAAGAGTGAAGCGGCACGCCAACTTTACAATTACGTGGCTTTGGTGGCCCCGACACCGCTTTCGGTACTCATCAACGGTGCCAGCGGAACCGGAAAAGAATATGTGGCCCACCGCATACACCAATTAAGCAAGAGGGCTGACAAACCTTTTGTAGCCATCGACTGCGGAGCCATGCTCAAAGAACTGGCGGCTTCTGAATTTTTCGGCCACGTGAAAGGTTCGTTTACGGGCGCCGTGGCCGACAAAACGGGAGCTTTCGTAGAAGCCAACGGCGGTACGCTGTTTCTCGACGAAGTGGGAAACCTGAGTTATGACGTGCAAGTACAACTCTTGCGGGCCATCCAAGAACGGAAAATACGTCCGGTGGGTTCCAACCAGGAAATAGAAGTGGATGTCCGGCTCGTCTGTGCCACTAACGAGAACCTGCAACAGGCCATCGCCCGTGGAGAATTCCGCGAAGACCTCTACCACCGCCTGAATGAATTCACCCTGCACATGCCTTCTCTGAAAGACCGTGGCGAGGACATCCTTCTATTTGCCAACTTCTTTCTGGACCAAGCCAACAAGGAACTGGAAAGGCATATCGTAGGTTTCGACGCCACGGCTTCGGAAGCGTTGCTCAATTACGCATGGCCCGGTAATTTGCGCGAATTGAAAAACCGGGTGAAACGCGCTACTTTACTGGCACAAGACCGCCTGATCCATAAGACCGATTTGGGAGAGTTCAATATCATAAACCGTGGCGAAGAAGAACTCCCTGCAGCAACTCCTTTCGCCTTACACGATAAAAATACCGAGAAAGAACGTATCCTGCAGGCCCTGCAAACGGCACACCACAATAAAGCGCGTGCCGCCCGTCTTTTAGGTATAGACCGCAAAACCCTCTACAACAAAATCAAGCTCTACGACATTCCACAATAAAAGTGTGGAATTCTTCCCCACTCATCCCCACATTCCACACGTTCGTTTTTTAGCCTCATGCAATCTTAAATGCAAATAATCCACTTATAATCAATACCTTACAACCTTCTTTCTTTTTCTGGCACACCTCTTGTCCATTAGTTTGGCAGATGACAAGATAAAACAGTCAAACAATTAAATAAAACAGAAAGCATTATGAAAAAGTTATTTGCAACAGCCTTAATGGCTATGAGTATGGGAAGCGTTTTTGCACAGGGTAACATCATCGCAAACGATACTGTAAAAACGGATACGACAAAGAACTGTCCTGCACAAGGTTGCCAGAAATCATTGGCTGCCCTCATTTCTAACGATACTGTAACTACAGACAGCACCAAAGCTAAATTAACCGCCATGTTGGCGTGCGTAGCTATGAATGATACGGTAACCACAGACTCCACAAAATCCGCTCCGGCTGCATTAGTGGCGCTGAACGACACAGTTACGACAGACAGTGCAAAAGCACAACCGGCAGCCTTGGTTGCAGCCAACGATACGGTCGTAACCGACAGCACGAAAGCTCAACCGGCCAAACCGACAGCTTTAGTAGCCATGATTGAGGAAAAGGATACGACTCAAACCAAAGATGCAAAAACAACTCCTTCTACTTGCGACAAAAAAGCAGGAGAGAAAGCGATCCAAGCATTAAACGCCATGAGAAAAATCACCGCCTAACCACACTGATTTTTCTCATTTTAAAAGAGGAGAACGTGCCCGCGTTCTCCTCTTATTTTTCTTGTTCCCCAATTTGCTTTTCGGTCAGGTACTTCCAGTAACGTACCGGCATGTCTTTCCGGTGTTTACGGGGATTCAAGCGTTCCTTAATACAAATGGCTTTGAAATAGGTCCGCCACATCTCCTGATACCACATTTCATCCTCGTCCCGCATCGCTTCGCTCAAACGTCCGTCCGGCAGTCGGAAAACCTCTGCTCCATCTTCAAAAGTAACACGTACGGACTTATGCCCGGCATAATAGTAGCCATACCGGCGACACCGGTCGTAAATCAGCCAACATTCTTCCGAAAAACGGTCGCTAAAATGCGGAACGATTAAAGGCAACACGTCATAGTCCGGCTCTATCATGGCAAAATAAGTCCCGTCGGCAGTTTTCTGGAAGCGCACGAATTGCATCATGCGAAGACGTTCATAACGCACCTTACGATAGGTATTCGTCACAAAAAGCACATCCGGGTCGGCAAAATTCGTTTCAATGCTCTGCCCGGCCTTCACGGCTTTACATACATACCGAAACAAAGGCAAGTCCAAATCCGGCAGTTCGGAGAAAAGACTGGTCGTCAGACAAGCCAGTGCCGACGTCGAGAGTTTCCTTTGCAATGCCCGAAACACTCTTCCGGCTTTTTCTTCATCCGTTGTCACCCGATGTACGACTGCAAAAAGAGGAGGCGTGTCCTTTTCTCCGATAATCGCCACAGGAAACTGGTGATGGTAGAAAGCATCGAACACCGCTGTCAGCAAACCATCCCATGTACGGTCGTACACGAAAACACTATCCTCTGTCATACTCCTCATGCAGGCTCCTCCTTAAACAGCAACGTCAACTGCCCGTCATTCTGTTTCTTCCGGCTTTTCGACTGCACCAATAAAGAACGGACACGTTCTGGATAAAGCTCATTCACTCCCTTGACTTCCAACTCCCCACAGGTTATGAAATATTGGGCACGCTTCATCACACATCCCATTTTCTTCAAATCAAAACTCGTCAAACGGCCGAAACGGCGCGAACAGACAATCAGACGAGCCGACTTTACCCCAATACCGGGCACCCGTAAAATCCGTTCATACTCCGCACGGTTCACATCCACGGGAAATTGTTCGGGATGCCGAAGAGCCCAGGCCAGCTTCGGATCCACTTCCAAATCCAAATCAGGATGCGTTTCATCCACAATCTCTTCCACTTTGAACTGATAGAACCTCATCAACCAGTCTGCCTGATACAAACGGTTTTCCCTGACCAACGGCGGTTGTTTCAGAGCCGGAAGTCGAGGGTCGTACGTATTCACGGCCACATAACCGGAATAATACACACGCCGCATGGTAGGCCGACCGTACAATGCGGACGAGAGGTACAAAATATCCCGGTCGGACTCCCCGGTTGCTCCCACAATCATTTGCGTGCTCTGTCCCGCCGGAACAAAACGGGGAGCATGCCGGTGTTTTTTCCGTTCTTCCGCACTCTCCAGTACACCTTGCTGTATATATCCCATAGGGCGGTAGACACTCTCATGATCTTTCTCCGGTGCCAACAACTTTAGCGAAGCCTCATTGGGAATCTCTATGTTCACACTCATACGGTCTGCATACAAACCCGCCTCGTCCACCAACTCACGACTGGCCCCCGGAATGCTTTTCAAATGGATATACCCATTAAAACGGTGCACCGTACGCAGGTCTTTCACCACACGTACCAAACGTTCCATCGTATAATCGGGGTTCCTCACCACACCGGAACTCAGGAACAATCCTTCGATATAATTCCTTTTGTAGAACTCCATCGTCAGGTCTACCAATTCCGATACGGAGAGTGTGGCACGGGGAATATCATTTGTGCGGCGGTTGATACAATAAGCACAATCGTAAATACAATAGTTCGTCAGCATGACTTTCAACAAAGAGATGCAACGTCCGTCCTCAGCAAAACTATGGCAAATACCGATGCCTCCCACGGTATTCCCCACTCCGCCTTTCACGTTACGCCTCACCGTACCGCTCGAAGAGCAGGACACATCATATTTGGCCGACTCTGCCAATATCTTCAACTTCCTGAGCGTATCGTCTTTCATGCCGCAAACCACTTTTGTTTCACGAAGATAGGATGCGGCTCGGCAGAGCCAAGCCAGAAAACTACGTTTTCGCTTGTCTCTGCGCTCGCCTTTCACTATCTTTGTTTTTGCAAAGATAACCCTTTTCACCAGATTAGGAAAAAGCCGCTCCGGGTTTTCATCCGAAGCGGCTTTGCCGTATCACGTTCAAAAGTGTACCAAAGTATTAATACTCGTTACCCCATATATCGGTAAAACCTTGATTCATATTGGTCCGACCTTCTATTCCATCCTGTGGCGTGTTATCGACTCCTATGGAGCAATTCAACAGCAATGAATCTTGAATCTCAAATTCTGCCACTTCGCAAACCGGTTTTATATATATTTTCTTGTCCATATTTCAACTTGCTAATACTATTTTATTACTACTTTTTTACCATTCACAATATAAATACCCTGCGGCAAGCCTTGAGTGGCCTCTGATTCGTTGACCTGATGACGGACTTCCACACCGCTAAGTGTGTACACATCTGCCAAACCGCCCTCAACCATTGTTTCAGAGATACCGGTCGCATCTTCAAATGAAATCAGGCGTTGGTTCACACCAACTTCTCCACTGTATTCCGGAACTTCATTCATATCGATATAGGCACGGTTTCCCGAAATCTTACAACCCTTACCGCAAAGCTGCACTTTATTTTGAGCACTAATCAGGTACATGCCTTCAGCCACATCTTGCCCCTCAAAGGAACCGATCAAACCGTTTGCCTCTTCAGCCACAGCTACAGCCTTTCCACTGTATGCAGCTATAAGCTTGTCGGAAGTTGCACTGAATATATAAGGTACTCCGGCCTCAAGAGTGGCCACCTGCTCCAAGACTATGGATTGCGGCTTTCCGTCCTTCATGATCTTTCCGGCAATGCTGAAGAACTCTGCACCTGCCATGTCTTCTGCGGCCACGGCATAGGGAAGACAGATAGTACCGTAATCGCCGGAAGTAACATTCCTATGGTACCCCTCGGTTATAGGCATGACGACAGCTTTTGGATACGTATCATCACTCACCAAATAAGTTCCAAACTTATCGGTCGAAGAGTTATATCCTATAGCTCTCTCGCTTCCACTAACCTCACACTGCCACATTCCACCACGACAATCCCATTTAAAACTATTAGATTGTAATTCCAAATCCGTATTACCTGAACCGTGAGCCACGTATTGGTTATTACTTATACTTTGTATGGTACCATTTTCTTCATCAACATACCATCCACACAAATCACTTCTATCTGTAATAACCTTGCCATTAAGTACAGTAGCTACACTTGCATTCAGTTTACTTTTATCCGTTGTATTCAACATAGCATAATACACACCATCCTTTTCTGCCACTAAAGCCTTTGCTTCCGGCAATGCAGAAGGGTCTACCACATTCACGGTACAAGTTGCAGTTGCACCGGTATATTCATCATTTTCGGTTACAGTGGCCGTAATCGTTACCGTCCCGACCTTGTTACCGGCTTGGACCTCTCCCGTATTCTCGTCCACCGTAGCTATCGTTTTATCCGAAGAAGAATAAATCACCGAAGCCGAAGAATTTGTAGTAGCCTTGACCGTTAAGGATTCGCCCACATTCACAGAGTAAGTATCCGAATCAAAAGTCAACGTAGCCTGCGTCTTGCCTGTAGTCTTTACAGCAATATCCTCTTGCAAAATTACATTCAGTTGCTTTGTGGAATTATACAAACCGGGATACCCTGTTACATCAACCGTGGCCTGCACATCTGCCGTAATGCTTTCGTCAGCCGCCCTGAGTGCTATCTTTTCGCCGTTTTGCTCGATTTCCCCATTCTTATCGTTAAAGCTTGATGTTACCATCGCATCTACCACTTTCACACGCATGGATTCATACCGGGCAAAGTTTTGGTTCAATTCAGCCACAGCCACCTCTTGTACCGGAATCTCAACGTCGTTAGTAACCTCAACATTGTCGAACTCCCCTCCGTCTACTTTCAATTCATAAAGCCCATTCCACAATGCCAATTGGGCAGCTACCACACCGTTCAACTTCGTTCCGGCCTTCAATTTATTTGAGCCAAAAACATACAACCCTGCTGTTTCATCTTGAATATAAGCCTTTCGGGAATCGGCATACGTCACCACAGCGTCTTTCAACTCTACAACACAAGGTTTACCTTCCTCCGTAGCTATACCGCTTTCTTTCAATGCCTTCAAAGAAGCGTATGGTTCTAATTTGGTGTAAGTCGCAGTGACTACCTCACTGTTGTCCAACCCATCTTTTACGGCGATGGCTTTGAGAGTAGTTGTTTTAGTGATTTCAAGACCTCCTACTGGGAATACTTCTGAAACAGTAGTTGGATTGTTTCCGTCTGTGGTATAATAGATAATAGCCCCCTCGGTAGAACATGAAGCTGTAACGGTCAAATTATCCACGAATGTAGTACCGTTTGAAGGAATAAATTCGGGTTGTTCCACTTGAGTTGTGGACGTTTCCCCATAATATATTTTTATATCATCCAAAAAAGCCCTCTTTGCGGTCGTTGCAAAAGTCAAAGTTGATTGGGCTGTACCACCATCGAAAGACAATTCTACTGTTTCAAACTCACCAAACATTTTTGCTGAATAATTAACGGTCTGAGTTTTACCTCCGCTCAAAGAGACCTCTATATCCCCTTCTACGTTTGTCCACCCCTTGACAGCAAAAGAGACTTTGAATACTCCTCCATTCCCAGATAAATCCAAAGGTTTAGTTGTTATGCTTCCCACTTTTTTTGAAGCACCCAATCTTACACTTCCACCTGCTTGATATGCAGCAACAACTTCAGGAAAATTGGAATTTCCCTTCCAATCAAAATTAGAACCACCGGTAGAAGTACTATTCCCCTCTGTAATCTCTGCAAAGTCCTCATTTAAAAGAACTGTTTCTTGCCCCCAAACACTACCGGAGACCAACGCGAGTAGTAGTAATGTCAAAATTACCCCCCGATTTAACATTTGTAAACCTTTTCATACGCTTAAGTTTTATATGAATAATAAATTGAAAAGTTTTCTCATGTTATGACATGGCAAATATATACAAAAGAAATTAAGCTGCCATATAAAAAACGGATTATTATTCATATTTTCCCCATAAAAATTAAACTGTATTACAATAAAATGACACGACATCGAAAACAAGAAGTCTTTCAAACATTCATGGTCTGTTAGAATCAGATTGTTAAATTCAACCTCCAGAAAGGACAGAGTCCGGCAAAACTCCATTTCCCAACCCTTATCTCACTATTTCCCCATACTTTTTTGAAACTTTTCGCCCGCGTATCACAAAAAAGTTGTAACTTTGCCCACCGAACAAGGAAAGATGCCGGAGTGGTCGATCGGGCCGCACTCGAAATGCGGTGAACGGGCAACTGTTCCCAGGGTTCGAATCCCTGTCTTTCCGCCAAAACAAAAAACTGCCGACCAAATTCCACCCATATAATTGGGGACTTTTAAAAGGTTTGTAAGGCTCACTAAACAAAACTCCCGACTTCACTATCTCCCCCAACGGAATGGTAAAGTCGGGAAATTCATTTTCCAAGTATCCGGAAGAACTGTATCTTCAGAAGAAAGCATTCACGTGCAGTCCTGACGGCAAAAGACTAAAAGGGAACAAAAGAACACTAAAAATGGGAAACGAATCATCTGAAAGAATCCAAACCTCCATTTTAAACAAGATGGAGAAGAAGTTGCTGATATGGCTGGCACAGAGACAACCGGCATGGGTCACATCCGACTTCCTGACTTTCATTGGCGTGATAGGAGCCGTACTTTTCGCCGTCGGAGGCATATTGGCTCATATCGACACAAAATTCCTATGGTTGGCTTCATTAGGGTTAGTCATTAATTGGTACGGAGACAGTCTGGACGGTACATTGGCGCGCGTCCGCCGCACGCAAAGGCCCGTATACGGCTTTTTCATCGACCACACTTTAGACGCCTTGACCACATGTCTTATCTGTTTGGGACTGGGATTATCCCCCATAATGAGGATGGACGTGGCATTTCTGATTCTGGCCGGATATTTGTGCTTGTCCATCTATACTTACGTCTGCACTATCATTATCAACGAATTCCGGCTGACATACGGCAAACTGGGGCCGACGGAGGTACGATTGCTGCTCATTGCTGTCAACACCTTATATATATACACTCCGTGGTCGGCTATACATTATAATATATATGGCAGGAATTGGGGGCTGTTCGACATCATAGGATGCACTGTGGCCGCCATCCTTTTCATGCTCTACATCAGTCAATTCACAAAGGACAGGCGGGCTCTTGCCTTGAAAGACCCGGCCAAACCTTGGCATCCGTAAATACACCTTACAAACGTAATACCCTCGGAAGTTTTCGGTTGAACTTCCGAGGGTATTACGTTTAAAAACACAAGAGCGTATAAGGTTATTCTTTCAAAGTTATGCGGCATCCCTCCAAACTTTCGATTACCGCCAACGACTCCACATGAATGCCTTGTGCACGCAAATAATCACCGCCATGCTGGAAGGCCTTCTCGATGAGGAAACCCATGCCGGCAAGTTCGGCTCCAGACTGACGCACCAAATCCATCACGCCCTTGGCCGCATTGCCATTGGCCAGAAAATCATCTATGAAAAGCACCTTATCGCCCGGCTGCAAATAATCCTTGCACACGCATACATCGTACGTATTGTTTTTAGTAAACGAAAAGACTTTCGTCACCAGCATATTTTCCATCGTACTCGGTTTCTTCTTCTTGGCAAAGACCACCGGAAGTTCCAAGAGGTAGCCCACCATGATGGCCGGAGCTATGCCACTGGCTTCTATCGTCAGTATCTTGTTTATATCGCGCGACGCGAAACGGCGCACGAACTCCACGGCCATGGACTTCATCAGTATGGGATCCATCTGATGGTTGATGAAATTGTCCACTTTCAGTATTCCTCCCTCGAAACATTTTCCATCGCGCAAAATGCGCTCCTTGAGTTGTTGCATATATTTTTCCTCTTTATATCCCGTCTGAGTGTCTTCCTTTCCGGCATGGCCGAAATGTGGGGCAAAGATAACACAAAAAAAGTAAACAACACGGCTTCTGCAACAGAAAATAAGAGAACGGGCAACGTCCTGCATCGGGAACAAAGGTCATCCTGCGCACCCCATAGAGAAGGTTACCGAAAACATCTCCCTTCATTCAGGCCGAAAACCACTGTTCTTTCCTAAAAACATTCAACCAATTAAAAATCAAGCCACTAAATCTTCATTCCGAGCCTTCAGGAAAGCCCCTGAAATTTGTGCGTCAAACGAAAAATCAATCTCAGCCGAACGAAAAATCAATCTCAGGAGATTGAAAACACTCTTTAAGCCAGGCAATCTGAAGGCCTCTACGGACCGGTTCCCAATCCCCCTACTCCGGCACCGCCACCTTGTCCAAGATACCGGTCAAAGCCGCTATGGCTACTCCATAATTGGTCACAGGCACACCGCAGGCACGCGCCCGCCTCAAGCGGTTCAGCACATGGCGGCGCGTAAACATGCACGCCCCACAATGGATGACCAAATCGTAAGCGGACAAGTCTTCGGGAAAGTCATTACCAGACACAATGTCGATGTGCAAAGCCTCACCGAACTTACAGCGCAACAAACGAGGAAGCTTCACGCGTCCTATATCTTCATGTTGCGGCACGTGGGTGCAAGCCTCCGCTATCAGCACGCGGGCATCAGGACGCAAAGCGCACAACGCCTCCGCCCCCTGCAGGAACTGCCGGATGTCCCCCTTCTGGCGGGCAAACAAAACGGAAAAAGAAGTCAGCCGCGTTTGCGGCGGACAAAGGGCCTCCACCGTAGGAAATACTTGCGAGTCCGTGATAATCAGGGACGGGGGCGACGACAAGACGGACAACGTGGCCGACAGACGGTCGGCCGTACAGCACAAAGCCGTACAACGTTTGTCCAACAGGTTACGCAAGGTTTGCACCTGTGGCAGGATTAACCGTCCCTTGGGTGCCTGGATGTCTTGCGGCATGACCAACACCACGGTATCGCCTTCGCCCGCCAAGTTTCCCGTCAAATCCTCCACCTCATCCGTACGGCGATACACCTCGGCCATCGCAGACAGCAAACGGTAACGGCCTTCTCCCGTACGCGCCGAAACCGATACCACCTCCGTCGCCCCCAACATCATGCGCCAAGCATCGGCATGGCTTCCGCCATCTTCGTCCACCTTATTATATATATACAGAACGGGAATGTCGTCCGCCCGGAAACGTTCCGCCCAAGCCTTTTCCTTCTCAGCCCCGTCCGGCAAACCCGACACGACGATCAAAGCCAAATCCACCCTGCGGGCAGCATTGACGGTCTGCCTCACACGCAGCCCGCCCAATTCCCCTTCGTCGTCATAACCGGCCGTGTCAACCAAAACGGAAGCCCCGACACCCGGCAATTCAATGTTCTTCAATACCATATCCGTAGTCGTGCCCGGCACGTCGGACACTACGGCAACCTCTTGCCCCGTCAGCATATTCACCAACGAAGACTTGCCGCTGTTGCGGCGACCGAACAATCCGATATGGAAACGGTTGGCGCGTGGAGTTTCTTCTTTCATCATAACGTATCTTACCTACATTTTAAAAACGGAAATCACGCCCGCCATCCTCTATGGCTTTCAAATAGCGGCGGGCGTTCTCCCGAACCCGTCCGCCGGGCACGGTTTCCAACAAACGGGCAATCATGGCCTCTCCTTTCGCACGGGTGGCAGGCGACGCATAATCATTCAAATACTCTTTCAGGGTCAGCAAGGCATTGGGCAGGCAACAGTTGGCAATCTGTCCCTTCTTCACCAACGACATGAAACGGTCGCCCGTACGCCCCTCACGGTAGCAGGCCGTGCAGAAACTGGGCAGGTAGCCCAAATCGAGCAGCCATCCCACCACCTCGTCCAACGAACGGCGGTCGGACACGTCGAACTGGGCGGAGTTCTCCTCCGTCTCTTCTTGCACATATCCTCCCACGCTGGTACGAGAACCGCCGCTCAACTGCGACACGCCCAATTCCAATACCTTCTCCCGACTGGCAGGCGTCTCGCGCGTGGACACGATCATTCCCGTATAAGGCACGGCAATACGGAGCACCGCCACAATTTTATGGAAAATCTCGTCCGGCACACAGTTCTTGAAATCCGCCGTGTCTATGTCGTCGGCCGGGCACAGGCGCGGCACGCTGATGGTGTGCGGCCCGACCCCGAAACGGGCCTCCAGATGCTCGGCATGCATCAGCAAACCGATGAAGTCGTAACGGTAGGTCTCCAACCCGAACAACACGCCGATGCCCACATCGTCGATACCGCCCGTCATGGCACGGTCCATGGCCTCGGTGTGGTAGGCATAGTCGCTCTTCGGTCCCGTAGGATGAAGTGCCTCATAATTCGTCCGGTTATACGTCTCCTGAAAAAGAATATACGTACCGATGCCCGCGTCCTTCAAGCGGCGGTAGTTCTCCACCGTCGTGGCGGCAATGTTCACATTCACGCGCCGGATGGCCCCGTTCTTATGCTTGATGCCGTAAATCGTACGGATGCTCTCCAACACATATTCGATAGGGTTGTTACGCGGGTCCTCGCCGGTCTCCAAAGCCAACCGCTTGTGTCCCATGTCCTGCAAGGCGATGACTTCCCTTTGGATTTCTTCCTGCGTCAGCTTACGCCGCCGTATCGTCTTGTTCTTGGCATGGTATGGGCAATACACGCAACCGTTCACACAATAATTGGAAAGGTACAACGGAGCGAACATCACGATGCGGTTGCCATAAAAACGCTGCTTGATGTCGCGTGCCAAGGCAAACATCTCTTCCGTCAGGTCCTGCTGCCCGGAAGCCAACAGCACGGCCGCCTCGCGATGGGTAAGCCCTTTGCAAAGGCGTGCTTTCTCCAATATGGACACGATGAGCGGACGGTCGTCCTTATGCGCTTCGGCGTATGCCATTGTCTCACGTATCTCCGCGTCGGAGATAAACTCTTCGGCGCGTTCCGATTTCACATCATACATTATCTTCATATCTAATCGTTCTACAGCTACTTTCCTCCCCATGTCCCGGACTGTCTCCGCGACCGTATGAGATGTGGTAGCCTATTTTTTTCAAATCCTGCTCCAGACGGTGCAACCCTTCGGCTGCCTCGCTCCCTCCGGACGCTTTATGGTCGTAAATGCTGTATTGCCCCCTCACGGCCAAAGGGGACAAGTTAGGCATCACCACGTTTGCCCCCGCCAAGATACCGGCCTCACGCCCGTGTGCGTCTAACGTAGCCAAAGCCGTGGTGGCCGGAATCAATGCCTTCGGAAAGCGCAGCCTCATCAATGCAATCAGGCGGAGCGTCAAAGGCACCGACCCTGCCGGATGACGGGCAAAAGGCGTATAGGCAGCCGGAACGAAAGGCCCCATGCCTATCATCTCCGGTTCCAATTCTTCCAAAAAAGCAATGTCGTCCAACAAGCAATCCCATGTCTGACCGGGCGACCCCACCATCATGCCGGCTCCTGTCTGATACCCCAAAGCTTTCAGCGTCCGCAAGCACTCCCGACGCCGTGCACCGTCCATCTCGCGCGGATGCAAAAGGGCATAATGCGCCTCATTCCGTGTTTCGTGGCGAAGCAGGTAACGGTCCGCCCCTGCATCACGCCACCGGCGGTACGCCTCTCCGTCGCGCTCCCCCACAGACAGCGTGATGGCATGTCTGGGGAACTCCGCACGGAGCCTGCCCACCAATTCTTCAATCCAATCCTCATCTTGTTCCCCGTCTTCTCCGCCCTGCAAGACAAAAGTCCCGAAGCCGAGCCGTGCCCCCTCCCGACAACAATCGAGTATTTGCTCCTGGGACAAACGGTAGCGCGAGGCGAAACGGTTGGAACGGCGAAGCCCGCAATAATAACAGTTGTTGCGACACCACGAAGAGATTTCAACGAGTCCGCGAATGAATATCCCGTTCCCGAAACGCTTCCGGGCCGCCTCCGCCGCAAGGGTACGAAGAGACTCATCCTGCCCGTCGTCCAAACCGGCAAGTAACAATCTCCAACCTTCCCTACCGGGACTTTTTCCAGCCAAAAGTACATCCAACAGGGCAGAAAAACCGCTTTCTGAAATATTATTGAAACATTCTGTCATAAAATTAACACAAAGATACAAAAGATTGCCTTTTTTTTCGTAGATTTGTCCAATAATCAAAACTAAATAATCCTAAACGATGGCATATAACAACAACATCATGTTCATCCGCTACCAATTATTGGCGCGTTTGGTGAAAATGTGGAAAGAAAACGAGTTATTGGAAAAAGTAGACCGGCTGCCTGTGGAACTGCATCCACGCAAGCAAAAACCGTTGGGACGCTGCTGCGTGTATAAAGAACGTGCAGTGACAAAATACAAGACCATGGCCATGATGGGCTTTGACATGACGGATGAAACCGACGAAACCGAACGTCTGTCTACCTACGCCGCCCGCATGATGGAACGAAAAGAAATCGATTTGGAGAAAAGTATCCTCAGCGTAATGGACGAAGCGTGCTCTTCGTGCGTGAAAATCAACTACGAGGTGACGAACCTGTGCCGCGGCTGTGCCGCGCGGCCTTGCTACAACAACTGTCCGAAAGATGCCATTCACTACGACAGCGAAGGGAAAGCCTACATCGACCACGAAAAATGTATCAGTTGCGGCCGGTGCCATCAGGTATGCCCTTATCACGCTATCGTGTACATTCCCGTGCCGTGCGAAGAGGCTTGTCCCGTGAAAGCCATTTCCAAAGACGAATACGGCGTAGAACATATCGATCCGGAAAAATGTATCTATTGCGGCAAATGCCTGAACGCTTGTCCGTTCGGTGCCATATTCGACCAATGTGCCGTATTCGATGTGCTGAACCGCATCAAGGAAGGACGACAAGTAGTGGCTATGGTGGCCCCCTCCGTGTTGGCCCAATTCAAACAGCCTGTAGAGAAAGTATTCGGTGCATTAAAAGCCATCGGTTTCAGCGACGTACTCGAAGTGGCATACGGCGCCGAAGAAACCATCCGGCGGGAAGCGGAAGAATTCAAAGAGAAATTGGAAAGCGGAGCTGCGTTCATGACCACCAGTTGCTGCTCGGCTTACGTACAGTTGGCGCGGAAACACATCCCCGAAATCATGCCTTACGTATCTTCTACGGGTTCTCCCATGTACTACGTAGCGGAATATGCCCGCAAAAAACATCCGGAAGCCCTGACGGTGTTCATCGCCCCCTGTGCTTCCAAAAAGGCGGAAGGACGCGAGAATCCCAACGTAGACTTCGTATGGACGTTCCGTGAACTGGATGCCGTCATTGAAGGTATGGAAATAGACATGGCGGCATGTGAGGACTTTACGCCCGAAGAACATGCCGGACATGACGCGCACGGCTTTGCCAAGACCGGCGGTGTGTTCACGGCCGTAAAAAACATGGTAGGCGACCCGGAACTGCAAGGTACACTGATAGCTGACCTGAACAAGAAAAACATTGCCGCACTGCGGGCGTACGCCAAAACGGGCAAATGCCCTACGCGCATGATTGAAGTGATGGCTTGCCCGGGCGGTTGCATCAGCGGTCCGTGCGCCTGCAACGAGGGTATGGCCGCCATCCGGCAGTTTGACGCGGAACTGAAGAAAAAGGAATAGTATTTACTTCAAAAATAAAAACCATGAAAAAATTATGGACGCTGTGTACCTGCTGTTTGTCTGTCGGCATGATGTGGGCACAAACCGGAAACTGGACGGACGAAGGCAATTACGACACATCATGGTGGGACGGTAACAACCGATCGGAATACCACATAACCACAGCGGAACAATTAGCAGGGTTGTCCTATTTGTCCCAACAAGGCACCACGTTCCTGCAAAGCAGAATCGTGTTGGACAACGATCTGGACATGGGGGCGCATTATTGGACACCCATCAAAAAATTCGGTGGATTTTTCGATGGTAACGGGCATACCTTGTCCGGAGTACAGGTACAAGCCGGTGTGGGGAATTCCGGCTTTATCGCCACTTTACAAGGCTATTATGGCAATCCCGAATATGGAGTGGTGTATGACCTGATTTTGGACGAGACATGTAAAATCACTTCCTCTAACCAACTTCCAGATGCCACAGTGGGCGGCATCGTAGGCGAAGCGATGGTGTACACGACCATCGCCGCCTGCCGCTTCGCCGGAAATATCACCTTTGAAAAGTACCGTGGCGAACTCACCGTAGGCGGCATTGCAGGCCGTACGGACGGCAGCGTAAACGGTTGCCTGAACGAAGGGAACATCACAGTGGAAGTGTCTGAAAACGGTGGTGTGTCTGGCGGAGGCATCACGGGCGACTGCAACGGAAAGAACATACGCATCACCGGATGCATAAACCGGGGCAAACTGTCGGGCAACAGTACGTCTTACAAGACGGAAGGCATCAGTCTGGCGGGCATTGTGGGTACGAACTTTTCCGGTTCCACTATTAACAACTGCCTGAACGAAGGAGAGGTAAACATACGGTTCAGTTCGTCACAAACGATATACAGCCCGTTCTCGGCTGCCGGCATTACCACCAGTAATTATGGCCTCGTCATCAACAGCGGCAATACGGGACGCATTGCCGTACAAAGCGACATGAAAGCCACCGTAGGCGGCATCAGTTCTCACAATTCAGGAAGTATTGTAAACAGCTACAACATCGGTGCCATCGCATGCAACGGCCGGAAAGGACAAACGTTCTACAATAACGGAGGCGGTATCACCGGCGTATTCCAATACAGTACAATAGGTATCACGCCCTTGATTTACGGATGTTACAATTCGGGGACGGTAAGTTCCACCGGATCGGAAGAACAGATAGGTAGCATCGCAGGGGATGCCAGTTACCTGATAGACGAATACAACGTACCGACCCGCATCCGGAATACTTATTACAGCACGGAAACGGGAAAGTCCATCGGCAATGACTATTACCAACAGTCACAGTACATCTTAGGCGTATTCGACATGAAAGGCAAGGATTTCCGGCAGGACTTAAACGAGGCTGCCCAAGCCTATAACGACACGGCCACCGCGGACAAATGCCACGCCTGGACGGGGGACAACTACACCCTTCCACATTTCCGTACGGCGGATGTCTTTTCTACCGGAACGGACTATTACACCGCGCATCTGGAGCGAATCACCCCGAATCCGGACAACGTTCCAAGCAACATGGTATTGAAATACAAGAAAACCACAGAAACGGACTACACGGAAATTCCATGGAGCGGCACGGAAACAGACATTGAAGTATCTCCTGACACGGAATACGAATACTTGTTGGCATGGGAAGAAAACGGTATGGGAAACCTCATGCCGTCCAAAAAGTTCAAGACCGGTAACTTATTCGAGGAACTGAGCGCACAACCCACACGTACTACAGCCGACCTACTTGCCCTCATCAAGGGTGACCCGGCAAAAGTAAAGGAAGTGAGCTTCGAGGTGGGCATCGGCC
>UMGZ01011655.1_pt1 | contig 47355 bp, 48 predicted proteins | sample 1965421 | NCBI WGS metagenome assembly UMGZ01 (sample SAMEA4836087, study PRJEB28245) | human gut metagenome | biome: gut microbiome; material: fecal sample | place: Denmark | collected 2008
TGTAATGGACGTGAAAATCATCCTGCAAACCGCCCTGAAAGTCCACGCTTCGGGGATAATCCTCTCACATAACCACCCATCGGGCAACCTGCGTCCGAGTGAACCGGACAAGCAAATCACCTCAAAAATAAAAGAAGCCTGCAAGGTCTTGGATTTACACTTGTTAGACCATATCATCCTGACAGAAGAAAGCTATTACAGTTTTGCAGACGAGGGGCTTATCTAAGCCCTTTTTTTGTTACTGGCAACAAAAACACAATATCCTATTTTTAAAATAAAACCATTTTTCCAGTTTCTCCTATTGTAAATCTTCCCCTTAGGCAGTCCCCAGCCGGAGCAGTCATTATCGTCTCACATAGGCAAAGGTATTTCCGTGTTCTTCACGTCTTTGCAAGGTCAAGCCCTAAAGGGTTTAAACAAAAATCTTCCTGTTGTACTTCGTCCAAAGAGTATTTTTCTTTAAAACCTTGCAAAGCCTAAACACTACCCTTTAAAGCCTATATGAAACGAAAACGACCGCCCCGACCGGAAACGCATAAAAAAAAAGTCAGATTTACGAGAAACAGGAAAAAAGGTTATGAAACTTCAACTCCCTTACCTCTCAAATCCGCATAAATTTTAAAAGACACAGAATTATGGAAGCAGTAACATTATCAGAAGCAAGAGTTTATGTAGGTACTTACGCCAAGTATAACAACGGTTCACTTTTCGGCAAGTGGTTAGACCTTTCCGACTATTCGGATAAGGACGAGTTTTTGGAAGCGTGCCGGGAACTGCATAAGGGCGAGCAAGACCCGGAACTGATGTTTCAGGACATCGAGAACATACCCGAAGCCCTGATTTCCGAAAGTTGGCTTTCTGATAAGTTCTTTGAGCTTCGGGATGCCATCGAAAAACTAAGCGAAACCGAGCAGGAAGCGTTTTTCGTATGGTGCGACCATCACAACAGCGATATAAGCGAAGAAGATGCGGACGACCTTGTTTCTTCCTTTGAGGACGAATATCAGGGAGAATATAAAGACGAGGAAGATTACGCCTATGAAATCGTAAAGGAATGTTACGAACTGCCGGAGTTCGCAAAGACCTACTTTGATTATTCGGCTTTTGCCCGTGACTTGTTTATGACTGATTATTGGATGGATAACGGTTTTGTTTTCCGTTGTGCCTGATTACTAACTGGGTGGAGCAATCCACCCGCAACACACAAAGACAATGAAAATATATAATAACATAAAGACCGTTTTAAAGTGGGTAATACTGGCTTTTATCATCTATCAGGTAGCTGCCAGCACCACCGGAGCGTGGATAGCCCTAATCATAGGCTTTTATATAGTTTGGTTCGTTCTCCGGCTGTTTATCTCTGCCGTTTACCTGTTTTGCATGGCTTTTATTTTCATTGTGCTGCTTTCACTTTTGATTATCTGATAACTCATTATAAATTATACCAATATGGAAACTTTAAACAAAAACGGGGTAAGCATTACCCAAACACTGGGAGAAGAAAAATATGTAAAATGCTGTTTAGGCGCATTCAGGGAACAGATTTATTTCCAGTATGATTATCGCCATACAGATGGAGAACTTTCTCCATGCTTGCAGAAAAAACTTGACAAGTGGCGTAAACGGCGGGATGAATGGCTGAAAAAAACAAAGGTAAAAAGAAAATCCGGCAGGAGAAATCCAGCCGGACTACTTTCTTGAGTCTTAGCGGGAAAGAAAGTAACAAAGAAACCTTTACTCTTTAATTTAGAATACAATTTAATTTTCTGTGCTATGCTTTTCATCGGGAAAATTAGTTATAAAAGCATCTATCTTTTGTATAGGCTTGTTTAATTTAATTTGTTCAATTATCTTTTCTATATCGGTATATAGAGAATCAAAAAGTAAACTATCCCTCTTAAAACCATCTATTTGATTGTCTTTCAATTTATCAACAACAGAATCAAGACAATAAATCTGTTGTTCCCTATTTTTATCAGTCTCATAACTGCCAATTACACTCAACATAATACTTCCAACTCCTATAAGTAAAGCCACAGCAATACTTATGTAGGTTGCTCTTTGACTTTTCTTAAAGTGCAATTCATCTTCTGTATAGAATCCCTTATTTACAAAATCTATAAATTCTTGACGAATGAAATATTGTTTATTTACTAATAAATCAAGAATAAATCTACTTGTATTTTTGTCAAAATCAGATTTGATTCTTAGATGATTAGCTTTGTTATAATTGCTTCTTGATATATCAATAGTTTCACTTTCTTTGTTTTCATTTATTTCAAATAACAATCTATTTTCCTTTAAAAATTTGAGTAAGAAAATCGTGTCGATAATATTTTTTTCTATTTCTTTCTTCTTATCCTCTATCGCTTTGTAATCTTTTAGTTGATAACATTTGCTATCAAAAAAATATTCAAGAATATATGTATTAGTAGGTTTATGGTAGTCGTAATGAATATATTCATTTGTAAGAAATGTGACACATATATCATATAATGATATAGCATGAGTTGCATTATTCTTTTTTATCTCAGCAGTTTTTCTAAGTATCCATTTCTCTTGTTCTGTAAAGCTTCTCATTGTATTTCTATATTTTATTTTTTGAAATCAAATCATACTAGTTTTTTTCTCCAATAAGTATTCTAAAATCATTTTCCAATATTGTTATAATGTCTTTAAAATCATTGGGGAATAACACAGAATAACCTTCTAACATAAATCCTTCTATATCTCCATCATGCTCATCTTTATAAAACTGATATTTATCATAAAAGTTTTCTATTAATGATATAAAAGCACTAATCTTATTTACGCTTGTGGTTGGAAAATAAATTTTGTTTTTATTAAATAATTCCACGAATTTATTTAGTTCTTTCGTTAATTTATCAACATAAATTTCCATGTTTTTTGAGGAGGTGTATTCCTCTTCGGAATAATGAAATAGGTGCTCTTGTATTTCCTGTTTTATTATTCCTATATCATATAGTATACTATATATTTTTTCAATAGTACTAACACGTTTTTCATATAAACTACTGTATTCTACGCGTAATCTTTCAATTTGAGTATCGAAAATATTTTGAATTTCTATCTTTTTATTTTCTAACTCAGACTTATGTGTTTCTAATTCCTCATTCATTTTCTTTTGTGTGTTTTTTTTGTATTTCCATATAATAAAACCACCTATACCACTAGTAAAAGCACCTATAACAGAGATAAGTGCAGCAATAGCTTCTGCTGAACCAAGATTATCAAAGTTTATCATACCAAAATTCTATTTTTCTTCAAAAGTAATAAAAAAGAAACACTCAACAATCTCTTGTCAAATGTTTCTTAACACATTCACTCAAAAAGGGTTATTTATTTTTTGTTGTTATCATTATTAAAACTAAACGTAAGTTGTTCCACCTGCCCGAAGCTATCCTGAAAATACACATCTACCGTTTGTTGGTCGGTGGATGCAGAGGTATAGTAAAGCCGGAATGTTTCGCCCGGAAGCGGGTACAGGTCATTCGGCAGTAAAACTGTCCCATCGGACATTTTCAGTGTTCCTGCCCCGTCCGGCTGGAAATAACGGATGAAATACTTTGTTTCCTCAAACCGTCCGTCCCGGTGAAGCTGGCAGCGTATTTCCGCCGTTTCACCCACCTTTAATTTCTTCGGTACAGGCATCGTTTCAATACTGAACGGGTAAGACTGCTGTATATCCACATCGTCATTACACGCACCCACAAATAAGATGGCGGCTATTACATAGCAGCCCATCAAAATACGGCTTAAAATCTTTCTCATATACATTATATATAATAGGTTAGTTTATCACATGATTATCTTTAGACCGATACCGAACTGTGTATGGAACTTTCCAACGGAAGAACCGAACAGGCATCTTTCCCGTGCGTTAATCAGGAATACCACCCGGTCAGTAATATAACTCTCCAGTTCCAGTGTCAGCGCACCGCCATAGACAAAACGGTCCTTATCGGTCAGGGTCGAACCATCGGGTAGCAGCTTGTCACCCCAATTACTTGTTTCGTACCCGGCAAGGGCAGACAAGCCCAGCGAAAGGAAAAAGGTTTTCTTCCGGTCTGAAAGAAAGTTCAGGTAGTAACCGCCCTCACCTGTAAACTGGCTGACTGGTATCTGCAAATCCTTATAGGGGTAATGTTTTTCGAGGTATTCCCCGCCGATAACCCACCTGCTCCCGTTTTTGGTATAGGTGGAAAGAGCCGCCCCGAAGTAATAGGCGAAATCACTTTTACTGTTCCAGTGAACACCGTCTGCCATGCCGCCCGTAATCTGCAAGCCTTTCATTCCCGGCAGACATCTTTGTGCGTGTGCCCGGTTAAAAGTCAGGCACAGCACAAAAAGGGATATAATACAACATATCTTTTTCATGTTCATTTGATTTTAAGTTCATTAATCACTTTGGCAGCCACAATATCCGAGTTTTCCACCCGGATAGTTTGGTGTCTGCCCCCGTTCTTTTCCACCAGTTCGATAACTAATATCTTATCGTCAGGGATAGTGAACTGTGGAACGGTGTACACGGTACGGACGGTACTTTTGCCGCCGATAACCAGCATCTCGTTATAGCTCCGCACCGGGTCAATGACGGTTTCCTGAATAGCCGTTCTTTTGGCTACTTTCTTATCCACAATTTTGAAACGGATAAAATCGGTATCAAACGGCACGTTTGAACTATTCTTTGTTTGTGTGTGGAAGTAAAAAAGCCCGTTATGCGAATAAATGCCCTTTACCAAGAACTGGACCCCGAAACGCTTGCATCCCAAATGCTTTATTTCCCGGTCATTGTTCTTGTAGATGGACTGCATAATCAGCTTTACCAAAAGCGGGCTTTCGTTACCCAGTTCACGGAAATAGATGTTCATCCGGGTATGGCTGAAATCCGTTGTGTCCTCATTCTCCAAGAAATCTTTCATTTCGATGTTCAGCATTTCCGGTTCGTGTACGTATTTTGCATTAAAGGAATAAAAGCTGCCATCCTCACAAATCACACTGAAATTGGTTTCACCGGGAAAGCCCTCTGTTGTGGCTTTCACCCTGACAACATTTTCCGCTCCGTCCGCTTTTCCGGCAATAATGTAGTTACTGCCTAAGTCCACATACTTAACGGCAGACGGGAAAATGATATGTACCGTTTTGGCAAATGTCACCTGCACGCCGTAAGGTGTCACCATTTGGCGGTAAGGGAGTTTCTTTGTAATGCCCTGATACAAATCGTTACTTTGTGCTTTCATTGAAACCACGCCCAAAAGCAGGGCGAACATGATAATTAACTTTTTCATTTTGGATTGAAATTTTTATGGTTGATAAATAAATTACTGTTGTTTGGCGTAAAGCATCACCTGATAGTTCGCTTTCAAGTGTACTTTTACCGTTCTGAACTTCTTGGCGAGGTATTGTGACCCGCCCTGCATCAAGCCCCTTGTAATATCCATTGCGACCTGTTGCCCTGCACTTTGCGCAAAGGAAATGCTCGTTCCCAGTCCCGCACCGATATTCGCCATCGCTTCTTTTGCCGCTTCCTGTTCCAGTGACGAGGGTACGGAAAGCCCCTTTTGCCCGTCACTGTCGTACACGGCAAGTTCCACCGGAATGATGTTACCCGCATATTCGAGCGAGGACACCAGTATGTCAAGCCGTTCCCCCTGCACTTTGGCACTTCCTGAAACAAGGCTGTTTTTCGGGACAACCACGTTCCCCGCTTGCAGTGGTTCTAACAGCCGGAGCTTGACGGTCTGCCCGTCCGTAAGTGTTTGGTCGTTATGAATACACGCCCGGATAGTGTTCTTTCCCATCGAATAACCACTGCCGACCGCCGTATTAAACCCGTAATTGCGTGGCTTGCCGTATTCGGCGATAAACTCGGCATTACTCATGGGCTGCTGCAATCCTGAAACCGTCCTGTCCGATACCGATTTTACAGGTGTGGCATTTCCGCTTCCCTGAACGGGTACGGATGGTGTAACCTGTGCAATCTGTCCCGGCTGTGAACTTTGCCCGTTCTGTCCGTTCATGTATTTTGCCGCCAGTTCGTATGACTTTTCCATAAGAGCTACCTGTTCATTCATGCTGCCCGCCCCGTTTTCTTTGGCATCGAGCCGGGCAGTAAGTTCTTCCACCTGCCGTTTGAGTTCCTCTTTTTCCTTGTCCTCTTTCGGCGTTTCGTAGAAACTGCCTAACTGACGGTTCATGTCCCGGTAAGCTGCCGCCGATGATTGGATGGAGGAACGGCTATTGTTCGGCGCACCCGCCTCGAAGTCTATTACATTGGTTTTCGGCTTTTCCGCCGGAGCATCATCTATCAGGGTCAAATCTTCCCCGTTCCCGTTTTCCTCTCCGAGTGAAAAGGCAAAATCCTGCAAGGAGCGCATCTTGTCCGCCTGTTTGTTCTCCATCTGTTCCTGTTCGTAGGCTGTCTTTTTATCGCTGATTATCCCGTCCCCTTTGGGTTGCGGAATATCGGCGTTAAAGCCGCCCACGCTTTCCACCTTTGCTTCATCCTTGTCGGACGGTGCAAAAATCAGGTACATAGACCCCAAGAAAACCAGTCCCATAAGCGGGTAAACCAGCATCTTCTTCCGTTGCTGTATCTGTTGCGGGGTCAGTTCCTTTTTCGTTTTTTCCTCTTTCTTCCTGTCCGTTTCCGGTGCAGGAATTTCATTCCTTACTTCTTTTTCTTCCATTGTCTGACTGATTAAAAATGTTCGTACTGTCTTTACTTTGAAGTTGTAACTGCCTGATATGCTCTATCCGTATGGTTTCGCCATCCTCTTTTCCTATCCGGTAAATGGATGATACCGTAAAGTAGATGGATAGCCCGCCGAAGAACAGGAACATAAGCAGGATTACCGCCAGCCTTATTTCCGGTGTCATGCGCCCGCACAGGTGGCGGAGTTTTTCATCCGCCCAGTCCTGTACATGGGTAATCGCCTGATTCACCGGAGAGAGAATTTTCCGTATCATGGTTTACCGCTTTATGGTGTTCAAATCCTTGTTTTCCGTTATCTCGAAACTTTCCATCATAAAGCCGTGCGGGTTATTGTCCGAGCGCACAGCGTTCAATAACCGGCAACGGGTGACAAGGCTTCTTTCCGTCACGCTGCTTTCACGGATAATCATTTGGCGGGCATAAGTCGCCACCGCATAGGGGTACACATCGAAATTGCACGAAACACTGTCTATCCGTATGGTCTGGCTGATGTTACCGGAGATTATACGGTTATAATACCCCTTTTCCGAAAGGTCACGGTAATAGTTGAATGCACTCTTGTCGGCAAGGAACAGCGACCGTTTGATATTGCTTTCGATTGCGTTCTTATCCGGTGAGAGCGTGAAAAATAGTTCGTGAAAACGCTTCACGTGTTCCCTTGCTTCGACCGGACGGTTTTGCGAGAGGTCTTGCGATAACGCAAGCATCAACGATTTACCGCCATCCAAGACGTAAATCTTCTGCCGTTGCGCTTCGGCAAACGTATAGGAGTTCCAAACGGCATAACCCGTTATCAGGGTACACATGACGACAAACACAATTCCGAAAAGCCGTATCTGTTTGAAACTGGTTTCAATGTTCTTTAAACTTTTAAATTCCATCTTGATTTTTATTTATTGGTTACTTTTGATTAGTTTACCGCCGACCCTGCCGCCAGCGTTCCCGGTTGCTGCACCTGCCACTGCCCCGACACCGCTACCTGTCTTGTTAGCCGCACTGTTTATATTCCGGCTCATGTTACCCATTCCGCCCGCCTGAATAATCCAGTTCGATACGGTGGGGATGGTGAAGTAACCGATGATACCGATTATCATAAAAATGATGTACACACTGTTACTTCCGTCCGGTATGAAATTGGGGTCTGATAGTTCCTGAATATCCTTTTGGAGCATAAGCACCTGTATTCGGGCAAGAATGGAACTGAACAGGTCTGAAACAGGCAGCCACAGGTAAACGGAAATGTACCTTGTTATCCATTGGGTCAGTGTCGCCTGAAAGCCATCGTACACGCTGATGGCAAAGGCTATCGGACCCAATATCGCCAGTACGATAAGGAAAAATGTACGGATAGTGTCTATCACAAGGGAAGCCGCCTGAAAGAGCAGTTCCAAAAGTTCCCTGAACCAGTCCCGGACGGATTGCTTGATATTGTGGGCTGCCCTATCCATATACATACCGCCCATTGTGGCTATATCTTTGGCAGACCACCCCAGTTCATCTATCTGCTTGTCAAACGCTTCATCCGAAACAAGATAAGCCGTTTCCGGATTACGCACCATCGCTTCATATTCCAGCTTGTCCTTTTGCTCCCGGTAGGCGTTCATGTCGAAAGTTTGCGTTTCGAGCATATTGTTACACCCCTTGACTACGGGTGACATCACGCTGTTAATCGTACCCAGTACGAATGTGGGGAAGAACATAATACAAAAGCCAATCACAAAGGGACGGAGCAAAGGGTAAACATCTATCGGTTCGGCATTGGATAGCGACTGCCATACTTTGGCAGCCACATAGAACAAAGCCCCCAGTCCCGCTATTCCTTTGGCTACCCCCGCCATGTTCCCGCATAGCGGCATCATTTCCGTATATAAGCTACGGAGTATCTGATGCAGGTTATCAAATTCGATTGCTAATAACATATCTTTGATTTATTTGAAGTTACCAGTAACGTTCATCCGCCGAGCCGTACAAAGCCATCACCCGGGCGGTGTCCTTTTTCTTTTTCGCCCGCAGGTAGGAAACGGAAATATTCTTGCGGGTATAGTAACTCACCAAATCCCGGTAGTTCCTGATGGCGTTATACGTCCGGTCGATAACGTCCATCCGTTCCTTGTCCGACATGGAAAGCCCGTTGATGTTTACCACGCTTTTCATCTCTTCCAGCACATCGGAACTTTCCTGCAACAGTTGGGTATAGCCGTAGGCAATGGCGGAAAGTTCGTCCGGCGTATAGTTTTCATCCGAAAGCATCTTCTGAAAACTGTTCACATAGATGTCGGAAATCTCCCCGATAAGCAGGATGGACTTTTGCACTTTTCGGGCATCTTTCACAAGGTTATGGACTGATTTTAAGGCATCGTAATAGTCTTTACCCTGCTGGTAAATCTTTACCGTTTCCTGAAAATTCTTTATCATGTTCTGTGCGGTGGATGAAGTCTGAATGATATTCTTTGACGCATTGATAATCCCTTGCGCCAAGTTACCGGGGTCACTCACTACCCACTGTGCGTTTACCTTTCCGGTAAACAGGCTGCATACTACGAGCAGCATTATAATCTTTGTTCTCATACGCTTATTTCTTTATTGGTTGTTTACTCCGTTTGTATTCTCCGCCGGGTGAAAGCAGAATCCGGTCGTTCTCCTTGTCGTAGGTCAGCAGGACGGAAAGTCCCGTTTCGATGAACAGGTTTCCGTCCTTTTCCGAAATCTGATAGGTTTCCGTTTGGATAGTCCCCCGGTAGGTCTTTCGATAGGTCGTTACCCTGTAATGCCCGTTTTCCTCAAAGAGGGTAAACGCCGGACGGTTTTTCACGCTTTCCCAGTCGCCACGCATCGCCCTAAGACGGTCGGCGTTCGTTTCCTTACAGGAAGAAAGCCCCAGTAACAAGGTACATAACAGCACCGGAAGCAAGAATTTTAAATGTTTCATACTGATTGATTATTAAATTGTTAATTGATTATTTTTCGGGATTGCGCTTGCTTTCAGCAAGCCGTTTGATAGCCAGTTCGAGGTTACCGCCTAACTTTTCGGACAAGGCGAAAAGCTCCATCTTTTCCGTTTCTTCGGTCGTATATGTAAAATATTCGTCCAAACTTACTTCTGTGGCGTAAACGGCTGACTGTGTACCGCCTAAGCCTATCCAAACTTCCTTATATTTCCGGTTCGGATGGTTGGCAAGGTTGATGGAAAGCACCTGCGAACGTTCCTTGTCGGTCAGCCCTAAAAGGTTCTGTATGCTATCGAACTTGTTCAGGTACTTCCGTTGGTCGAGCAGTATCTTACAATCTGAATTGTTTATAATACTCTCTTTTACAATAGGAGAAGAAATAATATCTTCCACTTCCTGTGTGACTACAATCGCTTCGCCGAAATACTTTCTAACGGTTTTGTATAAATATTTTATGTAGTCCGCCATGTTCGCCGATGCAATCGCTTTCCACGCTTCCTCGATTAATATTAATTTCCTGATACCCTTTAGTTTACGCATCTTATTAATGAACACTTCCATGATGATAATCGTAGTAATCGGGAACAGGATTTTATGGTCTTTGATATTATCCAACTCAAAGACAATGAAGCGTTTATGTAACAAATCAAGCTCCTTGTCGGAGTTTAGCAGGTAGTCGTATTCACCGCCACGATAGTAAGGTTCTAATACATTCAGGAAGTTGTCTATATCAAAATCCTTTTCCCGGACGTTCTTTTCTTGTAGGTGCGTCCGGTAATCGGTTTTCACATACTCGTAGAATGTATTGAAGCAGGGAGTAACCGAACTGTCCTTAGTAATCAGTTCGATATAGGAACTTACAGCGTTCGACAAAGCCACTTCTTCCGCCCGTGTGGGTGCTTCATCGTCCCTTTTCCACAGGGTCAGGATAAGTGTTTTGATGCTTTCCTTTTTCTCGATGTCAAACACCCCATCTTCTACATAGAAAGGATTGAACGCTATCGGATTTTCGGTAGTATAGGTAAAGTAAATCCCATCTTTCCCGTGTGTTTTCCGGTTTATCATTTCACACAGCCCCAAGTAACTGTTTCCGGTATCAACCAACAGGACGTGCGCATTTTGTTCGTAATACTGGCGCACCATGTGGTTGGTAAAGAATGACTTGCCGCTACCACTCGGCCCAAGTATGAACTTGTTGCGATTGGTAATGATACCTTTTTTCATGGGCAGGTCTGATATGTCGATGTGCAACGGCTTTCCCGTGACCCTATCCACCATCTTGATACCAAAAGGGGAAAGCGAACTTTTGTAGTTCGTTTCTTCGGTGAACAGGCAAAGAGCCTGTTCAATAAAGGTATAGAAACTTTCTTCCGCCGGGAAATCCGCCTGATTGCCGGGTATTCCCGCCCAAAACAAGGTCGGCGTGTCGGTGGTGTTGTGGCGTGGCTTGCACTCCATAAGTGCGAGCTGTGACCCCACATCATTTTTAATGTGTTTCAGTTCGTCCCGGTCGTCACTCCATGCCATGATATTACAATGGCATCGCACGGAGATAAGCCCCTGTGAATGTGCTTCGTTCAAATATTCCTCTATCCAAGACTTGTTTATCTGATTGGCACGGCTGTATTTGGAAAGGGAGTGCATATTGCGAGCCATCTTTTCAAACTGTTTCAGGTTCTCCGTGTGGTCGTCTATGAAGATGTACTGGTTATAGATATGGTTACAGGAGAGCAGCACGCCCACCGGAGAAGCAAAAGATAACCTGCAATCGCTCCGGTCAGTGGATAACTTTTCATAGCGGGTATCAGTTCCCACTTTTCCTGGCATATCTTCCGCATCCGAAAGGGTATGCAGGCAAAGGATATTGTCGCCAATCTTCATTTCGTCAGCACCCAGTGAAATATCTTTCAGTGTGGTGGTATCGGTTTGTGAGAGTGAAAAGTATTTCTCCACGATACCCGCCGTTTCCTTTGTTCCGGTGATTTCGTCCGAGCTCAGGCGGGTAAGGGTAATGAAACCGCTATCGTTCATAATGCTTTCAAACTGCCCCACCGCTTCGAGGAACTTTGTAACCGTTTCCCTGTCCCTTATCTCTTTGGGGACAAGGAAGCCCCGGCAAAGGGTGGAGAAATTACTCTGCATCCGGCTACGTTCCTTTGTCGTTTTCGTCAGGAACAAATAGCAGGTATGGTTTAAGAACGGTCGTTCATTGAAATGCCGTTCAAAGGAACGGGAAAGGAAACTCAAATCATCCTTTTGTATATCAGGCGCATAGTTTTCTTTGATGAACCAGTCTTGTTTATGTACGATGCTGTAATCGGGCAGCACCTTGACTGCCTTGTTCCAAGCGGAATGTATCGCTTCGTATTCGGCTGCCGTGACGGTGAACAGTTCGGGCAGTTCCACCCGGAACGCCACCGTTATGTCGGCATCTTTGGAAACGATGCAGCCGTTTTCCACCGTGAACAGTGGAAACTTGTTTTCCAGCGTGGTAGCTTTTAATATATTTCTCATTTCGATGCTTGTTTCTGATTTTTAGTGAATAATCGGGATATGGCTTTGCGGTTGATGATATGGAAAGGGTGGCTTTTGCGTGCGGACAATTTCATTAACCCGTGTGTCCCGTACTTTTCGTTTAACCGGAATGTCCCCCATACAAGCAGCGTTGCCGAAGTAACGCCGAAGATGATGCACACCCACTGGTTGATACCCACCATGTACATGATGATGAAAAGCACGAACAGGGCTAACAGCCCGCCCGCAAAAATGAAAAGATATTGACTTTTCAACCCTTTAAATTCAACTGTATTGCCTATCCCCCTGTTAATCGGATAGTCTGCCATAGTCTGTTTTTTTAGAGGAAGAATGAACGTAGGATAGTGGCTGCCACAATCAGGAAGATACACGCACCGAACCATGAAGCGGCAACTTTTGAAACATCGGGGTCGCCCGAAGAAAACTTGCCATAGACTTTCACGCCCCCGATAAGCCCAACCACCGCACCGATGGCGTATATTAACTTTGTTGCCGGGTCGAAATAGGACGTTACCATGTTAGTAGCTTCTGTAATACCCGCCATGCCGTTACCCTGTGCAAAAGCGGAGGATGCAGCCAAAAGCACGGCTGCCGAAAAGAGAACTTTCTTTTTCATTATAAATACATTGATTTTTAAATTGCCGGACGGTTGGATAGTCCGCCCGGCGGAGTGATTAATAATTGAATTTTTGTGGTTGTGGGGAGTGTTCCCCGTTTTCGAAAAGGTCTGTTTAACCGTAATCTCTTTGCTTCATCATCTTATTATTTAAAGTTTACCATTAAAGAAAATCGTTCATGTCAAAGTCTGCCATTTCATTACTTCCGGCAACCGGGACAGTGGCGGGCACGGGTATCTCATGCTTTTGTAAAAGTTCCGCCACCCGTGACCTGCCCCCGTTTATCTGCTCCACCAGCGAATGAAACAGGTTTGTTTCCGTCCGGCAGATGGTTTGAACGGCTTGCCGTTCCTCTGTGTCGGATGCTTGTTTTATCTGAATGACCTGAACCATTTGCCCCAGCTCACCCAGCGTGATACCTTGCGCCATTTCCGGTTCGCCGTCACCCATGTAGCAGGCGATTTCTTCCGCTTCGATTTCATCTGCCGAAACGTCCGTTTCTTCCGTATTTTCCATTTCAAATTCGGTTTCAATCGCTTGCGGCATATCAACATTTACATCTTCCGATTGCTTGTTATCGGGCGTTTCGTTCACCGCTTCCTCGCTTTGCGGGACAAATATAGAAGCATTATCAACCCCTTTTGAAAGGTGTCCTAAGATGTCCCCGTTTGTCCTCATTTGTCCCATCCGGTAACGGCTTGCACCTACAAGGCAATCACCGTTTCCGGTTTTCACAGTCGGTTTGCTTTCCGGTTGTTCCGGCTTTCTTTTCTCACCCGTGAACCATGTTCCCAAGCTATCCCGGTATCGCCATAAAAAGATGGCATAATACAGGAGCGTTCCAATAATCAACCATTTCAACATATCAGAACGGTTTTTCAAATTTGCTTTCGTACAGTTCGTTTATCTCATCCTGAAACTGGTCGAAATGCCAGAGCAGAATATTTTCTACATAGCTGCTCACGGTCGCTTTGCGTCCGCCAATAACGGTTACAATCTTCATCAGCTTTTCGTGTGTGGCACGGCTGACGTATAACGGCTGGCGGTCAGTCAAGTCCACCCGCATGAAGTAGGTTTCCCGGTAGTCGCCCGGAGCGTTCTTTTTCCGGCGGGCAGGTTCTTTCACTGCCTTTTCTTCCTTTGCCGTTACCTGTTTATCCACTGTTTCCACTGAACCCGTTTTATCATCCGGTTTATCCGGTGTTTCTATTTCCTGTTTCACCGTCACCGATGGCGTTTCCTGTTTCTTCACGGGCAAGCCTTGTGAAATAATCTCTTTCATAAAATCCTCGTCAATCTGCGGTTTCCCGCCGCTTTGCTTTGCCATATCGTTACAGTTTTATAAGGTATGCGATTTCAGTTATCAGTTCTTCCATGTTGCTGCCCTTTACCAGCCGTTTGTCGGCCGGGAACAGCGTAGAACGGAATACGGTTTTACGCTGTGCGTCCAGTTCCTTTTTGAATCGTTTCGTGTCGGGGATAAATACTTTCATAAGGGGGAGTTCCAGTTCCCCGATGGTCTGTTCATACAGGGTGTAGAGGTCTGTTTTTTCCCGCCCATCTACCATGTTCCAAAACAGGTGCAGCCCTTTCAGTCGGCACGCTTCATTCTTTACCAACAGTTTGTCGATAGCCACCGCAAAGGAAAGGCTGCTTTCCAATACCACCCGGTCGGCGGCTATGGGAGTGAAAATATAATCCACTCCTGAAAGCGAATTGATAACGCCCTCACTGTTCACCGTTCCGGGCAGGTCGAAAAAGACCACATCGTAGTCCATCCCGGCAGACGTAAGGTATTCATCCGCCGTTTTTATCGCTTCGTCCGGTGAACTGCACAGCACCGGGTACGCTTTCTTTCCCAGTGTTTTGAACTGGCTGAAAGCAAGCCGTTTGTAATACTCATCACTGTTCACCTGTTCGGCATCCCGTTTGCGCATGGCACTGATACTGTGTTGTGGGTAATCGCAATCCACGACCGCCACGTTATACCCTTTGAGATAATACAGGTAACTTGCCACCAAGACGGTGAACGTTGTTTTGCCGACCCCGCCCTTTTGGGTGGAGAAAGCCACATACAAGGTTTCTTTCTTCATTGTAATAATTCTTTTTTGTGATACATCTTTATTTCATTCCATCCGTACAGATTGACGGATGGTTTTCTTTCGTTCCATGTTGAAAGCTCGAAAGAGAGCATGACTTTTTTTTCACTTTCCTTGTTTCTTTCATTCATTCCACAAAGACAGCTTGTTTTCTTTGCGGACAGTTTGCTTTCCCGATTGAAAGCCTGTTTCCTTTCAATCATTCCATCCGGTTTGCTTTCCTGCTTTCTTGAAAGATTGCAATCTTGAAATCTTGTTTTCAAGTTTTCAAAACCGCTTTCTTTCCGTCCGCTTTCCGTTACATATTTCCATCTATCCATATTGCTATCTTTCTTGAAATCCGGGACAAATAAACGCAGAAAAGTAGTCCCTTTTGAAAGGTGTCCTCAAATGTCCCCGTTTGTCCTCATTTGTCCTATAACCCGCTATTTCACAGCATTTTTAATACCCGTTACTTTGCAGCCGAAAGGTATCGGTCAGGCTAACCAAGCCCCCGCTGCCGGGAGCGTTCCAATATCCGCTAACCCCAATCCGTCCGTAGGCGGATTTTTATTTGCACTGGCAAATAGCAAGGTGTGTTCAAAGCAGCTTGAAATTCTTTCAGCAGCTTTGAACGCCTTGCTCGGACGAAGCCGGGATAGGGTCACTCCGAAGTCGTAACCCTTTAAAAAAGATGTAGCATGAAACAGAAAAATGAAAATGTGCCCCGTCCGGGTGGCGCAGGACGAAAGCCCAAAGCAGACCCGGCAGTGTTCAGGTACTCTATCAGCTTCAATGCGATAGACCACGCCCGCTTTTTGGCATTGTTCGACCAGTCCGGTATGCGCACAAAAGCACATTTTATCACCGCCCGCATCTTCGGCGAACCGTTCAAAGTGATTAAAATAGACAAGGCGGCAGTCGAATATTATACCCGGCTGACCGCTTTATATTCCCAGTTCAGGGGTATTGCCGTGAATTATAATCAGGTGGTAAAGGCTCTCAATACCAATTTTTCAGAGAAGAAAGCTCTCGCATTTCTCTATAAACTGGAAAAGGCAACAATGGAACTTGCCGACCTGAACCGCCAAATTATTGAACTGACCCGTGAATTTGAAACAAGATGGTTGCAAAGATAAGCGTAGGCAGTTCCCTGTTCGGTGCGCTTTCTTACAACCAAAACAAGGTGGACGAAGAACAGGGAAAGGTACTTTTAAGTAACCGTATGTTTGAAAGCGAGGACGGAAATTTCAGCATCCGGCGTTGTATGGAATGCTTCGATATGCACCTGCCCGCAGACCTGAAAACGGAAAAACCGATTATCCATATCTCCCTGAACCCGCACCCGGATGATGTGCTTTCCGACAGCCAGCTTGCGGATATAGCCAAAGAATATATGGATAAGTTGGGGTACGGCAACCAGCCGTATATGGTTTACAAGCACGAAGATATTGCAAGGCATCATATACATATCGTTTCCATCCGGGTGGATGAAACGGGCAAAAAGATAAACGACAAGTTCGAGCATATCCGCAGCAAGCAAATCACCCGTGAACTGGAACAGAAGTACGGGTTGCATCCGGCAGAGAAGAAACAGGCAACCGAACGCCCCGAACTTAAAAAGGTGGACTACCGGGCAGGGGACGTAAAGCACCAGTTATCCAATACGGTAAAAGCCCTTGTGGGCAGTTACCGCTTTCAAAGTTTTACGGAGTACAAAGCCCTGCTATCTATATATAATGTACAGGCGGAAGAAGTGAAAGGGGAAGTGAACGGCAAACCCTATAACGGCATTGTCTATTCGGCGACCAATGACAAAGGAGAAAAGCAGGGAAACCCGTTCAAATCTTCCTCTTTGGGTAAGTCGGTAGGTTACGAAGCCATCCAGCAACACATCAAGAAATCCACAAAGGACATTCAGGACAAGAACCTGAAAGAGCGTACCCGCTGGACAGTCGGTGCAGTGATGAAATCCGCCCATAACCGTAAGGAACTGGAACAAGAACTGAAAAAGAAAGGTATAGATGTACTTTTCCGGCAGAACGATACAGGCAGGATATACGGTGTAACATTCATCGACCACGAAAACCGTACCGTCCTGAACGGTTCTCGGTTGGGAAAGGACTTTTCCGCCAATGTGTTCAACGACCTGTTTTCCGGCTCCCGTACTTTGTCGGGAAACAGCAAACAGGAAACGCAGGGACACAAGCCGGAATATAACCCGACCGGACACCTTGAAAATACAGGCAAAACCATTGCGGGACTGTTCAGCTTGTTATCCGGTGGGGACGATACGCCACCCGACAACAGCCAAGTTCCACCACCCAAGAAGAAGAAACAAAGACGTATTTAATAACTATAAAAATTTCAATTATGCAGAATGAAGATGATTTAAGAGGACTTGCAAAGGTCATGGACTTTATGCGGGCAATCAGTATTTTATTTGTAGTGATAAACATTTACTGGTTTTGTTACCAGTCGTTCCGTCAGTGGGGTATCAATATCGGGGTAGTCGATAAAATCCTGCTGAACTTCCAGCGTACCGCCGGGCTGTTCTCCAATATCCTGTACACCAAACTTTTTTCAGTGGTATTCCTTGCGCTTTCCTGTTTGGGTACAAAGGGAGTGAAAGAGGAAAAAATCACATGGAACAAAATTTATGTGTTCCTGATAATCGGTTTTATCCTGTTTTTCCTGAATTGGTGGCTGTTGGTTCTGCCGTTGCCACTGGCGGCAAACACGGCATTGTATATCTTTACCATGACAGCCGGGTATTTTTCCCTGTTGGCTGCCGGAGTATGGATTTCCCGCCTATTGAAAAATAACCTGATGGATGATGTGTTTAATACGGAGAATGAAAGTTTCGCACAGGAAACACGCCTGATAGAAAACGAATATTCCATCAATCTACCTACCCGTTTCTACTATAAAAAGAAGTGGAACGATGGCTGGATAAACGTTGTAAACCCGTTCAGGGCAAGCATGGTTTTAGGCACACCCGGTTCGGGAAAATCGTATGCGATAGTCAATAATTACATCAAACAGCAAATCGAGAAAGGCTTTGCTGTTTATATTTATGACTATAAATTCCCTGACCTTTCGGAGATAGCTTACAATCACTTAATCAGCCATTTAGACGGGTATAAGGTGAAGCCTAAATTCTATATGATTAACTTTGATGACCCACGTAAAAGTCACCGATGCAACCCGATAAATCCGGCGTTTATGACGGACATATCGGACGCATACGAAGCCAGTTATACCATCATGTTAAATTTGAATCGCTCTTGGATAACCAAACAGGGAGATTTCTTTGTGGAAAGCCCGATTATCCTGCTGGCTTCTATCATTTGGTTTTTGAAAATATATCAGGGTGGTAAGTATTGTACATTCCCGCACGCTATCGAGTTCCTGAACAAGAAATATGCTGATACATTCACTATTTTAACGAGTTATCCCGAACTGGAAAACTACCTTTCACCATTTATGGACGCATGGGAATCGAATGCGCAAGACCAGTTACAGGGGCAGCTTGCAAGTGCTAAAATCCCGCTTTCAAGGATGATAAGCCCGGCTTTATATTGGGTAATGACAGGTGATGATTTTTCATTGGATATAAACAACCCGGAAGAACCTAAGATATTGGTAATAGGCAACAATCCCGACCGTCAAAATATCTATTCCTGTGCTTTGGGATTGTATAATTCCCGTATCGTGAAGCTGATAAACAAGAAGCACCAACTCAAAAGTTCCGTAATCATAGATGAATTACCGACCATCTATTTTCGGGGACTGGATAACCTGATAGCAACGGCAAGAAGCAACAAGGTAGCGGTCTGTTTGGGCTTTCAGGATTTCAGCCAGTTACGCCGGGATTATGGAGACAAGGAAAGCAAAGTTATCGAAAACACAGTGGGTAATATATTTAGCGGTCAGGTGGTTTCTGAAACGGCAAAAACACTTTCAGACCGTTTCGGTAAGGTACTGCAAAAACGGCAAAGCATGACTATCAACCGGAACGACAAATCAACCTCTATTAGTACGCAGATGGATAGTTTGATACCGCCCAGTAAAATATCCAATCTCACACAGGGTATGTTTGTGGGTGCGGTCAGCGACAATTTTGATGAACGCATCGAGCAGAAAATATTCCATGCGGAAATTGTGATAGACAACGAGCAAGTGAAACGGGAAACAGCCAATTATAAAAAGCTGCCCCAAATCATAGATTTTAGGGACGAGGACGGGAACGACCGGATACAGGAAGAAATACAGGCGAATTATAATCGGGTCAAGCAGGAAGTCCAGCAGATTATTACGGACGAGATGGAAAGGATAAAAAACGATCCGGATTTGCTACATTTAATAAAAATCAATTGATTTTATTTCATAACTTCATAATTAGCTTCTCAGGTTAGATTATATAAAAAAAATGATTAACTTTGTGTGTAAAGTATAACTCTTAGATAAATTAGAAGCGAAAAACGTATGGTATCAGCAATAGAGTATCAAAAGAATTTGGTAATTGATTTTGGAACAAAGGGGCTTATTTTTGCTGCAAAAGAAGTAAATAGAGATGAAGCTCTTTTCAATCTTAGAAAATCTTGTGAATCAATATGCAGAATTATAATCTTGAATGAATGGGGAGAAATAGATGGAAATAAATTTCTTTCCGGTAAAATTGATATATATAAACAGGCTTTAGTAAAAAAAGAAGAACCAAATTTGTATAAACTCATTTTCTTTGTTAAAACACACAAATTGGTTCCTGATAAAATATCAGATTCTTTGGATACTATACGCTATGGTGGTGGTAATAAAGCAAGTCATAGTCCCTTATCTAAATCGCAAGAAACTACTCCTGCTGACCTGTCAAAGTGCATGACTTGTTACAAAAAGATTGTTAATCATTTATGGGGATATATTTTGAATCAAATACTCCCATTTAAGTTTCAAAAAGCTTTATGTGGAGAAATTGAGAGTATCAATATTGGAGATATCAAAGATGATGTTTGGGCTAATATACAAAAAGAGTGTGATTACTTTTCTAAAGATAGTAGATATGTGCTAATATCTCCACCTTCGTTTTCTGATGTAACATTGAATCAATTAAAAACACTAGCAGACATTAAGTGGAATTTTATTTTTGATTTTAATCCAGATTCTAAAAGTGGAGGGTTATATGAAGCTTTGTCAAATAGTGTATTATCACAAAATATACATCCTATAACTATAAAGCAAAATTCAGAAAAAGGAATAATAGGAACTAGTTATCAATCACTAAATTGGCTTTTTGCAAATGGAATAAAATCAATTAATGATTCTATTTGTTCCAACAAAAGAGATTGGAATAGAAAATACATTTCATTTATTAAATCTCTAATTAGAGATTATGTGAGTGAACAAACTAACTTATATACATTAATATTTTTATGGAATGAAACCTCTTATATTAGAAGTATAATAGAGTCTTTTGATGAACTTATTACGAATACAAATAGAATTAAGTATATAATTTTATCAGATACGGAAGAATCTAAAATTGAACTGGAAGATGAATTTGAAGATTATAATGTTCATGCTTTTTGTATGTCACAAGTGGGGTTTATAGAAGGAGTAAAGCAATCTATACTTTCAAACAATGATAATATGGATGCTTCTGTATTCCCTATTCCTTGTAATGATGAAAGTGGAGAAATAAAATATAAAGATTTGGAGAAATTATATTACTCTCTTCTTGAAAGGGGAATATGGGCAGTTTATACTGGTATAGAGTTATCTGATAATAATCAAAATAGAGATGAAAGTTCTTTTTATAAAGGAAATATTATTACTTGGAAAGAACTTTCTGATGAAATAGATGTGAGAAGAAATAAAAAAAATACTCTTGAAGATCGAATAAAATCTTTACTTGAACGACCGAAAGGTGGATATGTTATAGAGTTGCAACACAAATCAGGAGGTGGTGGAACTACAATGGGATTACGCTTAGCATTTGATTTTCATAAGCAATATCCTACTGTTATCGTGAGGGAATATAAACGTAATAAAACAGGAGAAGCAATTTTTGAAATTGCAGAATTCTCACAAAAGCCTGTATTAGCAATAATTGAAAGTGCATCCGTTACTAGAAATGAATTATCCAAACTAATTACTCAAGTAAACAAAGATAAGAAACATGTTGTATTTCTTTATATTTCACGAATATTCTTAGATATAAAAGATTCAAATCTAAATATATTTTTGCCTGATTGTATGCTTGATATAGCTGAAAGAAATAGGTTTATAACACATTATTCGCGTATATTGTCAGATCCTTTTTCTAAAAGTAAGATACAAGAATTGTCTAATCATACTCCTGCTGATTGTGAAATTATTGACTTTGGATTAACGGCATTTGATAAAGAATTTTCAAAAGATAGAATATGTGAATATTTATGGTCATATCTTAATAAATTTCCTAGAAATCAGCTGCAATTTGCAGGATTTGTTTCTATAATCTACTATTATACTCAGAAATGTGCTTCCGAATTATGGTTTGAAAATATGTTTCTTAATAATAGTTTACTTTATGAATTGAATCAATTACCTAAAGAAAAAAGATATTTCACAAAACTTTTCACTTCAAAGTTTGATATTGAAAAAGGAGAATTTGAGAAGGAGTGGAAACCTAGATTTGGTAGTTTTTCAGAATATATAATTAGGTTAACTTTATGCGGCGAAAAAGGATTTGATAGCGATAATTGGAAGGATTTCTTGTCACAATGGTCAGTTGATTTAATCAAATATATTCGAGAAAATAATGAAATATTAACTGATGATATAAGAAAAATGATTATGAGTCTTTTTCTAAATAGAGATAATGAAGATATTCTAGGTGTCTTAGAAACTGAAAATAATATATCAGGTAGAAAATTCGCAAAAATATTAAGGGATATTGCAAATAAAGACTCACAATTGATTGTTTTCAAGAAGCTAACAGAAGCATATCCATTAGAAGCCCATTTTTGGGGGCATTTAGGTCGTTTTATTTATGAAAATGCACAAACTGAGAATGAATATGAAGAGGCTGATGAAATAATTCATAAGTCTTTAGAGTTACAAGAATTTGATTCTGACCTCTGGCATATTAAAGGTACTTGTAACTATAAAAGAAGCAAATTTGTTACTCAAAATAATAAAATGAACGATACTGAGAAACAATTTGCAGAAGTAGAGCTATTAGTCCAAGAATTAGTAGAACAAGCAAGTTGTGATTATCAAAAAAGTCGAGAATATGATAATAACAATCTTTATGCATATGCAAGTCAAATACAAATGCTCATCGATATTATTACATGGAGACAACAATGCGCATCTTGCAAAATTATCACATTTTTAACTGATACGAGATTCTTTTGGTATGAAAATCAATTAAACAAAATATTTGAGTTAGTAGATAGCGCAAATTATATTCTTGAATCATCTTTAGATGTCGTTCAAAGTCAATCATTAAATAAATCACGATCTATTATTTCAAGTTGTGAAGGAACGGTATTTAATTTGATAGGTGATTTCACTAAAGCCATAGATAAATTTAAGCTGTTATCAGCTTCTTCAGAAAGACAGTTTAGACCTTATTTTAGACGGTTATATGTACTAGCAACCTTGGCAAGTAAAGTCAACAACAAACATAGAGAGTTTAATAATGCTTGGGAAAAGTTGAGTGATATCGAGTTAAAGGATATGAAAAGAGCGCTTGAAGATAATATTAGAGAAGAACCGACCAATCCTACCCACATAAAATTATGGTTAAAAGCTGCCAGATATTCAAAAAGTGGTTTTAAGTTAGATGAAGCACTACCACTGGTAAAAATGTGGTATGATTACAGTAAAGACCTATCTAAGGTTGAAGCTACTTATTATATGTATATTCTATATGTATGCAAAGCAATTAATGAAGGCTTTATTGCTAGTTCAATGAATGTAAAGTATGCAAAAGATTTTATGGCAGAATGTGCTCAACATGCTAATAATGATAAATATTCATTTGAGTGGCTTGGGTGTGGAACAGAATTAAAACAGATTATTCATCATTCAAAACTTGGAAAGATGAATTCGTCAAGTAAATTTTTTACTGATGTATCCTTGTTAAGAGAAGTAGAGGGAACAATAATATCTATTTCTAGTAGAAAAGTGGGAAGGATATCTTTAGAATGTGGATTAGAAGCATTTTTTGTACCTGCTAATGGTAATTTTTCAGATAGTGATATCGCATCTTCTGTTAAATTCTATTTAGGATTTAGACAAGATAGTTTGGTTGCTTGGGACGTGAAAAGAAAGTCAAAAGATAAATTGGAGCATATTCAGTTTATCGAAGAAAAAAATCAGACCACGGAAATAGAAATTCAAGATTTTGACAATTTTGAAGAAGAAAAAGTGATAGAATCTTTTATATCTGAGAACACTAAAATAGAGCAAGAAATATATAGGACTGATTCAGAAAAAGAACCTGTTGTTAAGTTGAAGGTTATAGGAAAAATAGATTTAGACTCTATTCGGAAAAGATAACTCTATCTTTTCAATTTAAGTAATAAATATCCTACTATATAATATATTTTAATATGTAATAATTATTTATCTTCTCCTTGTACATATAAAACCTCTGATAAGTAACATCTTATTAGAGGTTTTTCTTTTAATAAAGAGTAAATCTAATTTTGTATAATATTTTATTAGGACAAATAAGGACATACGAGGACTAATGAAGCCACCCGTTCCCAAATCCTTAAATATACTCTATTTCATCCTTACTTTTACTTCCGAAATTTTTATTTACTCACTAAAATTCAAAAAGTTATGGATGTAAACACAGTCAACCAATCCACCACTGACGAACAGATGATGGATATTCTTCTTGTACTGGATAAGGAGAAAAAGACAATCAGCGCAGTGAAAGGCGTGGATGAAAACGGGGAACTCCAAACCGTACCGCCGGAGAACAACAGCGAACTTCTGAAATTCGACCGTCACGGCGATTTCTTTTCCAACTTCTTTTCCAACATGATGAACCAGTTGAAGAACCCGACCCGCTTCAACTTCTTTAAAATCCCCAAGATTGAACTTCCCAAGATTGCACCGATAATCAGGGACAACTTCGACCATCCGACCGCCAAGAATGAAGCGGAGATAGAACGTTATCGGGTAACACCTGAAACGCTGAAACAGGGGGTGAAGAACGAACAACCGAACCAAACACAACAGCAACCGCAGCAGGAAGCAACGGCACAAGCACCGCAGCAACCTGACAAAAGCAAGTATGTTATCGACCCTGACAAGGTGGACTGGGAAGCCCTGAAAAACTTCGGGCTTTCTAAAGAACAGCTTGAAAAGGTAAAGGCTTTAGAACCCATGTTAAGGGGGTACAAGTCGCCCGGTGCATTCTCCATCGCAGGAAACTACAATTCCGCCATCATGAAACTGGATGCACGTTTATCTTTCCGGCATGACAAGGACGGGAATGTAGTTTTGGCGATACATGGCATCCGCCAAAAGCCGGAACTTGAACGTCCGTTCTTCGGGCATGAATTTTCCAAAGAGGATAAAGCCAATCTTCTTGAAACGGGCAATATGGGACGGATAGTGAACCTGAAAAACTATATCACGGGAGAAATGATACCTTCTTTCGTCAGCGTGGATAAGGTGACGAACGAACTGGTTTCCATGCGTGCAAGCAGCGTCCAAATCCCCGATGAAATAAAGGGTGTCAAACTGAACAAGGAACAAAAGGAAGCCTTACGGGAGGGAAAGGGTGTATTCCTTGAAAACATGATTTCCAACCGTAAAAATCCCTTTTCCGCAACCGTTCAGGTCAATGCCGACAAGAAAAGTCTGGAATTTATCTATCCCAATGCCAAACAGTCACAGGAGCAACGGCAGAAACAGGAACAGCCGAACAACCTTGTCACCAGTGACGGTGTAACCATCCCCAAGAGCATTTCAGGAATAGAGCTATCCCGCCAGCAACAGCAGGATTTAGTCGATGACAAGACCATCTTTGTTGCCGGGCTGAAAGACAAGAGAGGGGTCGAATACGATGCTTATATTCAGGTGAACCATGATAAGAAGAAGTTAGGCTTTTACAGCGACAATCCCAGCTTTGACCGTTCCGCCGTGAAAGAGATTACTCCGGCAAGCAAGAACCGCACACAGGTAGCGGTTAATTCGGAGGGCAAGACCAACGAAGCCACCAAGAAAGTGAAAGAACCTTTGAAAAAGGGTCAGGACAAACCCACTGAAAAACAGAAAACCAAGCAGGATAAAAAGGAGAAGCAGGAGCAAGCGGACAAACCCAAACAGAGCAGGGGACGCAAAAGATGATAGCAGTATTAATCCTTATCCCGGTTGTCGGTTTCGCCCTGTTTACCCTTGTCTGTTTCAAAACGGACTGTAAAACCATAGACGAGCAGAACCGACAATTTTATGTAGATGGCTATCACATCTACTATGACCGGAAAATCCTAAGACAAAAAGAAGTGGACAATTAAAATCGAAATTAGAATGATTGCAGTAATCGGAGAAAAACCAAGCGTGGCAAGGGACATTGCCCGCATTTTAGGAGCGAGTGAAAAACAGGATGGCTACCTTTCGGGTAACGGGTATCTCGTTACATGGGCTTTCGGACATCTTGTCGGTTTGGCAATGCCGGAAGCATACGGCATACAGAGTTTCCGCCGGGAAAGCCTGCCTATTATCCCGGATAGTTTTCAACTTACACCCCGACAAGTGAAAGCGGAAAAAGGGTACAAGGCAGACCCCGGCGTATTGAAACAACTAAAGGTAATCAAAGAAGTATTCGACCAGTCGGATAAGATAATTGTCGCCACCGATGCAGGGAGAGAGGGAGAGCTTATCTTTCGCTACATCTACCAGTATATCGGATGCAACAAGCCTTTTGTCCGTTTATGGATAAGCAGCCTTACGGACAAGTCAATCCGTGAGGGATTGCAAAACCTGAAAGCCGGTAGCCTGTATGATAACCTTTTCCTTTCGGCACAGGCATGCAGCGAAGCGGATTATTTGATAGGAATTAATGGTACACAGGCTTTAAGCGTGGCAGCCGGACAAGGAATATTCTCTTTGGGACGGGTACAGTCACCCACGTTGGCAATGATATGTACCCGCTTTTTGGAGAACAAGAACTTTGTTCTCCAAAAGTATTGGCAACTGAAATTACAGACAACTAAGGACAATGTAACTTTCACGGCACTATCCACAGAAAAGTACGATAAGCAGCAGCCCGCCATCGACACGCTGCCAAGGATAAAGGAAGCGAAAACGGTTCAGGTGAAAACCGTAGAACGTAAGGAAGTGAACCAAGAACCGCCTTTGCTCTATGATTTAACTACGCTGCAAAAAGAAGTGAATACCAAGCTAAATTTTTCCGCAGACAAAACCCTATCCATTGCACAAAAGTTATACGAGGGTAATTATGTTGTCGAGATAATTATGTTACGGAATAATCGTAACTATCTATTATATACAATATTAGCTATTGCCAACAACAACATAATAGAAAAGGTAGAAGTCAAAATTCTGAATTCTACCTTTTTGTTATTCCTCATTAAAAAAGTTGCAACACTCCTTGTACAAGGAGCCTGTTTTTCTTTACTGTCCCAAAGCTGCTTTTACCGCTTGATAATCCCAGTAATAAGTTCCATTCTCGTAATAACACATAGCTGTGTGAGTTCCAACATTTTTTACTGCATCTGGACATTTGGACTTATTTACTGTTGCTGCATTATATAACACAACAATATTTAATCCATCTCGAACAGCTTTATCACATTCATATTCAATATAACTACGATTATCTACAGAATGTCCTCGCGTACAAGCACCTGTCCAACCGTTTTTACTGCCACAATACTGACAACTGCCACTTCTTACTGTTTTTGTATTACTTCCAACAATAAGTACAAACGTTTTAGACGCATCAAGTCTTGTTGCAAGAGAGCTTTTGATGCTACAATTAAGACTACTATCACGTGCTTGTGTTAAATCATGAGCATCTGTAAAGGATAAGCTCCAATACTTACTGTCTTTCCATTTGTGAAGTTGTTCTACTGCATCTTTGTCGCCGTCCCAATCAGCGGCAATGTAAGTTCTTGTTCTGTAAGCCATAATTATTTTACTCCTTTCATTTCATAAATGTTAATATCTTGTATCGCTTCTTCCGTAAGAAGTATTGTTATTGGTTGATTTATATTTGCCCCACTGGTTCTCAATGTACATAGCATACATTTTAGAAGATCAAATTTTGATTTATGAGGAGTTCCATCAAATCTTGTTATACCTGATCCTAAAAGAGGAAGGAAAATAGGTTTATTCGCATATGTACGACAGATTTCTATCCACATTACTCTTAAACAATCTTCATAATCTTTTTGAGTAAGATGAGCTTCGTTATTTTCAAAATGAGTGAAAGCTAAAAGCATAAAGTCTTTATATGTAATAATTCTCCCAAGTGGGTAAACATATCGGCCATTACGTAACCGCCTTTTGAACTTAGTATTTTCAACTACATTTGTAATAGTTCTTTGCAAATCATCAATATCTTCAACATAGTGGTCAATGAAAATACCATTAAGTGTATTATGGGCAATAATGATATCATCAACAGTTGTATCAAAAAACTCATTGAATGCAATAACTTTCCATCCTTCTTCCTTAAAAATATCACCTTGTCTAATATTGACTTTGATACCGCGTATTTTTATGGAAATACCTTTCTTCGTTTTCACATATTTGACAATAAACGCCACTACAACTATAAACGTAAACATACCTACTACCAATAGTAGTTTGACTATCCAATTATACTTTCCCCATAAGCAATCAAGTGAAATTGTTGACACTGCTAATGTGGTTTCAATAATGGTAAGTATAGCAAAGCCTACAGTAACGCTATCTTTCCAGCGAGTTGGGCTATTTAACCATTGCAAATTCATCTTCTAATATAAAAACTTCTAATAGGTTGCAATCTCTTACCGTAAAGTCAAAAAGGCTTCGACTTCATAGTATTAGAATATATCACAAAAGTAATAAAAATTAAGAAGACAAGAGTCATTATTCAGACTTTATTTTCTATTTTTTGGTACATTTAGATGCTACTCAAATATTTTCCCATTAACATAAGGGGTAATGTCGAGTATCATATAAAAATATTAACTGAGTTTAATGAAAGGAGAACTTATTATGCTAGAAAAATTAATCAAACGTGAATTTTATCTTGAAAGACATCGAAAAGCCCCCCTTTTGAAAGAGCGAGAACAGTATTTGGAAATGCTATCTCAAAAAGGCTATACAAATAAATCGTTACGGCAGATAGCTCATCAATTATATTGGGTTGTTCAACTATTACCTTTAGAAAATGCAGGAGTCGTGCTTGATGACAATATGTTAAATAAATCGGTAGAACAATGGAGTCAATCACAAGTAGATATTACGATAAAAGGTCAGATTTTAACTGCTCGACAAAGGCGTTTTAGAAATTGCGCAACAAGATTCCTAGAAAGTTTTGGGTTTATTAAATTAAGCCCTGAGACTATATTTCATCAACTATATTCAAGGGGGCGATTCCTTCGGCAACACACCACAGCACCTCTTCTTAAGGAACGCGTCCACTATCTACAATATTGGGAAAGTATGGGTGCTAAGAAATCCACGTTACGCAGAATTTCACAATATCTGCTGACTATTATTGAATATTTGGATTTTTCATACTTGCGGAAAGTAACAGAAAATGAAATAAATATAGCTGCTGACAAGTGGGCAAGCCGTAGTAAAGATTTACCCAATGGCATTGTGTATTCAAAGAGTGCAAAACGAAGGTTTAAGTTCTATGCTACTCAGTGGCTTCAAATGTCAGAAGCTTTAGAAATTCCTCTTCAAGCACCTTTTCCATGGCAAGACTTATTAGAGCAATATGGCCAATACCAACTTGAAGAAAGAGGATTTTCTCCAAAAACAGTTGCCCATAATTATTGCATACTAAAAGAATTTTTAGAAGAAGTTGCCAGCATATTATCAAAATTCAGCGAACTGACACCACAAATAATAGATTATGTATTTTTGCGAAAAGTCAATAAAAAAGTCTATTCTCGGGAAACAATCAAAAGGTATGTTTTAAGCGTAAAGTCATTTTTACGATATGTCGGAGCACGGAATTTGTGTAATGAAAACTTGCCGGACTGCATTCAAGGGCCAAGAACATATGCACATTCCTTCCTGCCGATATCCCCATCTTGGGATAATATAGAGAAGATTGTAAGGGATTGCAAAACAGATAATCCAACAGATATACGCGATTATGCCATACTTCAATTACTAGTTGTTTATGGACTTAGAAGCAGTGAGGTGTCTAATCTACGACTAAGAGATATTGACTGGCGAGAAGAACGTATCAATATTAGGAGAGCCAAGAAAGCAAGTCCACAAACTTTTCCTCTGATAAAAAGTGTTGGTGATGCTATCTTGAATTATATCAAACTTGTCAGACCAAAAGACTGCTCTTTGGAATATGTTTTCCTCAATATGAGGTCTCCGTATGCACCTTTATCAGTCTGTGGAATGCACAGTCTGGTAAATAAGCGTATCAAACCATTAAACCTCAAAATACCTCATAAGGGACCTCATTGTTTACAGCATGCAAATGCAATTCATCTGGTTAATTCAGGCTTTTCAATGGAATCAATAAGCACTCAACTGGGGCATAAGAACCTAGAATCAACACGAATTTATGCTAAAGTAGATTTATCAATGTTGTCAAAAGTAGCTGAAATCGATTGGGAGGGTATATTATGATTTTACAAGAATTAATCAAACAGTACATCGACTATAGGAGGGCATTGGGTACTAAATTTAGGGGAAATGGTTTTTATCTGAGATCTTTTTGTAAAATGATTGGATCTGACACATCTGTGGAATCGGTGGGAAGTGTTGCTGTAAGCCATTTCATATATGGTGAAAGCCAGCGGATAACAACTGGTTGGTTCCGAAGGTATAACGCTTTGAAAGGTCTTTTTCAATATGCTAAAGCCAGAGGCTATGTACAAAAAATACCATTGCAGAAAGAACTCCCGAAGCACACTACTGATTTTACTCCATATATTTATTCCAAACAGGAAATTCGTTTGCTTTTGGAAACTGCTCTTTATTGTAAAAGACCTAAAAGTTTTACAAGTGGAATTACTATTCGTATGATGCTTTTGCTGACTTATACTTTGGGGCTTCGAAAGATGGAAACAGTTTCCATATGCCTTCGGGATATTGATTTGAGTGAATCAATTGTTATTATTACTTCCGGAAAATTCTATAAAACAAGACTGGTACCCTTCAATTCACAGATAAAAAAAGAACTAGAAAATTATCTTTTATGGAGAAAAGGCTTGGGACTGTCTCAATCTCAGGAATCATACTTATTCTTGAATGATAGGGGTAAACCTGTTTCCGGAAATGTTTTTTATGATTCTTTTGAAAGAATCAGAACAGAATCAGGTATCCGACGTGATGATGGAGCATATTGTCAACCACGGCTGCATGATTTGCGTCATACTTTTGCCGTCAACAGGCTTCTCTTATGGTATAAAGAAAACAGAAATGTTCAGATTTTACTACCTGTATTGTCCACTTACATGGGACACGTTCAACTATCTCATACATCAGTATATCTCACTATGACTGATGAATTACTTCAAGAAGCGAATAGCCGTTTTGAAAATTATATAATGCAAAAAAATTATGAAGACTAAAAACACACAATATGTAGGCGGATGGATAAAACGCTTTCTGATTGAATACATCATTACTGAAAAGAATTTATCAAAAAACACTCAACTCAGCTACAGAGATAGCTTGCGCCTGATACTTGGATTTACAGTAAAAGAAACAAAAAAAACTGTGAACAGAATATTATTGGAAGATTTTTCACCAGATTTAGTGAGGAAATTTCTCAATAATCTGGAAACAGAAAGGCAATGTTCCATATCAAGTAGAAATCAAAGACTCGCTGCCATACATGCTTTTACCAAATTTGTTGGATTGCACTCACCAGAAAATATTGAATGGTGTCGACAATTAAATATGATACCATTTAAGAAAACACAGACGAAACAAATCACCTATCTTGAAAAAGCTGAAATGGATGCCCTACTCAACGCTCCAGACTGTTCTACAAGCCATGGACAAAGGGACTATGCCTTGTTACTTTTCTTGTACAACACGGGGGCACGGGCTGATGAAGTCGCTCAACTTTCCATTGGAAACTTGCACCTCCCGGCGTCTTTGAAAAAGGAATTTGCGACTGTAACTATTAAAGGGAAGGGAAATAAAATACGAAAATGTCCATTATGGAACAAAACTGTGGAAGCATTAAAAATACTCGTATCTAACCGAGATTCTTCTGAATCAGTTTTCCTGAACCGGCTTAATCAACCGATAACTCGATTTGGAATATATTCTATAGTGAATAGGTACGCCAAATTAATTATCGATAAGTTTCCCGGAATTAGAGAAAAAAGGCTTAGTCCTCATACTATTAGGCATACAACAGCAACACACCTGCTTCAATCCGGTGTGGATATAAATACTATCAGGGCTTGGCTTGGTCATGTATCTATCAACACAACAAATATATATGCGGAAATCAATATACAGATGAAAGCAAAAGCATTAGCTTGTTGTGAAATCGTACAAGATAAAAATATGGGACATTGGAGAGACGATGAAGATTTGATGAAGTTTTTAGACAATATATAGAATGATGCAAAAAAATATGTGATGTCAGTTTACTCCAAGAGCGTGTTGTTGGGAGAAGAATGCGGTCAACAACACATAAATTGCTATACAACATAATTTTTCTTATGTAGTATGCCACATAAGGGTAAACTAATCAGCTACCCCCGAACCGGAAGCCGTTATATATCGCAGGATGTGTTCGAGGAAATCCCGGAACGTTTTGTTAATTTGGAACAGTACGCCCGTTTTGCCGGATATGCTGCCGGGATGAAAGGCAAAGCCTTAAATTCCCGTTCCGTGAACGATGGCAAGGTAACAGACCACCACGCCCTGATTGTGACCGAAAACCTGCCCGGTAAGATGGAAGCGGACGAACAGGCAATCTATGAACTGATAGCCGGACGGATGTTGGAAGCCTTTTCTGAAAAATGCGTCAAAGACGTTACCAGTGTAATGCTGGAATGTGCAGGGTCACTTTTCACGGTCAAAGGGGCTATAATCAAGTCCGCCGGATGGCGTGCCGTATTCGGTGAGAAAGAGGAAGGGGAAGATAACGCCACTTTGCCTGTGATGCAGGACGGTAACAGTCTGCCGCTTTCCGGTATTGAACTGTTGGAGAAGCAGACCAAGCCCAAGCCGTTACACACGGAAAGCAGCCTGCTTTCTTCGATGGAAACGGCGGGTAAGGAACTGGAAAACGCAGAACTGAAAGCCAGCATGAAAGATACAGGTATCGGCACGCCCGCAACACGGGCAGCCATTATCGAAACGCTATTTTCCCGCCAGTATATCGTCCGGGAGAAAAAGAACCTTGTCCCGACCGAGAAAGGTCTTGCCGTTTACAATATCATCCGGGACAAGAAGATAGCAGACGTTGAAATGACGGGAATGTGGGAAAATACGCTTGCCAAAATAGAAAGCGGCGAAGTGACCCCCGATACGTTCCGTAAAGGCATCGAAGTATATGCACGGCAAATCACGGCTGAACTTTTGGACGTTCAGCTTTCTTTCGCTTCGGGTAGTGGTTGCATTTGTCCCAAATGCAAGACCGGACGCATCCTTTTCTATCCGAAAGTCGCCAAATGTTCCAATGTGGATTGTTCCGTTACCATCTTCCGCAACAAGAGCGACAAGCAACTGACGGACAAACAGATTACCGAACTGGTGACTACCGGGAAAACCGGGCTAATCAAAGGATTCAAGAACAGGGACGGTAAAGTCTTTGACGCTTCACTTGCCTTTGACGGGCAGTTTAATGTTACTTTCGTGTTCCCTGAAAAGAAAGGCAAACCGAAGAAATAAGATGAAAATCGCTATATTTGCCACAGAAAGTTTCATTATAGATAGATTTATAATTGAAATTTTTGTGGTTGAAGCACCTGGAGGGACACCGGGTGCTTTTTATAAATCTTCTCTACATCACCCTATAAATATACCATTCCCATCTTTTTTTATTTTTTTTCGCACGTAACTATCTGATACGCAAAAATAGTTACCCCTTTGTAACTGCCTAACGTTTATGTAACTTCTTTTTTTATACTAAGTATATTTATAACTTTGCCATCGAAAAAGAAACTAAATAACAGTTGAAATTCTACTGTTTTTGGTTATTGTTTACATAAATAAAAGGAGAAATAATTATGCATTACACAGGAACTATTTGGAGACCGCCTTATGAGGCATACTCCCTTTTAATTCAAGTTACAGCAGGATGTACTCATCATTCATGCAAGTTCTGTACTCTTTATGAAGACTTGCCTTTCAAGTTTCGAATGTCACCGCTCGAAGAAGTTAAATCAGATTTGAAAGAAGCTAATCACTACTATAAAGATGCAGACAGAGTATTCTTTACAGGAGCTAATCCTTTTGTACTTAGTGTGGATAAGCTCAAAATATTGGCGAAGATGGTACATGAATATTTTCCAAACTGTCAGAGCATCGGTTGTTTTGCAAGAATAACTGATGTTAGCCAGAAATCCGTCAAAGACTTGCAAGAGTTGAAAGACCTCGGTTATGATGGAATTACGTTTGGAATTGAAACGGGAGATGATGAAGCACTTGTTTTTATGAAAAAGGGATATTTGTCTAAAGATATTATCGAACAATGCAAAAAGTTAGAAGAGGTGGATATGAGCTATAATTTCTTTTACTTGACAGGTATTTCCGGTTCAGGGAGAGGGGAAATTGGCGCAAAGGCAACTGCGGAAATCTTCAACCAGCTTCACCCACAAATCATAGATGCTTCCATGTTAACCATCTATCCAACCTCTCAGCTATTTCAAGAAATTCAAGCAGGAAATTGGAAAGAGGAAACAGAGATTGAAAAATTGCAGGAGTTAAAAACACTGATTCAGAACTTGACGGTAAATGCAAGGTTTGCTACTGATGGAGCTTCTAACTTAATCCAAGTCCGTGGTAACTTAAAAACAGATAAGCAAAAGATGGTTCATTTTTTGGAACAACAAATCCATAATCAAGATGAATCTTATTTGCGGCAATACCGTGAGAACTTGCCTCATTTATGAAAAAGGATGTTAGAATAATCGTTCAAAATATTCAACGGTATGACGACTATACGGATAAAATAGTAACTAATGCCATTGGAAACTATTCACGTTCCGGTAGTAGTCATTCTGTTTTATACCGAGAATTATGTGCAGGAGGACATGTTGTTGAAAACCGACTAATAATCAACCCGGAAAAAGCTAATTTATATCGTACAGGGTCGATTTTTACTGAAATGTCTTTCCTAAATGGGGAATTAACGGAATCGGATTATATCACTGCTGATGGAGATATTAATATAAAAGTAAGGACATTGCTTTATCAGCTTAAAATATATGATGACCGCATTCGTGTTGAATTGAATTATGATTTATTTCTTAATGACAAGTTTACGTCTAATAATGCTCTTATTATAAGTATTAGAGATATTGCATAAAAGAATAATGTTATGAAAATAAGAATCGTAGATTTATTAAAATCAGATATTTATGGAATTGATGTCTATGTGAGAGGTTGGGTTCGTACGCATCGACAGAGTAAAAATATAAGCTTTATTGCTTTAAATGATGGCTCTACTGTACACAATCTTCAAATTGTGATTGAACATGTAAAGTTTGAAAAGAATATGCTAAAGACTATTACTACAGGAAGTGCAATCGGTATAAAGGGCAAATTTATCCGGTCTGCCGGAGGTAAACAACAAGTAGAAGTAATAGCCGGGGATATTGAAGTATATGGAATAGCAGACCCACAGGGATACCCCTTACAGAAAAAGGAACATTCTTTAGAATACTTACGGGAAATAGCTCATTTACGCTTACGTACAAATACTTTTGGTGCAATATTTCGTATGCGCCATAATATGGCTTTTGCCATACATCGTTATTTCAATGAAAGAGGATTCTTCTATTTCAATACTCCTATAATAACAACATCGGATAGCGAGGGAGCAGGAGAACTCTTTGAAGTCAAAACGGAATTAAAAGATGATTTTTTCGGTTCCCCAGCCAATTTAACAGTTTCGGGACAATTAGAGGGCGAGCTTGGTGCGTTAGCATTGGGGGCAATTTACACCTTTAGCCCGACCTTTAGGGCAGAAAATTCAAATACATTCCGTCATCTTTCCGAATTTTGGATGATTGAACCGGAAGTTGCCTTTAATGATATTAACGACAATATGGATTTGGCAGAGGACTTTTTGAAATATCTAATCCGTTATGCACTTGAAAATTGCGAAAGTGATTTAGCTTTTTTAAATGATAACGTAGATAATGGTTTAATGGATAAATTACATTTCGTTGCAAATAATGAATTTATGCGTTTGCCTTATTCTAAAGCTATAGAGATTTTACAAGAATCCGGGCGTCAGTTTGATTACCCTGTAAAACCGGGAATTGATTTATGTGCTGAACATGAACGTCATTTGGTGGAAGAATATTTTCGCCGCCCTGTGATTGTTACAGATTATCCTAAAGAGATAAAAGCATTCTATATGAAACAGAATGAAGATGGGAAAACAGTTCGTGCAATGGATGTATTATTTCCGAAAATTGGGGAAATCATAGGAGGTTCTGAACGGGAAGCCGACTATACAAAATTGTTGCAGCGAATGAAAGAATTGAATATGAATACCGAAAAACTGTGGTGGTATCTTGAATCACGCAAATTTGGCACTGTTCCCCATTCAGGCTTTGGATTGGGTTTTGAACGGTTGATGCTGTTCATTACAGGCATGACAAACATTCGGGATGTTATTCCGTTTCCACGTACACCCCGAAATGCAAATTTCTGATTATAACGAAATTAAATCATGCAAGATTATATCAATGAAATATTGCATCGAATAAATGAAGAAATGGAGTTGCTTGGCATTGATGAAAATGTCTGCGTGGAGGATGCTTTGCATATGATAGATGTCATACGACCTTTATTCGATAACTTGCGGAACATGACTGTAAAATATGAATTTCAGAACGAAGAAGAAGAAATTCATTTCTTTAAAGATATAAAGCCAGACATTCTTAGTCGGTATTTATACTTTTACAAAATAACAAGAATTGAGATGAAACGTCCGATTGGCAGTGATGATGTACAACGAGAGTATCTTCATTGCCAATTGGATAATTTGAAATATTTCTTTGACCAAAATCTTGATTTCTACCAATATTATCGTTCGAAAGCAACCCACTTAGATTCTTATTACTTTGTTCGATATAAAGCGAATTTCAGATTGTGTGTTGATAGCGCATTTTTAGATAAAGACCCAGCCTTTTCTACTGGATATGATTACAAAGTAGCTAAAATTTTGTCGAATGAAATGCTACGAATATATCTCAATAGACAATTACAATTGTTAGACAGGAAAATGCAAATATCTAAAATACGGGCGGCACTTTCTGACTTTAATCTGAAATGGACTGGCTCTAAATCAGATGCAGTAGAGTTTGGATATGGACTTGTTGCTATTGCAACACTCAATAATGGAAATGTGACAATAAAAGAAATCATGGCTTTCATTGAAGCAGCTTTTGATATAGATTTAGGAGATTATTATCGAACATATCTAACTCTCAAAAGCAGAAAGAAAAATCGAACTGCCTTTTTTACATCAGTAATCGAACAACTGTTAAAGCGAATGGAATCGGACGAACTGTAATAAAGATATTTAGTCCACATAAAAACTACCAAGTAATTATCAACTTGGTAGTTTTTGTTTTTATACGATTTAGACATGAAATGCGGCATTTTCGGGTAATAACACCCTGCTTTTGCTACTGAAAAAGAGAAAAATAAATATTCACCAACTTGGTTATACCTTGTAATTTTTATCTTTTGAAACCTGCCATCTTTGCAGCAAATCAATTAGTTAGCGAAATGGAGATAATAACATTTGAGTCAAAAGCCTATAAGGAATTAGACAACAAGATTACCGCTATTGCCGATTATATATTTAATCACACAGAAGCGGAAAGTACCAATGAGGATGAAATTTGGGTGGATAGTTACGAGGTCTGCACATTTCTAAAAATCAGTGACCGGACATTACAACGCTTGCGGGCAGCCGGGACAGTCACTTATTCCAATATCAAGGGACATTATTTCTACAAGATTGGAGAAATAAAACGATTATTGGAAGAACGCCTGATTAAACGAGATAAGGACAGTATTAACGACCTGATAACCAACCACCAGCTATATGTTAAGGAAAGAAGAAATATTAGAAAGGACAAATAATGGGTTATCCGTGTTCAAGCATTACATATCCGGTAATTGGCGGATAGGACGCAATTTCTTAAATCCGCTTTATGAGGATAACAAAGCGTCCTGTAACATCTATTTCGACCGCCGAAGTGGTATCTATAAGATGAAAGATTTCGGCAACGACAGTTATAGCGGTGATTGTTTCTTTTTCGTGGGGCAACTTAAAGGGCTGGACTGCAACAATTCAATGGATTTTGTGGAGATAATGGAAACCATAGACCGGGATTTGGGATTGGGACTGGCAACAGGTAATCCGATACCAGTTATCCGTACTTCTTCCCATATAGTAAATGATATGCCGGAAGAAACACCTGAAAAGGAAAGCAAACCCTACCAGTTCAGGGAACAGAAATTCCCACTTGCCGAATTGATGTACTGGCAGCAGTATGGTATCACACCGGAAGTATTGGAACTTTATAAGGTGTGTTCCTTACGGGACTTTCAGAGTGTAACGGCGGATGGAACGCCGTTCACTTATACTTCATCCATAACAGAACCGATGTACGGGTATAAGAACAAACGGTACATAAAACTGTACCGTCCGTTCTCGAAAGCCCGTTTCCTCTATGGTGGCAATTTCGGGGAAAACTATTGTTTTGGATTGGAGCAACTACCCGCAAAGGGTGATACGCTGTTTATCACAGGTGGTGAAAAAGATGTCATGTCATTGGCGGCACATGGTTTTCATGCTATCTGCTTCAACAGTGAAACGGTGACTATCCCGCCTACGCTGATTTATAAATTGACGTTCCGTTTTAAGCATATAATCTTATTATATGATACTGACAAGACGGGAAAGGAAAGCGCACGCAAACAGGAAAAGCAGTTGGAAGAATTTGGAATAAGACGGTTACTTCTACCGCTTCCTGGAACAAAAGAGGAAAAAGATATTTCCGATTATTTTAAGGCAGGAAATACCCGTGAAGATTTCCTGAAATTGTTTATCGAATTTTTAGATAACCTATATAGTGATACATTGATTATGCTCAAATCGTGCGAAATAGACTTCAATAATCCCCCGGCAAGAGCGCAGGTAATAATTTCTGCCGGAGATGTTCCATTAGGGACACAAGGAAACCTGTTTGGTATTACAGGCGGCGAGGGAACAGGAAAGAGTAATTATATAGCTACCATGTTAGCGGGCTGTATCTGCCAACCGGATAAGGAAATAGATACGCTCGGCATACAGATAGCCGCCAACAGTAAACACAAAGCGGTATTACTCTATGATACGGAACAGTCCGAAGTACAACTGTTCAAGAATGTAAGTAACCTGTTGGCACGTGCGAAGCAACCTAACAAACCGGAAGAACTGAAAGCATTCTGTCTGACGGGTATGTCCCGCAAAGAACGCCTGCACGCTATCGTACAAAGTATGGATAAATTCTATTATCAGTATGGCGGCATCCAGTTGGTAGTTATTGACGGCATCGCCGACCTTGTAAAGAGTGCCAATGATGAAGTGGAAAGTGTGGCAGTGATAGATGAACTATACCGACTGGCAGGAATTTATAATACATGTATTCTCTGCGTGCTGCATTTCGTACCGAACGGATTAAAACTACGGGGACACTTGGGTAGCGAATTACAGCGTAAAGCGGCTACAATTCTTTCCATCGAAAAAGACGATGAACCTACGCAGTCGGTTGTAAAAGCCCTGAAAGTAAGGGATGGTAGCCCGTTGGACGTTCCTTTGATGCTGTTCGCATGGGATAAAGCAGCCGGGATGCATCTTTATAGAGGAGAAAAGCCACGAGAGGAAAAAGAAAAACGAAAGGAAAAGGAACTGGTCGGGGTTGCCCGTGACGTGTTCGGCAGGCAGGAACATATAACCTATATAGACCTGTGCGAGCAGATACAACAGATTTTGGACGTGAAAGAACGCACCGCCAAAAGCTATATCCGCTTTATGCGGGAACGGGACATTATCATCAAAGACCCGTCCAACCAAAGTTATTTTATGATTGGTTTAATTTAATCAGACAGCCTTATGTATATAGATAAAGATGATTTTATCGCATGGATGGAACGTATCATGGACAGGTTCGATATGCAGGACAAGAAGATAGACAAAGTTATAAAAGGTCGTAACTGTTTGGATGGTGAAGAACTGCTGGATAATCAGGACTTGTGCCTGCTGCTAAAAGTAGCTCCCCGAACACTGACCCGTTATCGGAAAAAGGGAATACTCCCTTTCCTTATGTTGGATGGCAGATGTTATTACCGTGCAACGGACGTACACAAGTTAATCCGGGAGAAAACCGATTAATTTTTTCTTTTCTAATGGCTTTCAATCCTGTTTTGTCGTAAGATAAGGCAGGATTTCTTGTTTTGTATATAGGAGTTTTCAGGGATTTGGCTAACTTTGCAAAAGTTACATAGAAGATAATGGCGATTGAACAGTAACCTGTGATGTTGCCTTTATATATATCATATTCGTTCGCCGAATATCTCACTACGAAAACTGGCACTTTTCAAAATGACGAGATTTTCAGCGCAATGTCTATGCTATGTTTTAACATAGCGTGGGCTTGCCTGTTTCGTCATTTAGGTATGCCAGTACCTCGTAGTGGAGCAGTGTGAGTTCACGCTTCTTTTTTGAGATACTGGCGGACAGTTTGAATAAAGATTATGAACGGGGTTACCCGTAAAAATATAAACTGTTTAATGCCTAACAATATGAAACAAATTAAAGCGCATATCGCTGTGTCTCTCGATGGTTTTATCGCAACATCGGACAATGAACTGGACTGGATTACTTCAAATGTAAAATCGCTTATTGGAAAAGAATACGAAGCGGCTACTTGCTTGCTGATGGGAGCTAATACTTATACCTATTTATTTGAGCATTGGGGTGGATGGTTATATAAAAGTAAACGTACTTTTGTAGTTTCCCACCACGATGCAAATGTTACGCCGGATTGTGGAGTGGAATTTCTTATAGATGCTCCACTTCGGAAAGTACATGAAATGAAAAGTGATAATGATATGCTGTTAGTCGGTGGTGGTAAACTTTTGACTACACTTATTCAAGCGGGACTGCTGGATAGTCTGACCCTTTACACTATTCCTGTTATGCTTGGTAAAGGTATCAGTTTCATAGGTGAAACTTTTGGCTCAAATTGGCATTTGGAGAGTTCTAAAATTATAGATAACAATATTTTGTTATCCTCATATAAATATGTGAATGCAAGATGATAAAAAGGGAGAGTATAGAACATTGAAGTTCTATACTTTCTTCTGTTTTTCCGTTTTTTGACGGTGTTCTAAAATTTCATCGGAATGTTCCAAAGCCCATTGAATAATACCATCTAAAGGCGACATTAAACTTTTTCCAAGCGATGTAAGACTGTATTCCACTTTTGGTGGTATTTCCGGGTACAGTTTACGATTTACTAACTTATCGGCTTCTAATTTCTTTAATGCTGTAGCCAGCATCTTTTGTGACACATTCGGAGTGTTTCTTAATAGCTCATTGAAGCGCAAGGTTCCCTTCTGATGCAAAAGAAACAATATGCGTAACGACCATTTATCTCCGAAACGGTCAATTATTCCACAGGCAGGACAAATAGCTTCTCTATAATGAGTATCATCCATCTTTTTTTCTTATTTAATTCATTATCAATCAATAATAGTTACCTCTACGTTACTATCTTACTTAATGGTAAGTTCTTTTTTTATACTAAGTATCTTAGTAACTTTGTTCGCACAAAAGTAACTAAATATATTGAATATACAAAGTTTTCGGTCTTTCTAAATATTTAGCAAAGACTGAAACTTATAAAAATTAAGAGTATGGAAATAGAGAAAATGCACTTTGACGGTCAAATTTGGCGACCACCCTATGAAGCAAGTTCGCAACTGTTACAGGTAACAGCAGGATGTACATATCATAAATGCAAATTTTGTAGCCTATATCATGGAACTAAGTTTAGATTATCCCCTGTTTCAGAAGTTGAATCAGACTTGAAAATAATTCAAGAATACCAGCCTAAGGCAAGGCGAGTCTTTCTGACTGGTGCCAATCCTTTTGCTTTGAGCTATAACAGATTGTTGGATTTAGGATTATTGATTCGGAAGTATCTCCCTTATTGCGAAACAATAGGAACATTTTCCCGCATAGCAGACATTAAATCCAAGAGTGTAGAAGAACTGAAGAACTTGCGTCATTTAAAGTTTGACAGTATTAGTATTGGCACGGAATCGGGAGATGATGAAACCTTGTCAAGAATGAATAAGGGTAATACGGCAGCAGATATATTGGAGCAGTGCAGAAAGCTGGAAGAAGCCAATATTCGTTATAATTTGGTTTATCTGACAGGGCTTGCGGGAAAGGGGAAAGGACAGCAGAATGCAATCCATACGGCTGAAATATTTAATCAGCTACATCCTTTTACTATAAACTTTGTTTCTTTGACTGTATTTCCTGAATCGGAACTTTTTCAGGAAATACAAGAGGGTAAATTTATTGAGGCATCGGAGCAGGAACGTCTGTTGGAGTTGAGAACCTTTATTTCTGCCCTTAGCGTAAAGACAACTTTATTGGGAAATACAGTTTCAAATACAATACCTTTTGTGGGTATGGTTCCCGCTGATAAAGTCCGAATATTGAATGAACTGGATGCTGCAATCCGTCAAAGCAGTGAAATAGAATTAAAGCAGTATAGAAACGGCATAAGGTCATTATAAAAGCAAAGAGAAACGGGGGTAATTTCCCTGTTTCTCTCTTTCTCTCTTTCTATGGCATGATGACGTTATAATATAGTTACTATCTCATCAATGCTTTTGCGGGCTGTTGGATTGTGCTTGGAATCCACTGGATAACCTATAGGAATTATTGCAACCGGATGAATATTAGCAGATAACCCCAAGCTATGTTTGCATTCATCTATATCGAAATTGCAAACCCAACAAGTTCCTAACCCTTGTTCCGCTGCCGCCAAACAGATATGTTCCGTAGTGATGGCAGCATCAATATCTGCATGATTTTTATTATCATACTGACGTGTCCATGCAACTGAATCATTAGCACATACAATGATATATAAGGGGGCTTCCACAAACCATTTGGCAGGATAAACCTTTTGCAGCTTTTGTTTCTGCAATTCACTTTGTACCACGATAAATTGCCATGGCTGTTTATTAACAGCAGACGGTGCATACCGAGCGCATTCAAGAATATAATCCAACTTTTCTTTCTCTACTTCTTGGGAAGTATAGCTTCTTACGGAATAACGCTTTTTTGTTAATTCTAAAAAATCCATGATGTATAATATTAATTGAGTTAAAAAATAAATCGCTATGTCTTATAACTGTATTATTTGTCCTGTACTGATATAATTTATTTTTTCGTCAGCAATACCTTTCAATATTCCATAGGCTTCTTCACCAGTACAATGGCAAGTATAAAATGTTGTATTTCGGCATAAAAACGTATTTGCAATATCTTTAATTAGGTTTATGTTTTCGGTTCTTTTCTTTAATGGGTCATAAAGATGAAAACCTGATATGCAATATTTCATTTCCTGTTTTGCAATGTCTCCGGCTCTATTTAGAATATTGACTATTCCATTGTGAGCGCAACCGCTGAATAAAGTTTTATAATTGCTCTCGCTTATAATCAAATATTGTTCATGCTTAAACGTATCATGCTCATACGTCCCATTTTGTTTGACGAATAGACTGTTGTTTGCTGTAGGTAAATAAAGATGTTCCTCTATATTGGAAAATATTTGTAATTCCTCATCTATTACATACTCATCCTCGATAAGAATAATTCTTGGATGGTCTTTTAATTTTCTATCGAGACCAACGTTCCACTTCATACCTAAGAAATTAGCATAATACTCCTCAAAAGCGTATCGACTAATGTAAATGTTCGCTTTGGCATTATTTTCTAAAAAATACTTCAAAGCTCCCCCGTGGTCATTGTGCCCGTGAGAAATAATCACAGAATCAATATCCGTAATATTCACACCTAATTTGACTGCATTTTCTAAAAACAAACTATTTGAGCCTAAATCAAATAGTAGTTTATGCTTCTTTGTTTCAATATACAAGCATAGTCCGTGTTTACTTTTATAGTCTTTGGATATGCTTGTATTTTCAACCAATACTATTACTCTCATTTCATTTGTTCTATTTTGAAACCAGCTTTGCTTATCAGTTCTACTATTTCACTTGCTGCCAACTTATTGGACGTTACAGTCAAGGGACGATTGGAATCGGATAAATCCAAATTCCACTCTTCTCTGTTCATTTTACCTTGCAGTATTTCTTCTATTTTAGCAAGACAGCCCATACATTTGGCATTTGTTTTAAAAGTCATTGTTTCCATTTTAATTGATTATTGAGTTATTCTATTCTTTTTCTTTTTAAACGCAAGCTGTTTAACACCACAGATACAGAACTGAATGCCATAGCCGCACTTGCCCACATCGGATTTAAAAGGAATCCGTTTACTGAATAAAATATGCCTGCCGCAATGGGAATACCAATCAAGTTATAAATAAACGCCCAAAACAAATTCTGATAAATTGTTTTAATCGTCAATTGCGACAGCCGGATGGTTTCCGGTATTTTCAGTAAATCAGATGAGAGTATGGTCGCCATTGCCGTATCTACAGCAATATCACTGCCTTGCCCCATGGCTATGCTTAAATCCGCTTGTGCTAAAGCAGCACTATCATTAATTCCGTCACCCACCATGCCTACTGTTTTCCCATTGGCTTGCAATTCTTTTATGAATTGAGCTTTCTCGTTCGGCAACACTCCGGCTTTATAATGGTTTATTCCTACTTTCCGAGATATGGCTTGTGCTGAAATTGCATTATCTCCCGTCAGCATATACACTTCAACACCCATTTTCTGTAGTTGTGATATGGCTTCTGCCGAAGTTTGTTTAATTTCATCGGTAAGGGCTATAGCTGCAATGGCTTGTGTGGAATCAGCAAACCATACCAATGTTTTAGCTTTCTGTGTCCATTTGTTTGCCAATTCCTGCAAATGACTGGCTATCGTAATATGCTTATCATTCAATAATGACAGATTGCCTACGTAATAAGTCTGACTGCCTACCATACCTTTTACACCTTTTCCCGGAACGTTTTCAAACTTATCAATGGAAATCTCTTTTTCATTCTGCAAAGTCTTGACTACGGCATCCGAAAGAGGATGTTCCGATAGCTTCTCTAAGCTGTACAGTATCTTCCGGGTATGTTCAAAGCCGTTTTCCCATAGGCTTTCGACAACTACCGGATGCCCTGCTGTGATAGTCCCTGTTTTATCGAGAATTATCGTATCTATCTTTTGGGCAATCTCCAAGCTTTGGGCATCTTTAATTAAAATTCCTTTTTCAGCACCTTTTCCAATACCTACCATGATGGCAGTGGGAGTAGCCAAGCCTAATGCACAAGGGCAGGCAATTATCAATACAGTGACCATTGCCAATAATCCATTGGTGAAGCCGTTCGTTGGTGCTAAAAATATCCATGCAACAAAGGCTATAATTGAAATACTAATAATAGCTGGGACAAAGAATCGAGCTATTCTATCCACTAACTTTTGAACGGGAGCTTTGCTGCCTTGCGCATCCTGCACCATGCGGATGATTTGTGCCAGCATTGTGTCAGAACCTATCTTATCGGCAATAAACTGGAATGTCCCCTTTTGATTGATGGTTCCGGCAAATACCTTTTCGCCGGATTGCTTGTGCAGGGGAACAGGCTCGCCATTCAACATACTTTCATCCACGTATGATTCTCCTGTAACAACCATGCCATCTACTGCAATGCGTTCTCCGGGTTTAACAAGAATTGTATCACCTTTTTGTACGGCTGTTATCGGAACGGTACGTTCATTAGAATCTACGATAATAATTACCGTCTTAGGTTGCAGCCCGATTAACTTTTTTATGGCAGATGAAGTATTTTGTTTAGCACGCTCTTCGAGTAACCGTCCCAATAAGATAAATGCAATGATAACACTTGCCGCTTCAAAATAAATATGCGGTTCAATCCCTCTTGACAACCAAAAATTAGGAAACAACAGATTAAAAATACTGAATGTATAGGCTATTCCGGTACTAACAGCTACAAGGGTGTCCATATTGGAAGTGCCATGCTTTAATTGCCGCCACGCATTGATATAAAATTCATGTCCCAAACCGAAAACCATAGGCGTGGAGAGAATCCAAAGTACATATTTTAAAGAGGATATATCTTCAAAAAACATACTGATAACCATAATTGGGAGAGATAACAGCAGGGCTGCCACTGTACGCCTTTTTATCTTCCGGTATCTTGTCAAGCGAATTTCTTCCGCTTTATCGGCTACGTCTTCACCGGCATCAACCAGTAAATCATATCCTGCATCTTGTACGGCAGATTGCAGTGTTGCATCGGAACATACTTCCGGATTATATTCTACCTGTGCTACCGCAGTCGCATAATTCACTGTTGCCTGATATACTCCCGGCAAACCATTTAATGTTTTATCCACACGAGCCGCACATGAAGCGCAACTCATACCCAAAACCGGATATGTATTTTTGATATTCTTACCTTTTTCCATATTGATGATTTTTATGCTGCAAAGGTAGGATGCTTTTATCTTCCGGCTCTTACATAATTATGGATATGACTTATATCATTCAGACTTCATCCAAAGGTTTCAGTTTGTGTTCTTTTAAACGCTTGAACTGGCTTGGAGAAATGCCAGTCATATTACGGAACTGTGTACTTAAATGTGCTGCACTTGAGTAATTAAGTTTATCGGCAATTTCGCTAATGGATAATTCATCATACACCAACAGTTCCTTTATACGTTCTATTTTCTGAATGATGTAGTATCTTTCTATACTTATGCCATTCACTTCGGAAAACAACTTGCTAAGGAAACTGTAATCGTGATGGCACTTATCCGTAAGATAATCAGACAGGTTTGTCTTGGACGAATTATCGTTATAATGCACTAATTCAATCACCGCAACTTTTATTTGTTCGATAATTCGCATCCGTTTATCATCTATCAACTCAAATCCGTATGCTTCGAGAACAGGCTTTATGGCAGCACGTTCCTCTGCATTTATCGGTTCTTGCAAAATAGCTGTCCCCAGTTCAACACTAAGTGGAGTAAACCCCATTCTTTTCAGTGCTTCTGTTACAACCATAATGCAACGGTTACAAACCATATTCTTAATGTGAATAGTATTGCTTTTCATCATATATCCATCGTTTCTGCAAAGTTAATAACAATGCACTGCTTATCATTTGGCAAGCTCTGAATATTCTCAATATTTAAGGCTTGCAATTTATTGATAGCGTTTATTGTTTCTTCATTTTTGCAAATTTACGAATTGGGTAGTGCAACCTAATTGCAAAGTTGAGTAACCTGAATTAGGTGTAAGGTGCAAGTATATATCTATATGTAGCTTGCACCTTACACCTAAGCTGAAACATTTATATTCAGACATTTGTGTAATTCAAAAAGAAGCAGTATCTTTGAACCGAAGTTTTAGGCAGACAATGAACAGCCAAAGGACGACAGATAAACGTCTTTTTTGAAACCTAAATTGTACCCCCTAAGGCATTGGCATATTGATAAAGAGTTGAATTAAAGCGACATAAGGAGATGGGTTCATTACCCTGTCTCTCCGCTGGAAAGAATTACAAAACAAAGAAAATCCCCTGTAAATTAATACTTTACGGGGGATTTTTTGTTTTTGGTGCATGGCAAATAAGCATATCACTTGCAACGGACTTTACTTTTATAAAGATCATTTTGTTTTCTGATAAATTTCCGGAAGTGTCTTTGACGTATTATCTTTTTCATTAGAAAGTTCGGGAGCATTTATGCCCTCATGCCCTCACTGTATGTATAATGGGTTTATTATGAATGAC
>UMGZ01058823.1_pt1 | contig 45666 bp, 38 predicted proteins | sample 1965421 | NCBI WGS metagenome assembly UMGZ01 (sample SAMEA4836087, study PRJEB28245) | human gut metagenome | biome: gut microbiome; material: fecal sample | place: Denmark | collected 2008
ACTGGCGCCTCGGCGCCGCCGCCGGGTGCGCTTTCACGGCCACGGGCGCCGCCACCCTCGCGCCCACGGCCCTCACGGCCGACCAGGGGGCGCAGATCGTCCTTGTCGACCTCGAAGGGCGCGAGGCGCGCACCCTCACCCTCACGCTCACCCGCGCCCGCCGCGGCGAGCAGGGCCCGCAGGGCGAGCAGGGAGAGAAAGGCGAACAGGGCGAACCGGGCGAACCGGGGCCGCAGGGGCCGCAGGGCGAGCCCGGAAAGGACGGCGCCCCGGGCAAGGACGGCGAGGCCGGGCCGATGCTCCGCATGAGGGGCCCGTGGGCCGCCGCTGTCGGCTACGTCCGCGACGCCGAGTTCGTCGACGCCGTCCTCTACGAGCCCACGGCCCAGTTCTTCCTCTGCCTCAAAAGCCACACCTCCACCGCCGCCGCGCCGCCGACCCAGGCGGCCGCCCTCTGGCGAGAGATGAGCCAGATGGAAGCCCTCGCCACGAGCGTCCTGCTCGCCGGCCGCGGGTGGGTCAAGGTGCTCGGCGCGGGGCGCCTCTTCGTGGGCACCACGGACGGCGCCGACGGCTGGGAGATGACCGAGGGCGAGATACGCCACACCGCCTCGGGCCTATGCCTGACGGCCGACGGCCACCTCCAAGCCCCCTCGGCCGACGCCCTCCGCCTCACGGCGCAAGCGGCCGCCGCGCAGCCGGGCGTGAACCTCCTGCCCCAGAGCCAGCCCGCCGAGGCCGACCTCGCCTCCTGGGGCCGCTGGGGAGGGGGCTCGCTCGCCGCCGGCACGAACCCGGGCGCCACCGTCTGGCCCTACCTGAACTTCACGTTCGCCTCCACCGGCGCCGACGGCCCCGTCACCCCCGCGCCCACCACGACCTTGCAAGAGGGGCGCGACTACGTGCTCAGCTTCTGGGCCGCCTGGAACCAGCAGGGCGCCGACGGCCTGCGCCTCTCTTACGTCTACCTGCTCGGCGTGAACAACCAAGGCAACCAGAAGCTCAGCCCCTCCGACGGCGGGGATTTCCCCACCGTCCTCTACGCCCCCACCACGGCGATGCGGCGCTACTCCCTGCGCTTCCGCCTCGGCGCGGCGCCCCCGGCCAAGGTGCGCGGCCTGCTCATCGGCACGGCCGCCGGCGTCGCGGGCGGCATCCTCTCCATGGCCGCCGTCCAGCTCGAAGAGGGCACGGAGCCCACCCCGTGGCGCCCCGCCCCCGCCGACGCCGCCAGCGCCGCCCAGACGAGCGCCCAGTTCGAGGTCATGTCCTCCCAAATCTCCTCGAAGGTCTCGACGGCCACCTACGAGGCCGGCATCAAGGACATCACCGAGATAAAGGACACCCGCTCGGAGAACCAGCCCCCCTCGTACTACATCGAGAACTACAAGCGGCAGCGCGTGGCCGAGTTCAAGCAGCAGAGCGCCGTCGGCGTGGGGAAGTCGGGCTTCTGCGTGGTGGAGACCACCGTGCCGTGGAACGACGCCTCGGGCGGCCTGCCCACGCAGCGCACCGACGTGGGCGGACGCCGCTGGCAGCGCCGCGCCGCCACCGCCGAGGCCTGGGACGCCTGGACCGACGCCCCCACGGTGGCCGAGATGACGAGCGAGATCGAGCAGACCGCCGACCGGATACGCCTCTCCGTCTCCTCCTCGGCCGTCAACCTCTTCCGCGACGGCTCGTTCGAGGCCGACGTCAACACCACGGCCAACACCGACGCCACGCAGGGCGGCTCGACCGTCACGTTCCCCTCGTGGAGGGACATCTACGAGCCCTACGACGTGAACAGCGACAATCCCGCCCTGCCCACCGGCGCCCGCGTCATGGCCATCCGGAACTGGGGCAAGGGCGCCGCCTGCCGCGTCATCCTCGGGCAGCAGGTGCCCGTCGAGCCCGGGAGGCAGTACACCGTCACCCTCTGGCGCCACGACGGCGGCTCCCGCACCGCCCAAGACGGCGTGCGCTGGCTCGACAGCCGCGGCGGCAGCCCCACGTGGTCAAAGGTGGAGATGGCCCCGGAGCAGCCCCAGTGGCGCTACGGCTGGCACCGCGAGACGTGGGTCACCCAGCCCGCCCCCTCGCAGGCCCGCTCCCTGCAAGTGTTCCTCGGCACGGCCTCGTCCCAGGCCGACGCCTGGACCCTCGTCGACGGCGTGATGGTCATGGAGGGCGACCTCGTGGCGGCCTCCATGGTGCCCGAGGCGTTCGTCGCCGACCTCTCGACGGACCTCTCGACGGCGCTCTACCGCACGGGCATCAACATCGCCACCGGCACCGTCACCGTGCAGGCCGCCACGTTCCAGGTCGAGGACCCCTCGGGGCGCCGCACCCTCCTGTTCGACGCCCAGACGGGCCTGCTCTCCACCCGGATGATCAACGCCTCGGAGCTCACCGTCGGCCGCGTCGAGGCCGCCCGCGGGACGTTCGACTTCCTGCGCTGCCCCGGCGACGCCGCCCGGGGCCGGCTGGGCGTCTACGTCGGCGAGGGCGCCTTCGAGGAGGCCGCCGCCGACGCCTCGCTGGCCCGCCTCGTGCCCGGCGCCGCCCTCTCGAAGACGGCCACCTACAGCGGGAAGACCGGCCCCAGCCACCAGAGCGCCACCCACATGCTCGCCACCCTCACGGCCACGGCCCCCTGCGTCGTCCAGCTCTCCGGCACCGTCACCGGCACCCTCACGGCGCGCGGCCTGTCGAACGGCGCCCTCCCGTTCCCCGACAGCTACGACGCCCCCTTGGAGAAAGCCTACGCCGTGGCGCGCCTCGACCTCGTGCAGGGCGGCGCCGTCGTGGCCGCACTGGCCGACACCCAGACAGGGCGCACCGACCCCGTGGCCTACGCCCCCGACCGCGCCGCCCTCTCCGACGAGGCCACCGCCAGCGTGAACTTCCACGTCGACGCCACCCTCACGCTCGACGCCGCCCGCCCCGTCACCCTGCGGCTGACCTACGAGTGGCACTTCGACGCCGGCCGCGCCGCCACCCGGGCACGCTGCACGGCCTCGTTCCCCGCCCCCTCGGGGCTCACGATCGCCGTCGACAGCGCCCTGACGGCCCTCTGCGCCGAGGGGCTCATGATGCAGGCCGGAACGGGGCGCGGACGCCTCACCCTGACGCCCGACGGGACGGACGGCTTCCGCCTCACGGCGCCCCGCCTCTGGCTCGACGCCGCCCTCCACGCCCCCCGCCGGTCGCAGAAGACGGTCTCGGCCATGTCCGCCGCCGACGCCCAGACGGAGGCCTTCTGGGACGCCGCCCTCTACGTCTGCACCGTGGCCGCCGGGGGGCGCTTCCTGCTGCCCGCGCCCACCGTCGCCCAGCGGGTGAACCACATCGAGGTCTTCTGCCAGCAGGCCGTCAAGCTCACCTGCCAAGGCACGGGCAACATGGGCGGGCTGGCCTCGGGGCAGGAGTGGACCGCCACGGCCGCCCGCCTCTACCGCCTCGACTACCTCGCCGACATCCAGGCGGGCGGCATGTGGGTCGTCTCGTGAGGCGGCATAATTGGAAACGCTCCGGGACTTCTCCGTTCAGGCCCATAGAGCCCAGCCTGATTGCCTTGCAGGAGGGTTGGAAGAATAAGGATACCGTGGACTTGGCTTTGTATGAAGCCGGGTAAATCTGAATGAATCCCCACAGGGGAGGGACAGAAAAAAGCCCCCGGCCTGTTGATATAAGTAACGCCAATCACTTAATATACAATGCAAGCGAACTCGCACGACCGGGGGCAGATACCCTCGTCGCGAGTTCGCTTTTTGCATTGTAAATGTGATTGGCACTACAAAGGTAATAAAAATGATTGGCTATGACATTATTTGAAGCACTTAAATTCAACAGGGAGCCGCTGGAAATGCTCAAGAAGCTGGGCGTCAAGCAGGACGATGTACGTTACATCGACCTTTATTCGGAGTTCGAGGAAATGAAAAAGAGGGGCGAGAAAACGACCTACGCCGTGCTCTACCTGGAAGGCAAGTATGCGGTCAGCGAACGCAAGGTGTATGACGTGATAAGGCGTTTCGGAAAGTGCTGTACGCTGGATGCAGTGTGATTCATTTTGCGGATTCTTTCTTCTTGCCCGGTGTCACTACCTTTGCGTTGAATTTGAAATAAGAAAGCACATGAACAAGTATTATCAGATGCTGGACAAGATACTCAGGTCGGGGAAAAGCCAGACAAACCGTAAAGGCCATATCCGCTATCTGTTGAATGAAAGGCTGGTGCTCACGCCCGCCGATCTGCTCGACATCTTCGAGAGTCACGGCATAGCCCGCAAGAAATTGAGAGCGGAACTCAGTCTGTTCATACGGGGCGAGCGCGAGGTGGAGAAATACCGTGAGGCCGGCATAACGTGGTGGGATTATTGCGGTCATACGTTGGTGAATAGTTACCCGACCTATTTTGTGAAGCTGCCGCCGCTCATGGCCAAAATCAACGCGGAGAAGCGCAATAGCAAAAATTACGTGCTCTTCCTCGGCGCGACCGGCGTGGAGACGAACCAGGCGCCTTGCCTGAGCCTGGTGCAGTTTCAGATAGAAGACGGCCAGTTGGTGCTGTCGGCGTACCAGCGCAGTTCCGATGCCAACCTTGGCCTGCCTGCGGACATTTATCACCTCTATCTGATGACACGGCAAATCGAACTGCCGTTAAACTCCATTACGCTGGACCTTGGTAATGTGCATATCTATGAAAACAACCTTGCCCGGACGCGCGAATTGCTCGCCGGGGCGGAAAACATAAAATTCGAGTTGAACGTATGAGAAAACAGTACATGTCGGCCCCCTTGCCCTTCATGGGGCAGAAACGCATGTTCGCCAAGGAGTTTGTCAAGGTCTTGGGGCAGTTCAGGGACAAGACCGTGTTCGTGGACCTGTTCGGCGGCAGCGGCTTGCTCTCGCACATCACCAAGTACCAGCGGCCGGACGCCACGGTCGTATATAATGATTTCGACGGTTACAGCCGGCGCTTGCAGGCCATCCCGCAGACGAACGCCCTCTTGGCCGACCTGCGCGAGATAGCCAAGGACACGCCACGACACAAACCGATAAAGGGCGAAACACGGGAGCGCATCTTTGAACGCATCATCCGTGAGGAAAGAGAAAGCGGATATGTGGACTTCATCACTCTGTCATCCTCCCTGATGTTCTCAATGAAGTATCAGCTGAGCGTGGACGGTATGCGGAAAGAAACCCTTTATAACAACATTCGAACGTCAGATTATCCGCTTTGCCCGGACTATCTGGACGGACTGACTGTTACGTCTTGCGACTATAAGAAATTGTACGGACAATATAAAGACGTTCCAGGCGTCGTGTTCCTGGTCGACCCGCCGTATCTATCTACGGAAGTCGGCACTTACAAAATGTATTGGCGGCTTTCAGACTATTTGGATGTGTTGAATGTGCTCCGTGACAAGCCTTTTGTCTATTTTACCTCCAACAAGTCATCCATCATCGAACTGTGCGAGTGGATTGGAGCCAACAAAGCACTCGGAAATCCTTTCAAGGATTGCCAAAGAGTGGAATTTAATGCACAAATGAACTATTCCGCCAAATACACAGACATCATGCTGTACAAAAGCCAGTCTGAATTCGATGACGCAAAAGCCGCTTAATACTATACAAATATAGGCATTCTAATCGGATCGGCAAAGGATTTCGGGTGATATTCGAATGCCGTTTCAAGCCCTTTTTCATTCGGCTTGATGATACTAAAAAAGCAACCTGAAAAGGCTGCTTTTTTAGTGTTGCGCGCTTGTCGATTTTCGAACGCTTCGTTTTATGCAAAAGCCCGAAATCTGGACGCTTCGTTTCGGAGTCCGCGAAAATTTGGATTTGCGGATTATAGCAGTGACAGGATTTTCTGTCAGCCGTCTCGCAAATCCTGCCTGCCGGCCTTCCGGGTCGGGCGGCAGGCTCGTGCCGGCGGTTGGGGCGTGCGGCTGTCCAGCGTGGGTCAGGCAGCTTCCGGCTGGCCCGTGCGGCGGTGTCAGATGTCTTCGGCTTTCAGCAGTCCGTGCATCACGGCATAGATGGTCAGGGCCGAGACGTTCTTGATGCCGAGCTTCTCGGTCAGGTTCTTGCGGTGGGAGATGACGGTGGTTAGCCCGACGTTCAGCCGTGCGGCAATCTCCTTGTTCAGCAGGCCTGAGGCGATGAGCGTCAGCACCTCGCGTTCGCGGGGTGTCAGCGGATGTGCTTCGCCGGTGGCCGGGCGCACGTCGGCGGCGTGTGCCTTGTGCGGGCCGTGCCCTGTCTGCTCGAGGCGAAGCAGGTCGCGCACAAGCTGCGGCTCGGGCTGGCATACGTTGAGCGTGTGCAGTTCGGCGGGGAGCTGTCCCGTGTCTTTGCCATGTACGAGGACGATGGTCTTGTGGGGCTCGGCGCGGAAGAAGGCGGCGTCCTCCATGAACGCCGTCACCGCGACGAAGTAGTGGGCGAAGCGCCCGGGCTCGTCGGAGGTGAGCGCGGCGGCCGAGGCATAGGTGCGCACCTCGGCGCGGGGCATCATCGTGTGGATGAGGGCTGTCAGTCCCACGGCGGCCAGTGTGTTGTCCGTCACGATGGCTATGCTGGGCATCGCCGGATGGGGCGTCGCGTTTTCCATGCGTCAGGCTTGCTTTTTGTCTTCAAGCCCCTTGCTCATCAGGTCCATGCCCCAGTGGGTCGAGGCGAGCAGGGCCTCGCGCTCGCGCACCTCCTTGGCTTTCTTGGCGTAGACAATCATACGCAGCGACTGGCTGTAAGAGATGTAGTTCCAGACCCAGTTGAACAGGACGATGATTTTGTTGCGTACGCCCAGTATGGAGCGCAGGTGCACCACTAACCACATGACCCACGCGAGGAAGCCCGACATCTTCACCCGGTTGAACTCGGCCACGGCGCGGTTGCGCCCGACGGTGGCCATGGCGCCCAGGTTGCGGTAGCGGAAGGGGCGGAGCTCTTCGCCGTGTTCGAGGCGGCGCAGGTTCTTGGCCAAGAGGGTTCCCTGCTGGATGGCCACTTGTGCCAGCTGCGGGTGGCCGCCCGGATAGGCCGGGTCGTCCGTCATGATGCACTGGTCGCCGATGGCGAAGACGCCTTCGAGGCCTTCGACGCGGTTGTAGGCGTCCACCTTGATGCGGTGGCCGCGTCCGAAGTGGCTCTCGTCCATGTTGCCGATGGGCTGGCCTGTCACGCCGCTGACCCAGATGAATGAGCGTGTCGGGATGGCGCGCCCGTCTTTGAGGATGACGCGATGGTCGGCAAAGTCCGTCACCATCGTGTCGAGCATCACGTTCACGCCCATGGCCCGCAGGTAGCGTTCAACGGCTGCCGACGATTTCTTGCTCATTCCCGAGAGCAGGCGCGGGCCTGCCTCGATGAGGTTGATGTGCATCAGTTCGGTCGGGAGGTCGGGATAGTCTTTCGGCATGACGAAGCGCTTCATCTCGGCGATGGCTCCGGCGATTTCGACGCCGGTGGCGCCGCCTCCGACGATGACCACGTTCAGCAGTTCTTCGCGTTCGGCCTCCGTGGCGCAGGTCAGGGCGCGCTCGAAGTTGTCGAGCAGGGCGTTGCGCAGGCCCATGGCTTCGCTGACTGTTTTCATCGGCATGGCTTCTTCCTCGACGTGCTTGTTGCCAAAGAAGTTAGACGTTGTGCCTGCTGCGAAGACAAGATAGTCATACCTGACCTTGCCGATTGAGGTCTGGATGATTTTGTGCTCGGGGAAGATTGAGCGCACTTCGGCCATCCGGAAGAAGAAGTCGTGGCGTTTCTGGAAAATCTTGCGGAATGGGAAGGAAATCGAGCTCGGCTCGATGCCCGACGAGGCTATCTGATAGATGAGCGGGGGGAACTGGTGATAGTTGTTGCGGTCGACAAGGACGACCTGGAAGCCCGAGTGGCGGAGTTTGTTGCAGAGGCGGAGGCCGCCGAATCCGCCGCCGACGATGACGACGCGCTTTCTGTCGCTGTGTGGGAGGTTGAAGCTCATATAGTTGCTATTTTCAGTTTTTTGTTTGGGGCGTGCCGCTCCGCCTGTCCTGCGTTCAGAGCAGGATGAAGCCAGCTACGGCACAGAGGCCGAGCATGAAGGCGGGATGGAAGCGGAAGTGGCCGACGCCGACCGCCGTGGCGGCGAAGAGGAAGAGGCTCACGCCGAACTGCCAGGGCGACTGGCTTGGCGAGCCGAAGTTTCCGGGGGTCAGCATCAGCACCAGGGCGGCTCCGGTCAGTCCGCAGGCCAGCGGGCGCAGGATGCCGAACACCGCCTGGGCCACGGCGCTCCCCTTGCCGCTACGGACGCGGCGCAGGGCCTGCGGCATGAGCCACAGCGACGGCGCTGCGAGCAGCAGGGTGGCCAGCAGGCTGCATCCCAGGGCGGCCCAGAAGCCGAACAGCGGCTTGCTCACGGCATAGGCGGCGTAGGTGGAGAGGTTGGTGGCCGTGGAGCCCGGGGTGAGCTGGGCGACGGCCGTGAGCTCGGTGAACTCTTCCATCGTCATCCAGCCGTGGCGCACGACGAGTTCGTTCTGCAAGTAGGCCAGCAGGGCGGCGTCGCCTCCGAAAGCGATGAGGGCGACCAGCAAGACGGCGATGAGCAGGAACACGTAGGGCATGGGCGTGGCGGGCGGTTATTGGAGGGGTTTCACATATTTGGCATAAAGGTAGGAGCCGGCTGCCGCGACCGCCACGACGGCGAACGGTGACACGCTGAACAGCCAGACGAGCAGCAGTGTGGTCAGCGGTAGCCACAGTGTGGGCATCGTGATGCCCGAGCGCCGTACCTGGTCCACCAGAGCCAGCGCCACCAAGGCCACGACGGCGGGGCGCAGGCCCACGAGCCAAGCGCTGGGGCGGGCGCCCGACGTGAGCCACATCGCCAGCAGCCACATCACCGCGAAGGCCGGCACTACGAGGCCGGCCACGCCAGCTGCGGCTCCCCGCCAGCCGCCGAGCTGATAGCCAAGGCCTGCGCCGAGGTTGAAGGCGAAGACGCCGGGCATGCACTGCGCTGTGGCGGCTGTGTCGCGGAACACGTCGGGCGCGAGCAGGGCACGACGGCGCACCAGCTCGGTTTCGAGCAGGGACAGGAGCGCATAGCCCGTGCCCGGCAGCGAGAAGCCGGCGCGCAGGAAGAGGATGAACGTGTCGCGGGTCGAGAGTTTCGTCATAATTGCGGGGACGCTGCCTTGTCTTGGCGCGTCCTTGTTCTCTGGTGTGCAAAGTTACGTTTTTCTCATTTACTCCGCCACTTCGCTCGCGGTGATTTTGGATAAAACGGCCATGTTGGTAGAACTTTCCGCCGGAGAGGGGAATTATCCTTCGGCTTTGGCAAGTTTACCTGACAGACTGACACGATACCACCGGGGCTTGGCCATAGACGTGTGGCGCCTCCTCATGACATCCGCGGGCCGCCGCGTCCGTCCGGAAGCCGTCCGTTCCGTCCACGGATGCCGTGCGGAACACGGCGGCCTGCTTGTGCCGCTTTGGCACCGGCCGTCATGAACGCCGCGCCCCTGCGGGCATCGCCGCATGACGGCTGACCGAAAATCCTGTCACTGCGACAGAGATTACGGGACGGCTGGCCGTTCCGGCGGGCGGGCCGGCAAAAAAGCGTGGGACGTTTCCCTGCCCCGCCCGGTGTCCGGATGGCGGTGGCCGGTTGCCGGGCGGGGCGGTGGTGTCAGCCCGTGAAAAGGCTGGCGATGAGGTAGAGGTTCAGGACAGTGACGAGGGAGGCGATGGCGTAGAGCACGACCGTGGTGGTGCGGCTGTTGGCATAACGCCCCATGACGCGGCGCGACGAGGTCAGGCTGACCTGTAAGAACACCGTGACGGGCAGCTGCACGCTCAGGACGGCCTGCGAGATAAGCAGGCCGCGGAAAGCGTCGCCTACGAAAAGGAGGACAACAAAGGCCAGCACCAGCGAAATGAGGACGCCGGCCCGCGAGTGGACGTCGCGGATGTCGTAGGGCTCGTCGTAGAAACCGGCGAAGATGCTGCCTGCGGCCATTCCGCTGGTCACTGTGCTCGACACGCCGGCCAGCAACAGGGCGAGGGCGAACACCGTGTGTGCCGACTCGCCCAGCAGGGGGCGCAGCAGGGTGCCTGCCTCGGAGAGCGACGTGACGGTGGTACCGTGGCTGAAAAAGGTAGTGGCGGCGAGGACAATCATGGCCGAGTTGATGGCCCAGCCGGCCGTCATGGCCAGCAGCGTGTCGAAGAACTCATATTTCAGCGCCCGTCGGATGCCGGCGTCGCCCCGGGTGTGGATGGCACGGCTCTGGATGACCTCGGAGTGGAGGAAGAGGTTATGGGGCATCACGACGGCGCCAAGGACGCTCATGACGATGAGCAGGCTGCCCTCGGGAAGTGAAGGGCTCACGGCGCTGTGCACGGCTGTGGCCCAGTCCGTGTCGACGAGCGTCAGTTCGTAGAGAAAGGAGAAACCGATGAGCGAGACGAAGGCGATGATTCCTTTTTCGACCCGCCGGTAGGAGTTTGTGAAGAGCAGTATGCCCGTCACGATCGCAGTGAGCGCCGCGCCGACGACAAGGGGCACGCCGAAGAGCATTTCGAGCGCGATGGCTGCACCCAGGATCTCGGCGAGCGACGTAGAGACTGACGCCGCCATGGCAGTCAGCAGTACGGGCCGCCCGACGCGGCGGGGAAGGTAGCGGGTGGTGGCTTCGGCCAGACAAAGCCCCGTGACGATGCCAAGGTGGGCTACGTTGTGTTGGAGCACGATGAGCATCACTGTCGAGAGAGTGACGACCCACAGCAGGGAATAGCCGAACTCTGAGCCTGCGGCGAAGTTCGATGCCCAGTTTCCGGGATCGATGAAACCGACGGTGACGAGCAGTCCCGGCCCGATGTATCGCAGGATGTCCAGGCCGCCGCGCCCGTCTGCTTCGCGCAGGCGCCAGTGGCGGCGGATGTGGCGGATGTGGTCTTTGAGCGTTTTCATGAACGTTGGGGTTGGGGGGATGGTGACTGCGGCGGCGCTTCGCGGCACCGTTCCGCGCCGGGCAAAGATAGTTCTTTCCGCGAGGGAAACGACGTTGAAAAAAGTTTTTTCAATCTTAAAAAGCCCGATATACCCTGATGTGGTGATTGTGCACCCCGACAGATTTTGCTAATTTTGCTATTGGTTATTCAAGTGTTACACATTTATATATAGTCACTATGAGAATAAAGAAAATCGTAGGGCGCGAAGTCTTGGACTCGCGCGGCAATCCGACCGTCGAAGTGGAAGTGACGACAGAATCCGGCGCATTCGGCAGGGCCGCCGTACCCTCCGGCGCGTCGACGGGCGAACACGAAGCGCTCGAACTGCGCGACGGCGACAAAGGCCGCTACGGCGGCAAGGGCGTGCTGAAAGCCGTGGAGAACGTGAACAGCGTCATTGCTCCTGCCCTTCTCGGCATGCCTGTGACGGAGCAGCGGGCCATCGACCGCCGGATGCTCGACCTCGATGGCACACCGACGAAATCGAAACTCGGCGCCAACGCCATCCTGGGAGTGTCGCTGGCTGTGGCGCACGCCGCCGCCGACTATCTGCACATGCCGCTCTACCGTTACATCGGCGGCACGAACACCTACGTCATGCCGGTGCCGATGATGAACATTATCAACGGTGGCGCGCATTCCGACGCCCCGATTGCCTTTCAGGAGTTCATGATTCGCCCGGTCGGCGCCCCGACCTTCCGCGAGGGGCTGCGCATGGGGGCTGAGGTGTTCCACGCCCTCAAATCGGTGCTGAAAGAACGCGGCCTGAGTACGGCCGTCGGCGACGAAGGCGGCTTTGCGCCCAACCTTGACAGCATCGAGGACGCCCTCGACTGCATTCTGAAAGCCATTGAGCGCGCCGGTTACCGCCCGGGCGACGACGTGCGCATCGCCATGGACTGCGCTTCGTCGGAGTTCTGCCGGGAGGAGAACGGGCAGTTCGTCTACGACTACACGTGGAAAGACCCGAAAGGCCGTGTGCTGACGGCGGAGGAGCAGGTCGCCTTCCTCGAAAAACTGGTGGACACGTACCCCATCGACTCGATAGAGGACGGAATGAGCGAGAACGACTGGGCCGGGTGGAAAGCCCTGACTGAACGCCTTGGCGGCCGGTGCCAGCTGGTGGGCGACGACCTCTTCGTGACGAACGTCGACTTCCTCGCCCGTGGCATAAAGGAAGGTTGTGCCAACTCTATCCTGATAAAGGTCAACCAGATAGGCTCGTTGAGCGAAACGCTTGACGCCATCGAAATGGCGCACCGCCACGGATACACCACGGTGACCTCGCACCGCTCGGGAGAGACGGAAGATGCCACCATCGCCGACATCGCCGTGGCGACCAATTCGGGACAAATCAAGACCGGCTCGCTGAGCCGCTCCGACCGCATGGCCAAGTACAACCAGCTCCTGCGCATTGAAGAGCAGCTGGGCGACCGCGCCGTGTATGGCTACGAACGCTTGAAGTGATCCGGCGATGCGAAAGACCAAAGTGGCGGCGCTCGTTGCCGCAGCCTGTTTGATGACGGTTTGTGCCCCGGCGCAAACCGTCATCGACCTTGGGCCGGGCGGCGGCGTGCGCTCCAAAGGACTTCATGACTTCGACCGTCAACTCAAGACGCCCCGGCAACTTGTCGAGGATTCCCTTGCTTACCGCGATTGTATCACCCGGGCCTACAACGCGCTGGCTGCGGATTCGCTGGCACAGGCCGACGGCCTCTTCCGTGAGGCGCTGAAACTGATGCCCGCGCAGTCGGCCAATCCGCTCGTATACTATCAGCTCGGCCTCATCGCCTCTGTGCGCGGCGACGACCGTGCTGTGGTGACGGAGATGAGCCATGCGCTCGACGCCCGCCCTGACATGGCTGATGCCCGCCGCCAGCGCGCGTATGCCTATCTGAACCTGAGACAGCTGGGAGAGGCCCGGAGGGACTGCGACGTCCTTCTTGACGGCCAGCCGGCCGACACGACGGCGCTCTTCCTGCGGGCGGCGGTCGCGACACAACAGCGCGACTATCCTTCGGCTGCCCGCGACCTCCAGGCGCTGTTGAAAGTCTCTCCGCAGCATGTCAACGGACGCCTGTCGCTGGCCATCGTGACACAGAAGATGGGCAGGCCGCGCGAAGCGCTGAATGCGTTGAACCTCCTGGTGCAGTCCGCGCCCGGCAACGCAGACTGCCTTGCGGCCCGAGCTGACGTGGAGGTGGAACTCGGTATGGACGAGGCGGCCCGCGCTGACCTTGATGCCGCACTCCGCCTGACGCCCGACGACGCGGGTCTGCTGCTGCAGCGTGCAGCCGTCCTGACGCGGCTGGGGTCGCGTGCGGCTGCGCGCCGTGACCTTGACAGGGCAGTCGGGCTGGGCGTTCCGCGTGCGAGCCTCAACGCGCAGTATCGCGCCTTGACGCGCTGAGCCTTTCTTTCAGCCATATATGAATAATGAGGGCCGCTCCCGGTGTGGGGGCGGCCCTCATGGTGCTTGGGGTCAAGGCGTCAGTTGATTACGCATTTGGTATCGTTAACCACGTAGACGCCGGCCGGAAAATTTGGGAGCTTTTTCGTCCCCTTTACCGTACCTTTTGCAATGACTTGTCCGCCTGCGTTCACCACGCGGTAGGGCTTTTCCTCTTCGCTACGCAGGACAATGGTGTTCTCTTCTACACTCACGTTCATGCCGGAAGCCACAGGGGCTGTCTCAATGCCCACGGGGGGGATGTTGGTGAACAAGACGGAAACCGAAACGTCACCATCAATCATCGAGGCAGGGATCGTGATGCTTGTTTGGGTGTCGCATTGGATCGTGTCGACGCTCCACTGGCGGTTGCCGTGTATGTACTGATCGCCGTTGAAGTTGTAGCCGTGCGTGATACGGAGACCGGTGAGGTAATAGCCGTCATCCATCTTCACACTGAGGTTCAGATTCTCGTCGAAAGGTATGGAGTCGGGCAGGGCACTGCCGTCGGCCAATGTGACGCTGCACATGCGGGCGTCGACGCTGAGCTGTACATTATCGGTATGGACGTTGATGAGATAGTCGACGATGTTGCCGCCATTGTTGATGATGGTGTTGTCAAGGTCGATGTTGCCGGCCGGGTCAATGTTGTTCCAGTCGATCTTGGTGCGGCCACGGTAGATTCCGCGTGGCTGGTCGGCGGGGGCGGTGTAGACCGGGGTGCCCACACCGGTGCTGGAGCCGCGGTTCTGGCCGGCACTGTTCTTCCCTTCGTAGTAGGAGTAGGACATGAGGTCGCTACCGTTGGCCGGTTCGTCGGACTCGAAGTCCACGTCGAACTTACCGTCGTTATCCCAGTCGACGTAGGTGTAACTGTGCATGGCGTTGCCCGTGTAGCTGTATGTCGGGCGCACGCTCTCGCCCGCTTTCATCGTGACGGTGAACTTGTCCGTCAGGTCTGCATAAACGGTCGAACGGCACTGCGTCGTAGTCGTGGCGCTCGATACGTTGCCTGCACGGAATGTCATGCGGTCCAGGTGGCGGTCGGTGCGCGTCATGACTTGGTCAGCGTCGAAGTTGAGGGCGTACTCGCCTGTCGAGATGCGCGGCGAGGCACTTTCGCTGACCGTCACGTTGTCGATGTATGTCATGAAGTCTTCGCCGCTGCCTGGGTTGATTGATGCGTCCGGCACGATAACGAGGCTCATGATCCGGGCATTCGCATTGCCCCAAATGGGGAAGACTGCGTCAGCCCAAGCCCCTTCGGGGATTTGCATGTTGCCGAGTACGATGAGCTGTTCGGCATCCGGCTCCTGCTCTGTGCGGGTGATGCGTTTGCCCAATGCGACAAGGCCAACTTTTCCACCCTTGGGCGAATAAATATAGGCGTGCACGTATTGTGTTGTCGGCGAGAGGGCGATCGTGTCGTTGAGGTCAATGCGTGCGCCGTAGAACATGCCTCCGTAGCGGGAGCGCTGGAATCCTAAGACTTTGTCGCTCGGGTTATTGTCGTCCTTGTAGGGATTGTCGACGACGCGGGCCTGTCCGGTGAGTTGCCCGGTGCGGAATGGGGAATCTTCCCACGCGTCGTAGGTCGATACGCTTTTGTAGTCGTTCTCTTCGAAGTCACATTTCGGCGCTTGGGCCTGTGCGCCGAGCGATACGGCCAGCGCTGCTGTGGCTATGAACAATTTATGCTGTTTCATTGTGTGATTCATTTATCAGATTGAACGGGTTAATAGATGGCGATGTTGCTGAGCAGCGGGCAGGCGCGGCTGTCTGTGATGTTGACGCGGATGTATTTGGCAGGAATGCCTCTGCCGTAGCTCGACGTGTCGTCGTTTCTTGCCATGATGCGCTTGTGGCCGATCGTCGTACCTTCGGCAAACGAACGCCATGTGGAGCCGTCCGTGCTGAACTCAATGTTGAAGGCGCGCACCCGCTGGCCGAGCTTCATGTACTCTTGAAGCATCACGTAGTGTACCTGTTGTGTCTCTGGCAGTTCGATGGTGACGGAGCCCGTTGTCTGTCCGTCGTTGGTGGCCCAATAGGTTTCTTTGTCGTTGTCGGCCACGTTCTTGGCGTCATACTTGCCGCCGTCGCGAACCTGGTCGGCTGTGATGCTGGTGGCGGTGAGGGCGAAGTTGTTGGTGAGGCGGGTTTCGAGCAGTTCTCCCAATTGCCCCAAGTTCCGTACTTGTGTGTCGCTGAGCACGCCGTCGGTGTTGGCGGCGCAGTTCATGATGAGCGTGGCGTTGCGTCCAACGGTTTCGAGGTAGATCTTATAGAGTTCCTCAGCCGATTTGATATTTTCGTTTGCGTGCCAGAACCAGTTCTGTGACGTGCGGACGTCCGATTCCGAGGGGATGAATTCGAAGCCCTCCTCGTAGCCGGTGTTGTTGTTGCCCTCGCTCTGAACCGAGCGGATGTCGCTGTTGGCCCAGCAGGTTCGGCCGGAATATCCGGCTTCGTTTCCGCACCAGCGGAACTCGCGTCCCCAGACCACGGCGTTGGGTTGCACCTTGTGGATGTAGGCGGCCACGTTCGCCCAGTCGTAGTAGGTCGTCTTGTCGATGGTTTTCGTAGTCGCGGTCTCACCGCCGTAGAAACCCGTACCGCCATTGGCGCCGTCGAACCAGACTTCGAACACGTCGCCGTAGTTCGTGAGGAGTTCTTCCAGCTGGGTCTTGAAGATGCCGTCGACGTAGTCTTGCGTGGCATAGGTGGCGGCGCTGGCATCCCACGGCGAGAGATAGACACCGAACTTCATGTCATATTTCTTGCAGGCCTCGGAGACGAGTTTGGGGATGTCAACCTGTGGGCCGACGCCGCCGCTGTTCGTCACGCAGAAGTCTGTGCTTGTCGTGGGCCAGAGGCAGAAACCGTCGTGGTGCTTACAGATGACGACGACGCCCGTCATGCCGGCGCTCTTCATGGTCGATACCCATTGGTCGCAGTTGGGGATGGACTGCGGGGCGTAGTGGGTGGGGTCCGGCTTGATGTCGTTGCCCCACTCCTTGTCGATGAAGGTGTTGTAGCCGTAGTGAGAGAAACCATAGAATTCCATTTCCATCCAGTCGAGCTGGCGCTGCGTAGGAACGGGGAATACGGGCGACGGCGTGTTGTCAGGATTTGGGATTTCCTGCTGCTCGAACAACTCTTGCGCCGGGGCGGGCAGGCATACCAAGCCGGCAGCCAAGAGGCCGAGTAAAGATGTAGTGATTTTTTTCATAGTGCATGAATTTTAGAGTGATTTTGGGCAAAATTACGGAAAGTTATTCAAACACATTCGCCGCAGGCTTAAAAAAATGTAGTTGCCGTAATTTTTTTTCTCCCTCCGTTTTTGAGGACGGGCTGTCTGGCTTTTTCTCTGGTCTAGTCCCGGAGTTTCCGGTCCGGCCGGCGGGGTGGCCTGAGCAAGACGGCTGACGGTTTTTCCTGCCAGCCGGACAGGAAAAACCGTCAGCCGTCCCGTGATTCCAGCCGGGGCATCCGCCGGGCATTCCGTCAGGGCAGTGCGGGCCACCAGAGCACGGGGCGGCCCGTGGCGTGCGGCGGGAAGTAGGCGTAGGGCACGGCTACGAATCCTGTGTCCTCAGCGTCGTCCCTGTTGGTCCCGCCTGAGAGGGGGACACTGCTCCCGGCGAGCGGGACGAAGTCCATCCCGGCGCGGGCAAAGTCGGGCTCGGGGCTGTGGCTGGCCCGGAGGGCACGGCCCGCCGGGAGCGTGGCGCCGGAGTAGGCCACCGGGCCGCGCATGAGGGCTACGGGACGGACTCCGTCGCTGCCGGACGTGGCGGGACTGACGGGCAGGACTGGCAGCGGGAAGGTGAGGCGGACTTCATCGTTGCGGTTCCATTCGCGCCGTATGACTAGATAGCCGCGCTCGGTGGTCGAGGTGAGCAGGTCCTTGCCGTTGACGTAGACCGTAGGGAGGGGCGTGCGTGCTCCTGCGTCGTAGCGGCTGGCCGGGATGACCTCGCCCGCTGCCCACTGCGGCAGGCGTATCCGGAGCGTCAGGGGCGTGCCGTTGCGCTTCGGGGTGAGGCGCAGGACGACGTCGCCCGTTGTCGGCATGTCGGTCACCTGGTCTATGGCGCCTTGGAAGACGGGCGTGTCGAAGCGGGCATAACAATCGGTGAAGAGGTTGACGTAAAGGCCGTCGCTGCCCGTGGCATAGATGAGGGCGGGCGCTGAGATGAGCGCACGGGCCGCCGCACGGCGCAGGGTGGCCGACGTGTCGCGCCGGGCGCCGGCGTCGACGGCGTTCGTCAGGGCGCGTTCGAGGGCTTCGACATAGCGCGCGTCGCCCGTTGTGAGGAACAGGCGTGCCGACGTGTCGAGCGTCCGCAGGGCGGCGGCCGTTTGCGGGTCGGTCTGTTCGTCGCCAGTGCCGCCCACCAAGTTCAGGCTGTCGCGGCAGCGCGCTTCCCAGTCCGCCTCTTGCTTCTTGAAGGCGTGGCGGTGGAGTGGGGCGTAGGGCTCGGGGCGCACGGTGCTGTCGGTCACGAGGGCCGTCAGGCGCCAGTTGTCGCCTTGCTTGAAGAACATGACGCTGTCCGCAGGCAGGTAGTTGAGCGGATGGCTCAGTCGTGCGGGGCGCGCCGTCTGGGCGGTGGCCGCGAAGGCGGCGGCCGCCACGAGCAGGAGCAGGGTGAGGCGTTTCGTCATTGTCGGGTTCGCATTTGTCGGATGATCTCGCGCCACGGGTCGGTGAGGCGGCGCGATTCGGCTATCTTTTGGAGGGTCATGCGGCGCACTCCGGGGGTGAGGCTGCCTCCGTCGAGGTGGGGGAGGGTCTTTTCAGGATATTTCACGAAGCACACCGAGAGCGCCCATGCCTGGGCCATTTGCGCGTAGTAGCCGTGTGTGGGCGTGGCGGAGAGCCGCGCCAGCGTGCGGTCGATCCAGCCGTCGTTGACGTAGTGGTCGAGGAGCATGACAAGGCCGAAGCGTTGCGCATATTCCTCATCGCTGTCGGTGTAAGGCATGAGGAATGCCCATCCGCGCTCGGCCTGACGGCGGATGGCGGTGAACGACGAGCAGGGGATGTCGCAGGCGGCCCAGTTGTCGATGAGCGGCACGTAGGCCGCTACGCGTGCCAGCCATGTGTCGGCATCCGTTTTCAGCCGTCCGACGAGCAGGCCGCGCAAGACGACCTCCTCGAACGACATCCCGGCGGGGTCGGTTGCAAGCCAGCCGGCAGCGTCGTCGCGACGCGCCAGTTCGGCGGCCAGGCGGCGCAGCGACGGGACCCGCACGCCGAGCACGTGCCGCCCGACGCCGGGCATGAGGCGGCGGTTGAATTCGGCTAGGCGCGGTTCGGCCAGTTCGTGGAGGCGGTTACGGATGAGGGTGTCGATGGTCATGGCGTCAGGCATAAGGGATTGGGGAGGTAAAATTACGGAAAAAGTGCGAAACCGTCGGCCGCGGCTCGGAAAAACCGTTGTGGCCTCTTGCTTTTTCATCGGTGGCGTGACAGGAAGCGCCGTGTCCGTTCGTGGCGTCACCGTTTCTTGCGAGGGACTTTCTGGCCGCAGCGTCAGGCATTCGTGCGGGGGCGGATAAAAAACGCCCCGGCGTGTGGAAGCCGGGGCGAGCATGTCCGGGGATGTGGTTCACTGTGCGCGGAGTTCGCCGATAGCCTGGACGAGCCGGGTGAAGTCTGCCGGGCGCACATCGCCAATGTGGCCGATGCGGAAGGTGTCGGCCTGGGAAATCTTGCCCGGATAGATGACGAATCCCTTGGCTTTGAGCTTGTCGTAAAAGTCTTTGAAATTGAAGTCCTCCGTGGGATAATAAAACGAAGTGATGACAGGCGATTGCCACTCGTCGGGCAAGAGGGTGCGGAAGCCCAGTGCGCGCATCCCGCGGACCAGCGTGCGGTGGTTCTCGGCGTAGCGGGCGTGGCGGGCAGCGATGCCGCCTTCGGCGTCGAGCTCGCTGAGGGCCTGCATGAACGCCCTGACTACGTGGGTCGGCGAGGTGAAGCGCCATTTGCCGTGGCCTTTTTCCATTGTTGCCCATTGGTCATACAGGTCGAGCGAGAGTGAGCGCGCCACGCCCTTGCAGCCTTCCAGCAAGGAGCGGCGGGCGATGACGAAACCGAACCCCGGCACGCCTTGGATGCATTTGTTGGCACTGCTGATGAGGTAGTCAATGCCCAAGGCCGACATGTCAACGGGGACACCGCCAAAACTGCTCATGGCGTCGACGATGAGCGTCTTGCCGTGGCTCTTGACAATGCCGGCGATGGCGTCGAGGGGGTTGAGCACGCCGGTGGTTGTCTCGCAATGGACGACTGCCACGTGCGTCACTTCGGGGTGTGCGTCGAGATAGTCACTGATGGCCTGCGGATCGACTGGCTGTGTCTCCTCGAACTGCATCACATGGCAGCGGAGGCCGTAATAGTCGGCGATGACGCCCATGCGCTTCCCGTAGGCGCCGTTGGCGGCTACGAGCAAACTGTCGCCAGGATGTACGGTAGTGCCAAGCGTGGCCTCCACGCAGAACGTCCCGCTTCCCTGCATGAGTATGGCCGTATATTCCTCAGGGCGGGAGGCGGACAGCTCGGTCAGCTTGTGGCGGATAACCTCGACGACGCCCACGTTGTAGTCTTCGTCCCACGTGCACCAGTCGCTCATCATGGCGCTCTTTACGGTCTCGCTCGTGGTCAGCGGGCCGGGTGTAAGAAGTAAATAAGGTCTCATGTCTTTTGTCGTAGTGAACGTATCTTATTCCAGGTTCATTCTTTGGTTGATTGCTTCGATGAGAGCGGGCAACTCTTCGGCCGTGTCGACCACATAGTGCGCTCCGGCGGCATACATGCGGCGGCGTACGTCGGACATGCGGCGGCGAAGCTCGCCGGCCGGCAGCGCGGCCACTTCGTCCTCCGTCAGTGCAAGCTCGTTGCTGCCCAGGACGACGCCCACGCTCCACACCCCGGCATTCGCGCCCTCGCGGATGTCAGAGATAGTGTCGCCGTATTTCACGACGGAGAAACGCGACGGCACGGCGAGCTCGCACATGTTCCGGTAAATCATATAGGGCGCAGGGCGTCCGCCCGGAAGGCCGTCGGCGGTGATGCAGGCGTCGACGGTGTATCCTTGGCTTGCCGCGGCCGGAACTACGATGTCCATCATCGCACGGGTGTAGCCGGTGGTCGAACCGACCTTGATGCCCGAGGCACGCAAGGCGCGGACTGCCTCGACAACGTGCGGAATGGGACGGGCATAACCGGCGAGTGTGGCGCAGAGCCGCTCTTGGAACTCGGCGTAACAGGCTTGTATGTCGTTCTCGTTGTAATCGCGGCCATACTTTTGGCGGAATTCATCGGCGACATGTTCCAAACGGAACAAGGCGCGGATTTCCTCAATCTTCGTCAGGCCCATGTGGGTACGGGGCTCAGCGTCGCTGACCGTCAGCCCGAGTTTCCTGAAACTCCCGACAAAGGCCGCCACTGGGGCAAAGCAGCCGTAGTCGACGGCTGTCCCGGCCCAGTCCAAAATGATGCATTCAATCTTTTTCATGCGTGAGTTGTTATGATGTGTAACTTCTTGTTTTCTTGTGTCGCTGCCTCTTCTTCGTGGTTGCTGGCTGGTGAATCCTGTACGGCCATGCGGCGGCGTGCCCGCAAGATGTAGCCCATGGCGGCAGTGAAAGCCAAGCAGCAGGTCGCCCCGATGTAAAGGCTCATGTGGTCATAGAATGTGCTCCACTCGATATGTGAGGCATAGCCTTCCTTGAACAAGAGAGTAGGACAGCAGGGCTGTGCCGCCGGCCCAAAGGACAAAGGCCCAGTCGGGCATGGTCTGCCGTCCGGAAATGACGGATGTCTGTTCTTTCATTTTGTCTCCTTTTCTGATTTCGCGGCAAAAGTAGCCGGAGCGCGTGTCGTAGGGAATGAACGGTGTGTTGGAGTACAAGAATGCCAAGACCCTCAAACGATACCGCGAACTTAAAGACGAGCAGGCAAATGTCGATACTAAGAAGTATGACGTATTCTTCGCTTTCTCCATCGCGCAATTCGAGGAGGGTTTGAAAAGCATCCGCCCTTTGGCCGAGGGTGAGAAGCTCGTCCGCATCGGTGGCGGTGGCTTCGCTACCAAGGACGGTGCCAAACGCCTGTTCGAGTTCTACGAAAGTATCGATGCCAAGATAAAGGCCGAATGCGATCCGCAGGAGGTGTACGTTTACGAATACAACAACCATGAGTGTTGCATCGCGTGGGACGGCGATTTGGAAGCGATAAAGATAATTCTTTCCCTCTTTGGCGAGGAAGCGGCGCGGAACATAAAGCGTCATCGCGCCTCGATGAGCGTTGACAACCTTGTGCGGGAACCTATTAAGGTCGCTGGACTGTACTTTGATTGCGACGGAGAGAAAAAGACGCCCTCAAACGTTTGGTTCTCTGACACAAAGAGCGAGGCGCCGCGCTTTGGCCTGTGCCATTGCATGTGGAACTGCACCCTGTACACCGTCTGTCTGCCAGACGGAGAGCCTTACCGGAACGAGGCTTTGGCTGGCCTGACCGCAAGCTATGAAGACGGGATAATCTTTAACTACCGAAAGGAATAACACAAAATAAACGACGCAGACGGAAGAAATGCCTAAAAGGTGGGGCTTCTCCGTCTGCAACATTTAAGACAACGAGAGACAAAAAATGAAAAATTTAACGACGCTTTCCCCTGCTTTCCTGATTAAGGTGCAGTTTTTCCAACCCAAAGAGGATGGCCGCACAGAGTTCTACTTCGGTTCGTTCGCGGCCATCTACGAGATGTTCGACGCTGCCGAGATTGGTTGCCGGCTCGAAGCCCTGTGGGCTGCGAACATCGACGAGACACACCCAAAGGCTACCCGCTTGTGTGTCATATCCAAACACATTCTACACCGCAAATCGCGGAAAAATAAGTAAGTTTGCCCCGTTATGGAACGGATAAGGCTATTGTATCAAATCCGGCGATAAGTTTGTGAATATGTGGGTGGAGCCACAGTTTACAAGCTACTATCTCGGAGATTTCAACGGTATGCATATTTTCAAACGAAAAAAAGATGCCGAGGAAATTCTGGCTTTATATCGTTTTCAAAATGCTGAAATTAAAGAAGTTCAGAAAACAAGTATAACAGAATTGATATAAAATTGCCACATGAAAAAGATACCAAAAATAGTGTTGGACGAAGCCGAAAGGCAGGGTTTTTTAAGAACAGCTGCCTTTTTAGGGACGTATGAAGCCTATGATATTTATAGCTTAGGGGTAAGTAGCAAAGAAAATTGGCTTCCATGTCCTCCGCTTGCCCCTGTTATTGTCGCAGTCAAAGATGACAAGTTGCAAGCATTGGAGGACGAGGAAGCTTTTGGGTTAGCCGTCGCTCTTTGTGAGCCTGGGTGAAAACTTAGGGCTTATAAGTTTATCATCAATGCGGAGTATTCCGATATTATATTTCCTCATTTTTTTGAGGCTATCTTTGAATGTTCCTCCATGCCGTCCACTTTGTGGGTCAAACCATAACAAGTTACCGCTTTCTTGCCGTTCAACGATGAATACATGAGCCCCTGTGTCTTTCCCTTTCCATTGGCAATAGATTTCATAGCGTCCGATATCTCTTGTGGAATTTTCTATGAATGCCAATTTGTCTGATACCGTGTCGTTCAGTCCATAGCCCGATTTGGCATATTGTGGACGTGTCCCGTCCGTATTTATGAAGCGGTCACGCCAATCGAATTTATTTTGGACGCACCATTCTTTGTAGAATTCATTGTCCTTGTTCGACATCGCCTCCACATTGAAGCCACGCCTGCGGAGTTCGTATGCGACCGTGCAGGTCTGGCAATTATCGTAATACCCCAATTCCCGTGCATTTTCGATAGCGAATTTCGGGTTGCACTTGCTTCCGTCGGCTTCCGTGAAGTTCATTATCTTGCCTTGCAGGACAGGAAGCACCGCCGCCAATTCCCGGTTGTTCTGTGCTATGGCGGCAGAGAACCCGGCGTGCTTCTTGTTGTACGCCAAAGCCGAGGCATATTCCTCGTGGGTGTCGTAGGGCATTCTCATCGCATAGAGCTTTGAGTAACCTTTGGGCAGGTATTTCGGGTTGTCCTTGATGAAGTACGGCACGGAATAGCTGCGCTTCGCACGTTCCTCGTTGTCTTTGAGCCATTGCTTGAAATCGCCCGGCACGTCATCAACCCGGTTCACGCTCTTGCCGTCGAGCGGCTCTCCGTCCAATATGCGCCGTGTGTCCTCGGCTATTTCCTCGTCCGTTTTCAGTATCGTAACAGCCTGGCAGCGGCAGAGTGGGTGCCAACCTGTAAACTTGAAGTCTTTGGGGTAACGACCTTTCAGCTTGTCGCAGATGTCGGTAAACGACATACCGTTGAGCGTGTGGTTGTTCGACAGTTTGATTTCAATGCCGACAACGAAGTCAAGCTGCTGCCAACGCTCATAGTCGGCTGTCATATAGGCGATGTTGGTTTCAGTGGCGGCGAGGCGCCGGGCGTTCTTGTAGGACGAGCGGTAGACGCCGCGCCCGGGGTGGTAAGCCTTGGCGCGACGGGAAAGGACGAGCTGGCCGTGCTCGTCGCGGACGCGGCGAAAGAGTTTGTCGGGGTGTTGGAGGTAGGAGCGCAGGTCGCGGCTCAGCTCGTCGGCCGAGCGGCCGGACCGGATGCCGAGGTCGAGTCCGAGTTCTATCTCGTCTTTGAACTGGTTTGTGTAGCGCCAAACCCTGTCCGAGAGGCCGAGGCCGCCCTCCTTCCGCTTGATGAATGCGTCGCGGGCCTCGCCGCCCCGGCCGAAATAACGCCGTTCCTGCTCTTTTGTCAGTTTGTCGGCGCCCTCGCCGCCGAACACCTGTCGGGCCAGTTCGTCGTTCTTTTCGTTCGAGAGCGTCCATTCGCTGCGTATGCCGTCGACGATGACAGCCGTAATGCCCGCTTGCAGGTCGCTGAGGAGCTTTTCGATCTTCCGGCGCGTGGAGGGGTAGTCGGAGAAAGAGAACAGCCTCGCGGGGTTGAAATCCTTATAGTGTAGGAATAATAACCGTGTCACATTTCAGTCATATTCATGTAATGCGTGCGTCATCGGAATGTCACAGCAGTGATGTGGAAACGAAACGGTTTTGTCACAGGATTGTTTCTGTGTCCTGCCGTTTTATGCCTACTTTTGCCCGCAATCTTTGTGGCAGCGTATGGAAGAACTGAAAGTGATTTACGACCGTGTGACATTTCTTCGGCAAAAGGGGGTGAAGATGAAAGACATCGCCGAGCGGGCCGGAATGACGTCGAGTGTCCTCTCGGCCATCTACTCGACGGTGCTCCACGCCTTTTTCAAGAATGCCGAAAAAGGCATGGAGGCCGACGAAGCCCTCAGTCAGGCTCTCGTCTGGGTGAACAACGTGTCGAAGAAGAGGTTCCTCGGTTCGCTCGCTGCGCTGAAAGCCGCCGTGTTCGCCCCCGAACTGGTGTGCCAGCCTGCCGGCGACGGCGCGGCCTGCCCCTTCCTGACGCAGATGGAGGCCAACCTGTCTGCCACGCTCGGCAGGATTATGAACGTCAGCGGCACGTACTGAGTTACAGCCTCTCGTCGGGTAGCCGGAGCTTGAAGGTCGAGCCCTATCTTATTGCGCCGGCCGAGGGCGGGCGTTACGTCGAGGTGGGGCACAACAACGCCTACGGCGCCACCCACTGGGGCGTCGTGATGATGAATGGCTTCGACCATCTTTACCTCATGTTCAACGAGAATCCCGCGCCGCAGCTCTCGCTCTTCCAGATATGCCTGAAACTGCCCCTCTACGACCGCCGCCCTTCCTGCGCGGCCTTTACGTGAGCCTTGACTATAACAACAATCCCGTGGCGCGGCGCATCCTTTTTGTGAAAAGCTCTGACAGCGTGGCGCGCGACGAGTTCCTGAAACTTCGTGGCTGCCTGCGTTCCTTTGACGAGCTCGACGCGCAGGAGCGCACCTATTATGATTACACCTGTCAGCCCGAAGACATCATCCGGATGTGTAACATTCCCTCGCCGCAGATGAAGGAATACGACTTGCTCCGGGAGAAGGAAATCCTCCGTCTCTGACGGCCTCCCTTCCCGCCGTCCTGCCGGGACCGCGAATAATCCCCGCCGATCTATGCATCGGCGGGGATTATTCGCGGTCCGCTGACCGGCGTCACGGGCCGGCTGACAGGAATTCCTGTCGCTACGACGGTTCCGGCTGTCGCACCGACGTGAATCCCCGTCCCGGGCGGGCGGACGCAAAACGCCCCGGCCACCGCAAAGGTTAGGCCGGGGCGCTTGCTGGGTCATCTGACGGGGCGGGCGGTGCCCGTCGGGCTATTTTTCGTCGTCCTCGTTGTAGTTCCAGATGGTCTTGTTGCTGAGGACGTTTCCCGGGTCGTCGAAACCGGGTTTGTCGGAGGTGCCCAGCCCGCCGGAGTTGCACAAGATGGGGGCTTCGCGGAAGAGGTCGATGACTTCGGCCGTGGGGACTATATAGGTCTTTTTCATTGTCAATTGGTGTGTTTGTGGTTTTTTGAGTTACTTGATGAATACTTTCTGGCCGTCCTGAGTGACGAAGACGCCGTGCGAGGGATAGAGCACGCGGCGGCCGTGGAGGTCGTAGTAGACCTTGGTTGCCCCGTCGCCGGGGCGGGCGGTCTGGTCGATGCCCACGGTGGGGGCGTCGCCGAAGGTGAAGCGGTAGCCGGCCGCCGCGTGGTTCATGTCGCGCAGCATGTAGGTCTTGTTGGCCGGGAGCGAGGTGACGTTCGCCGTGCCAATGTAGAAGCCCACGCCCTCGATGCCGAAGCCGTCTTCGATGGAGGGATTGGCCAGGGCGTAGAACGACTGGGGCGCAAGGCCCGTGAGGCGTAGGCCGGTGCCCAGGAAGGTGTTGTCGGGCACGGGCTGTTCGTCCGCAGCCTCGTAGGCGATGGGGAAGGCATACGCGCCGGCCTGTCCGGCGTTGAGCACCACGGGCGTATGGGCGGGGATGACGCCGTCCACTTCGTGGAGCTTCACGACGCCGTCGCCCTGTGCGCCTCCGGTGTAGGCCGTGACGCCCTCGGGGATGCGGACGGCGAAGGGCAGGTGGAGCGTGGCCCAAAGGGCATCGGAGACGTTGACCGTCACTGAGGTCACCTCGCGGAGCATCCAGAGGTTGCCTTCGTCGCCGGCGCCGTCGCGCCAGGTGCCCACCCCGTGGTTCTCGCGGCCCTCGGTGTCGCTGTCGAGGTGGCGGGCGTTGAGATAGGTGTTCTCACCCAGAGCCTCGTCGCCGTTGATGACGTTGAGGGTCCAGTTGTCGGCGGCGTTGCCCTCGCCGATGAAGAGGACGGACGCATTGTCGGCGCCGGTGAGCGTGGCGTTGTCGCTGGCGGCCAGGTAGTAGGCGCCGGCGTTCAGGTTTTTGAGCTTGTAGCCGTAGCCCGAGGGCTCGAACTGCCAGAGCGCGGCGTAGTCGTCGGCGTTGTCGTTCTCGCTCGTGACGACGTCGCCCGTCATCGTGGCGCCGTCGGTGCTGGCCTGTTCAGAGGTGAGCGACTCTTCGGCACGGACGCTGTAAACGTTGTACACCTTGTCGACATCATAGGGGAAGTTGGGCGTGAAGTTGGAGAAGAGCACCGAAACCGAGACGTCGCCGTCGATCCATTCGGCGGGTAGGGTGAGCGTCGACAGGCCCTCGAAGCGGAGCGTGTCGGTGCGCCACTGGCGGTTGCCGTGGACATACTGGGCTCCGTTGAGGTTGTGGCCGTGCTTGACGCTGAGGCCGTCGAGCTGGAAGCCCTCGTCCATCTGCACGTGGAGGGGGAAGTCACGGCCGAAGGCGATGGTGGCGGGCAGGGCGTTGCCGTCGGCCTGCGTGACGGTGCACATGCGGGTGTCGACGCTGAGGCTGACTTCGTCGCCGTGCACGTTGATGAGATAGTCGACGATGTTGCCGCCGGTGTCAATGATGTAGTTGTTCGAGGCGGTGTTTCCGGCGGGGTCGATGTTGTCCCAGTCGATCTTGGTCCGGCCACGGTAGAAGCCGTAGGGCTGGTCGGCGGGCACGGTGTAGCTCGGCGCGTTGAAGTTGCTCGGGTTCTCCACCACCGAAGCGCCCTCGCTGTTCCGCCCGTTGTAGTAGGAGAACGACATGAGGTCGCGGCTCTGCGTCGGGGTGTTGTAGTCGACGTCGAACTTGCCGTCGTTGCCCCAGTCGACGTAGGTGTAGTTGTGCATCCAGTAGTAGTATTTGTATTCAAAGTCTTTCCAATCCCATTCTCTGACCCTGCCGGTCCAGTCGTAGGTGATGTTGACGCGGTCGCCGGGCTTGACGCTGACGGTGAACTCTTGGGTGAGGTCGGCATAGGCCTTTGAGCTACACGTCGGGGTGGTTGTGGAGCTCGTCACGTCGTTGGCACTGAACGAGATGCCGTCCAGGTGGCGGTCTGAGCGCGTCATGTCTGCGTCGTCGGCGAAGTTGAGGGCGTAGTCGCCGCTCGCGACGCGCGGGGCGGCGCTGTTGTTGACCGTGATGTTGTCGATGTAGGCCATGAAGTCGTCGCCGTCGCCCGGGTTGATGCAGGCGTCGGGCGCGATGACGAGGCTCATGATGCGGGCGTTCTCATTGCCCTTGATGGAGAAGACGGCGTCGGCCCAGGCGCCGGCCGGGATTTCCATGGTGCCGAGGGTGATGAGCTGCTCGGCGTCGGGCTCTTGGTCGGCAAAGGTGGCGCGTTTGCCGAGCGCCACGAGGCCCACCTGTCCGCCCTTGGGCGAATAGATGAAAGCGTGGACGTATTGCACGGTCGGCGAGAGGACGATCGGTTCGTTGAGGTCGATGCGCGCGCCGTAGAACATGCCGCCGTAGCGGGAGCGCTGGAACCCCACGACCTTGTCCGTGGGGTTGACGTCGTCCTTGTAGGGGTTGTCGATGACGCGGGCGTGGTTGGCGAAGCGGGCGTCGCGCATCGGCGAGTCCGTCCACGAGTCGTAGGTCGACACGCCGGCGTAGTCCTGCGTCTCGAAGTCGCATTGCGTCGTCTGGGCGTTCGCGCCGAGAGCCGTGGCCAGCGCGGCCATGGCTATGATGGATTTATGCAGTGTCATTTTGGATTTCGTTTGTCGGGTTGGACGGGTTAGTAGACGGCGATGTTGTTGATCAGCGGGCAGGCGCGGCTGTCGGTGATGTTGACGCGGATGTACTTGGCCTGTATGCCGTTGCCGTAGCTCGCCGTGTTGTCGTCGACGGCCATTATGCGCTTGTATCCTATCGTAGTGCCTTCTGCGAACGGGTGCCATGAGGAACCGTCGGTGCTGTACTCGATGTTGAACGCGCGCACACGTTGTCCGAGCTGGAAGTATTCTTGAAGCATGACGTAGTGCACCGTCTTGGTCTCGGGCAGTTCGATGGTCACGGAGCCGGTCGTCTGGCCGTCGTTGGTGGCCCAATAGGTGTCGGCGTCGGCGTCGGTGGCGTTTGTGGCGGCATACTTGCCTCCGTTGCGCACCTGGTCAGCGGTGACGCTGGCGGCGGTGAGGGCGAAGTTGTCGGTCAGGCGCGTTTTGAGCAGTGAGCCCAGTTCGTTCAGGTTCCTGACAAGGGCGTCGCTGAGCACGCCGTCGGTGTTGGGGGCGCAGTTCATGATGAGCGTGGCGTTGCGTCCGACGGTTTCGAGGTAGATCTTATAGAGTTCCTCGGCCGACTTGATGCTCTCGCTCGTATTCCAGAACCAGTTCTGTGACGTACGCACGTCCGACTCCGAGGGGATGAATTCGAAGCCCTCCTCATAGCCGGTGTTGTTGTTGCCTTCGCCCTGAACCGAGCGGATGTCGGAGTTCGACCAGCAGGTTCGGCCGGAATATCCGTCCTCGTTTCCGCACCAGCGGAACTCCCGCCCCCAGACTGTGGCGCCCGGTTGGAGCTTATGGACGAAGTCGGCGATGTTGGGCCAGTCGTAATAGGTTGTCTTGTCGATGTTCTTTGTGGTCGGTCTAGTGCCTCCGTAGTAGCCCGTACCGCCGTTGGCGCCGTCGAACCATACCTCGAAGACTTCGCCGTAGTTCGTCAGCAGTTCGGTGAGCTGCGTGCGGAAGTTCTGGTCGATATAGTCCTGTGTGGCGTAGTTCGAGGCGTTGGCGTCCCAGGGCGAGAGGTAGACGCCGAACTTCATTCCGTGTTTCCGGCAGGCCTCAGAGACGAGCTTAGGGATGTCGACCTGCGGCCCGACGCCTGCGCTGGCCGTCACGTTGAAGTCAGTGCTTTCGGTGGGCCACATACAGAAGCCGTCGTGATGCTTGACCACGGCGACGACGCCCGTCATGCCGGCGCTCTTCATAGTCGTCACCCATTGCTCGCAGTCGGGGATGGACTGCGGGGCATAGATGGTGGCTCTCGGGCGGGTGTCGTTGCCCCACTCCTTGCCGAGGAAGGTGTTGTAGCCGTAGTGCGAGAAGCCGTAGAACTCCATCTTCATCCATTCAACCTGACGCTCGGTCGGCACGGGGAACACGGGGGCCGGCGTGTTGTCCGGATTCGGAAAATCCAGTTGCTCGAACAACTCTTGCGCCGGGGCAGGAAGGCACACCAGCCCGGCGGCCAGAAGGCCGAGCAGAGAAATAGTAAATTTTTTCATAATAATGCATGAACTTGTAAAGATGCTGGGCAAAATTACAGAAACTTGTTCGATTTTTCCTGCTCGGATTGCAAAGATTTTGAGAATGTTACACATTTTTCTTATTAAGAGAAAAGAAATCCCGGTTGCGGGGATGGAGACTGCGGCTGTAATGATCGTGAAAACTGTCCGGCTGACTGAATTTTCAGTCAGCCGGACAGAAAAAACGGTCAGCCGGACAGTTCTTGCGGAAAGCGGAGTGGGGGCACGGGCGGGGGGCAGTGTCATGGTGCCTGCTTGCTGCATAAATCCGTAGGGGGAGCGGCAGGGGCCGTGCGGCCGACGTGAAGATGCCGTCTGTAAGACGGCTTCCGGCGGCCGGTGAGGGCGGTGCGCAGATTGCTTGCATGGCGCTGTCACAACGGGCGGCAACTGCTGTTGCGGAAGGGGCGGGCGGTCCGGACGTTGCGGCCGCCATCTGGCGGCCGCCAAGGCCGGAAACGGCGACGGCGAATTTTTTGAACAAATTTTTTGATGGAAATTTTGGAGGCTTCGTTAGAATGTTCTATTTTTGCAGTCGTAAAAACTATGTAAGCGATACAATTTTTGAATATGGACAAGATTTCTACCTACGACTACTTGCTGCAACACCAGGTGAAGCCTTCGGTGCAGCGCCTAGCCGTGATGGATTATCTGCGGAAGCATAAGACGCACCCGACGGCGGACGACATCTATGTGCACCTGCTCAAAGAAATCCCGACGCTGTCGAAAACGACCGTCTACAACACCCTGCGCCTGCTGGTGGAGCACGGAGCGGCCCGGATGCTGACAATCGACGAGCGCAACGTATGTTTCGACGCCATGGTCGAGCCGCATGCCCATTTCTTCTGTACGACCTGCGGCCGCGTCTACGACCTTCCGACCGACGAGGTCTCCGTGGCGCAGGTGGACAGCCTGCCCGGCGGGCACAAGGTCGCCGAGGTGGACCTCTACTACCGGGGCACGTGCGGCCACTGCCTCGGCGCGGATTTGAAAAACTGAACCGCTCTTTACAGCGACACATATAATAATAACAATCAAAAGAACAAGGACATGAAAAAGAGATTCATTTGCACCGTTTGCGGCTACGTTCACGAAGGTGAAACTGCCCCTGAGAAGTGCCCCATGTGCGGCGTTCCCGCATCGAAGTTCAAAGAACTGAAAGAAGAAGGGCTGGAATTCGTGGCAGAGCACGAAATCGGCGTGGCCAAGGGTTGCGACGAAGAGATGATTAAGGACTTGAACGCGCACTTCACGGGCGAATGCACGGAAGTAGGCATGTATCTGGCCATGAGCCGCCAGGCCGACCGTGAAGGTTATCCCGAAATTGCCGAAGCCTTCAAGCGTTATGCTTGGGAGGAGGCTGAACACGCTTCGAAGTTTGCCGAACTGCTCGGCGACTGCGTATGGGATACGAAGACCAACCTCGAAAAACGCATGGCCGCCGAAAGCGGTGCCTGCGCCGACAAGACGCGCATCGCCAAGCGTGCCAAGGAACTCAACCTCGACGCTATCCACGACACCGTGCACGAGATGGCGCGCGACGAGGCTCGCCATGGCCGCGGCTTCGAAGGACTTTACAACCGTTACTTCAAGAAGTAAGCTCCACACAGCGTCAGAAAACGCACCCGAGCGGGCGGACGGGCCGGAAGGCCTGCCCGCCCGTCTCATTTGTGCGTGGCGGACGGGATGCGGGTGGGGAGAAAAGCGTGAAGTCCCCGGCGCGATAGGGCGTCGGGGACTTCACGCTTCGGGCCGCTGCACCGGGGAGTGTGTCCGTTGCGGCGGTTTTTGCGGTCGCTGTGTCAGCGGATGATGGTAGCCTCGCGGTCGGGACCGACGGAGATGATGGTGATCGGCGTGGCGAGCTGGCCTTCGAGGTAGTCGATATAGGCTTTGAAGGCAGGCGGGAAGTCGCTCTCATGGCGCACGGCGGTGAGGTCGGTCTGCCATCCGGGCAGTTCCTCGTAGACGGGCTCCCATCCGGCCGTGTCGAAGGGCATGTCGGTCGTCGTGACGCCGTCCTTGCGATAGGCCACGCAGGCCTTGATGGTGGCGAAGCCGTCGAGTACGTCGCCCTTCATCATGACGAGCTGGGTGACACCGTTGATCATGATGGCGTAGCGCAGGGCGACGAGGTCGATCCAGCCGCATCGGCGGTTGCGTCCGGTGACGGCGCCGTATTCATTGCCGATGTGGCGGATGGTGTCGCCCGTTTCGTCGAAGAGCTCGACGGGGAAGGGGCCGGAGCCGACGCGCGTGCTGTATGCCTTGAAGATGCCGAATACCTCGCCGATCATGCGGGGCGCCACGCCGAGGCCCGTGCAGACGCCGCCGCACGTGGTGCTCGACGAGGAGACGAAAGGATATGTGCCGTGGTCGATGTCGAGCAGGGAGCCTTGGGCGCCTTCGGCCAGGACGTTCTTGCCCTCGCGCAGGAGGGCGTTGATCTCGTGCTCCGTGTCGGAAAGGCGGAAGCCGCGCATGTAGTCCACACCCTCCATCCAGCGACGCTCGTCGTCGGTGATGTCGTAGTCGGTGAAGCCGAGGTCTTTCAGAATCTGTTCGTGGCGGGCTTTGAGGGCACGGTATTTTTCTTCGAAGCCGTCGAGGATGTCGCCCACGCGGAGGCCGATGCGGGCGGCCTTGTCGCTGTAAGTCGGGCCGATGCCTTTGCCGGTGGTGCCAACCTTGCCCTTGCCCTTGGCGGCCTCATAGGCACGGTCGAGCACGCGGTGGGTGGGCAGGATGAGGTGGGCGCGCTTGCTGATGTGCAGGCGGCTGGTGAGGTCGTAGCCTGCGGCTTCGAGCTCACGGGCTTCGGCCATGAAGAGGTCGGGCGCGATGACGCAACCGTTGCCGATGATGTTCACCTTGCGCTCGTCGAAAATGCCAGAGGGGATGGAGCGAAGCACGAACTTCTTGCCGTCGAAAATGATGGTGTGGCCGGCGTTGGGACCGCCTGCGAAGCGGGCCACGACGTCGTATTTGGGAGTGAAGAAGTCCACGACCTTTCCTTTGCCTTCGTCGCCGAAGACGATGCCCAGCAGGGCATCCACTTTTCCGGTGTTCATGGTTTTGATGGGGTTACTGGTTGTTTGATTGTTCTTTCTTTTTCTTTTCAGCGGCGGAGCAGTCGGCACACGTCCCGTAGATGTAGAGGGCATAGCCTTCGCTCTTGAAGCCGGGAGTCGTTATCTTGGCGAGGCTCTTTTCGAGTGCCGGGCTGACGAGCTCCGTGACCTTGCCGCAACGGGTGCAGACCAGGTGATGGTGCGGCGTCGTTTGGAGGGCACGCTCGTAGTGGGCTGTGTGGTCGCCGAACTGGTGCTTGACCACGAGGCGGGCATCGACGAGCAGGTCGATGGTGTTGTAGAGCGTGGCGCGCGAGACGTGGAACCTGTTGTTGTCGAGCATCGTGCGGAGGAGCTCTTCGATGTCGAAGTGTCCCGGGGTGGAATATACGGCGTCGAGCACGGCGAAGCGTTCGGCTGTCTTGCGCTGTCCGTGGGCGCTCAGGTATTCCGTGAAACGTTGGCGGGCCTGTTCTTTGATAGGGGTGTGACTCATGGTCGCTGCACTTAGGTGGACAAAGGTAGTTCTTTTCCGCGAAAACAGCGCGCAAGGAGGAAGAAAAAGATGAATTAGAGGGTGGGGCGGCTGTCCGGTGAGGCCGGCAACGGCGACGCGACGGCGCGAAATGCCGCCCGGGGATTTGGATGGGGAGATATTTGTAAATCGAAGTTGGCAAAAATGTAACAGAACCGTGAAAAAAGATAAGCGAAGGCAGATTTTTCATGTGAACGCTTGGCACGTAATATGCGAAGCCGTATCTTTGCATCGTGTTTTTCATAGTATTAGTTTTAAGGTTAACAAGATTGGGATACAGCGGTATCCCTTTTTTTATGCCCGTAGGTTGAGAAACATGTTTCCCTTCTTTTGGTTTTCTGCGTGACCGCTCACGGAACGCCGGTTTGGAGCGACGAAACGGGGATGCTTTTGGAGGCCGTCTGAGGCGTCCGCACGGCTCGTGGCGAACGCCGTAGCCGATTGCTGCCGGTCTGCCGTGCCTTCCAACGGGGCGGTCTGCCGAGGCGGGGCACACCCCGCAGGCGACAACGGCAGGCGGGCACAAAAACACCGGGGCGACAGAAAAAACGGGAGCAGCGACAGGAAAAACGGGAGCAGCGACAGGGAAAACGGTCAGTGCGCCCATTTCGAAATGCAGCCTTCGCATGCCGCCGAAGGGAATTTCCCAAGTATCAGGTGGCCCATTGAGCCGTGTGGCTGACGCTTGAAATTACGTGCAAAGGGTGCTGATTTTGCAAAGTCGGGCGAGCAAAGAAGCGATCACCTCTAAAAAATATGTTATACAACATATAAAAATGCCTGCTGCGCTTGGAGCATATAGGATGAAGCCGTATCTTTGCATCGTGTTTTTCATAGTATTAGATTTAAGGTTAACAAGATTGGGATACAGCGGTATCCCTTTTTTTATGTCCCTACGTCAGGTGGCCTGTCCGGAGCGGCCGTTTCCTGCGGAGTGGCGGTTAACTTCTGTTCCTGTCTGACTTTCGCGGGCGTGGCCTGTCGCGTGGTGCCGGGATGGCTTCCGGCAGCCGCGAAGGCGGCGTGGTGTTTCAGGCTCTCTCGCTCATGCGTGGTAGAAGGGCAGGCAGGGATGCCATAAAAAATCCCCGGCACCGTGTGGGCACCGGGGATTTTCCAGCTATGATTGTTTACAAATGTCGAGGCGTCAGATGCCGTAGTTGATCGTGCTGAGGTAGTTGTACACTCCGACGAAGCCCAACAGGAACACACCGGCCATGCAAAGGAAGAGGCCGACGCGTGTGTAGGCGTCGCTCTTGAACGTGGCGATAGGGGCATCGCTCGTCTTGATGTACATGGCCTTCACGATGAGCAGGTAGTAGTAGAGTGAGATGACCGTGTTGATCAACGCGATGAGTACCAGCAAGTGGTGGCCAGCATGGAACGCGGACATGAAGACAAAGATCTTCGAGAAGAAACCTGCGAACGGCGGGATGCCGGCCAGCGAGAAGAGGCACAGGGTCATGAGGAAAGCCAGCCGGGGATTGGTCTGGTAGAGGCCGTTGTAGTCGTCCATTCCAATTTTTCCGCTGTGCTGTTCCACTACGTTGAGCACTGCGAACGCGCCAAGGTTAGCCACGAGGTAGACGAGCAGGTAGAACACCAGCGCAGACATGCCTTGCGCCGTGCCGCTCATTACACCGAGGATGACGTAACCGGCCTGTGAAATGGCAGAGAACGCCATGAAGCGTTTCAGGTTTTTCTGACGAACGGCGAAGATGTTGGCAATCGTGATGCTCGCCGTGACAAGCCAGAAGAAAGCAACGTCCCAGCTTTCGACCATGGGGGCGAAGACCTTGATGAGTACCACAAGCAGGGTGAAGGCCGCAGCGCCTTTCGACATGACGCTGAGGTAGCTTGTCACCACGGTCGGGGCACCTTCGTAGGTGTCTGCTGTCCAGAGGTGGAAGGGGACGAGTGAGATCTTGAAGCCCATGCCGGCAATGAAGCAGGTGAGTGCAAGGATCTGGACGAGACTGCCGTCAATGTGCGTGGCAAGGTCGTTGAAGTAGAGTGTGCCACACGTTCCGTAGATGAACGAGACGCCGTAGAGCAGCAGTGCACTTGAAAAGAGCGCCAGCAGGATGAACTTGGCTCCGGCTTCGGCCGACTCGAAACGGCGCTTGTCGAATGCTACCAATGCGGCCATGGGCACGCTGGCCAGTTCGAGGCCGATGAAGAACATCAGGAAGTGGCCGGACGAAATCATGAAGAACATGCCCAATAGTGTCGACAAGGTGAGCAGGTAGAATTCGCCTTGTTTCACGAGGTTGTCCTCGTTTTTCAGCCAGCTGTGGGCCATCAGGAAAACGATGAGCGTGCCCACGCTGAGAATGGCCTTCATGACGCTGGTCATGGGGGTGTAGAGATACATGCCGCCGAAGGCTTCGCCGCTCTCGCTACCGGGCATGAGCGTCACGACCGTGTGAATAGCCATCAGAACGACGGGCAGGGCTGTGTTGAATGTGCCGCGGCCGCTCTTCTTGTCAGGACACATGAACAGGTCGGCGAAGAAGAGCACGACAATCACCAAGAGCAACGAAAGCTCTGCGTGCATATGGAGAAATTGCGAATAATCCATTGTGGTTGCTATTATTGATTAAAGGAACGGATTGCATGTAGAGGCTACGTGGCCGATGTGGTTCACCATCGGCAGGACGCTGTCGCTGATCATGTCGCTCACCCACAGCGGGGCAAGTCCGAGGCCGGCCACCGCCACGATGAGGCAGATGACGGAGAGGCGTTCGTCCCATGTGGCGTCGGTCAGTTTGAGGTGATGCTCGTTCGTGCAGGTGCCATAGAGAATCTTGCCGACCAGTCGCAGAATGTAGACCGCCGTGATGACGATGCTGGTGCAAGCGGCTATCGTCAGGACGCGGTGGAACGTGTCAGCGTTTTGGAACGCTCCGACGAAGATGGTCATTTCAGCGATGAAGCCGCTCAGGCCCGGGAGGCCGAGGTTGGCAAGACCGGCGATGACGTAGCACACGGACAGGAACGGCATGATGCGCATCAGGCCGTTGAGCTCGCGGATGTCACGGGTGTGGGTGCGGCCGTAGATCATGCCGATAAGGGCGAAGAACAAGGCCGTCATCAAACCGTGGCTCAGCATTTGCAGCACGGCACCCGTGCAGGCTGTCTGGTTGATCATCAGGATGGCGAAGAGCACCAGACCGCAGTGCGAAACCGACGAATAGGCGTTGATGTACTTCAAGTCGGTCTGGACGCAGGCCGAGAATGCACCGTAGACCACGGAGATGCCTGTGAGAATAAGGAAAATCCATCCCAATTCGTTGGCAGCTTCGGGCATGAGGAACATGGCGATGCGGAAACAGCCGTAGCCTCCGAGCTTCATGAGCACTCCGGCGTGCAGCATGGAGACAGCCGTCGGGGCCGAGGCATGACCGTCGGGGCTCCAAGTGTGGAACGGGAAGAGGGCGCCCAGCACGCCGAAACCTACAAACGTAAGAGGGAACCAGATGTATTGTTGCTGTATGTCGATAGCGTGGGCCCCGTTGAGGTGATTGGCTATGTCGATGATGTTCATCGTCTGACCGCCGGCACCGTAGAAGATGCCGAAGATGCCGGCCATGAGGAACGCGGAGCCACCCATCAGCATGAGGGTCAGTTTCATGGCGGCGTATTCCTTCTTTCCGCTACCCCATACGCCGATAAGAAGGTACATCGGGATGAGTGCAATCTCGTAGAACATGAGCATGGCGAACATGTCTACGCAGATGAAGAAGCCGAAAACGCCGAGGCTAAGCAGCGTGAACCACAGGAAGTATTCCTTGGTGAGCGGTTGCAGTTTCCACGAGGCGAATGTGCCGGTGAACACGATGATGGACGACAGCAAAAGCATGGCAACGGAGATGCCGTCCACACCTACGGCGTAGCAGATGTGCAGGGGCTTGATCCATTCGATGGAGTCGGTATAGAGCATTTCTGCGGTCGCTCCGGCTGCACGGTCGCTCAAATAGACGATTGTCAGGTAAGCCGACAGGAGCAGGAGGGCCGAGCTGCCGGCAACCATGACCGTACGGACGCCTTTGACGCCCTTGGCCAGCCATAGGCCCAGCAGCATGAGCAGGGGAATGAGGACAAATAATGATAAGAAGTTCATAGTGTCGAAATCTTAAAGAACCATGATTAATATGACGATCAGTACACCCACGAAGAACACCCAGGCATATTGTTGAACACGTCCGCTCTGGAAGCCACGGATGGCGTAGCTGAGCGAATTTGTGCCCCAAGCCAGGAAATTGAAGAAGCCGTCCACAACGTGGCGGTCGAACCAGGCGATGGGTTTGGAGATGTGCGCAAAGATGATGCGATGGGTAACGAATTGATAGACTTCGTCCATGTAGAAGCGGTGGTAAGCCCACTTGTGCAGGCTGCTGAACCTGTTGGCCAATGCGTCGGCAACGGGTTGACGGTCGCGGGCGTAGATGTACGTGGCGAGCAAGATGGCAGCCACGGCGAAAATGATGCTTGTCACTGCGACGGTCGGGTCAAGATGGATGTGGTAGGCAAGTCCGTCGGAGCTGATAAACTGTCCGAAAGGCATGAAGCCCGTGTCGCCGAGCGGCATCCAGCCGCAGACGCATGTGATGACGGCCAGAATGATGATAGGTACTGTCATGGTCAGCGGAGCCTCGTGGGGCGTGTGGTGGGCATGGAGCTCTTTGTTCTCGGTTCCCCAGAAGATGCCGTAGTAGAGGCGGAACATGTAGAACGCCGTCATGGCGGCAATGATTGTCATGATCCAGCCCATCACGGGACTGTACTGGAAGCAGGCGGTGAGAATTTCGTCTTTCGAGAAGAAGCCTGAGAACGGCGGGATGCCCGCGATGGCGAGGCATGATATGCCGAACGTGATGTGCGTGATGGGCATATATTTGCGCAGGCCGCCCATGGCGCTCATTTCATTGCTGTGGACGGCGTGGATGATGCAGCCGGCACCGAGGAAGAGGCAGGCTTTGAACATGGCGTGGGTGAAAAGATGGAACATTGAAGCCATGTAGCCGAGACCGCCTTCGTGCGGATCCATCGAAGTGCAGACGCCAAGGGCAACCATCATGAAGCCGATTTGAGAAATGGTCGAGAAGGCGAGGACGCGTTTGATGTCACTTTGAACGCAGGCTACTGACGCAGCGTAGAACGCAGTGAAGGCGCCGACCCAAGCAACGATGTGGAGCGTATCCGGGGCGTAGGCAATGAAGAGCGGGAACATGCGGGCGACGAGGTAAACGCCGGCCACAACCATCGTGGCTGCGTGGATGAGGGCGCTGACTGGCGTGGGGCCTTCCATAGCGTCGGGCAGCCAGATGTGCAGCGGGAACATGGCGCTCTTACCGGCACCTCCGATGAACATAAGCCCCAGGGCAGCCGGAAGGATAAACCCGCCTTGCGCGATATTCATGGCCTCAGGGCTGTCGAAACTGAACGTGCCGCAGTAGTAGCCGTAGAGCAGGATGCCGATGAGGAAGAACATATCGGCGAAGCGTGTCACGATGAAAGCTTTCTTTGAGGCTGCGATGGCGGCCGGACTGGTGAAGTAAAAGCCGATAAGCAAGTAGCTCGACACGCCTACGAGTTCCCAGAAGAGGTACATCTGGAAAATGTTGGTGGCAACGACGAGGCCCAGCATGGACATGGTGAAGAGGCTGAGGAAGGCGTAGTAACGCTGGAAGCCGCGTTCACCGTGCATGTAGCCGAAAGAGTAGATGTGCACCATGAGCGATACGGTCGAGATGACGATGAGCATCATGACTGATATCGGGTCGAGCAGGATGCCGATGTCGAAGTGGAGTCCTTCGTTGAAGAAGGGAAGCCACGTAGCATTGAAAGGCACGATGCGTTCAAACGTCCCGTCGGCCAGGCGCGGCATGGTGAAGTATTCGTAGGCCGTCAGGTAGGACAGTGCGGTCACGGCGAGCAGGCTGCATGTCCCTATCAGCCCCGACAGGCGGTGGCTGAACCACTTCCCGCAAATTCCCAGCAGAAGGAACGAGAGGAAGGGCAGCAACAGTATATATAATGTGTATTCCATATGTGTTTCTTTCTGTGTTAGGAGTTAGGGGACTACCATTTCATCTTTTCGAGATGCTTCACCTGGATGCTGCGCACGTTGCGGTAGATGTTGATCATGATGGCAATGGCGATAGCGCTTTCGGCAGCCGATATGGCGATTGAGAAGAGGGCGAAGAAGTAGCCCTCGTGGCCTTCGGGGAAGAGCATCCGATTGAATACGGCGAAGTTCAGGTCCGTGGCGTTGAGCATCAGCTCGATGGCGAGTAGGATGGCCAGCGTGGAGCGGCGCGTCAGGAATCCATAAATACCGGCGAACATCATGACGGCCGATACGATCAAGTAGTATTCTAAGTGTATCATGGCGAATTTTGTTCGGTTTTAGCGTTTACGGGCGATGACCAGGCCGCCAATGATGCAGGCGAGCAGCAGGACGGAGACGGCCTCAAAAGGCAGCAGGTAGCCGGCTTTGTCGGTCGACAGCATGAACTGGCCAATCGTGTCGATGGTGATGAGATTCTCAGACGGCGTGTCAGTGATTCCTGCCGCGGTCTTGAACTGGTGTGTCAGCAGAATGAATAACACGACTCCCAGTCCGACGAGTGAGGAGAGCAGGCTGGCTGCGACTTTGCCTTTCGTCAGGGTGCTCAGTTTGTCGTCTTTTGCCCCGCTGGTGAGCAGGATGGAGAAGACGTAGAGCACGATGATGCCGCCGGCGTAGACCATCACTTGGACGGAGCCCAGGAACGTGTATCCCATCAGGAAGTAGAAACCTGCCGTGCCGAAGAGGACGAACAGCAGATACGTGGCCGCACGGATGATGCTTTTGGTCGTCACCGTCATCACGGAGAGCACGGCGACGCACAGGGCCAGCACGAGGAATATGATAAGTTCAGCGTTCATAGTTTGTCTTTATTTCTTTTCCATTACTTTGCTGCCTTCGTGGTTGAGTTTGCGGATGAGTTTCGAGCGGTCGAATACGGCGTTCTCGAAACTTTGGTCGAAGGTGATGGCGCTGTGCGGGCAGGCACGGACACAGAGCTGGCAGAACATGCACGAGCCGAGGTTGTACTCGTAGCTGACGAGCTGTCTTTTTTTCTTGCCGTCTTCGGTTTCCACCATCTCGCTTTTTACGGTGATAGTTCCGTTGGGGCAGGCCATCTGGCAGAGGCCGCACGCCACGCAGCGATGTTCGTTGTTTTCGTTGTGGGGCATGATGAGCGAGCCGCGGAAGCGGTCGAACATTTTGAGTTCGCCACGGTTCTCGGGATACTGCTCGGTGATTTTCGGGGTGAAGAATTCACGCATGCTCGTCTTCAAGCCGATGCAGAGGGTCTTGATGCCCCCGAGCAGCCCGCCGATGTAAGTTTTATCTTCGTTCATTGTGATTTGCTTTACCGATTTAGAAGTGAATGCCGAAGGCTACGACGAGGGCCATCAGGACGAGGTTGACCATGCTGATGGGCAGGAGGTATTTCCATTCGAGCGACAGGATTTGGTCGATACGCAGGCGCGGGAACGTCCAGCGCATCCACATGAGCAGGAAAACGACAAAGAACGTCTTGCCGATGAACCAGACGGCGCCGGGGATGTAGCCCATCGCTACGTTGAAGCCGTCGAGGCCTGGGAAGTAGATGGGCGCCCAGCCACCGAGGAAGATGGTGGTGGCGATACCTGCTACGATGAAGAGGTTGAGGTACTCGGCCAGGTAGTAGAAGCCGAAGTGCATGCCCGAATACTCCGTGTGGTAGCCGGCGGTCAGCTCGCTTTCGCTCTCGGGCAGGTCGAACGGGCCGCGGTTACACTCGGCGTTACCGGCCACGAGGTAAACGAGGAACGCGATGACGGCGGGTATGTGGCCGCGGAAGAGGTTCCATCCGTAGTCGGCCTGTTGCTGTACGAGCTCGGAGATTTGCATCGTGCCGGTCAGGGCGATCATCGTGAGCATCGTTATGCCGATCGAGAGTTCGTAGCTGATGATTTGTGCGCCACTACGCATGGCGCCGATCAGGGCGTACTTGTTGTTTGAGCTCCACCCGGCCAGCAGGATGCCGACCACACCGATCGACGAGGCGGCCAGCAGGAAGAAGACGCCCACGTTGAAGTCTAGGATGAGCGCTCCCTTGTTCCAGGGCAGGCAGGAGAATGTCAGCATCGACGCGACGATGACCAGGAACGGCGCAAGGTTGTGCAGCAAAAGGTCGGAATTGCGCATCGAGATGATCTCCTTGGTGAGCATCTTGAACACGTCGGCGAACACTTGGAGCGAGCCCCATTTGCCGACGCGGTTCGGGCCGATGCGGCATTGGAAGAAGGCGCAGACCTTGCGTTCCATATAGATGAGCACGATGGCAAAGACGGCATAGAGCGTGATGATGACCAACGCTACGAGCACGCACTCGATGAGCAGTGCTCCCCACTCCGGCATGACCGAGGTGAGCAGGCCGTGAATCCACTGGGATACTATTGAAAAGTCAAACATGTCTTTGGGTGTTAACGGTCAATATCGGGAACAACATAGTCGACGGTTCCGCCGATGGTGATGAGGTCGGCCAGCAGGTTGTCGCGGCAGGCCGTGTCCATCACAGCCACAAGCGGCAGGCCGGTCGAGCGGTAGTGCAGGCGGTAGGGGAACTTGTCGCCGTGGCTTTCGAGCAGCACGCCGAATTCGCCGCGGCTGCCTTCAACGCACGAGTAGTACGTGCCCTCGGGCACCTTGATGATGGGTTTCATCTTCTCTTGGAACGGTCCCTCGGGGATGTTGTCGATCAGCTGTTCGATGATGTTCAGGCTCTCCATGATTTCGTCCATACGGATCATGTAGCGGGCAAAGCTGTCGCCCTCGGTGCGCGTGATCTCTTTGAACTCGACCTTGTCGTAGGCGGCATAGGGACGCAGCTTGCGGACGTCGTTGTGCCAGCCCGAGGCGCGGCCCGTACCACCGGTGCAGCCGAATGAGATGACCTGCTCCTTGGTCAGTTTGCCGACGCCTACGGCGCGGTTGTGGAAGATGACGTTGCCCGTGAAGATGTCGTGGTATTCTTGGATGTTGTGGCGCATGTAGGGGATGAACTCCTTGACGCGCTTCACGAAGTTCGGGTGGATGTCAGCCATCACGCCGCCGATTGTGTTGTAGTTCAGGATGAGGCGTCCGCCGCAAGTCTCTTCGAAGATGTCGAGGATCTTTTCGCGGTCGCGGAAGCCGTAGAGGAAGGCCGTAGTGGCGCCGAGGTCCTGGCAGAGGCACGAAAAGTAGAGGATGTGCGAGTCGATTCGTTGCAGCTCATCCATGATGGTGCGGATGTACTGTACGCGCTCGCTGACTTCTACGCCCATAGCTTGTTCGATGCACATGCAGAGCGCGTGGCGGTTCTGCATGGCGCCGAGGTAGTCCAGACGGTCGGTCAGGGCCAGTGTCTGGGGGTAGGTGAGGCTTTCGTTGAGTTTTTCGATGCCGCGGTGGATGTAGCCGAGGATGGGGTCGACTTTGCGGATGCGCTCGCCTTCAAGGTTGATGCGGAAGTGGAGCACACCGTGGGTCGAGGGGTGCTGCGGTCCGATGTTGATGACGTAATCGTCGTCGCCGAAGATTTTTGTCTTCGTGCAGCGGAGCGTGCCGTCGGGGTCGAGCGTGTAGCAGGGGGCCTCGTCGGTGAGCGGCTCGTTGGTCATGCGCAGAGGATTGTCCTTTTCCGGATCGTTGTCCTTGCGGAAGGGGAATCCCACCCAGTCTTCGCGCATGTAGATGCGGCGCAGGTCGGGGTGACCGGTGAAGATGATGCCATAGAAGTCGTAGGCTTCGCGCTCGTAGATGTTGGCGATGTCCCAAAGGTCGCTGACGCTTGGGACGATGGGGCGCTCGCGGTCGGTTGTCGCCGTTTTCAGGGCTACTTGTTTGCCTGTCGTGGTCGACACGAGCTGGTAGATGACGCCCAAGCCGCCCTCTTCACCCCAGTCCATGCCGACGAGGTTTTCAAGGAAGTCCATGCTTTCTTCGCTGCGCAGGCGTTCCATCTCGGCGCGCAACAGCTCGGGGGCGACAAAGCGCGGTTCGCACAGGTTCTTGGCCGGTTCTGCCGGTTGGGCAGGAGCGGCGGGGCGTGCCGGTGCGGCTTTGGGTGCGGCAGCGGCAGCTGGTTTTCCGGCCGGTGCGGCTGCGGGCTGGGAGCCCGTGCTGGCCGGTTGTTTCGTGGTTTGGTCGTTGTTTTCCATCATGCCTTTTCTTCCTCGTTTACGATAGCTGTTTCTTTTTCCATCACGGATTTGCGGCTCATGGGGTCTTTTTCCTTGCGGTTGGTCGTGCCGAAGAAGTTCTCAACCTTCACTTTGCGTTGCAACTGCATCATGCCGTATAGGAACGACTCCGGCCGCGGGGGACATCCGGGGACGTAGACGTCGACGGGGATAATCTGGTCGACGCCGTTCACCACGTGGTAGGACTTGCGGAACGGCCCTCCGCTGATCGAGCAGCCGCCGATGGCCACGACGTATTTCGGGTCGGCCATCTGGTCGTAGAGGCGCTTCAGTACGGGAGCCATTTTTGTCGTGATGGTTCCGCTCACAAGGATCACGTCGGCCTGGCGCGGACTGTTGCGTGTCACCTCGAAACCGAAGCGGGCGATGTCGTAGCGCGCGGCGCAGACGGCCATGAATTCGATGCCGCAGCAGCTCGTGGCGAATGTCAGCGGCCAGAGCGAGTTGCTCCGTCCCCAGTCGATGAGGTCGTCGAGTTTGCTGACGATGACGTTGGCACCGCCGGCGTTGAGCTCTTCGACGAGTTTCTCGAAAGTCTCGTTGTCTTTGAACTCCTCGTAGGGAATCGACTTGATCTTCGGGCGTTTTGTTATTGCCATTTGAGCGCTCCTTTCCTCCAGGCATAAGCCAAGCCCAGAACTAAGATGAACAAGAAGAAGAGCACACTGAGCAGGCCGGCCGGTCCGAGGCTACGCATCACGACGGCCCACGGGAAGAGGAACATCGTTTCCACGTCGAACATCAGGAACAGGATGGCGAACAAGTAGTAGCCTACGCGGAACTGCATCCACGAGCGCCCGCGCGTGGGGATACCACACTCGTAGGCCTCGTCCTTTTGCGCGTTGAATGAACGCGGCGCAATGAGCTGGGCCAGTGCCACGACGATGCCTACGAACGCGATGCCTGTCAGCAGGACGGTCACTAATAAGGTAAAGTTCATAGCTCTAAATGTTATTGATTAATGTTGTTTTCTCTCTCAGACGGGGACGGCGTGAACAGGGCGGGTGTAAGAACGAAAGCGCACGTCCGGGCCTGCAATGTGGCGCCTGACGTGCGGATACGACAAAACAGCGGGTCGGACAGCTGTCCTCCTGCTGCTGGCGATGCGAATGTTTCCCGCAGCTCGAGTCCTGCGGGGAGCGATGTTGTGCCCTTGTTCACGTCTTTCGTCTTACAGCGGGCAAAGGTAGTAATAAATGTTAGTAAATGCAAAGTCGGCGTGTCACTTTCTGTGTTAAAAGTGGGTGGTTCACTCTTGTTTTTTTCACATGGCCTGCCTGCTGGGCCTGTCAGCCGTTTGGAAATTTCTGTCAGCCGTCCTGTTCCTCCTGTTCCTGCGGCAGTTTTTCCTGTTGCCCTGTCGGGGGACGGGGGCGGGCTCGCTCCTTTGCGGAGAGGCACAAAAAAGGCGCGTTCCAAACGGAACGCGCCTTCTGAAAGGGAGACCTTGCGGGTGGAACGTTACTTCACCACCACTTTCTTGCCTTGATGGATGTAGATGCCCGGCTGGGTGGGACGCTCGTAGCGGCGGCCCATGAGGTCATAGTAGGCCTTGTCCTGGCTTTCGGGGCGTTCTGCAATCACGTCGTCGATGGCTGTGGAGACGGGGCGCTCTGCCACCCAGCTGAACAGGTCGTAGTTGCATCCCGTGTTGCCGGCCGAGAGGGTCACGTCGGCCGTGCCGTTGATGGCGTCGCCGGTCAG
>UMGZ01026227.1_pt1 | contig 45461 bp, 36 predicted proteins | sample 1965421 | NCBI WGS metagenome assembly UMGZ01 (sample SAMEA4836087, study PRJEB28245) | human gut metagenome | biome: gut microbiome; material: fecal sample | place: Denmark | collected 2008
GCCTTTTTTATGGATAGTAAGATCCCGTCCCTCTCACAGGCCGAGCGGCCCGAGGGAGACGGGATTCTTTTTTTGCCTGATTTCACCGAGGCAGACCGCGATGTCCTCGTCATGCAGAGAGGGAGTGTAGCACGCGCATGGAGGAAATCATACCATGAACCCGCCTTGCGGTCGGTTTAACCATCGCAAGGCGGGCTCGAGGTGTGCTGAGGTTGTGCGTGGTTTATTCTGCTGTATCAGTGTTACGTTCTGTGTATCTTGTGACATAGCCGAGTTTACTGGCCACGTAGCTGAGTGCGCGGTGCGCGCGTTTCAGAGTTTCGATGGCTAATGCGTCGTCGGCCAGTACGAGACGCCCGTCGTCTGTCAGTATGGTATCTCTGCGCTTTTTGTGCACTTTTTCAAGGCGAGATTTCCCTTGGCCTTTCTGTTTTTTGACGTCGTCGGGCCTATTGTTGTGCACGAGGTGGTTACGGAGGGGACGGACTAAGTTGTCGAGAAAGTCGATATCCTCTTGCACCTCCTTTTCGATGAGAATTTGCTTGCTGACGCAGAGAAACTCCAAAGGCGTGAGCTTCTTGGTGTTACGGCAGAGCAGTTGGACTGCGGTGTCGTAGTAAGAATAGGCTATGACGAGCATGGCGCTGCGGAACGTGTCGGTCGTGCAGTCGTAGGCGTCAAGTCCGTTTGCGAGCGAACGATAGACGTCAAGTCGCACTTCGTCATCGCCCTCGGCCACTTCGGCGGCTTGCTCCTCAAACTCTTTCAGTGTCTTGGTTTTCCACTCGTCGTGCAGCGCAGGAAACTGGCGGATGAGGAGTTCGAGGAACGTGCATTCATCGTCGATGAACCTCCTGATGGGATGTGGAACTGCAATCATGGCCGCTGGATGAAAACTTTCTTCGTTGTGCCGTCTGCCTTGCGGACGATGTTCACTCCAAGCTGCGGGCTCGTGAGCAGCTTCCCTTCAATAGAGTAATACTTCGGAACACCCGCCTTGTTCGTCCGCATTGGCGTGTCGATGCCCACCGCGTCGAACTCCACGAGGTTGTAGTTGCCCCAACCGGTTACCCAATATGACGTATACGACCCTTTGGGAACGTAGATGATGACGTTGTCGCTTAGTTCTGGGAATTCGCTTGGAATAGGCGGAATTGATGAGAAGAAACGGATAGTCCGCAGGTTAGGACAGTCTTTGAACGTATCGCCGAGATATAAAGCATTTCCACTTAGTTCTCGTATGTTGACAGAGTTGAGACTGGTGCAGCCTTTGAAAGTGCTGTCCAAGTGTTCCACGCCTATAGGCAGGTCTATCGTTTTGAGGCTGGTGCAGCCTATGAAAGTGCCGTCCAAGTATTTCACGCTTTTAGGTAGGTCTATTGTGTTGAGACTGGTGCAGCCTATGAAAGTGCCGTACAAGTGTTCCACGCTTTTAGGCAGGATTATTTGGGTGAGACTGGTGCAGCCTTCGAAAGTGCTGTCCAAGTATTTCACGCTTTCAGGCAGGATTATTTGGGTGAGACTGGTGCAGCCTTTGAAAGTGCCGCTCAAGTACAAGTGTTCCACGCTTTTAGACAGGTCTATCGTTTTGAGGCTGGTGCAGCCTTCGAAAGTTCCGTCCAAGTAACTTACGCTTTCAGGCAGGTCTATTGTGGTGAGACTGGTGCAGCCAATAAAAGCATCGCTCAACATCGTCACGCTTTCAGGCAGTTCTATCGAAGTAAGGCTGGTACAGCCAATAAAAGTTCCATTTGCGTACTGCGTTCGTTCTTCTTCAAAATAGTCAGGTAGTTTAACATCCTTTATATTTTTACATTGGTAAAACAAGTAGTCCAAACCATAATTATCTCCCCACGAAGAACCAAGACCGTCTATACTGTACTTGTCGTAACGTCCTGTACTATAGACGTATCGAAAAGTTCTGCCTAGAATAACACGGTAGACCATGACATAAAAGGAACCACCTCTGACAATTGTAACCTCGCTGATGTCGAGGGTTTCGAGTGCGTAGCCTTGCGTGGGATTGCCGTAACCGTCAGCTCCGGCCATTTCGCGGATCATTAGGAGGTCATCACCGTTCAGCTCACCGGTGAGTTTGAGGTTGGTGATGAGTGGTCGGAGGCTCGGGTCTATCATGTCTTGCAGTGTGCCTGCCGTGGCGACGTGCAGGGTGACTTGTTCTGTGATTGGTGCATTCTGCGCTTGCGCATGGGATACGGATAAACAAAGGTATGCCACGAGGAGTGTGATTATCTTTTTCATTGTCTATTTTTTAGTTGTGTGGAAGTTTGAGATAAGAGCGAGGCCTTCAAAAGCCTCGCCATTTGAGGCATTTTAGATGTCCGAATTCATGCATTGCGGGTCGATGGCGAAGAGGTTGTGTGTCTCGTCTTCCTCCACCCATGCGATGGTGAATTTGCGGGCTATGCCGTCTTTGTCCCATTCGTAGGATTCTCCCATTCCTTTTCGTTTTTTGACGGCGTTCATGGCCTCGTTGGTCGTCAGGAAGTTTTCGGCGGCCATTCCGGAGCGTCCCAAGATGAAAGTCACTTTTTCCATGTTTGTTTTTCTTGTTGTTTCCGTCAGACTCCCCGGGGCGGAACGGTTTTGATTGAATGGGGCATATATACGAAAAAGCGCGGGAGTCTGTACCGTTGCCGTCCCGCTCTTAGAGGCCTTCGCATTGCCCATACAGTCAGAACGAGCAACGCAGAAGCCCACGCCGATATGTATATGGAGCTTCCCTGCCGCCCTTTCCGCACAGTCAGGCGGAAAGATACGGCAAGGGCTGTCATATAACATACCCAGTGGACGCCTACCGTTGCGATGTTCGTGGACCGTATGTTGGAGTTTGCGAAGTTCCTAAGAGCCACGGACAAAGCGCCAATAAACGCCTTTCCTTATATATCGGACTCCCGCCCATCCTCCACCGTTGTGGCTTCGGCGTGGAATCCATGGGCAAATATAGTGTTTTGCGGCGAAAAGATGGCGTCGGTGACGACTTTTTTACGAATCGGGCGATGGTCCGCTTGTCCGGTGGCGGCCGTGGGCGGAGCTACGGCGCGGCGGAGTCGGGTGGCTGTTCCGCCGGAGCATGGGCAGGCGTTCCCCGCGTTGTTTCGCGGGGAGTCTTTTGCGCTTTCCGTTACGGCGGAGCGGCGACGGCGGTCGGGCCGGGGTGAACGGTTTCGGATTATTTTCCGATAGATTGAATTTGACTGCGCACGCCTTTCGATATTTCGAGGAACATGTATCCTGCGCTGTTGTTGAGCAGTTTGTTGCGGTTGCGTTCGTAGCGTACGGTGGCGTATTCCATTGACTTATCGAAAGTCAGGCGCGACATGGCGGAGCGTGATTTGCCCAGCATGGTTGAGTCGAGCTGTTCGGCGGGGAAGTAGTCATCGAGGTTGATGTCTCCAATCATTGTAGTTTCCAGGAATTTGATGTGGCTGTGCTTGTTGTCGGTATAAAAGCCGACAAACATGTGTCCCGGAATACGTACCAGTACGGGGTCAATGTTAATGGCACGAAGCAGTGAGGCGAAGAGTACGCTGCCGTCTACGCAGTTGATCTGCGACGAGGCGAGAGCGTCGTCGAACGTGCGGACGCGCTGGGCGAAGACAACGTTTGAGGAAAGACTTGAATTGGATATAGAACTGTATTTGAACTCTCTTCGTTGCAGTACATTCCATAGGGCATAGACTTGGCGTACCACCTGTGCCGAATCGCCTTGATAACCTTGGAAACGGTTGACAATACGTGTGTTCAATGCTTCGCGCAGCACCTTGTCGATCATCGGGTTCTCTTCGTTGACGTATGCGGCAAACAGTAGGCGCGTGCTGATGAATTTGCTGCCTTTTCCGACGGGTTTCATGTAGCCTAAGAGGCATTCGTTGACACTTCGCATGGAGAAAGTGCGTACCCGTTTTCCCATTTCCTCCTCGTTGAGTGTCACTGTGGCAATGACGCTGATCGGTTCGGCCTGTTGGTTGTTGCGCAGGGCGTCGTAGTCCCATGCGATGTCCGGATAGACGATGTAGTCCGTGCGATGTCGGGGCAGGACGAATTCCGACACCGAACGGGCGTAGAATGGCGTCGGTTCCACTTCGATGCGGATCCGGCTGTTTTTGCCGCGCGAACGCACTTTGATGCCGATGAGTGATTTGGGATTGCCGACATAGGGCGTGTCGACCGGTTCTACGATTTCGACATCCGTCGTGGCCACCGACAGGATGGCCGACGGGAATATGTTCCCTCCGAGGGCGTCGACTATTTCAAAGTCTGCGTTGCCATAGGTGGTGCGGTAGAGAGTGATGCCACCGCCTACAAAAAGCATGATGGCCAGTAGGATGAGCACGTCGCGCCAACGGATAGACAGGTATATTTTCAGCATGATGCAAGCTTTCTTTTCATTTAAAGGCAAATATAGCGAAAGGCGAGAGCCACGCCAAGGGAAAACAGTTATTCTTTCCGCCGAACGCTATTTCCTGTTCCACGTTTTTCGGAATAACATGGCGTTTGGTCGACAAATCCTGGCTTTTGGCCGAAAGGACTTAAACGTTTTCCTTCCGCTGTAATCAAATAATCAGTTGAACCTCAAAAAAGAATAGAAGGTATGAAAAAAGTGATTTCCAGTATGGCTCTTATGCTGCTTGTTGCCAGTGGTCAGGTCGCAATGGCTCAGCGGGCAGACCGTGATTCCCGGGCTGCTCAACGAGTGGAACGTCAGGCTGAATCTTTGGCTAAGTCGATGGATTTGGACGACGAACAGAAAGCCACGTTTGTCAGTCTTTATAAGGAATATCAGGACACGCTGCGTGCCGTGCGCCGAGATGCTTTGCCGAACAACGACAAGGATGATAAAAAACTGAGCGAGGAGGAAGCCGAACAGCGTATTCTTTCGTCTTTTGAGCGAGAGGCGAAAGTGAATGCCCTGAAACAGGAATACTACAAGAAGTTCCGCGCCCATTTCAAGGCCTCGCAGTTGGTCCGTGTGTTCGTGCACGAATTTCCTGCACCGCAGCGCCGCATGCCCAGCGGCGGGCCGGGCTTTGGCGGACCGATGCAAGGCGGCCCGGGCGCTCGTGGTGGTTTCGGAGGCGGGTGGTGACGCTGTCATCCCCGGCTTCAACAGGCCCGGGTCGCTCTTTTTCATAGGCGAGAGGGCGCCGACAGTCCCACACAGTGGGCGTCGGCGCCTTCTTTTGTGCCTTTCAGTCGGCTCGCGGCGTCAGTGCGCGCTTTCGTCAATCTGGTAGTCGTTCGCCACCATGACGTTCTGGATGAGCGTCCCTTTCTCGATCACGCCCTGTCCGCCCTTGATGGCCAGCAGCGACAGGAGGGGCCAGGCGAACCATCCCAGCCCGACGCCCAGGCCGATGGCCAGTCCTTTCTTGTTCTTCCCTTCGGCCGAGGTGCTGCCCGTCAGGGCCACCATCTGCCCGTCGGTGGCCGTCGTGCTCACGCACAGGGCTTCCACCCGTCCGGCGCGGCCGCAGCCGCGTGCTTTTGCGCCTTTCACTTCGAGCACCACGGGCGTGCCCTGGCGGATGACGACGATGCCGTCGCTGTTTTTCACGTCCATGTCGACGTATCCGGTGGCGTTTTTCCCGTTTTTCAACTCGATGTTCTCGCTTGTCCGTATGTTCACGGTCGTTCCGCGCCGGAGGGGAGTGGCGGCGAAGACGGACAGGTTCAGTGTGGCCAATGCTGTGGCAATAATGAGGAGTTTCTGCATAAGTGATAAATTTGGTTGTCTTATGCAAAGATATGTTCTGAACCGCCCGCAGTGCGAAAGGCCAGCGTGACGAAAATTCACGCTTCGGTGGCCGGATTTTCACGCCCGGCCTGTTCGCTTCTTGCCAAGTCTTCGAAGAAGTTATGGTTCAACGCCTGCCCGATGCGCGCCAGCAGGGCGGTGTCGAGGCTCTCGCGTTGGAAAATCTTGTGCACATTCGTGCGGTCGCAGCAGATTTTCCGTGCGAGCCAGGCTGGCGTGCGTTCTTGGCGGGCCAGTTCGAGTTGGATGAGGTGGCCGAGGTGGAGCATGAAAAAAGGCGGAACCATTTACGCTCATCCTCGTCTGAGGCACCGCCAAGCACCTTGAAAACAGATAAGCACAAACAGTCCACGCCCTATCGGGGCGTGAACTTCCTATGGCTTATTCCCGTTTTCTTCAAATTGGCGGTTTTCAGACGAGGGAGTAAGAACCGAAGTTCAAGCGTTGTATGAGTTACACGTTACGTATTTCTTGTGGTCAGTATCGTAGTTTAAGCGGATTAGACTTCTGTTCTGACACCGGCCGGCAGGCTTGCGCGCCCGTCCGGCGTCGCCGCAAAGTTAGCACCTTTCTTGCAAAATGCGGCCGCAGGCCTGGAAATTAAGTGGCGCGTCCCGCAAGTGTTGTGCAGCAGGGCGGGAAAAATCCCCGTCGCGGCGATAAACTTTGTTTCACCGTGTGAAACATATAAATCACAGTGTGAAATAAACTTTTTCCCATGCCGACAGGATTTTCTGTCAGGGCGACAGGAAATTCCGTCGCCCTGACAGAAAATCCTGTCGCCGCGTCGGGAGATTCGCGCAGCCCGTCGGCGGGTGTCTCGCACCGTTCGCGCGACGGGCGTCATATATGGCCCCCTACGTGCCAGCTGTTTGGTCGGAGCGGATAGGGAGGCGGGTATTTTGTCACGGCGATAGGCATTAATTAACAGGGCGACGGCTTTTCCGCTGGCAGGCATCGGGGCTTCCGGGTCTGCTGGCTGGCGGGCAGCGTGGCGGACTTGTCCGTTAAAGTAATCTGCGGTGTGCGGCTATGTCCTTGATTATCGCTATCTTTGCCGACGTCAAAAAATCATCATTTATTACGCATAAAACGAAAGAAGCAATGGCCCAAGAAGATGTGTTCAAGAAAATCGTCTCCCACTGCAAGGAGTACGGTTTCGTCTTTCCCAGTAGCGACATCTACGACGGGCTCGGCGCCGTGTACGACTACGGGCAGAACGGCGTGGAGCTGAAAAACAATATCAAGCAGTATTGGTGGCAGAGTATGGTGCTGCTGCATGAGAACATCGTCGGTCTCGACAGCGCCATCTTTATGCATCCGACAGTCTGGAAGGCGTCCGGTCACGTCGATGCCTTTAATGATCCGCTTATCGACAACCGTGACAGCAAGAAGCGCTACCGCGCGGATGTGCTGATCGAAGATCAAATCGCCAAGTATGACGAGAAGATCAACAAGGAGGTGGCCAAGGCTGCCAAGCGCTTCGGTGAGGCTTTCGACGAGGCCCAGTTCCGTTCGACAAATGCCCGCGTGCTCGAACACCAGGCCAAGCGCGACGCCCTGCATGAACGTTATGCACAGGCGATGAACAACATGGACCTCGCAGAGTTGAAGCAGATCATCCTTGACGAGGAAATCGTCTGTCCCATCAGCGGCACACGAAACTGGACCGACGTGCGGCAGTTCAACCTGATGTTCAAGACAGAGGTCGGATCGACGGCAGAAGGCGCCTCGACCATCTACCTGCGTCCCGAGACGGCACAGGGCATCTTCGTGAACTACCTCAACGTGCAGAAAACGGGCCGCATGAAGCTTCCTTTCGGCATCGCTCAGATCGGTAAGGCCTTCCGTAATGAAATCGTGGCGCGGCAGTTCATCTTCCGTATGCGCGAATTCGAGCAGATGGAGATGCAGTTCTTTGTTAAGCCTGGCACGGAGATGGAATGGTTCCGCCGTTGGAAGGAGACGCGCATGAAGTGGCACCAGGCGTTGGGCTTTGGCGCGGAGAACTACCGGTTCCATGACCATGAGAAACTGGCGCACTACGCCAATGCCGCATGCGACATCGAATTCCGCATGCCGTTCGGTTTCAAGGAAGTCGAAGGCATCCACAGCCGCACCGATTTCGACCTGAAGCAGCATGAGAAGTACTCAGGTCGCTCCATCAAGTATTTCGACCCCGAAACGAACGAGAGTTATACGCCGTATGACATCGAGACAAGTATCGGTGTGGACCGTATGTTCCTCACCGTGATGTGTCACTCCTACGCCGAGGAGCAGCTCGAGGGCGGCGAGACACGCGTGGTGCTCCGCCTGCCGGCCGCTTTGGCACCCGTGAAACTGGCTGTCATGCCGCTGGTGAAGAAAGAGGGGCTGCCCGAGAAGGCGCGCGAAATCATCGACGAGTTGAAGTTCCACTTCAATTGCAAGTATGACGAGAAGGATTCCATCGGTAAGCGTTACCGCCGTCAGGACGCCATCGGAACGCCGTATTGCGTGACTGTCGACCACGACAGCCTCACCGATGGTTGTGTCACCCTGCGTGACCGCGACACGATGACGCAGGAGCGCGTGCCCATCAGCAGCCTGCGCGGCTTGCTCGAAGACAAGGTGAGCATCACGTCGCTGCTCAAAAAACTCTGCTAATCCTCTGACAGATGAAACGCATTCTCGACCTGTTCCTTCTTTTGGTCTTTGCACTGCCGGCGTTGACGGCGTGTGACAATTCAGAAGACACCGACGCCCAATGGACCGGCTGGAAAGAACGCAACGAGGCATATTTCGCCGAGAAGATGCGCACAGCCCGCGCAGCCATCGCCGATGCCCAAGCGCTCTATGGTGACGACTGGGAAACGCATTGCGCTTGGCGTGTCTATAAAGACTATTCGCTTGCGGCCGACCAGCCCGGCACAGCCACCGACTCCGTCTGTGTGGAGATTGTCCGGAATGGAACGGGAAGCGGCTGCCCCATCTTTACGGATTCGGTCCGTGTCAACTATCGTGGGATGCTCATCCCAAACGAACTGGCTGAGACGCAAGTGTACCGCGACGGTTATGTTTTCTCGTACACCGGCATCTCGAAGGATTTCGACGACGTGTTCAACCCAGAGACGGCCATGCCGGCGATGATGTATGTCGGTTCGCTCACAACGGGATTGTGCACGGCGGTACAGTATATGCACATCGGCGATCTTTGGCGTGTATATGCTCCGGCCAGTCTTGGCTATGGCAGTACGGAACATAACGTCATACCTGCGTGGTCAACTCTCGTGTTCGAAATAGAGCTTAAAGCCTATTATCACGCAGGCATCGTGCCGCCAGTCTGGCGGATGGGCATGATGCAGGAGTAACCCGCACGTGACACATAATAATTATAAGGGCCATCCGGAAGTATAGTCGGATGGCCCTTTCTGTGTGGGTGTGGACGGTTGGTCCTTCGCAAATGATTTATCCGGGGAAATCGGTCTTGTAGAGCGTGTCGATAATGCCGTCGCAAAGACCGATGACCGGGACGACGATGTCCTTGGCCCGTACGGCTGCTGCCACGGTGAGGAAAATCTCTGCGGCCGGCACGATGACGTCGGCACGGTCGGCTTTCAGTTTGTACTCTGCCATGCGCTGTTCCGGTGTGAGGGGATTCAGGACTTCGTAAAGGCCGCGTAGCTCCTCGATGGTGAGGACGCGCTTCTTTTCCTTCTTTCCTGTCAGGCGGTAGAGCTTGTTGATGTTGCCGCCCGAGCCGATGATATGCACGTCCTCGTATGGCGCGGCCAGTTCTGTGAGTTCGGTCCGCATCCGTTGCCATGCCGTTTCATCGACTCCGCCGTTCAGAATGCGGATAGTGCCAATGTTGTAGGAGCGCGAGCAGACCAGCTCTCCGTTGGTGAGAAGATTGATTTCCGTGCTGCCACCGCCGACGTCGACATAGATGTAGTTGCCGTTGCGGTCCTCAAGCTGTTCGACGTGATTGTTATATACGATGCTGGCCTCCTCTTCGCCGGCGATGATTTCAATCTGTATGCCGGTGTCTTTGAATATGTTCTCGATGAGTTTGGGGCCGTTGGCCGCGTCGCGCATGGCTGAGGTGGCGCAGGCGCGGTAGCGGTCGACGTCGTAGATTTTCATCAATTGGCGGTAGGCCTTCATGAGGCGCTCCATCCTTTTTGCCTTGGTGTCTGAGACACGCCCGTCGCGGAACACATCGAAGCCCAGGCGCAGCGGAACGCGCAGGAACAGTTGTTTGGTGAATTCAGGCGTCGTGCCGTCCGTCTCTACCTTTTTGATGAGCAGGCGGGCTGCGTTGGAGCCGATGTCGATGGCAGCGTAGTTGACGGTTTTCATTCTTTCAATTCTTCTTTTTCAAGTTTGAGGTAATGTTCGTAGAGCTCTTCCTGCGAACGGAGAGGCTCTTGGCCGGGCGGGATGAGGGGAGCCGTGTCGCCGCCTTGGCCGTCGACGAGGCGGCCTTGGCTGGTGTCGGCCAGACCGAGGTCGACAATTGTGTGCAATTCGGCACGGATGGCCGGGTCATAGACCGGCGTGACGACCTCAACGCGGTAGTCAAGGTTGCGGGGCATCCAGTCGGCTGAACCGATGAAGCACTGCTCTTGCCCGCCACCGGCAAAAATAAAAATGCGGGAGTGCTCGAGGTAGCGATCGATGATGCCGATTACTTTGAGGCGGCCGCCGAGCTGAGGCTGGTCGGGCACGAGCGAGCAGTTGCCGCGTACGAGGAGGTCGACCGGTACGCCGCTGCTGGCTGCCTCGTAGATCTTGTCAACCATGATGGGATCCGTGATGTGGTTTACCTTCATCTTAATACCCGAAGACAGGCCTGCGCGGTGGTTCTTTATTTCCGCATCGATCAGGCGCAGGAAGCGTTTTTTCATTTCGTTGGGCGAGACGAGGAGCTCGCGGAACTTGATGGGCGAGTAGGGGCGCTCGATGAAACGGAAGACGCGGTCGACGTCCTGTACGATGGCCCGGTTGGCTGTCATGAGCAGGCAGTCGGTGTAGACACGGGCGTTGCCTTCGTGGAAGTTGCCCGTGCTGATGCAGGCGATGTCCGTGCCGTTCTTGAAACCGACGTGCGTGATCTTGGAGTGCACTTTGAGGCCTTCGACGCCGAAGATGACGTGGATGCCGGCGTCCTGCATGCGCTTGCTCCAACTGATGTTCGACGCCTCGTCGAAGCGGGCGAGCAGCTCGATGACGACGGTCACTTTCTTCCCGTTGCGGGCGGCGCTGATGAGGGCTTTGACCACTTTGGAGTCTTTGGCCAGACGGTAGAGTGTTGTCTTGACCGACTTGACCGCAGGGTTGATGGCCGCCTCTTGGAGCAATCGGATGTAGGAGTCAAAGCTGTGGTAAGGCACATGGAGGAAGCGGTCGCGCTGGCGGATGAGGTCGAAGAGGCTTTCGGCGCCTGCGAGTTCATGACGCAGGATGCTGGGCCACGCGGGGTATTTCAGGTCTTTCCGCCCACAGTCGGGGAAGCCCATGAGGTCACGGTGGTTCTGGTACTTGCCGCCGGCGAGGGCCGTGTCGAGACGCTCGTTGTCCAGCTTGTTCATCACGCGGCGCAACATGCCGGCCGGCATGGCGCCGTCGTAGATGAGCCGGAGTGGGAGGCCGAGGCGGCGACTCTTGACCCCCTTTGATATTTTTTGAAGCAAGCCGTTGCGCAGGTCGTTGTCGATCTCCATTTCCGCGTCTTTGGTGAATTTGAAGCTGTAAGCCTCGTAGTGGTCGAAACGGAGGCCCGGGAAGAGCAGGGGCAGGCAACAGCGCACCACGTCGTCGAGATACATCAGGTAGCTGCGGCCGCCGCGGTCCGGGAGCCGCACGAAGCGCCCCACGCGGCTGACTGGGAGCGGAAGGAGGGCGTAGTAGTTGCGTTTGACGCCCTCGCGGCTTAGTTTGACGGCGAGGTAGATGCAGTCGTCGGCCTCGTCGTCGAAACGCTTGACGCTGTCGAGCCAGATGGGAGCCAGGTGGCCGTTGAGCTCGCGGCGGAAAAAGTCGTGCACGTAGGCTTGCTGTTCGGCGTCGATTTCCTTTTCATTGACGAGACAGATACCCTCTTTGCGCAGGCAGGCTGTCACGTTTTCGACGGTTTCCTGGTATTCTTTCGAGTAGACGTTGTTCAGCTTGTTGATGGCTTTCAGCAGGGCGCGGGCTTCCTTGTATTCCTCGCGGGCGTTCTTGTCGTCGTATTCGGCGATGCGGCTGATGCTGGCCACGCGGACGCGGAAAAACTCGTCGAGGTTGTTGGAGTAGATGCCGAGGAACGAAAGGCGTTCGAGCAAGGGGACGGTTTCTTTCTGTGCCTCTTGGAGAATGCGGTGGTTGAAGTACATCCAACTCACATCACGGTGAAGGTATTTCATGTGCTTGTCCATGGAAAAGGGTGTTGTGGTTATGGGGCAAAAGTAGGCGTTTCGTGTGACGATTCGGTTACATTCTGCCTTTAATCCGGCTTTTCAGGACGCGTGGCACGGCTTTGCCCGGTTATGTGGCCGGTTTTCTGTCCGCTGTGATGGCGTCTTTGTTTTTCTTTGCGTAAGTTTGCGCCATGAAAAAAGCGTGGCGTGTTCTTCTGGTTGCTCTCGGCACGGTGGCCTGCCTGCTCGGTGTGGTGGGCATTGTGGTTCCGCTGTTGCCTACTACACCTTTCCTTCTGCTGGCTGCGGCGCTTTATTGCCGCAGTTCGCCCTGGCTTTACGCCCGCTTGTTGGGCCATCGTCGCTTGGGGCCTTACGTCCGGCATTTCCGCGAGGAGCGGGCGCTGCCGCTGCGGGTGAAAGTGGTGTCGGTCAGCCTGGTGTGGCTCACGCTCTCTTATGCCACGTGGGCGGCCGAGGCGTGGGGAGCTTGGCGCTGGTTGTTACTTTTGCTGGCTCTTGGTGTGAGCCTGTACATCTTGCGTTTCCCTACGTTGCGCCGCCCGAGGAGCTGACCCGCCGGGCGGCACTTTCGCTCAACGCACGTTGTGGTAGCCCCAGTCGTCGATGGCGAATTTCCAATGGCTTTCGACCAGTTCGACGGTGCGGTCATCGTACTTGTACTTGTTTTTCTTGTATCCTTTCTTGCTTCCGACGTAAGCCTCGATGTCGGCGCGCGCGTCGTCCCAGCCCGGGAGGTCGAGGTCGCGGTAGATCTTTTCCGTCATGCCGAAGGCGTCGGCCTCGAAGTCCTCGAAGCGGATCTCGACGAGGTTTCCGGCGGGGATGCACTTCTTGTCGGCCTCGTACTTGCGGTAGAGTTTGGCATAGACGTCGAGGATGTTGGCTTCGAGCTGCTCGGGCGTGATGTCTTCCAGTTTGAGCGGCTGGATGGTGTTGGTGAAGAAGCTGCGCGTCGACTCGAACACGGTGTACGGGTTCCTCATCAGGTAGATGAACTTGGCGTTCGGGAACATTTTGACCAGTTCGCGCACGCGGCCCGTGTGGGGCGGGTTTTTCGAGAGGAACTGTGTGCCGCCCGTGTTCCAAAGCGAGATCTTGATGAGCTTGGTGAATGTTTCCTCGAACGTGCGGAGTTCTTCGGGCGTGATGCCCTCGAAGAGCATGTAGCGGTCACAATACTCCTGCATGTATTTCGGGAGGAACCAGAAGTTGTAGTACGTGTAGGGCATCATATTGGCCAGCGCGAATTCCTCTTCTTGCGGAAGGTCGACAGCCAGTTCCATGTTGTCGGTCGGCCGTTTGTCAGGCATCAGCCACGACATGTTTTTTTTGAAGAACGGCTGCCCGAACATCATCAGGTGCGGGAAGACGGTCTGGTACGTCGTGTTGTAACCGAAATGCTTGTCGCACGAAAAGACGTTGTGCACGAACGTCGTGCCCGACCGCCAGTGGCCGAGAATGAACACCGGGTCGTGGAGCAACGGGCGGTAGGCCAGCATCTCGCGGTAGCGCTTGTCTTGGATGGGGACGAGCGTCGAGAGCAGGCGGCAGACGGCCTTTGTCAGGCGGTACTTGCTCCGGTAGGCCGGATCGATATCACGGCCTTTCGTGATGGCCTTGAACGTATGCCAGTCGGCGCCGACCAATGTGTTGATGGGGAGTTTGTTGAATTCGAGAAGTCCCATGGTTCTTTTCAGGGTTGAGGTTCGGGGTTCTATTGCTGCCGCAGGTCTGTGTGTCAGTCCCGGGCGATGTGGCAAAAGTACGATTTTTTTCCGAGGCGTCGCGCCCGGCGGGTACATAAAGGACACGAACTGTCCCATTTCGGCTCTGTTCCGGTGCGTCGGGGCGATGGGCGAAACGGTCGCAGTGGCGGGATTTCCTGGACGGCTGACCGCTATTTCTGGCGTAGTGACAGGATTTCCAGCCAGGACAGCAGGTTTACGGCCTCCGCCTCAGGGGCAGCCTGGGGAAGAGGCGGCGCAGGCGGATGAGCAGAGGAGTCAGGCGTCCGCCGGCCACGACGAGGGTGACGGCTGCGATGATGAGTACCAGACCGACGGCTTCGCGTACGGTGAGCCGTTCGCCGAATACGGTGAGGCCGAAGAAAATGGCCGTCACGGGTTCAAGGGCGCCGAGGATGGCTGTCGGCGTCGAGCCGATGTACTGGATGGCTTTTGTCGTGCAGAGGAACGACACGGCAGTCGGCAGGACAGCCAGAGCCAGGAGGTTGCCCCAGAAATACCATGTGCGGGGCAGGGTGAGCTCCGTGCCTGTCAGAAGGCGTCCGGCAAACAGTGCAAGGCCGAAGAGCAGGACGTAGAGCGTCACTTTGAGCGTGGCGATGTCGCGGAGGCGCCGGTGATTGACGCCGACGATGTAGACGGCATAGGAAAGCGCTGAGACGAAGACCAGCAGTGTCCCGGCGAGGCTGAGGGTGGCGCCGTCGCCGCCCTTGTAGAGCAGGCCGATGCCGGCCAGGGCCATGAGAATGCAGGCCATCGTCTGGCGCGAGATGCGCTCGTGGTAGGCGGCGGCCATGATCAGGGCGACGAGAATGGGGTAGACAAAGAGCAGCGTCGAGGCAATGCCGGCCGCCATGTAGCGGTAGCTGAGGAAAAGCGCTAACGAGGAGAGGGCCATGAGCAGGCCCATGACAGCCAGCGGAAAGACAGCAGTGCGGCTGACGCGGAAACTGCGCCCCCGGGCTTTGAGCATTGCGGCCAACAGGGGGATGGCGAGCAGGTAGCGGAAAAACAGGACGGATTCGGGATTCATGCCGTCGGCGTAGAGCGGCAGGGCGAACAGCGGGTTCATGCCGTAGGTCGTGGCGGCGACGACGGCGAGCAGGTAACCTTTTGCTTTTGGATTCATTGGTGTCAATGCTTGGAGTCACTCATAAAAGCCGGACACCCGTGCGGGCATCCGGCTTTGTGTAAGAGGGTAGGAATGACGGCGAAGGGTGTCCTTATTCCTTGATGATTTTCACTTCCACGCCTTGTCGGTTGAGGTCGGCCACAGCGCGCTCGACGGCTTCGTAGTGTTCCGGGGCGATGCCGAGTTTGGGCAGGTCGAGCGTGGGCAGGCCGGTGTCGGCACTGAGCAGGTCGCGTTCCTCGACGGGGGCGATGATCATGCCGACGGCGCTCGTGTTGTTCGTTATGGGGTCGATGAGGATAAAGGCGCCCGTCGGCTTGTTCTCTTTGTAAGGATCAAAGAAGAGTTCTTTGGCCGTGGTGATGACGACGCGCCCGATCTCGTTCAGGTTGAGCGCTTTCACTTTGGACTGCGCCATGGTGTTCACGTCGACCTTGTACTTGATGTGGTCGATGTGGCAGCGGCTCGTGTTGGTGGTCTGTTTGATATAGAACGACTTTTCGGGATCCATCATCTCCTCGTCCATCCAAACGAGCATGGCTTCGAAGTGGCGGCCTACTTGGGGCAGGTTGTCGGGACGGACGAGCATCTCGCCGCGCGAAATGTCGATTTCGTCTTCCAGCACGAGAGTGACGCTTTGAGGAGGGAATGCATAGTCCAGATCGCCATCGTAGGTGACTATGCGCTTCACGTGCGATTTCTTTCCCGAAGGTAGGGCCATCACTTCGTCGCCCTTGCGGATGACGCCAGAGGCTACTTTCCCCGAGAAGCCGCGGAAGTCAAGGTTCGGGCGGAGCACGTACTGCACGGGATAGCGGAAGTCTTTCAGGTTGTGGTCGTTGCCGATGTGGACGGTTTCGAGGTAGTCCAAAAGGCAAGGGCCGTCGTACCAAGGTGTGCGTCCGGATTTTTCGACGACGTTGTCGCCGTCGAGAGCAGAGAGAGGGATGCACACCACGTCGGGGATGCCGAGCGGAGCGACGAAGGCCTTGAAGTCGGCAACGATCTTGTCGAACACGTCGTGCGAGAAATCGAGCAGGTCCATCTTGTTGACGGCCAGCACGACGTGTTTGATTCCCAAGAGAGAGACGAGAAACGTATGTCGCCGGGTCTGCGTGATGACGCCTGTTCTGGCGTCGACGAGGATAATGGCGAGGTTGGCCGTTGAACCGCCGGTGATCATGTTGCGTGTGTACTGTTCGTGTCCCGGCGTGTCGGCTATGATGAACTTGCGCTTGTTGGTCGAGAAGTAACGGTAGGCCACGTCGATGGTGATGCCTTGTTCGCGTTCGGCTTTCAGACCGTCGCAAAGCAGTGCGTAGTCGATGTGGTCGCCGGCGTTGCCCATGCGTTTGCTGTCGCGTTCAAGAGCGGCCAGCTGGTCTTCATAGATTTTCTTGCTGTCGAACAAGAGACGGCCGATTAGGGTCGACTTTCCGTCGTCGACCGACCCGGCGGTCAGGAGCCGGAGCAAGTCTTTCTTCTCGTCACGATCGAGGAATTCCTCGATTGACAATTTATTTTGTTCCATATCGTTGGTTTTCAATGGTGCACTGTTCGTTCTTAGAAGTAGCCTTCGCGTTTTTTCTGTTCCATGCTCGCGTCTTGATCGAAGTCGATGACGCGTGTCGTACGTTCGCTTTTGGTCGTCGTCATCATCTCTTCGACAATCTTTTCGATGGTGTCGGCTTCACTTTCGATGGCTCCGGTCAGCGGCCAGCAGCCCAAGGTGCGGAAACGTATCTTGCGCATCTTTATCTCGCTGCGGTACTTTTCAGGCAGACGGTCGTCGTCGGGCATAATGAGCTGTCCGTCAATTTCCACGGTGGGACGCTCTTTCGCAAAGTAAAGCGGAACGATCGGAATGTTCTCCAAGCGGATATATTGCCAGACATCGAGTTCCGTCCAGTTGCTCAGGGGGAACACACGAATGCTTTCGCCTTTATGAACGCGGGTGTTGTAAATATCCCATAACTCCGGGCGCTGGTTCTTGGGGTCCCATTGATGAAAACGGTCGCGGAAGGAAAAGATACGTTCCTTGGCGCGGCTCTTCTCTTCATCGCGGCGCGCACCGCCAAAGGCCGCGTCGAAACGGTATTTGTCGAGCGCATGCAGAAGCGCCTGTGTCTTCATCAGGTCGGTGTGCACCTTGCTGCCGTGAGTGAATGGGCCGACTCCGGCACGGAAGGCCTCCATGTTGCTTTCTACGATGAGCTTCCAGCCGTGGGCTGCGGCGTATTCGTCGCGGAACTTCAGCATTTCCTTGAACTTCCACTTCGAGTCGATGTGCATCAACGGGAATGGCGGCTTGCCCGGGGCAAAGGCTTTCTCAGCCAGCCGGACCATGACGGAAGAATCCTTGCCGATGCTGTAAAGCATGACAGGGTTTTCAAACTCCGAAGCCACCTCGCGGATGATATAGATGGATTCTGCCTCTAACTCTTTCAGGTGGCTTAAACTGTATTCCTCTTTCATCTTTATATATTAAAAGGAGTTCTTATTTCGTTGTCAGTCTGTTTTCGAGCAGTTTCATCAGCATAGCGACGCCTTCTTCAACGCTCAGATGCGTCGTGTCGATTTCGAGGGCCGGATGTTCCGGTGCGTCAAAGGGCGCCGAAATGCCTGTGAAGTCGGGGATTTCTCCCCGTCGTGCCCGCGCATAAAGTCCTTTGACGTCGCGGCGTTCGCATTCGGCCAACGGAGTGCTTACGTAGACTTCAAGGAAGTCCTCGTCGCCGATGATGTCGCGGGCCATGGAGCGAAGGTCGTTCGTGGGGCTGATGAAGGCCGCTACGGTGATGATGCCGGTGTCCACGAAAAGCTTGGCGACTTCTGCAATGCGGCGGATGTTTTCCCTGCGGTCCTCAGCCGAAAAACCGAGGTTGTTGTTGATGCCCGTACGGATATTGTCGCCGTCCAGCACGCGGCAGAGGTTGCCGCGGCGGTAGAGTTCGCGTTCGAGGGCTACGGCCAAGGTGCTCTTGCCAGAGCCGCTAAGGCCTGTGAGCCAGATCATGGCTCCACGCTGGCCGAGCATCTGTTCACGCTCACGGCGGCTGAGCAGACGGTCGAAGATGGGGTAGATGTTTTCGTTCTGTGGCATATTTCTTTCAGAATGGCCAGAAAATCGGGACCAGCACGACGGTCAGCACGAAGGTGATGAGGTTCAGCGGGAGGCCGATGCGGGTGAAATCCTGGAACTTGTAATTGCCCAGACCTTGTACGATGAGGTTGGTCTGGTAGCCGATAGGCGTGGAGAAACTTGCGGACGCCGCTACGCAGATGGTTACGAAAAACGGTGTCGGGTCGACCCCCATGTGTTGTGCTATCGACAGTGCGATGGGGAAAGCAAGCGCCGCTGCGGCGTTATTGGTCATGATTTCTGTGAACAGGTTTGTGATGAGGAAAATAACGGCCAGCATGACGATAGGCCCGTGCTCGCGACTCATTCCTGTGACGAACGCTGCGATACCGTCAGCCATGCCTGAGTTCTGCATGGCGCGGCTGATTGCAAAGGCACTGGCGATGGTGATCAGTATGTCCCACGAGATGAACTTGGTGTACTTTCGTGCGGGGAATATGTTGCAAAGCGCCATCACAACTGTTGTCACGCAGACAAAGAAGAACATGTCGAGCTGCATGTTGGGGATGACCTCTTTGACGGCGGGAAGTTCGCCCACTGTCGCTCCGATAATCATCAGTCCGAGCAGGACGATGGCCAGCCATCGTTTACGGGGGCTTAGCTTGGGTTCGGCGTCCTTTCCGTTGGCCAGCATGACGAACACGGAACTCTCGCCCCACGTTTGCATGAACGAGTCGTCGGCCATAAGTACGAGCGTGTCGCCTTCGCGGAAGCGTTCCTTGTGCAGGCCGCGCGAGATGTTGCGTCCGCCACGCTTGATCTCGACAAGGGTGGCGCCGTAGTGGCGTTTGAAGTCGAAGTCCTCCACACGGCGGTTGATGCCCGGAAAACGGGGTGCCAATACGGCCTCCACACGGTGGTAGACGCTTTTCCCGCCGCTGCCTTCGGCCGGTTCGGCGCTGTCAGGCCGGTCTTCGGGCAGGAGGCGCTTCGACGCAAAGAGGATGTAGATCATGCCTGCTATGGCGACAGGCAGGCCGATCATGCCGAGCTCGAACATCGTGAAGCCTTCGTAGCCGGCGTCGAGCACCATGCCGTGGACCACGAGGTTGGTCGACGTGCCGATCAGTGTGCACATGCCACCGAGTATAGTGACGTAAGAAAGTGGGATTAAGAACTTCGTTGCTGGAAGTTTGGCCTTTTCGGCCCAACGCTTGATCATCGGGGCGAAGATAACGACGACCGGCGTGTTGTTAAGGAACGCCGAGACGAAAGCGATGACCGGCATCATGCGCAGTTGGACGCGTTTTACGGTCGAGCTTCCTTTGGGTAGCAGGCGGGCAAGCAGTTGTTCGAGCAGTCCTGATCGCCGCACGCCTTCACTGACGAGGAAGAGCAGCGCCACGGTGATCATGCCTTTGTTGCTGAATCCTTCGAGCAGGTCTTTGGGCGTCAGGATGCCCGCACAGAGAAAGATGACAGCACCCGAGAAGAGGACAAGGCCCGGCCGCATCTTGTCGAGCACAAGGGCTACGATGAGCAGGGCAAGTATGGCGATGACAAAGAGCGAGGCTAACGTCATGACTGCATGGTTTTGGCGTCGCGGCGGACGATGAATGACGGATTGTGCAAGTCGGCCTTGTTATAGCGGAGCGGCGTGCCGCTCCCGGCTTCGACAACGCTGCTTCCGGCAGCCCGGGCGATGGCATCGCCGGCTGCCGTGTCCCACTCCATCGTGGGTGCCAGGCGGGGGTAGGCGTCGGCTGTCCCCTCGGCTACGAGGCAGATTTTGATGCTGCTGCCGCTGCTGAGCGTGCTGACATGAGCGTGCTCGCGACGGGCTTTCTCAATGAAAGCCTCAGTTTCCGGTGATAGGTGTGAGCGCGAGACTACGACCACATAGTCCTCACGCTTTGCGCTGAGCGGCAGCCGCTGTCCTGCCTCGGACATGGTGTCCCACATCACCGATTCTACGGCTGAGGCATTCGCTGTCTTATACGCTCCGAGTCCTTCGGCGCCGAAATAGAGCGTATCGGTTACGGGTACGTAAATCACACCGCCCACGGGACGCCCGCCGTCAATGAGGGCAATGTTGACAGTGAACTCTCCGTTGCGTTTGAGGAACTCTTTGGTGCCATCGAGCGGGTCGACCACCCAAAGTGTGGTCCATGCGCTTCGTTCTGCGTAAGGAGCGTGGCTGCCTTCCTCGCTAAGCAGGGGGAAAGGCGTCTGTTCCGCCAATCGGCGGGCTATGAGGGTGTGGGCTTCACGGTCGGCCCGCGTCAGGGGTGAATTGTCGGCCTTTCGCTCCACTTCCCAGTCGGCGTCAGGCGCATTGTAAACAGACAGGATGGCTCTGCCTGCGTCGAGGGCGGCGCCGAGCGCCACAGAAAGGTAGGATGTGATATTTTCCATGCGTACGCGCAAAGGTATAAGAGTAGGCAAAAGTAGAAATAAAAAGTGGGGTGAGGAAATCTGAGGAACTAAAAATGGAAAAAGGGACACTATGTGTCAATTTTTGCCCACTCTGGTAAAAAGGCAGTCGCCGTTTCGTAAAAACAGTCGCTGCGACTGTTTTTACGGTCGCAGTGACGGAACGAACAGGTGCTGCGACCATTTGTCTTGTTGTCGTTCCGAAACAGTCGTTCGACTTTCTTGAATTTTCCTTTCTTCTTGAACGGTGATATAGATGGCTTTTTGCTTTTATTTTTTCTGTTTTCGTGGAAATAATATGTGGTAATTGATTTTTTCATGGTAAAAGTTGAAATTTCTTTATCTTTGTTTGCCTATTTGAAGTTAACCATCTATTTTTGCAACCGATTTGAAAGAGATAGTGGAAATACATTAGAAAATTAAATCATCAGATATGTTATTTGACGGAATAATGTCAAAAAAATCAACTTGTCTACTGGCCGGTCCGGTCGGACTTTACGACCCGATGACCGAACACGATGCCTGCGGCGTTGGTATGGTGGTTCACTTGCGTGGAGAGAAATCGCACATGCTCGTCGAGCAAGCCTTGACCGTATTGGCCAACATGCGGCACCGTGGTGCCGAAGGAGCCGACTCGAAAACGGGCGACGGTGCCGGCATCCTTGTCCAGATTCCTCATGAGTTCATCCTGTTGCAGGGCGTGGCTGTTCCTGAACGCGGTTACTACGGGACGGGACTTGTTTTCCTGCCCAAAGACAAGGAAGCGCAGCGCGACATGCTCATCGCCATGCGTGAGGAGACCGAAAAGCTCGGCGGGACCTGGCTGGCAGTGCGCGACGTGCCCGTGCGGCCCGAAGTCTTGGGCGAGGCTGCCCGGGCGAGCGAACCGGCCATCAAACAGGTGTTCGTCGCGGGTTTCGGCGCCGGTGACGCAGCCGAACGCCAACTCTACCGGCTGCGCAAGCATATCGAGCGACGCATCGCGCACGATGTCCCGGAGGGAGCGGCGGATTTCTATGTCGTTTCGCTCTCTTCGCGCACACTTATATATAAAGGCATGTTGTCGTCCGTGCAGCTCGGAGATTATTTTCCCGATCTCAGTCATCCTAACTTTACGAGCGGACTGGCCTTGGTGCATTCGCGTTTCAGTACGAACACGTTCCCGACTTGGGCTCTGGCACAACCGTTCCGCCTCTTGGCTCACAACGGTGAAATCAATACAATCCGCGGTAACCGAGGATGGGTCAGTGCACGCGAGGCTGCGCTTTCCTCGCCGGCCTTGGGCGATGTGGCGGACTTCTCCCCGATAGTTCAGCCGGGCATGTCGGACAGCGCCTCGCTCGACAACGTGCTCGAATTCCTTGTGCGCAGTGGCCTCTTGCTGCCTCACGCCATGTCGATGCTCGTGCCCGAATCGTTCGATGCGAAGAATCCCATCAGCGACGCCCTGAAAGCCTTCTACGAATACCATTCCATCCTTGTCGAACCTTGGGACGGGCCGGCAGCCCTCCTTTTCAGCGACGGCCGCTATGCCGGCGGTATGCTTGACCGTAACGGCCTGCGCCCCGGACGTTACTTCATTACCGGCGATGGACTCATTGTGCTGGCCAGCGAGGCCGGTGTACTCGACGCTGACCCAACTGACATCTGTCAAAAGGGCCGGCTACAACCCGGTAAGCTCTTCATGATTGACACGCAGGAGGGACGCATCTACTACGACGGCGAGCTCAAACAACAGCTGGCCGACGCTTATCCTTATCGCACCTGGCTTGAAAACAACCGCCTTGAACTCGACAAACTGCACAGCGGTCGTCAGGTCACATCCCGTGTCGACGATTTTGACCGCAAGCTCCGAGCCTTCGGTTACTGTCGCGAGGACGTCAGCCGCATCCTCGGCCCGATGGCACAGCAGGTCGCAGAGCCCACGACGGCTATGGGGAACGACACGCCGCTTGCTGTGCTTTCCGCACGGCCACAGCTCTTTTTCAACTACTTCCGTCAGCAGTTCGCGCAGGTGACCAATCCGCCCATCGACCCCATCCGCGAACGTCTGGTGATGTCCTTGGCGGAATACATAGGTCGTGTCGACGGGCAGTTGCTCGTGCCCGGCGAAAGCCACTGCAAGATGGTGCGCCTTCCTCACCCCATCCTGAACAACCGTCAGCTTGACGTGCTTTGCCACATCCGCTACAAGGGTTTCACAGCCGTTCGGTTGTCCATGCTCTTTGAGCGCGAAAAGGGAGGAAAGGGCCTGCGCGACGCCTTGGCCGGACTCTGCCGCCAGGCGGAAACTGCCATCGACGGCGGAGCCAGCTACATCGTGCTCACAGACCGCGATGTCGACGCCACTCATGTCGCCATCCCTTCGCTTCTCGCCGTGTCGGCCGTCCATCACTACCTCATCCGTGTGGGCAAACGCTCACGAACGGCGCTTATCGCGGAGTGCGGCGAAGTCCGCGAAGTGGAACACCTTGCCTTGTTGCTCGGCTTTGGCGCCAGTGCCGTCAATCCGTATATGGCGTTCGCCCTGCTCGACAGAATGGTCAGTTGTCACGACCTTCAACTCGACTACGAGACAGCCGAACGCAACTACATCAAAGCGCTTTGTAAGGGCCTCCTGAAAATCATGAGTAAGATGGGAATCAGCACCTTGCGCTCTTATCGTGGTGCCCGCATTTTCGAGGCTATTGGTCTCGGCGACGAGTTGAGCCATGACTATATGGGAGGGCTCCCCTCACCCATCGGCGGGGTGGGGCTCGACGAGGTGGCACGCGATGCCATAGCTTTCCATGCGGCGGGATATGATGACGAGATTACCGAAGGTTCTCTCTTGCCATCCAACGGCCTCTACGCCTATCGCAAGGACGGCGAGACGCACGCCTGGGACCCTGACGCTGTCCGTCTGCTTCAACTCGCTACACGCTTGGGCAGTTATAAGAAGTTCAAAGAGTTTACCCACCATGTCGACAACCGTGAGCAGCCTGTTTTCCTGCGCGACTTTTTCGATTTCCGCCGCAATCCGATTTCCATAGACCGCGTCGAACCGGTTGAAAGCATTGTGCGTCGCTTCGTTACGGGAGCCATGTCATTCGGAGCCATCAGCCCGGAGGTTCACGAAGCTATTGCGGTGGCCATGAACACCCTCCACGCCCGCAGCAACACCGGCGAGGGAGGTGAGGATGCCGCCCGCTTCGGCACCGGACGCCGTAGCGCCATCAAGCAGGTTGCCTCTGGACGTTTCGGCGTGACGACGGCCTACCTCGTCGATGCTGATGAAATACAGATCAAGATAGCCCAAGGTGCCAAACCGGGTGAGGGAGGGCAGCTTCCGGGCTTCAAGGTCGACGAAGTCATTGCCCGGATGCGTCACTCGATACCAGGCATCTCGCTCATCTCGCCGCCGCCTCATCACGATATTTATTCCATCGAAGACCTTGCCCAACTCATTTTTGACCTCAAAAACGTCAATCCCCGTGCCAAGGTGAGCGTGAAGCTCGTGGCCGAGCACGGCATCGGCACTATCGTGGCCGGTGTGACGAAAGCCAAGGCCGACATCGTTGTCATCTCCGGTGCGGAAGGCGGGACGGGCGCTTCGCCGGCATCGTCGGTACGCTACGCCGGCAGTGCGCCCGAACTGGGATTGAGCGAGGCGCAACAGACGCTCGTTCTCAACGACCTGCGCGGGCGGGTGACGCTCCAAGTCGACGGACAGCTCAAAACCGGACGCGACGTCGTCCTCATGGCCATGCTTGGTGCCGAGGAGTTCGGTTTTGCCACGGCAGCTCTTGTCGTCATGGGATGTGTCATGATGCGCAAATGTTCTCAGAATACGTGCCCCGTCGGTGTCGCCACGCAGGATCCGGCGTTACGCAAACACTATGCAGGGCGCAGTGAATACCTCATCAACTACTTCCGCTTCCTGGCGCAGGAGGTGCGCGAACTGCTGGCTGAACTGGGCGCCGAAAAGCTTGACGACATCGTCGGTCACACGGAGCTGATTGTCCGCAAACCGGATATGAAACAGCCCAAGCACGCCCTGCTCTCGTTCGACCGCCTGCTGGCCCGCGTCGGGGGCGGCCACGCCCTGTATCGTGTCGGGGCGCAACAACTCGACCTTTCGACCGTGAAAGACGTAGGCATTCTGCGTAAGATAGACGAAACGCCCGGCTTGCAGCGTATATCGATGGTGATGGATATCCGCAACACAGACCGCTCTGTCGGTGCTCTCCTCTCGGGTGAAGTGACGAAGCGCCGTGGTGCCTCCGGCCTGGACAATCACGAAATCGACGTGAAGTTCACCGGGTCGGCAGGCCAGTCGTTCGGAGCCTTTCTCGTGCCGGGCATCCACTTCGTTCTCGAAGGTGAAGCCAACGACTATCTGGGCAAGGGGCTCTCCGGCGGCCGCATTGTCGTCGTTCCGCCAGCCGGAAGCACTTTTGACCCTGGGGCAAGCGTCATTGCGGGCAACACGCTCCTTTATGGCGCCACCAGTGGCGAAGTCTACATCCGCGGGCAGGTCGGCGAGCGTTTCGCCGTGCGCAACTCTGGGGCCGTGGCCGTCGTCGAGGGCGCCGGCGACCACTGCTGCGAATACATGACGGGAGGCCGGGTCGTCGTGCTCGGTCCCACGGGGCGCAACTTTGCTGCCGGTATGTCGGGCGGCATCGCCTACGTATGGAATCCCGACGGTGATTTTGACTATCACTGCAACATGGAAATGGTGGAGCTCTCATTGATTGAAGAGAATGCTGCACGCAAGGAACTCTACGCTCTTATCCGCCAGCATTTCCTCTACACGGGTTCGCAGCGGGCCGGCAGGCTGATCGACGAGTGGGACGAGCGAGTGGGGGAGTTTATCCAAGTGACGCCCGTGGAGTACATGAAGGTGATGCACGAGCAGCAGATGCAACGCTTGGCACGCCGCATTGCCGACGCTGACAGTGAGAATGTATAGTCAAACCGACAAATAGCATTACAAAATATGGGAGATCCGAAAGCTTTTCTGACTGTGCCGCGTAAGGAGGCGGGCTATCGCCCCGTCTATGAGCGGATCAGAGATTTCAGCCAAGTCGAGCAGACACTCAACAGCCACGACCGCCGTCAGCAGGCGTCACGCTGCATGGACTGCGGCCTGCCTTTCTGTCACTGGGCCTGCCCGTTGGGCAACAAACCGCCAGAGTTCCAAGATGCCCTTTTCCGGGGAAAGTGGGAGGAGGCCTACCGGCTTCTTGCGGAGACGAACGACTTTCCCGAGTTCACCGGTCGCGTCTGTCCGGCACTCTGCGAGAAATCGTGCGTGCTGAAACTCTCGTTCGATGCCCCTGTTACCATCCGCGAGAACGAGCTGGCTCTGGCCGAGGCTGCTTTTCGCGAGGGTTATGTCGTGCCCCTACGTCCACGTCGTACGGGCCGTCGTGTGGCTGTCGTCGGGTCTGGGCCGGCAGGTCTTTCGGTGGCCTGTCGCCTCAACGCACGGGGGCATGAGGTCGTTGTCTTCGATCGTCAGCCACGCCCCGGCGGCCTCCTGCGCTACGGCATTCCGAACTTCAAGCTCGACAAGAGTGTCATCGACCGCCGCATCCGGGTGATGGAGGCGTCGGGCATACGTTTTGAGATGGGGCGTGAGATGGACACCACGCATGTGCCCGAAGGATTCGACGCCTGCGTGCGCTGTACCGGCACTCCTGTGGCACGCGACCTCCCCCTTCCCGGACGCGAGGCTGCCGGCATCTATTTTGCCCTTGACCAGCTCGGACAGCAGAACCGCCTGCTCGACGGCGAGGACATCCCCGAAGCTGACCGCGTCAGTGCCAAAGGGCGGCGCGTACTCGTCATCGGAGGTGGGGATACGGGTTCCGACTGTGTCGGCACAAGCATCCGACAGGGCGCTCTTAGCGTGGAGCAAATCGAAATCATGCCCCAGCCGCCCGTGGGCGCCAATCCGCAGACGCCATGGCCCATGTGGCCCGCCGTACTCAAAACGACGAGCAGCCACGAGGAGGGTTGCCGTCGCCGGTGGAGCCTAAGTTCGCGCCGGTTTCTCGTCCGCGACGGCCGGGTATGCGGTGTGGAGGTAGAGCAGGTGGAATGGGAAAAGCGCGACGGCGACAGCCGACCCACAATGCGGCCCACAGGCCGCGTAGAGGTCATCGAGGCGGACATGGTGCTTCTTGCGCTGGGCTTTCTGCGGACTGAGACGGCGACGGAAGCCAGAGGCCTTTTCACAGCCGGCGACGCCGCCCAAGGACCTGGTCTTGTGGTGAGGGCTTTGGCCGATGGGCGTAGGGTGGCTGCCGAGATCGACGCCTACCTCAACGGACTGAACCGCTGAATCATCGACTGAAAACGAACAGCCACGACACAGGAAAAACGGATGCCGTCGGGAAACGGCCGGACGGCGTGAAAAGTCAAGGTCCCGCTATGATTTTAGTTTTCCCTTCCCTGACAGGATTTTCTGTCCGGCTGACTGCTTCTCCTGTCCGGCTGATTGAAAAACCTGTCGCCCTGCCCGGCTCGTCGGACAGGGGAAGAGTACGAACAATAAAACAACTATAATAAAACAGGAAACGTTATGTGTGGAATAACCGGTATTTTCAACATCAAGGAACAGACCCGCGATCTGCGTGAAAAGGCTTTGCAGATGGCCCGGAAACTGCGCCACCGCGGGCCGGATTGGAGCGGGATTTACGTGGGCGGCTCGGCCATTCTGGCGCATGAGCGTCTGGCCATCGTCGATCCTCTCTCGGGCGGGCAGCCGCTTTTCACGCCTGACCGTAAGGTAGTGTTGGCCGTGAACGGTGAAATCTATAATCATCAGGATATCCGCGAACGTTACGCCGGGCGCTATGCCTTCCAGACCGGATCGGACTGCGAGGTCATTCTGGCGCTCTATCGAGACAAGGGCATTGACTTCCTCGAAGAACTGAACGGCATCTTTGCCTTTGCCCTCTACGATGAGGAACGTGACGAATACCTGATCGCCCGCGACCCCATAGGCGTCATTCCGCTCTACATAGGCCATGACCGCGAGGGACGCCTCTACTTCGGTAGCGAGCTCAAAGCCCTTGAAGGCTTTTGCGACGACTACGAACCCTTCCTGCCCGGGCATTACTATTGGAGCCGTGAGGGGAAGATGCACCGCTGGTATCACCGCGATTGGGAATGCTACGACGCAGTGAAAGACAACGGAGCCTTGGCGTCTGACGTCCGCACGGGCCTCGAAGCCGCTGTGCGCCGGCAGATGATGAGCGACGTGCCCTACGGCGTGCTGCTCTCGGGCGGTTTGGACTCTTCCGTCATCGCCGCCATCACGGCCCATTTCGCAGCCCACCGCGTCGAGACCGGAGGACGTGCCGCTGCGTGGTGGCCGCGGCTCCACTCCTTTGCCGTGGGGCTCGAAGGATCGCCCGATTTGGCCAAGGCGGCCGAAGTGGCGAAGTCTTTGGGAACCGTACATCACGAGGTGAAGTATACTGTCCAGGAGGGCCTCGACGCCATCAGGGATGTCATCTATTTTATCGAGACTTACGACGTGACTACCGTACGGGCCTCGACGCCCATGTACCTGCTGGCCCGCTTTATCAAGTCGATGGGCATCAAAATGGTGCTCAGCGGCGAAGGGGCTGACGAGATTTTCGGCGGTTACCTCTACTTCCACAAGGCGCCGACGCCACAGGCGTTTCACGAAGAGACCGTGCGCAAGCTCTCAAAGCTCTATCTCTACGACTGTCTGCGCGCCAACAAGAGCCTGGCGGCTTGGGGTGTCGAGGGGCGCGTCCCCTTCCTCGACAAGGAGTTCCTTGATGTGGCCATGCGCCTCAACCCGTCGGCCAAGATGTGCCCGGGAAACGAAATGGAGAAGCGCATCGTCCGCGAAGCGTTCTCCGACATGCTCCCGGCCGACGTCTGCTGGCGACAGAAAGAGCAGTTCTCCGACGGCGTGGGCTATTCGTGGATTGACAGTCTGAAAGCGTGGACAGCCTCACAGGTGACAGACCGGATGATGGCTGAGGCCGCCGAACGCTTCCCCATCAATCCGCCGCGCAACAAGGAAGAGTATTACTACCGCAGCATTTTCGAAGAACACTTCCCGAGCGACAGTGCTGCCCGCAGCGTGCCGAGTGTGCCGAGCGTAGCCTGCTCGACGGCCGAGGCGCTGGCCTGGGATGCCTCGTTCAGCCAGATGAACGAACCCAGCGGCCGTGCCGTGCGGGGTGTCCACCACGACGCTTACGATAAATAGGAAGACAGAAAGGATGAAACACACGATAGCATTTACGAAGATGGAGGGTGCCGGCAACGACTATATCTATGTCGACGCCGCCCGCTTCCCTCTTGACCATCCCGAGGCATTTGCTGAACAGTGGAGCCGGCCGCATACGGGCATCGGAAGCGACGGCCTCGTGCTCATCTGCCCCTCGGACGTAGCGGATTTCCGTATGCGTATCTTCAACGCCGACGGCTCAGAGGCCATGATGTGCGGAAACGCCAGTCGATGTATCGGAAAATACGTTTACGAACACGGGCTTACCCGCAAGACCGACCTCACACTCGAAACGCTTTCGGGAGTCAAGCGGTTGCATCTGCACGTCGAGGATGGCACGGTGCGGCGCGTGACGGTCGACATGGGCTGTCCCGTTGTCGGTGCTGAATTGGCGGGCGAGACGGCAGTCCTGACAGCCCGCGGCCGCTACGAAGGTACGGTCGTTTCGATGGGTAATCCGCACTTCGTTATTTTCACGTCTGACGTAGCCGGCGTCGATCTCTCTGCCGAAGGTCCTTTGCTCGAACGCCACGAACGCTTTCCCGGCCGTACCAACGTGGAGTTCGCACAGGTCAGGTCGGCCGGGCACATACGGATGCGGGTTTGGGAAAGAGGCTCAGGCATTACACAAGCATGCGGCACGGGAGCCTGTGCTACGGCTGTGGCCGCCATTCATGCTGGCCGCTGCGGCCGCCGCACCGTAATTGAAATGGATGGCGGTCTGTTGGAAATCGAATGGCGCACCGACGACAACCACGTGTATATGACTGGTGAGGCACGAACGGTATATGAAGGAACTATAATCACGAATTGAAATATGGCAAACGTAAACGAGCATTTTCTCGAGCTGCCCGGCAGCTATCTCTTCTCTGACATAGCCCGCCGCGTGTCGGCCTTTCAGACTGCCCATCCCGGCGTGAAGCTTATCCGCATGGGCATCGGCGACGTGACGCTTCCCCTGCCCGCCGCTTCTATCAAGGCGATGCACAAAGCGGTCGACGACCTTGCCTATCGCGAGACCTTCCACGGATATGGTCCTGAGCAGGGTTATCGTTTTCTCGTCGATGCTATCTGTGAACACGATTACCGGCAGCACGGTCTGACGATAGCGCCGGACGAAGTATTCGTTAGCGACGGCGCGAAGAGCGATACGGGTAATTTCGGCGACATCCTCGCTACGGACAACCGCATCGCCGTGGCTGATCCCGTCTACCCTGTCTACGTCGACAGTAACGTCATGGCGGGTCGTGCTGGCTCCTTGCAGCCGGACGGACGGTGGAGCCGCATCACCTACCTGCCTTGTACTGCCGGTAATGGCTTCAAACCGGAGCCTCCGTCAGAGCGGGTGGACGTTGTTTATCTCTGTTCGCCCAATAATCCCACAGGGGTGGCGCTGTCGCGTGGCGACTTGCAGAAGTGGGTTGATTATGCCCGCGCTAACGACGCACTGATTCTTTTTGACGCTGCTTACGAGGCATTCATCCGCCACGACGACGTTCCGCATTCCATCTACGAGATAGAAGGAGCAGAGGAGTGTGCGGTTGAATTCCGCAGCTTTTCGAAGACGGCGGGCTTTACCGGCGTCCGCTGTGGATACGTGGTTGTGCCGAAGAGCGTCAGAGTGCGTTCGGCTGGTGAGGCGACGGTCGCGCTCAACCCGCTGTGGAACCGTCGCCAATGCACCAAATTCAATGGCGCGTCGTACGTGACGCAATGTGGTGCCGCAGCAATCTTCACACCAGAGGGCCAATCTCAGGTGCGCCAGCACATCGATTATTATCTCGAAAACGCCCGGACAATCCTCGATTGGGCCCATCGCACCGGGCTGAAAGCCTATGGCGGTGAGGACTCACCTTATGTCTGGCTTCAAACGCCCGACGGTTGCAGTTCGTGGGAATTCTTTGACCGTATGCTCAACGAGGCCGGAGTCGTCTGCACACCGGGTGTCGGTTTTGGTCCCTGTGGTGAAGGTTACGTCCGCCTGACAGCATTCAACACCCACGACGCCACGCGTGAAGCGATGGAGCAACTCGCAGGCCTGTCATTATGATAAGATAATTAAAACATTCAATAAAAAGAACGTTATGTCCGATTTAAGATTCAAGGTCGTTGAAACGGCCTTCAAAAAGCGTCCGCTCGAAGTGAGACTACCGATTGAGCGGCCGACCGCTTACTTTGCGAAATATGTGTTCAACCGCGAGAAAATGTTCCGCTACCTCCCGGTCGACGTATATAACCGGTTGGTGGATGTCATTGACCATGGCGCACCGCTCGACCGCAGTGTGGCTGACGCCGTAGCCGCCGGCATGAAAGCCTGGGCCACCGACATGGGCGCCACGCACTATACTCATTGGTTCGCTCCGTTGACTGAGGGCACGGCCGAGAAACATGATTCGTTCTTCGAGCACGACGGGAAGGGCGGCATGCTTGAAGAGTTTACCGGAAAGTTGCTTGTGCAGCAAGAACCTGACGCCTCCTCATTTCCCAACGGCGGCATCCGCAACACGTTTGAAGCGCGCGGTTATTCGGCTTGGGATCCTTCGTCGCCGGCCTTTATTGTCGATGATACTCTTTGTATCCCGACCGTTTTCATCGCCTATACCGGTGAATCGCTTGACTATAAGGCACCACTGCTCAAAGCCCTGCGCGCCCTTGACCGGGCTGCTGTCGATGTCTGTCACTATTTCAATCCCGACGTCCGTAAGGTCATGGCTTATCTTGGGTGGGAGCAGGAGTACTTTCTCGTTGATGAAGGTCTCTATGCCGCCCGGCCAGACCTGCTCCTCACTGGCCGCACGCTTATGGGCCATGAAAGCGCCAAGAACCAGCAGCTCGAAGATCACTATTTCGGTGCCATCCCCGACCGCGTGGCGGCTTTCATGAAAGAGTTGGAGGTGGAAGCGCTTGAACTCGGCATACCTGTCAAGACACGTCACAACGAGGTGGCTCCCAATCAGTTCGAGCTAGCGCCCGTTTACGAAGAGTGTAATTTGGCCAACGACCACAATCTGCTCATCATGTCGCTTATGCGGAAGGTGGCACGGAAGCATGGATTCCGCGTCCTGCTCCACGAAAAACCATTCAAGGGCATCAACGGTTCGGGCAAGCATAACAATTGGTCGTTGGGTACGGACACCGGCCTGCTTCTCATGGCGCCAGGACGAACTCCGACGGACAACCTGCGCTTCGTGACGTTCATTGTCTGTACACTTATGGCAGTCTTTCGGCATAACGGACTGCTGAAAGCCAGTATATCCAGCGCGACCAACGCTCACCGTCTCGGGGCCAACGAGGCGCCGCCCGCCATCATCTCGTCGTTTCTCGGCGAACAGCTCACGCAGGTGCTGCGCCACATCGAGGAGCATCCCGAGAACGTGTCGCTCCAACTGGACGGCAAGCACGAGATGAAGCTCGACATCCCTCAGGTCCCCGAACTACTCATCGACAACACCGACCGCAACCGTACGTCGCCCTTCGCTTTCACAGGCAACCGCTTCGAGTTCCGTGCCGTCGGCTCGGCGGCTAACTGCGCCGCTGCCATGATTGTCCTTAACACCGCCGTGGCAGAGCAACTGACTCAGTTCAAGCACGATGTCGACGCCCGCATAGCTGCCGGCAGCGAGAAAGACGACGCTATCCTCGGTGTGCTGCGCGGTTATCTGAAAGAGTGTAAGGCTATTCACTTTGAAGGAAACGGTTACAGCGAGGAGTGGAAGGCTGAGGCTGCGCGACGCGGACTGGACTGCGAGACGAGTGTACCCGTCATCTTCGACAACTATCTGTCGGACGAAAGTGTCAGGATGTTTGAAAGCATGGGCGTGCTTACCCGGGCGGAACTCCAAGCGCGCAACGAAGTGAAATGGGAGACTTATACGAAGAAAGTGCAGATAGAGTCGCGCGTTTTGGGCGACCTGACGCTGAATCACATCATCCCCGTGGCCACGGCCTATCAGACTTCGCTCTTGACCAACGTAATGGACATGCGCAAGCTCTTCTCCGGCGAGGAGGGCGTCCGGCTGACTGCAAAGAACGTCGAGCTCATTGAGGCTATTTCTAAGCACTTGGCTTTCATTAAGGAGCGGGTCGACGCCATGATTGAAGCCCGCAAGCGGGCCAACGTCATTGCCGAAGAACGGGCCAAGGCTGTGGCTTATCACGACACCGTCGTGCCGATGTTCGACGAGATACGTTATCACATAGACAAGCTCGAACTCATCGTTGACGACCGTATGTGGACATTGCCGAAATACCGCGAGTTGCTCTTCATCCGCTGAGCCGCGGCCTGTCCGCGACGTGGCGTTCCCAACTCGCCGCAGAGGCCGCATCCGTCCGGCGGACAGAATGGTGCGTCGCAGTCATGGTCCGTTCCGTGGCTGCGGCGCTTTTTTGCTGTCGGCGTCAGGGAACGCCCGGGGCGGTGACGCGGTCGAAAAAGTCGAAGAACAGGGCATAAGCCTGGTCGCGGGCGGGACGCCGCGAAAGGAGAAGATCGTGCATGCCTCCTGGGACGACAGCACGTTCGACATGACAACCCAGCCTGGCGCCGCGCCGCTGGATGTCGCTGACCGAAAGCACGATGTCCGAACGCAGATAGCGTTCGTCCCAGCGGGCGCCGTCGACGGTCGAACTGTCTGAGGAGAGAACCAGCACCGGACACGTAATGCCTCCACGGCGGACACGACGCTGCGCCCGTGTGACCGCACCAAGCCAGCCGGCACGTTTGGGCCATCCGTGCGGCTTTTTCCAGAGTGTGTCGTAGGTCCATTCGCCCTGCTGACCGGCAAGCAGCGTGCGGGCGTAGTTGTCGCCGCCCTCGCCTTGTACCTTCCATCGCGGCCAAAGTCGTCCCAGAAAGCCCACCGCCGGGATAGCTATGCGCTTCATGGCCCACCCGAAGTTCCAATCGAGAAACGGGCTGTTCAAGGCCAGCGCCACTATGCCTTGCCGCTTGCCGTGACGACGTACGTAGTCTGCCGCGATGAGGCCGCCCGTCGAGTGTCCCATGAGGACGACGCGTCCGTAGCCCTCGCGACGGATGACGGCAAGGGCCGAGTCGATGTCGGCGTGATAGTCGCGCAGGTCGTCGGTGTAGAACGGGTCGCGCCCGGGGCGGATAGAGCGCCCGTAATCGCGCAGGTCGATGGCATAGAAGGCATAACCGCGCCGCGTGGCCGTGTCGCCGAGGGCAGATTGGAAGAAGTAGTCGTTGTAACCGTGCACGTAGAGCAGGGCGGCGCGGGCATGGGCGGGCGGCGCATGGCGCACGAGTGTGCAGACGGGCGGAACGTCGCCGCCGTCGGCTGGTAGGGCGATGGTGAGCCGGGCGTAGTCCGGGCGTAGGATGTCTGGGGTGTAACCGTCGGCCCGGAGGCGAGCCGGGAGAGTCAGTAGCAGGCCGAGCAGCCACAGAAGCGTGAAGCGATGTATCATAAGCGTATATATAATTATGGTGTAGTAGCGAAGCACGCACCGCCGTCGCGCATAGCGTTTGCACCGCCGTTACCAGTAGAACGTTACATGTTGGGACGCCATTTCTGACGCCCGTCGCCCTGCCGGGCGTAACCACAGGCGAACGGGATGCTGCGGTGATGTCCACGGTCATTTCGGCGTTCATCGTTACGCCGTTCCGGCGTGCGGGCGTCATAAATGGCGCCCCTACGTTTACGCTCTACGGTCTTCGTCGTGGTTCGACATGCGTCGTGGCCGGTTTTCCCGTCGTCCGTGTGGCAGTTTTCGCCGTCCGCCGCAGTGTTGGGACGCCATATAATGGCGCCCCTACGTTTACGCTCTACGGTCTTCGTCGTGGTTCGACATGCGTCGTGGCCGGTTTTCCCGTCGTCCGTGTGGCAGTTTTCGCTGTCCGCCGCAGTGTAGGGGCGCCATTATATGACGCCCGTCGCCCGACAGGGCGAAACCACAGGCGAACGGGATGCTGCGGTGATGTCCACGGTCATTTCGGCGTTCATCGTTACGCCGTTCCGGCGTGCGGGCGTCATAAATGGCGCCCCTACGTTTACGCTCTACGGTCTTCGTCGTGGTTCGACATGCGTCGTGGCCGGTTTTCCCGTCGTCCGTGTGGCAGTTTTCGCCGTCCGCCGCAGTGTAGGGGCACCATTTATGGCGCCCGTCGCCCGACAGGGCGAAACGCTGCATGCGTGGGGTGGAACGATGGTTTTTCCTGTCGCAGCGATAGAAAATTCTGTCGCGACGACAGGATTTTCTGTCAGGGCGATAGGTTTTTCTGTCGGCGCAGGGAACGTCAGAATCGCACCGTCTGCGATTTTCCCCACGCCGTCGGCCGTGTCCAGTGGACTGCGTGCCCGTCTTGTCGTGCGCGGCAGGCGTTTCAGGGCATCCATGTGTCGACCCCGTCGAGCGGATGAGCCCGTCGCCATGCCATAAAGTCGTCCCACGTGCGGACGCCGCCGTCGAGCACGGCGCGGTAGTACTCCACGCCTGCAATCTTTGTGTCGCCGGGTGTGGTGGCTTTCATGGCGAGTACGGCGAGGCGCGTTTCGGGCGTCAGACGGGCGGCAATGCGGTCGGCCACACGCTCGAAGAAACCGGCGAAAGGCGAATCTGATGGCATGTGGATGAGGTCTACCTGCCACGTCCGTCCCTCGTGGTCGGCAGCGTGCAGATGCCATTCGAGGCACTGTTCGTCCGTGTCGAGGCTGTTCGTGAACCAAGCGTTGCTGACGCCGGGCCGCGCGGCTATTTCGGCCACGGCGGCAAAGCTGTCGCGGACGCTGACAGAGGGGGAATAGATGTGGAAGTCTACGTCGAGGTGCGTCATCAGCAGGCCGGTGCGCAGCGATCCCACAAGGTGGGCCTCGGCACCTATGCGGCGGAAAGCCCCCTCGACGTCCAGCTGTTCAATGAGCCGCCGCGCCGCGCGTTGGTTGGCTTCGGCCAGGGCCAGCAGGGCGTCGATGTTGTCAGGAGTAGAGTCCTGCTTACTTGTCGTTTCGTCTGTTTTCATGGCGCCAAAGGTAAGGATGTTTCGCATGACGGCCAAACCGCCTTTGTCTTTTCGGCGAAATAGTATCAGCTTTTCCATATTGGCGGAGAGCATGACGCTGGTGTGCCGGGCCCATCGCCTCCGCTCCGTCAAGGATTGTGTGGCGGCAGTCGCGGCTGCACCGTTTTTTCAGTCCGGCCATGTATTCCGCGTCGCGGTTATTGCGTAAATTTGTTGCGCTGACCCATCCTCATAAAAGAATGAAAATAGATCACATCGCCCTTTATGTCGCTGATTTGGAGGCGGCCCGCGGTTTTTTTGAACGCTTCTTCGGCGCGACGGCCGGCCCGGAGTACCACAACCCGGCGACGGGTCTGCGCACTTACTTTCTCAGTTTTGGCGGTGGGGCACGGCTCGAACTTATGACCCGCCCCGGGCTGGCCGCCACGCCGGGCTGCGACCTCCGCATGGGCTACGCCCACGTGGCCTTCGCCGTCGGCAGCCGCGAACGCGTCGACAGCCTGACCCGCGAGCTGCAACAGGCAGGCTGCGCCGTAGTGAGCGGGCCGCGCGTGACGGGCGACGGCTACTACGAAAGCTGTGTCGAAGGCCCTGAAGGCTGCCTTGTCGAAATCACCGAGTGAGCGGCGCCGCTGTGCGACGGCAGGCCTGCCCCCCGGCGGGCTGGGATTGACGGGAGGAGGGCTGCCCTGTTTCCTACCTACATGTGGTGATATTGCGGTCGCAGCGGCGGGATGTCCGCACAGTTGCGTGGATTTTTGCGTAACTTTACGCCGAAATTCAAAAAGCACATGAAATTATCTGACTTAAAGACGGGCGAATACGGTATCATCGTCAAGCTGCACGGGCGCGGCAGTTTCCAGAAGCGCCTGGCCGAGATGGGCTTTGTCTACGGAAAGCGGGTGAAGGTGGTGCTCAACGCGCCTTTGCAGGACCCCATAGAGTATGAAATAATAGGCTACAAGATTTCGCTGCGGCGGGAGGAGGCCGACCGCATCGAAGTGGTCGGCGAGGCTGAGGCCCGTAACCTGGCACACGTCGAGACTGTCGAACTGTCGCGCGACGCCTCGGACTGCGACGACGCACGGCGGGTGGATGAAGAGATGGAGCGCTTGGCGCAGCGGCGTAACCGAGTGATCCGCGTGGCGTTGGTAGGCAACCCGAATTGCGGCAAGACGTCGCTTTTCAACATCGCCGCCGGGGCGCACGAGCACGTCGGTAATTACAGCGGCGTCACCGTCGACGCCAAGGAGGGACATTTCGAATACGGCGGATACCGCTTCACGCTGGTCGACCTGCCCGGCACGTACTCCCTCTCGGCGTTCAGTCCCGAGGAACTCTACGTCCGCAAGAGCCTGACGGAGGAGATGCCAGACGTGGTGGTTAATGTGGTGGATGGCTCTAACCTGGAGCGTAACCTGTATCTAACGACGCAACTGATAGATATGGACTTGCGCGTAGTGATGGCGCTGAACATGTATGACGAGTTCCGCAAGCGGGGCGACCAACTCGACACCGAGCGCCTCGGCCAGCTGCTGGGGATGCCTCTGGTGCCTACGGTGAGCCGTACGGGCGAGGGCATCAACAGCCTCTTCGACACACTTATCCATGTCTACGAGCGTCAGCAGCCGCCTCTCTGCCGCCACATTCACATCAACCACGGCGCCGAGCTGGAGCAGAGCATCGCCCGGATCCAGCAGCTCATCAAGCGTGACGGCGGTATCCGCTACAAGTATTCCACCCGCTTCCTCGCGATCAAATATCTCGAACGCGACAAGGACGTAGAGGGTATTGTCGAGGCCCTGCCAGCCCGTGAGGAAATCATCGCCACCCGTTTTGAAGAGAAAAAAAGGGTGGAAGCCTTGATGCACACGACGTGCGACAGTGCCATCGTCGATGCCAAGTATGCTTTCATCCAAGGTGCGCTGAAAGAAACCTACGTCCCGGGCACGGCTGAGGCGGCCGGGAAACGTACACCGACCGACCGCATTGACGCCGTAGTCACCAACAAGTGGCTGGCCTTCCCTCTGTTCTTCTTCCTGCTTTATGTGATTTTCCAAGGCACCTTTACGTTGGGCAACTATCCGATGGAGTGGATCGAGTGGCTCGTCAGCGAGTTCGGGAACTGGATTTCAACTTATATGGCCGACGGCATGTTGAAAGACCTCATCGTCGACGGTATCATTGGCGGCGTGGGGAGCGTCCTGGTGTTCCTGCCGAACATTGTGATCCTCTATTTGTTCATTTCCCTGCTTGAAGATTCGGGTTACATGGCGCGGGCGGCATTCATCATGGACAAGGTGATGCACCGCATCGGACTGCACGGAAAATCGTTTATACCGATGATCATGGGCTTCGGCTGCAACGTGCCCGCCATCATGGCTACGCGCACCATCGAGAGCCGCCGGAGCCGCCTGATCACTATGCTGGTCATCCCGTTCATGTCGTGCACGGGGCGTATGCCGCTTTATATCCTTTTGGCCGGGGCTTTCTTCCCGCGCAGCGCCAGTCTCGTGGTGCTCGGGCTCTACGTGCTGGGCATCGTGGTGGCCGTCTTGTCGGCCCACCTCGTCGGGCGTTTCGTCCGCGAGGAAGACCTGCCCTTCGTCATGGAGTTGCCGCCCTACCGTGTGCCGACGGCGAAGTCCGTCTTCCGCCATACGTGGGAAAAAGGTAAGCAGTATCTGCACAAGATGGGCGGCATCATTCTTGTGTGTTCTGTGATAATCTGGTTCCTCGGTTATTTCCCGAATCATGACAGCTATTCCACTGCGACGGAACAACAGGAAAATTCTTACATCGGTCATATCGGCAAGGCAATCGAACCGGTGTTTGCGCCGCTCGGCTTCGACTGGAAGATGAGTACGGGCATCCTTTCGGGCGTCGGGGCGAAGGAACTCGTCGTGAGTACGCTCGGCGTGATGTATAGTGTTGGCGAGGTGGAAGACGAAGGCGACATGGCCGCGGGCGACACCGCCTTGCAACGGGCCTTGCTGCATACGCTCACGCCGGCCGCCGCTCTGTCTTACATGGTGTTCGTGCTGCTTTATTTCCCTTGTATAGCCACGTTTGCTGCCATCCGTCAGGAGAGCGGGGGGTGGCGCTGGGCTGTCTTCTCGGCTGTCTATACGGTGTGTGCAGCGTGGATGGTGGCGTTTGCGGTCTACCGGCTTGCCCTCCTGTGGCTGTGATTCGTGCGGCGCCCTGTCCCGGTGAAAAGGACAGGGCGCCGCACGAATGAGCCGTCGGTCGTGGGCATTTTCCTGTGGCAGGATGTTGCGAGTTGGGCGGACATTCGGAGAAGCCGGCAGTTGCCTCTGTCCTTGCGGTCAGCCGTTTTGTTTTTTCTTCCGCCGTGAAAGGAAGAACAGCCAGTTATTTAAGAAATTCAGTCAGCCGTCCCGTGAATGCTGTCAGCCGTCTTTTCACAACAGCCGGCCTGTGCATCCTGTCTGGGCATGGAGCCGGTCCGTCAACGAGGCCAGGCGGCTTTTCTTTTCTTGTCGGAAGGGAATGTGTTTCACTGCTGTCATAAACGAATGAATCGCCGCAAGCTTTCATCAAGCATGCGGCGATTCATCTGGCTGTGACCCGCTTGGGGCTCGAACCCAAGACCCCAACATTAAAAGTGTTGTGCTCTACCAACTGAGCTAGCGAGTCTAACCTCAGTGCTGTTAAGCGTGTGCAAAGGTAGGGAGTTTTGCCGGAATGGCCAAATGTTTTGCTTATTTTTTACGTCAGGGCTTCTTCCGGGGCTGCGGGCGGGTCGTCCGGAGTGTCGGGTTCTTTGACCACGTACCTTTTATAATAGGAGATAATGAGCGTGGTAAGCGGCAGGGCGATGATGAGGCCGATGATGCCCATGATGTATCCCCATACCGACAGTGAGAAGAGGACTATGGCTGGCGAGAGCCCCATGATCTTCCCCATGATTTTCGGTGTGACGACGGCGTCTTGTATCACTTGCACTACGCAATAGACCAATACGACGCTGCCCATCAGCCACCAGAAGCTGTCGCCGCTGTCTGCCGTGCGGAGCAACGCCAGAATAAGTGCCGGAAAGAAGCCGATGAGCTGCAAGTATGGCACGAAGCTGATGATGCCGATGAAGAGGCCCAGCCCGACGGGCATGGGGAAGTCGACGAGCAAGAAACCCACTGAGAACATGATGCAGTTGCTCAATGCCACGAGCGCCTGGCCACGGAAGTAGCCGCTCATGCCGTGTTCGACGTCGCCAACCAGTGCTTTTGCGAATGCCCTGCGCGATTTCGGGACGAAACGTAGCCATCCCGTGGCAAACTTCTCGTAGTCCATGAGCAAAAAGAAGAGGTACAGCAGGGCGATGAGCGACGACACAATGCTGAAAATGACGTTTGCCGTCGACCAGACCACGTTCCACACTTTCGGGGCTGTCTCTTTGAGGACATCGATGAGGTCATCCTTCTTCAGCATCTCGGCGAGGTTGAGCCGCGAGAGGTGCTCGCTGATGAACGCTTGCAGCCCATGTGGGATTCCGGGGGCTTTATATCCTCCCTCCAAATACCGCAGGGCTACGTCTTTCAGGTGTATGCACTCGTCGACTATCGGCGGGATGGCCAGATAGAGCAGGCCGGCGATCACGCCGCAGAGCAGCAGCAGCGTGACGATGATGGCCACGATCCGGAAGCGCAGCCGGCACTTATATTGGAAGAAACAGACGATCGGGTAAAGCATGTAAGCCACTACCCAAGCTACGGCGAAGGGGATGAGCACACCGCTCAGATAGTTGATGGCGGCGAGGACCAGCGCGAGGACGGCGATGAAGATGAGGCCTCGTATGAAACGGTCGAACGTGATTTCCTGCTTGAACATACGTCGGGGGCGGTTGAAAGGTTGACCGCACTTGCAAAAATAAGTATTAACTTTCATAAAAAACGAAATATCGCCGCTGATTTGTCTGTGACTACGGGGAAATCCATATATTTGCATCATGGGAATGTTATACGTAGTCCCCACGCCGGTGGGCAATATGGAAGACATGACACTCCGGGCGTTGCGGATTTTGAAGGAAGCCGACGTCGTATTGGCCGAAGACACCCGCACGTCAGGCGTATTGTTGAAACATTTCGATGTGCGTGCCCGTCTGATGTCTTACCACAAGTTCAATGAGCACCAGGTGGTCGGGATGTTCGTCTCGCGCATGGAAGCCGGCGAGACGATGGCACTTGTTTCCGATGCCGGTACGCCCGCGATTTCAGACCCGGGATTTCTGCTTGTCCGCGCTTGTGTGGAGCGAGGCGTAGAGGTACAGTGCCTGCCTGGTCCGACGGCTTTTGTCCCCGCCTTGGTCGACTCGGGCCTGCCTTGCGACCGCTTTTGTTTCGAGGGCTTCCTCCCCCAGAAGAAAGGCCGTGCCACACAGCTTGCCGCTCTGGCTTCGGAAGAACGGACAATGGTGTTCTACGAGTCGCCTCACCGCATGGTCAAAACATTGCAGCAGATGAGCGAGGTGTTCGGCTCCGGACGCAAGGCAGCCGCTGTGCGCGAGATTTCGAAAGTTCATGAAGAAACCGTCCGCGGGACGCTGGCCGAGTTGGCTGCCTATTTCACGGAAAACGATCCCCGTGGTGAGTTTGTCCTTGTAGTGGCCGGAGCCGAGAGAGACAAACGGAAGAATAAAGAAAAAGCGAAAGAGAAACGCACCGAAGAGGAGCAAGATTAACTTATGCCTATGAAAAAGATAATGATCTTAGTGGCAGTGGCTCTTACCGTAGCGCTGACCGCTTGCGAGAACAAAGCGACACAGGAACAGCAGGCACAGGCCGACATGTCGAGCCGCGATTCGCTGCTGAGTGTCATCGCCCAAAAAGACAACGAGTTGAACGACATGATGACAACGCTCAACGACATTCAGGAGGGTTTCCGGCAGATTAACGAGGCAGAGGGACGCGTCAACCTGAGCAAGGGACAGCCTGAGACGTCGCAGCGTGAGGAAATCATGGAGAACCTTGCCTTTATTCAGCGGACCATGCAGCTCAACCGAGAACTCATTGCGAGGTTGCAGCAGCAGCTGAAGACCAACACGTCGGCCAGTTCGAAGCTTAAAGCCACGCTTGAAGCTACCATTGAGGGGTTGAACAGTGAGCTTGAAGCCAAGAACAAACAGATAGCAGACCTGACAGCCGAGTTGGAACAGAAGAATCTTTACATTGCCAAACAAGGTGAGCAAATCACAGCGTTGAACCAAAACGTCAACGACCTGACCGCCCAGAACGAAGCCAAGAGCCGCACCATGGCTGCACAAGACAAGGAACTTCACACGGGATGGTATGTTTTCGGCACGAAACGCGAGTTGAAGGAACAGAATATCCTGCAACGCGGCGACGTCCTCCGTTCGGATCAGTTCAACAAGGATTATTTCACGCGCGTCGATATCCGCGTCGACAAGGTCATCAAACTCTACTCGAAGAGCGCCAAGCTTCTCACCAACCACCCGGCGGGCAGCTACTCGCTTGACCGCGACAGCCAGGGGCAGTACACCTTGCGCATTACAAACCCGCAGGAATTTTGGAGAGCGAGCCGCTATCTTGTCATCGTTGTGAAGTAAATCGAGTGGAAGCAGGAACGCTGACGCCACGCCTTTTTGTTTCAAAACGGAAAGAATACATCATGTCCGGCACCGCAACTAAACGTGGTGCCGGCCTGACATTATTATATAAGACAACGATATGAAAACCTTACTTTCTCACTTCCTCCGCCGTGCCCTGCTTGTGTGCATGGCCGCATCGCTGTTCGGGCCACTTGCGGCCCAGCAGAATCAAGTGCAACAGCGTTCGAACACGATATTCGCTTATCCGAAGTTCCAGAAAGCCAAAATCTTGCAGCCGTTCGGGCGTTATGTGACAGCCGACGCCAACATCTTGCTCAAAAATGCTTCCCTTTGTTATATGGAAGGCGACACCGTGATGCAGGCCAACGTGGCCAATATCCTTGGTGTCGAGTTTAATGATTCCGTCCGTTACCGGAAAGTAGAAGGTGTGGCTATGGGACGCGTCATCGCCGAAAAGAATTGGCGCACGCTTGTTGTCGTGACTACGATCGATATGGAGAAGTATCGCGAAGAGACTGTTGGCGGCGACAACCTGCCTTTCTTCGAGATGTCAGACCTCAACGTCTTTCTCGAAATCGACGGCGACTCGCGTGAGGAGGCCAAGGGCTATCCGCTCGAAGAGCGCTATTATTTCCTCATCGACGGTGTGGCAGTCCGTGCTACGGAGAAAAACATCAAGAAGTACGTGAAGCCTGAAATGAAAGCGGCTTTCAAAAATCTGATGCACGACAAGTTCTGGAGCTGGAACGACGCGAAGTCGCTCGCCGTTCTCTTGGCTTATATTTAAGGCCTTGCGGGGTGGCCCGCCGATATTCCTGAAAAAGCGAATCCCTCGTGGCAACTGCCGGTTGCCGCGAGGGATTCGCTATGTTTGCACTGGAAATCCCGGTCTGGCGGATTGCTTCCGTGCTTATGCTGCCGCGTTGCCCAACGTGGGCCTCAGGCGCAGCGTCTTCCTGAAATACCAGGCGAAGAGCGCTGCGGCTGTGAACAACGACACCGAGAACGAGAGGAAGATGCCTGTTTCGCCCCATCCGCAGACGAAGCCCATCGCGTAGCACGACGGGATGCCAATCACCACGTAGCTTACGAACGCCACCCACATCATCGGCATCACCTGTCCGGTGCCCCGGAGCGCGTTGGCAAAGCAGATCTGTGTGGCGTCGCCGAACTGGTAGAGCATCAGCGGCACGATCAGTGTCAGGGCGCAGGCCATGACGGCCGGGTCGGTAGAGAAGAGGCCGATGAACGTACGGCCAAAAAAGAGGAACGCCAGCGACGCTGATGCCGCCATGGCCAGCAGGATGTGGCAACCGACCCGGGCTGCATCCCGCACACGCTCCCAGTCGGCCTGTCCGACGAAAGTGGCGACGCGAATCGACATGGCCGCCCCCATGCTGTAATAGAACAGGAAACCCAATGTCCCGATCGTCACCATCACTTGGTAGGCTGCCAATTCGATAGCGCCGAGCCAGCCCGCCATGATGGCGCTTGTCGTGAACGAACCGCACTCCATGCCCATTTGTAATGATATAGGCAGCGACAGGCGGTTCAGCCGTCCGACGCGCCGCCACGTCATGCGGCCTGCCATGAAGCCCAGACGGTATGGGCGATAGCTTCGCCCGAAGGCCACGATGCCTGCGAGCACCACGGCCATGACGATGCGCGAGAAGCACGTGCTGATGCCGGCTCCCAGCAGTCCCATTTCGGGAAACGGACCGACTCCGTAGATGAGCAGCCAGTTGCCCAGGATGTTCAGGAGGTTGCCGCCGAGCAGGATCCACATGCCCGTCGACGTCCGGGTCAGTCCGTCGGTGAACTGCCGGAGCACGTTGAAAGGCAGGACGAAGAGCATCGACACCAGAACGACGATATAGTATGGCCGGATCAGTGGAAGCAACTCGGCGGGTTGTCCCATGCGGTCCACGAAAAAGTAGAGCACGCCCATCAGTGCAATGAGCGGAAGGCCGAACAGGGTATTTGCAACCATGGCACTGCGCAGGTGGTAGCCTGCACGGTGATGCTGTCCCCGCCCGAAGCAGGAGCTGACCAACGGGGTCAGGCCGTAGCTATAACCCATGATAAGGAAAGTCACAAGGGTGAACAGGTTGTTCACGAAGGCCGCCGCCGCGAGCGCGTCGGTGGCGTAGCGGCCCACCATCATCGTATCGGCAAAACCGAGCACAATGACACCTACCTGTCCGATGGCTATCGGCAGGCCCAGTCGCAGGGTAGCCCCGTAGTGGGGGCGGAGTTGTCGGATTTGATTCATGGCCGCAAAGTTACGACTTTTTCCCTATCCGTCCATCTTCCAGTACTGTTCGCCATGTCGCGAATCCCTTCATTCAGTCCGGCCGCACTGGTGGGATATTCTGCCAGCCGTCCGGAAAATCCTGCCGCTGCGACAGAAAATCCTGTCAGCCGTCACGCGACGTCTGTCGGTAGCTCCGTAGGCAGGAAGAGGGACGGACGGCGCCTGGCCGGTCCGACAGCCAACCGCAGGACGGTAGGGCATGACACCATCCGGCGTAGGTAGAGGCGCGGCGGACAGCTGCGATGAGCGGGTGGGGCGGCGGCATGTCCGGGCTTTGTGGCAGGTGTTTGTATCTGCGGGCTGCTCTTGTCTGTGTGTCCAGACGTTCCTCCTGGGCGTTGCGGTGTGCTTTTTCGGGGTAGGCGTCTGTGTCACGTCTGTTGAAGTGGCCATGAAGCTTCAGGTATCATGCCGAAGCGCTTGGCTTCGGGGCGGGGCGTGTGGCTTTTGTGTATAGTTACCGTGTCTGCGGGATGAATGAGATGGAGGTAGTTCCACGTATGAGCTTACGTCCGTTTGTGATGTAGGAACCTTTGGCAGGATGCTTGAAGCCTTGGTCCGCGGGGGTGTTGCTGGCATTGTCCGGGTCGGCCTGTACGCTTTTCCTGTCAAGGTGCCGGAAATGGCGGCATAAATCGTCACACATTTTTTGTATTCCCCCGAAAAAAAGCTACCTTTGCCCAACAAGTCTAAGCTGAATTCAACTTGCAAATGCAACAGAATTCTGATTAATAA
>UMGZ01048370.1_pt1 | contig 44387 bp, 40 predicted proteins | sample 1965421 | NCBI WGS metagenome assembly UMGZ01 (sample SAMEA4836087, study PRJEB28245) | human gut metagenome | biome: gut microbiome; material: fecal sample | place: Denmark | collected 2008
GAAATTTTAAGAATTTACAGGCATTTATTTTATGGAAGTCCCCTTCAATGGCGAAGCGATTGTTCAATGATCAGAAGGCACCCCGGGCATTTTGATGCCCGCGGAGGTGTTTTTTCTCCGGGGCAGCGGCATTCATTCGACCCCATGCCTTTCGACATTCGATAGCGCAGCGAAGCGCGAAACCTTTTCAGACTGACTTCTTTCACACACTTTTCTTTTGACCAACGCATTCCGTTTTGAGACATGCCCCGCGCCCGATGGGGATGTGGAATGCAGATTCTTTATTTTTCAGAGAGATAAATAGAATGGCTATGGATAACAAGCCCTGGCAGGACAAGGGTCCGCGCCGCCCCTTCGGCGACAGGAAGCCCTTCGGCGATCGTCCGCGCTTTGACCGTTCGGACCGCAATGACCGCTTCGATCGCTCGGACCGCCGTGATTTCGGCGACCGCCGCTCCTTCGGCGACAGGAAGCCCTTCGGCGAAGGCCGCTCCTTCGGCGATCGTCCGCGCTTTGACAGGAAGCCCGGCGGACACCGCTTCGGCGAAGGCCGCCGCGAAGACTTCGGCGTCCGCACCGGTCCGCGCGCCCGCGCCTACGATACGCGCCGCTTTGCCGAGCGCTCCGACTTCGCCCGCAACGCGATGGTGAAGATCGACAGCGACATCGCCGACTTCTTCGGGAGCCCTGAGGCGGTGAACCAGGCGCTTCGTCTTCTTATCGACGCCGCCCGCGTCGTTAAGCTCGATGCCGTGAAGCCTGCCGAAGCGCAGATTGAGCCCGAAACCGCCGCTCAGCTCTATCCGGCCGACATCGACGAAGACGACGTCGAGGATTCGGAATACGGCGAAAGCACGGAAAAGTCTGAAGCGCCGGAAGCTGAAGCCGCCAAGTAACGGGACTGAGGGATTGTTCGGGTTCAGGGGATCGTTAAGCTCCCCGGGACCGAAGTCCCCATACAATGGAAGTCAGATGGATTTCCAGCCCAGAAAGAGCCCCGGAAGCCCCGGGGCTTTCTCATTTCTGCGCGCACAAACGGCGGTTCCCGAACGATGAACGACTACATCCTTGCGCTCGACCAGGGTACTTCGAGCTCGCGCGCGCTGATTTTCGACCGGCGCGGCGGGACGGTGGCGCTCGCTCAGCGCGAGTTCGCCCAGCATTACCCGAATCCGGGCTGGGTTGAGCACGATGCGGCTGAAATCTGGGAAACCGAGCTTGCGGTCGCCCGCGAGTGCCTTCAGAAGGCAGGCCTCACGGGAAACGACATTGCCGCGCTCGCCATCACCAACCAGCGCGAAACGACGGTCCTCTGGGACCGCGCTACGGGAGAGCCCGTTTCGCCCGCCATTGTCTGGCAGGACCGGCGCACGACGAAGCGCGTGGAGGCGCTCGAAGCGGAGGGCTTCGAGCCGCTCGTCGCCGGAAAGACGGGCCTGAGGCTCGACCCCTATTTCTCCGCGACCAAGATTGAGTGGATTCTCGACCATGTGCCGGGGGCGCGCGAGCGCGCTCAGAAGGGAGAGATTCTCTTCGGCACGATCGACGCCTGGCTCATCTGGAAGCTCACGAAGGGCGCTCTTCACGCGACCGACATCACCAACGCCTCGAGAACGCTCCTCTGCGACCTGCGCTCCGGGCAGTGGGACGACGAACTCCTCGACATCTTCCGCATCCCGGCGGGCATTCTGCCGGAGATCATCCCGAGCTCGCAGGCTGCCGGATATTCGGACCCGGAATGGTTCGGGGCGGCGATTCCGATTGCGGGCGTTGCCGGCGACCAGCAGGCGGCGGCCTTCGGCGAGGCGTGCTTTCACCCGGGAACGGTGAAGAACACCTACGGCACGGGCGGGTTCCTTCTCATGAATATCGGGAGCGAGCCGCGTGCGAGCGTTTCGAGGCTCATCACGACCGCGGCCTACCGGATCGGCGACGAACCCCCGAGTTATGCGCTCGAAGGCTCCGTATTCGTTGCGGGCGCCGTCGTGCAGTGGCTGCGCGACGAGATGGGTTTCGTGAAGCGCGCGAAGGATATTGAGCCTCTCGCGCGGTCGGTGAAGGATTCCGGCGGCGTCTACTTCGTCCCGGCCTTCACGGGGCTCGGCGCTCCGCACTGGGATCCGGACGCGAGAGGGTGCCTGATCGGCCTCACGCGCGGAACCACCCGGGCGCATATTGCGCGGGCGGCGCTCGAGGCGATTGCCTTCCAGAGCGCGGAGGTGCTCGAGGCCATGGCGCGCGATGCGCTCCATCCGGTGAGGGAGCTCCGCGCTGACGGAGGCGCCGCGGCAAACGACCTCCTCATGCAGTTTCAGGCCGACATCACCGGGGTTCCCGTGATCCGGCCCGCGCAGACGGAGACCACGGCGCTCGGCGCGGCCTACCTCGCCGGACTCGCAGTCGGCTTCTGGCAGGATGCCCGAGAAATTGAAGCGCTCTGGCGCGCTGAGCGGATCTTTGAGCCCGCGATGAGCGCCGACCAGAGAGGATTTTTGTTGAACCAATGGACGCGCGCCGTCGGCCGCGCCCGCAAGTGGAACTGAGACTTATGACTGATGCTCTGAAGACCAAGACCGCGCCCGAGGGCGAAAAGGCTCTGAAGCCCCTTTCACGCGCTGAGGCGCTCGCCCGCGTGAAGGCGGATCCCCTCTGGGACGTCGTCGTCGTGGGCGGCGGCGCGACGGGCGCCGGCATCGCAGTGGATGCGGCCTCGAGAGGCCTCTCGACCCTGCTCCTTGATGCGCAGGATTTTTCGGCCGGGACGTCCTCGCGCTCGACGAAGCTCATTCACGGCGGCGTGCGCTACATGAAGAATCCCCGCGACTGGGGACTCGTCACCGAGGCGCTCCACGAGCGCAAGGTGCTCATCAATAATGCCCCGCACCTCGTGCACCCGGAAACCTTCGTGCTGCCGTGCTTCAAGAAGTGGGAGCGCGAAATCTATACGGTCGGCCTCGCGCTCTACGACATGATGGCGGGCAAAGCCTCGCTCGGGCGCACGAAGTCCCTGAAGGCGGATGCCGCCGCTGCGGGCCTTCCGGGCGTGCGCACCGAGGGCCTCATGGGAGGCGTCGAATTCTTTGACGGGCAGTTTGACGACGCCCGCCTCAATATTGCGCTCATCCGCACCGCGAACCAGCATGGCGCCGCGTGCCTCAACTACATGCCCGTGACCGCGATCGAGCGCACGGGCGGCTGGATTCAGTCCCTTACCGCGACCGACAAGGAAACGGGCGAGTCCTGCCGCATCCGCACGCGCATGATCTTCAACTGCACGGGCGTCTGGACGGATTCGATCCGCCGCATGGTGGACCCCGATGCGCCTTCGATCGTGCGCTGCTCGAGGGGCTCGCACATTCTTCTCGACCGTTCGTTCCTTCCGGGCGACTCGGGCATGCTCATTCCGAAGACCCGCGACGGACGCGTCCTCTTCTGCATCCCCTGGCACGGCATGACGATCGTCGGGACGACCGACGTCGAGCAGCGGGAGCCCGACTGGAATCCGCAGGCGACGGAAGAAGAAATCAGCTTCCTCCTTGAGACTGCGGCAGGGTACCTCGCCAAGCCCGTGAGCCGCGCCGACGTGAAGGCCTCCTTTGCGGGCCTGCGGCCCCTTCTCAGAGCGCCCGAAGGCGGCTCCACCGCCAAGGCCTCGCGCGAGCATGCGGTCATTCCCGAATTCGGCAACATGATCACCGTGGCGGGCGGCAAGTGGACCTCCTACCGCCTGATGGCGCAGGATGCGCTGCTTGAGGCCACCCTGATGCACCTCGTTCCGGCGCGCCTCTGCGTGACGAAGACGCTTCCCATCGTGAACGACGAAACCTTTGACGCCGAGGCGATCGAGAAGGCTGCGGCTGAAGGCCCGATGGCCGATGCCGAGGTTGTGGCTTACGCGCTCTACGAGCGCGACAATGAAGGCGCGCGCACGGCCGAGGACGTGCTCTACCGCCGCCTGCGGCTCGGACAGATGAATGCCGAGCGGACGGAAAAGCTGATGCCGATCGTGGCGGCCGCCATGGCGGGCGAACCCTATGAGCTCGAGGCGGTTCCGGAACCGGAACCTGAACCCGAACCTCAGCCCGAACCTCAGCCCGAACCGGCTCCAGCTCCTGCTCCGGCGCCCGCTGCCGCCCCCGCTCCCGAGGCTGCCCCGGCTCCTCAGACGCCGGCTGCGGCCGCAGAAGCGCCGAAGGAAGCCGAAAAGAAGGCTGAGGTCCCCGCTCCCGAAGAGCCCGATCCCGCCCGCATGGCCGAAGCCGTCGAGGCTGCGGTTGAAAAGGCGGCGGCCGAGCTTCCGGAGCTTGACGTGAAGCCCGATGAAAAGCCTGAGGCAAAGGCGGAGCCCGAAGCTGAAAAAGCGCCCGAAGGCAAGGCGGAAAAGCCCGCCAAAGCCTAAGATCAGCCTTTGAGGGAAGCCGGCTTATGCACAATGGATCGCCGGCGCTTCCCCCGAACGCATTCGGTCCTGATGATTCCCGGGTCCGGCCTCCCGCGCCGGATCCGGGTTTTGAGTTTTTTCCTGCGGGTTCTGAGGAGGATAGACCGCTATGGAATACAGTTTCTGGGGCGGCCTCATGCTGATGGTGCTGATGGCGGACCCTCTCGGCAATATTCCGATCACGATCAGCTGCATGAAGGGCGTGCCCAACAACCGGCGCGTGCGCGTGCTTTTCCGCGAATGCATGATCGCGATGGGGATGCTCCTCCTCGCGATGTTCTTCGGCCGCCCCTTCCTTGCCGCCGTCGGCCTCTCCGACGCCGCGCTCTCGATCGGCGGCTCCGTCATCGTCATGCTGATGGCGATCCGCATGGTGTTTCCGACCAAGGAGGGCGTTTTCGGCGAAACGCCGGGGGGCGAACCCTACATCGTTCCGATCGCGATTCCCGCGATTGCCGGACCTTCGACCATTGCGACCATCATGATGCTCGCGGCGAGCCAGCCCGACCGGCTCTTCGAGTGGGGGCTCGTCGTCTTCATTACGTGCGCGGCGAGCTTCGCGGTTCTCGCCTCCGCCGACTGGCTCGAGCGCCATATGGGCGAAAAGCTCACGCTCGCCTTCGAACGCCTGACCGGGCTTCTCCTTGCCATGATGGCGACGCAGATGTTCCTCGGAGGCTTCAGCTCCTACCTCGAGTCGCTCCCGAAGCACGGGCTCTGACCGTAAGCAAAAGAAAACCGCCCGTACGAGTGGACACGTTCTTTCCGATTGAGTAAAATCCGCTCCCTTGACTCGAGAGGTCCGGGCGGATTGCTTACCCCATCTTCGGTTTCCACTGGCGCCGCCCCTGACGGACTTCCGGGCAAGACAAAGAATGCATGCGTTTTTTTCCGACTTGGCGGCATCTGACCGTGCGGGGAGGAAAGAGCGCATAAAGAATCCAATTTCCAGAGCGAAAGCCATCCTGCCTAGCAGCAGATTCTGCGGTCGGCGCCATCCGGCAGCGGGGTCGGGCGGACGGATTTCCTCATAAGCAACCATTAGGTGAACGCAATGAAGACCTTCTCGGCCAAGCCGCTTGAGGTTAAGCGCGACTGGTTCGTGGTCGATGCCAGTGATAAGGTGCTCGGCCGTCTGGCCAGCGAAATCGCGCTGCGCCTGCGCGGCAAGCACAAGCCCGAATTCACTCCGCACGTCGACACGGGCGATTTCATCGTCGTGATCAACGCTGACAAGCTCGTCCTCTCCGCTGAAAAGGCGACGAAGAAGACGTACTACCGCCACACGGGCTATCCCGGCGGCATCATTGAGACGACCTTCCGCGAAATGCAGGAAAAGCACCCCGGCCGCGCCCTCGAAATCGCTGTCAAGGGCATGCTTCCGAAGGGACCCCTCGGCTATGCGATGATCAAGAAGCTCAAGATCTACGCCGGCGCCGAACACCCGCACACGGCTCAGCAACCCAAGGTTCTGGATCTCTAATAGAGGCTTGAAAAGATGATCGGCAACTACAACTACGGCACCGGCCGTCGCAAGAGCTCCGTCGCGCGCGTGTTCATCAAGCGCGGCACCGGCAAGATCGTTATCAACGGCCGTCCGCTCGAACAGTACTTCCAGCGTGAAACCGGCCGCATGATCGTCATGCAGCCCCTTCAGCTCACCGAAAATGTCGAAACGTTCGACATCATGGTGAACGTCGCCGGCGGCGGCGAGTCCGGCCAGGCCGGCGCTGTCCGTCACGGCATCACCCGCGCCCTCATCGACTACGATGAAGGCCTGAAGTCCGTTCTCTCCAACGCCGGCCTCGTTACCCGCGACGCCCGCGAAGTGGAACGCAAGAAGGTTGGTCTGCGCAAGGCCCGCCGCGCGAAGCAGTTCTCCAAGCGCTAATTGCTTCCCGTGCGCCGCTCCCGAAAGGCTTCTTTCGGGAGGGCCTCCAAGAAGAACCGTCCGACATCCTTCGGGATCCGGGCGGTTTTTCTTTGGGGCAAACCCTATCTCCGAGCCGGATACTGGTGTAGGATGAAGGGCTTCAGAGATCTCCGGCAGGTTCCCTTGAAGAAAGCGGCCGGAGAAGCTATTAGGATTTAAGAAGAATGACCGAAGCGACTACGACGACGGCCCAGAACCCCAAGACGGAAGAGGCCGTTCCGGAACTGATGCCTGATCCGATCACCTTTACCGATGCTGCTGTGGCAAAGGTGAAGGAGCTGATGGATGAAGAGGGCAATCCCAATCTCAAGCTGCGCGTTTTCGTGCAGGGCGGCGGCTGCGCCGGCTTCCAGTACGGCTTTACGTTCGATGAAACGCAGAACGAGGACGATGCCGTGATGGAAAAGGGCGGCGTGAAGCTCCTCATCGACTCGATGAGCTACCAGTACCTGGTGGGCGCCAAGATCGACTACAAGGAAGGTCTTTCGGGCGAACAGTTCGTGATCGATAATCCGAACGCCGTGACGACCTGCGGCTGCGGCTCTTCCTTCAGCGTTTAATCGCTGAAAGAGAGGCGCCCCCGGGCGTACTTTCCAACACCGCATTCAGAAAAGCCGCCGGAGGCATTGCGCTTCCGGCGGCTTTTCTACTGGCGTTCCGGGATCGCGCTCCTCCCGTCAGGCGGGATAGAGCGCGCCAAGAACTCTCGGGCCCTTCGCCCGCGTGACTGCCGGAAGATTCCCCGGCATTCTGAGGAGGAAGGCGCGTGCGAGCCAGGCAAAGGCCGCACCTTCGACTTCCATCGGATCGAGCCCGCGGTCCGCTGAGCTCAGAAGAGCGCAGCCGGGCATCCGCTTCAGAAGCGCCTGCCCAAGCCGCTCCATCAGGAAGGGATTAAGCGCGCCCCCGCCGCAGACATAAAGCTTCCTCGCTTCGGGCTCGGTCTTTGCGAGCGCATCCGCAATGGTCGCTGCGGTGAGTTCCGTGAGGGTTGCCGCGACATCCTGCGGGACGGCATTCCCTTCGGGAAGCGCGGCGAGGCGCTCCTCGAGCCAGGCGAGCGAAAACCGCTCGCGCCCGGTGGATTTCGGGGCCGGCCGCGCGAAATACGGGTCGCAGAGGCACCGGGAAAGAAGCTCCGGAATGACGGCGCCTGAGGCTGCAAAGGCCCCTTCGGCGTCGTAGGCGCGTCCCGTGCTTTTTTCCATCCAGGCATCAAGGAGCATATTGCCCGGTCCCGTGTCGAAGCCGAGGACGGGTGCATTGCTCCCTTCGGGCGGAATCAGCGTGAGATTTGCGATTCCGCCGATATTGAGTGCGGCCGCAGGGGACTTTCCCCGGAAGATTCCGGCATGAAAGGCGGGAACGAGCGGCGCGCCTTCGCCGCCCGCGGCGACGTCGCGCGACCGGAAGTCGGCGACGACGTCGATTCCGGTAAGTTCGGCGACCCGGGCCGGGTGGTTGAGCTGGAGCGTGAAGCCGCGCTCGGGGCGGTGGCGGATGGTCTGACCGTGAAGACCGACGGCCGCGACTTCCTCCCGCCCGATGCCTGCTTCCTGAAGCGCTTTTTCGATGACGGCGGCATAGAGATCGGCGAGCGCCACTGAGGCGTCGCCCGCCCGCTCGATTTCGTTCGTCGTGCCGAGGGCGAGCGCCTTCAGTTCCTCCCGGAGTTTCCCGGGCATCGGAAGGTAGGCGCGGCCGAGGGTCGCCATGGGCGCCCCTTCATCTTCGGGGAAGGACGCAATGACGGCGTCGGCGCCGTCAAGGCTTGTTCCCGACATGACGCCGATCGTGATCATTTGCCGCTCCGGCCGAGATGTTCCGCCCGGGCTTTCCCTTCCTCGAGCGCCACCGGACGCACGCGTCCGCCCGCAGCGGGCGCCTCGCCCTGGTTTTCGGCAGGAGCCTCTTCGTCCGTGAGGTCGTCCTTATTCTCGCGGGCCGCGGCTTCGGCAGCGGCTTCTTCCTTCTCGCGCGCTTCGGCGAGGAGCTTCTCGGGCGAGGGAAGACCCTCTTCCCGCGCCGCATCCTCAAACATCTTCTGAATGGGGAGCGCCCGGGCGCGGAGCTGCGCGAGCTGATAGGCGGAGAGGTTTTCCGTGTCGGGGAGATCCGCGGTAGCCGGATTGATCTGCACGCCGTCGATCATGAGTTCGTAGTGAAGGTGCGGACCGGTTGCGAGACCCGTGCGGCCGACCAGGCCGATGAGCTGGCCCTTCTTCACGAGAACACCCGGGCGGACCCCTTTCTGAACGCGCCGCATGTGGGCGTAAAGCGTCGTGCGTCCGAGCCCGTGGTCAATCTGCACGTAGTTGCCGTAGCCCTTCGCTTCGTAGGCCACCTTCGTCACGCGCCCGTCAGCGGCGGCGAGAACGCGCGAGCCCTGGGGCGCGCGCAGGTCCGTGCCGTTGTGGGGGCGCAGAACCCCCGTCACCGGGTGGCGCCTCAGGGGCGCGAATTCGGAGCTCACGTCCTTGATGTCGAGCGGCACGCGAAGGAAGGTCTGGGAGGCGGAGCGGCCGTCAAGCGTATAGAAGCTCCCCGGATGGGTGCCGTCCGAAAACCAGAAGGCTTCGTGGACGCCCGCCTCGTCGACGATCTGGGCGGCGAGCAGCTGCCCGTCCTTCACGAAGCGCCCGTCGGCGTATTTCTTTTCGAATACGAGGCGCAGCGTGGCGCCGGGCTTGAGCGCCGCCACCGGGTCGTCCGCGCCGTCCCAGACGGCGAGAAGCTGGTCGGCGATGCTCTCAGGGATGTTGAGGGCCTTCGCCGTGGCGTTGAGCCCGTTCTTCGCTTCTCCGGACACGAGCGCGTCCATGGTGGAGAAGGTGAAGGGCAGCACGTCGGAAATCAATTCGCGGCCGATGCGCGAGACTTCAATCGTGCGCGAGTCGGCCTGGCGCGGCCCGTCGAGGTAAAGGCGCAGGAATTCGAGTTCGCCTGAATCCGCAACGCCCGCCGTGATGTGCTGACCGGGCTGCAGCGCGAGAAAGGGCTCGAGGTGGGGCGCCGCATCAAAGAAGGAAAGCGCCTGCGGATCCTGAATGCCGAGGTGCGCAAAAAGCGAAATCAGGGTGTCGCCCGGCTCCACGTCGTAGTGGCGGGGCGTATAGGCGCCCAGACGCGCGAGTTCAGCAATTTCGGGCGTCAGATCCGGAGTCTTCACGTCGATCGAGATCGTTTCGGCTCTCACGGGCGAAGGCGCAAGCGCCGGGCCGAGCGCGGAAAGAAGTCCTGCGGCGAGGCCGGTGCCGACAATGAGAAGACCGAGCGCAAGCGCACGGGGTTTGGCTTCATCCGGGCGCAGGCCGAGGCGGATGAGCCGCGTGCGCGAGGAGAGAAGTGCGGCACGGCCGAACGCGCAGAGCACGTTGGCAACGAGAGACGGAGCCGGCATCAGAAAGTTCTGAGGAGAAATAGAATGATAAATTCAGGTGAATCTTGGATTTTAGACGCCCTGCGGCGCAACCTGCTAAAGTTTTCCGATTATTGAGCATAACCGGCGGCCGCCCGGATGAAGGCGAGAGGCGCTTGCATTCCCCTCATGCGGGGGGTCCCCGGGCCTGAAAGGCCGCCGCCGCCCGATTTCTCACTGCCAGAAACACTGTTTTCCTCGAATACAAAATGACACAAGAAACTGCGCCCGAAAAGAAGGATCCCGAACGCTTCCCCGTGACGGACGACATCCGCGAAGCCATGGCCACCATTGCCCGCGGAACGGACACCTTCCTCATTCAGTCCGAGTTCGAGCAGAAGCTCGCCCGCTCGAAGGCGACGGGAACGCCGCTTCGCTGCAAGCTCGGTCTCGATCCGACGGCGCCCGACATTCATATCGGCCACACGGTGGTGCTCAACAAGCTCCGCCAGCTTCAGGATCTCGGCCACACGGTGATCTTCCTCGTGGGCGACTTCACCGCCGCGATCGGCGACCCGTCCGGACGCAACACGACCCGCCCGCCTCTTTCGCGCGAGCAGATTGAAGAGAATGCGCAGACCTACCTCAATCAGGCGGGCTACATTCTCGACCTCGACAAAACGGAAGTCCGCTACAACTCGGAATGGAGCAATGCGCTGGGCGCGACGGGCCTCATTCAGCTCGCGAGCCGCTACACCCTCGCGCGCCTTCTTGAGCGCGACGACTTCGCAAAGCGCTTCAAGGAAGAGCTTCCGATCGCGATGCATGAGCTTCTCTACCCCCTCATGCAGGGCTACGACTCGGTGGCGCTCAAGGCCGACCTCGAGCTCGGCGGCTCCGACCAGCGCTTCAATCTTCTCGTCGGCCGCGAACTTCAGCGCCAGTACGGCCAGGAACTGCAGTGCATCCTCACGATGCCGCTTCTCGTGGGCCTCGACGGCGTCGTGAAGATGAGCAAGAGCAAGAAGAACTACATCGGCATCACGGATGCGCCCAACGACATGTTCGGGAAGGTCATGTCGATTTCCGACGACCTCATGTGGAACTGGTACGACCTTCTTTCTCTCAGGGGCAACGACGAGATCGCGAAGCTGAAGAAGGAATGCGCGGAAGGGCGCAACCCCCGCGACGCGAAGGTGCTCCTCGCGCGCGAAATCGTCGAGCGCTTCCACAGCGCCGGCGCGGCCGACGAGGCCGAAAGGGAATTCAATGCCCGCTTCCAGAAGGGCGCGGTGCCGAACGACATCCCCGACGTTGAGGTTCAAGCTCCCGAAGGCGGCATCGGCATTCTGCAGATGATCCGCGCGGCGGGGCTCGCGCCCTCGAACGCCGAGGCCGGACGCAATGTCGACCAGGGGGGCGTTCGCATCAACGGCGAGCAGGTGAAGGACAGGTCGCTGCGCTTCACGCCGGGCGAGCCGATTGTTCTTCAGGTGGGCAAGCGCCGCTGGGCGCGCGTCACCGTGGTTGCCCAGAAATGATTCTTCTCCTGCAGCGCGTGAGGGAGGCCCGCGTCGACCGAAGGGGCGAAGCGGGCGCGCCCGACGAGAAGCTCGGGAGCGTGGGAAAGGGCTTTCTCGCCCTTGTCTGCGCCGAAGCGGGCGACACGGAGGAAGTGATCGGGAAGGCGGCGAGAAAGACCGCACGCCTTCGCGTTTTCGAGGACGAAGGCGGCCGCATGAACCTTTCCGTCAAGGATGTCGGTGGCGGCGTCCTTGCCGTCTCGCAGTTCACGCTCGCCGCGGACTGCATGAGCGGGAACCGCCCGAGCTTTTCGAAGGGCGCCGCGCCCGAAGAGGCCGAGAAGTCCTATCTCCGCTATGTCGAGGCGCTCCGGGCCGAAGGCATCCCTGTCGAGACAGGCTCCTTCGGCGCCCACATGCTGGTTTCGCTCGTCAACGACGGGCCCGCAACCTTCTGGCTTAAGTTTTAGTGTTTTTTCGATAGGAGGCCGTCATGGATCTTCAGTCCCGTACTTTTTCCGAAGGTGAAATGATTCCCGAGCGCTGCGCCTACGGGCGTCTCGGCGAAGGCGGAAAAACGGTCGCGAGCGAAAACGCGAATCCGCATCTTGCCTGGTCGGGCGCTCCGGAAGGCACGAAGTCCTTCGTGGTCGCGTGCCTCGACGACGACGTGCCGACGAACCTTGAGGAAAGGGACCATTCGGGCGAAATCCCCGCCGGTCAGATCCGGCGCCGCTTCGTGCACTGGGTGCAGGCGAACGTCGACGCCGCGACGACGGAATTCCCTGAAGGGGCGTTCCGCCACGGCGCGAAGACGCCGAAGGGCTTCGGTCTCGCCGGCATCAACGACTACAGCCGCGGCGCGGTGCCCGAACCCGGCAGCGTCGGCACGGGCTACGACGGCCCCTGCCCGCCCTTCTTCGACGCCCGCCGCCACTACTACCGCTTCCAGGTAGCGGCGCTCGACGTCGCTAAGCTCGAGGGGCTCCCGAAGGCCTTTACCTGGCAGGATGTCGAGGAACGCATGAAAGGTCACGTCCTTGCCACTGCCGAACTCGTCGGAAGATATACACTGAACCCCCGTCTGCGCGGCGCCTGAGAACTCAGGCGCTCACTGAAGCAGCTTTCCCATCACACCCATATTCAGGAACAGCAATAGAAATGTTCAAGACAACCGACAGCCCCGCCAAGGCGGATCCGGATCTGTGGCAGTGGATTGACGCCGAAGCGCGCCGCCAGGAACAGAATATCGAGCTTATCGCCAGCGAAAACTACGCCTCTCCGGCGGTGATGGCTGCTCAGGGAAGCTGCCTCACCAACAAGTACGCCGAGGGCTATCCCGGAAAGCGCTACTACGGCGGCTGCGAATTCGTCGACGAGGTCGAGCGCCTCGCGATCGAGCGCGCGAAGAAGCTCTTCTGCGAGCCTGCCGGCGTTGAAATGGCCGTGAACGTGCAGCCCCATTCGGGCGCGCAGGCCAATTCCGCCGTCTTCTTCGGACTCCTTCAGCCGGGCGACACCTTCATGGGTCTTTCGCTCGCCGACGGCGGCCACCTCACGCACGGCATGCACCTCAACTTCTCCGGCAAGTACTTCCATTGCGTTCCCTACGGCCTCAATGAAGCCGAGGAAATCGACATGGACGAGGTGGAGCGCCTCGCGAAGGAAAATAAGCCGAAGCTCATCGTGACGGGGGCGTCCGCCTACTCGAAGCGCATCGACTTCAAGCGCTTCGCGGAAATCGCGCATTCCGTGGGCGCGCTCCTCATGGTCGACATGGCGCACTATGCGGGCCTCATCGCCGCCGGCGTCTACCCGACCCCCTTCGGGCACGCCGACATCGTGACGACGACTACCCACAAGACGCTGCGCGGTCCGCGCGGCGGCATGATCTTCGTGCGTCCGGACCTTGAGAAGAAGATCAATTCCGCAGTCTTCCCCGGCATGCAGGGCGGCCCCCTCATGCACGTCATCGCCGCGAAGGCGGTGGCTCTCGGCGAAGCGCTTACGCCGGAATTCAAGGCCTATCAGGAGCAGGTCGTGAAGAATGCGGCCGTCATGGCCGAGCAGCTCATGCAGCGGGGTCTGCGCATCGTGTCGGGCGGCACCGAAAGCCACGTGATGCTCGTCGACCTCCGTCCCCTTCACATCACAGGGAAGGCCGCCGAAACGGTGCTCCACTCCGTCGGCATTACGGTCAACAAGAACGCCATTCCGAACGATCCGGAAAAGCCCTTCGTCACGTCGGGCATTCGCCTCGGGTCCCCTGCCATGACGACCCGCGGCTTTAAGGAAGACGAGGCGCGCCTCACGGCCAACCTCATCGTCGACGTGCTTGAAGCCCCTGAGGATCAGGCGGTTCTCGACCGCGTCCGCGTTGAAGTCGCGAAGCTTACCGCGCAGTTCCCGGTTTACGGCGAATAATTCAAAATCCCGCCGGCGGATTCCTTTTCGGCGCTTCAGCCGTTAAGAATCCGCCTTTTTAAGGCTTTCGGCACAGGATCTGGTCCTCCCGAAGGCCTTTTTGCTATCAGATGTGTCCTCATTCTTAAATTCGGCGCCTTCCGTCCGCTAAAATCATCGGATAACCTTCTTTTCCCTCTCCCATCCCCATACGGAGCACGAGGTTTCAATGCGTTGTCCTTTCTGTCAGCACAATCAGACGAGCGTTGTGGATTCCCGCACGCCTGAGTCCGGACTTGTGATCCGTCGCAGGCGCCAGTGCCAGAGCTGCGGCAAGCGCTTCACGACGTTCGAGCGCATTTTGCTCGCCATGCCCTGGATTGTGAAGAAGGGAGGCGGCCGCGCGGAATACAGCCGCGAGAAGCTGCGAAGCTCCATGGCGCTTGCGCTCAGAAAGCGCCCGGTCTCGTCGGAGCGCATCGACGCCGCGGTCGACGCAATCGAGCGCAAAATGTCCGGAACGGGCGAGCGCGAAATCCGCTCGAGCCGCGTGGGCGAACTCGTTCTCGAGGAGCTTCGCGGCATCGATATCATTGCCTGGATCCGCTTTGCGTCCGTCTACCTCAACATCAGCGACCCCAAGGCGTTTGCGGAGATGATTGAGCGGGCGCTCCATGAGAGCGGTCACGGCGAGGGCGAGGAAGGCACGGAGAAAGCGTGATGACTCAAACGGAAAAAGCGCTTCGGCTCAAGACTGACGAAGCGTGGATGGATTTTGCGCTCGACGAGGCGAGAAAGGCCTGGCGGCTCTCGCCCCCCAACCCCTCCGTGGGCGCGGTGATCGTGAAGGACGGACGCCTGATCGGCGCCGGGAGCACCCAGCAGACGGGCGGCCCTCACGCCGAAATCATGGCGCTCCGGGACGCGGCGGCGCGCGGCGAAAATGTGGAGGGCGCAACCGTCTACGTGACGCTTGAGCCCTGTTCGCACTGGGGGCGCACGCCTCCCTGCGCGCTCGCCCTCATTGAGGCGAAGGTGGCGCGCGTTGTTGCGGCGACCGGCGACCCGAATCCGAAAGTATGCGGGCGGGGCCTCAGGATGCTTGAAGACGCCGGCGTCGAGGTCGAGCTCGGCGTGCGCGAAAGGGAAGCGAAGGAAGTCAATGTGAGCTTTCTCGCGCGCATGACCCGCGGCACGCCCTGGGTGCGCGTGAAGACGGCGATTACGCTTGACGGGCGGACGGCGCTCCCTGACGGCCGCTCGAAGTGGATTACGGGCGAAGAGGCGAGAAAGGACGTGCAGTTCTGGCGCGGCCGCTCGGGCGCCGTCGTGACGGGAGCCGGCACCGTGCGCGCCGACGACCCGCAGATGAACGTGAGGCTCGACGACCAGGTCCGTCAGCCCCTGCGCGTGGTGGTGGATCCAAGGCTTGAGACGAGTCCGGAAGCAAAGATTCTTCATTCTCCGGGAGGCCGCGTGCTTTTCGTCTCGGCCGAGGAGAACCGCGAGCGCAGAAATGCTTTGGAAGCCGCAGGCGCCGAGGTGCTTCGCATTCCGCATCCGGAAGTGCCGGGGAGGGTCGACCTCGCGCGGCTCATGGTGGAGCTCGCCCGCCGCGAGGTGAACGAGGTTCACGTGGAGGCGGGCCCCCGGCTCACGGGTGCCTTCATCGAGGCGGGGCTCGCCGACGAGCTTCTCGTCTACATGGCGCCCTGCCTTTTCGGCGCAGGGCTTCCTCCCGCAGTCATAGCGCCGCCGCAGGCGCCCGGCGAAGCGCCGCGCTGGCAAATTCATTCCCTCGCTCCGATCGGGGGCGATATTCGAATTCTTCTGAGGAGATAAATCAAGATGTTTACCGGCATTGTTCAGGCCATCGGCAAGGTTCGCGAACCTGAAAAACTCGGCGACGGCGTTCGCCTCACGATCCTCGCGCCCGATCTCGGGCTCGACGAAGTGCGCGTGGGCGATTCGATCGCCGTGAACGGCGCCTGCATGACCGTGGTTGAGGTGAGCGAGCGCGAATTCAAGATCGACGTGTCGGCGGAAAGCCTCTCGAAGACGACCGGGCTCGACACCTTCGGCGAAGTGAACCTCGAAAAGGCGATGCGCCTCTCCGACCGCCTCGACGGCCACATCGTGAGCGGCCACGTCGACGGCGTGGGCCAGGTCGAATCGATGGAGCCCGTGGCGGAGTCCTGGAAGCTCGTCGTGCGCGTGCCCCGCATGCTTTCGCCCTATGTGGCCTATAAGGGATCGATCACGATCAACGGCGTCTCCCTCACCATCAACAAGGTCGAGGATACGGCGCTCGATACGCTCGTTACGATCAATCTGATTCCGCACACCGTGGAAGTCACAACCTTGAAGCACCTCAAGGCGCAGAGCTACGTAAACGTTGAGATCGACACAATTGCGCGCTATGTCGAGCGCATAATGTCGCTCAAGGATGACGACGCTCTTTTCTAAGACGACGTCCGCAGGAAGCTTCTTCCATAGAGAGAAGCTCAGAAGACTCATATGAAGCGCGCGTCCGGCGCGGCCGGGGGAAGCCAGTCCCCGGGCCCCGGAGGCGCGTTTTCATTTTCATCGCACGAGGAATGCCGTCCCTTCCATTTTTTGGAGAAGGCACGGACGGAGAGATTTATGGATACCATGCTTTTTACGCCGATCGAGCTCGGTCCGGTGACGATTCCGAACCGCATTGCGGTTCCGCCGATGTGCATGTACAGCGCCAAGAGCGGCGTGGCGCAGCTCTTTCACAAGATGCACTACGGCCACCTCGCCGCGTCCGGAGCGGGCCTCGTCTGCATCGAAGCCATGGCGGTGACGCCGGAAGGCCGCATTACGGAGTCCGATCTCGGCCTCTGGTCGGATGAATGCGAGGCAGGCCTCAAGGAGCTCGTCGACCTCATGCATGAAATCGAACCCGCCTGCCGCGTGATGGTGCAGCTCAATCACGCCGGCCGCAAGGCGAGCGTGACGAAGCCCTGGGACGGCGAAACGAAAACGGTGGAGCCGATGGACGGCGGCTGGCCCGTGCGCGCGCCTTCGGCCATTCCCTTCAACGAACGCTACACGAAGCCCCGCGTGCTCTCCTTCGACGACTGCGCGCGGGTGGCCAATGCCTTCGGCGAGGCCGCAAAGCGCGCTGAGCGCGCCGGCGTGGACGGAATTGAGATCCACATGGCCCACGGCTACCTCATTCACCAGTTCCTCTCGCCCCTCACGAACACCCGCATCGACGAATACGGCGGGGCGCTCGAGAACCGCATGCGCTTTGCCCGCGAAGTGATGAATGCCGTGAAGAGCAGCGTGAGCGACAGGATGGTCGTTGGCCTTCGCGTTTCGGCAACCGACTGGGTGCCTGACGGCTGGACGATCGAGGATACGGTGAAGCTCGTGAAGGTCGCAAAGACCCAGGGCCTTCATTTCGTCGACGTTTCGACGGGCGGCAATATCGAGAACGCCCCCATTCCGGTGGGTCCGGGCTACCAGGTGCCCTTTGCGAGCCGCGTGAAGGCCGAGACCGGCATGCCGACCTTTGCGGTCGGCCTCATCCGCGACGCCTGGCAGGCCGAGACCCTTCTGCGCGAAGGCGCGGCCGACGTGATCGACATCGGACGCGCGATGCTCGACGACCCGCACTGGGGCTGGCACGCCGCGAGCGCCCTTCACGTGAAGAAGGTGCCCGAACTCGTCGTTCCGCCGCAGTACCTGCGCGGACTCACGTACTGACCTTTTGGAACTGCAATGCGCCCGCTATCCTTCGGGCGCTGCGGTAAAATTACTAATTCCTCCATGAGGAGCGTCCTTCCAGAGGACGCACTCCCTTTCGCGGGCGGATTTCCCGGGTGCCCTGTCGCCCCGGAACCCGCTCGAGGTTCTTTCTGACCGAGCGAACCCCCGGTCATCCTTCAGGAAGGATGGCGCGGCTTCGCTTTCTGCCTTCCCTAAAGGAGACGCAAATGGCAGTTGACATCATCCCGACTTCTACCGACGGCACCGATCTGCGCATCGGCATTGTGGTTTCGCGCTTCAATGAATATGCCGGCCGCGGTGAGTTCGAGGCCTGCATGGACGAGCTGCGCAAGCTCGGCGTGATGGATGAGGACGTGACGAAGGTGTCCGTTCCCGGCGCGCTCGAGATTCCGTTTGCGCTCATGAAGCTCGCGCAGACCGAAGAGTACGATGCGCTGATCGCGCTCGGCGCCGTCATCCGCGGCGAGACCTATCACTTCGAGCTCGTTTCGAACGAGTCCGGTTCCGGCATCACCCGCATCGGCCTCGACTATGAAATTCCGATCGCCAACGGCGTGCTCACGACGGAAAACGACGAGCAGTGCCAGGAGCGCCTCGAAATGAAGGGCCGCGACTGCGCCCGCTGCGCCGTTGAAATGGCCAACCTCGCGAAGGAATTCGTTTCCGCCGAGGATTTCGACGACGAAGAAAACCGCGTTGAATAATCCGGGCGCAATACGCCTGATTTGCCTACGGGCGCTTCCAAGCCGCGCTACAATGCGCGGCTTTTCCGCCCGGAAGGCCCGCCTATCCGGGCAGCATCCGATTCCGATGCTCCATTCCTCCTCTAGAGAAGCAGAGAAAACATGACTGAAGCGCACAAGCCCAGCCGCCAAGCCCATTCCCCGCGCCGCCTCGCGCGCGTTTTCGCGCTCCTCGGCGTCTATGAATGGATCGCGAACCCCGAGCTTTCGGCTGAAAAAATCGAACAGGGTCTTCGCGCGCTCATCGAAGAAGAGGACGGCGGCCCCGTTGAAGGCGCAGGCCTCACGGTTGAAGACTGGTCGCGCGCGGACCGCGAGCTCCTCTCTGCGCTCCTTTCGGGCGTCGTCTGTGAGCATGCGGCGATTGAAGCCGCTTTTGCGCCCTTCGTCGACCGCGATCTGAAGCGCGTGTCGCTCGTCGAGCGCTCGATTCTGTTCTTGGGCACCTTTGAACTCATGCGCGCGCCTGAAACGCCCTACCGCGTCGTTCTCAACGAGGCGATCGAGCTCGCCAAGCGCTTCGGGAGCGGCTACCGCTTCACAAATGCCGTGCTCGAACGTGTTGCCGAGAAGGTGCGCGAGACGGAATTCAAGGCCGATCACGCAGAGAAGGCTCAGAAAGACGCAAAGTAATCGGAACCTTCGCTCGGGTGCGGGATTCGCCCCCAATGGCTGATTTTCGGGAGAGGTCGCTCGTCTTTGCGGGCGGCCTTTTTACGTCATTTCGGGCGGAAAGTCGGCTACGCTCATGAAAGTTGAATTTTTTGCATTGGCTTTCCTTTCAAGGAGGCAGTTCCAAAATGGCTGAAGCCGGTGAATTTCAAATCATTGAAAAGTTCTTTACGTATCAGACGTTCGGCGCCTGGAAGAGCCAGGGCGTGGGCGACGACTGCGCGATCATCGATACGGGTGCGGGCCGCATTGCGGTCACCTGCGACATGATGGCGCTCGGCACCCATTTCCTCCCCGACGCCGATCCTGAGGACGTGGGCTACAAGGCCCTTGCCGTGAACCTCTCCGACCTCGCCGCGGCAGGCGCCGTGCCGCGCGCCTTCTTCCTCTCGATCGGGCTCCCGCGCCGCGACGACGGGTGGCTCGCCGACTTTTCGCGCGGCCTCATGAAGCTCGCGCGCGAGTCGGGCTGCGCCCTTCTCGGGGGCGATACGACGAGAACGCCGGAAGTTCAGGGACGTCATGCCCCGGTGACCATCAGCATCACCGCGATGGGAGATCTCCCGGCCGGCATGGGACTCACGAGAAAGGGCGCAAAGCCCGGCGACGACATCTGGGTCTCGGGCACCGTGGGCGACGCCTATGCGGCGCTCAAGTGCCGCTGGGGCGCCTGGTCGGTGATGCCCGACCTCGAGCCCGAGCTCTTTGCCCGCATGGACAGGCCCACGCCGAGAATTGCGCTCGGTCAGGCGCTTCTCGGCGCCGCATCGGCCGCCGCGGACATTTCCGACGGACTTCTCGCGGATCTCGGACATATTCTTGAGAGAAGCGGCGTCTCGGCCGAAATCGAGTGGGAGAAGATTCCGACCTCGGTCGCGCTTCAGTCGATGACGCCTGCAAGGCAGCATGAAGCGGCGCTCGCCGGGGGCGACGACTACGAACTCATCTTCACGGCGCCGCCTTCGAGCGCCGAGCGGATTTACGAAGCGGGGCTCCTTTCCGGGACGCCCGTCACGCGCATCGGCCGCGTGATCGAGCGCACCTCGCGCGCCGTTACGGTGAGAACGCCCGACGGGCTCCCCGTCCTCCTCGTGACGGAGGGGTTCGATCACTTTAGGAATGAGGAGTAACGCGTGAGCGCGAAAGGGAAGTACGATCCTGCCAACCCGGCCAACCGGCTGAGGCTTAATCCCAAATGGGCCTTCGGGTCCCTCTCGGGGCTGATTTCCACCTTCTTCGGCGTCGGGCTCCTCAGGCCCGCGCCGGGAACCTGGGGGTCCTTTGCGGCCATGCTCCTGTTCGGACTCCTCTCGCCCCTGGCCGGCCGGGAGGCGTGGCTCGTGCTCACCGTGCTTCTCTTCGTGCTCGGCGCCTGGGCCTGCGAAAAGGCGGGGCGCACCGTGGGCGTCATGGATCACGGCGGCTTCGTGGTCGACGAGGCGGTCGCCGTCTGGGCGATATGCCTCGCGCTTCCCCCGGGCTGGGGCTGGTGGTTCGCGGCCTTTGCCGTCTTCCGCTTCTTCGACATCGTGAAGATCTGGCCCGCGTCGTGGATCGACCGGCGGCTGAAGACCGGGTTCGGCGTCATGCTCGACGACCTTTTCGCTGCGCTTTACGCCTGGGCGGCCATAGAGCTCGCCCTCGCGCTCTACTGGAGGATTTATGGATAGTGAGGGAAAGCTTCGCAGCCAGGCGGAACTCGCCGCAGAGATTCTTGCCGCCCGCGCGAAGGAAAAGAGGCGCGTCGTCGCGACGGCGGAAAGCCTGACGGGCGGGCTCGTTTCCGAGCTCATTACGGGCGTGGCGGGGTCGTCGGCCTGGTTCGACCGCGGGTTCGTCACCTATCAGCCTGAAGCCAAGGTCGAAATGATCGACGTGCCTGCGGAAATGATCCGCACGGAGGGCGTCGTTTCCGAACCCGTTGCCGAAGCGATGGCGCGCGGGGCGCTCGCCTCCTCGAAGGCGGATCTTTCGGTCGCGCTTACGGGCGTGGCGGGCCCCTCGGGCGGGACGCCGGAAACGCCGGTCGGCACCGTGTGCCTCGGCTGGGCCGAGCGCACCGAAACGGGCGCGATCGTCACCTCCGTGCGCACGATTCATGCGCCGGGCGGCCGGAGAGCCGTGCGGCTTGCCGCCGCCATTACGGCGCTCCAGGGGCTCATTGCCCTCATCGACGGGGCCGATCCCATGCGGATGCCTTCGGAATACGATTAAAGTCTTCTGATTCCCGCTCCCGGCCCATCTTCCCATCACCTCTTTGATTTCCTCACGGAACCCACCATGTCGAGTTCGCTGGACATCCTGATCCTTCTCATCCTGATTCTCCTCAACGGCGTCTTCGCCATGAGCGAAATTTCGCTCGTCACGAGCCGCCGCGCGCGCCTCGCGCGCATGGCCGAGGAAAAAGCGACGGGCGCCGCCCGCGCGCAGGAACTGAATGCCGACCCCACGCGGGCCTTGTCCACCATTCAGGTGGGCATCACCTCGATCGGCATTCTTTCGGGCATTGTGGGCGAATCCGCGCTCGCGCAGCCGATGGCCGCGCTCCTGATTTCCTTCGGCATGAGTCCGGAGAGCGCGAAGGCGATCGGCGTGGTGATCGTGGTGGTGCTCATCACGTACTTCTCGATCGTGCTCGGCGAACTTGTTCCGAAGCGCATCGGCCAGATGTCGCCCGAGCGGATTGCCTGCCGCATCGCGCCCCCGATTCATCTCCTCTCCGTCATTGCCGCTCCCTTCGTGAAGCTCCTTTCCTTCTCGACCAAGTGGCTGCTCGAACGCTTCGGCGTGAAGGACACGGGCACCTCGCAGGTGACCGAGGAGGAAATTCACGCCATGATCGAGGAAGGGAAGGAATCCGGCGTGATTGAAACGGCCGAGCGCGACATGGTGCGCAACGTCTTCAGGCTCGACGATCGTCAGGTGGCCTCCCTCATGACGCCGAGAGCCGACATTAGCTGGATCGACATTGATGATCCGGTCGAGGAGAACGTGGAGAAAATCCGCTCCTCGCGCCGCTCGCGCCTTCCGGTCTGCGAGGGCGGGCTTGAAAACGTGAAGGGCGTCTGCTCGACCCGGACGCTTCTGCAGCAGATTCTTGAAAACGGGAAGCCCGACTTCAAGAGCAACCTCTCGCCCGTCAACTACGTGCCCGAATCCTTGACCGGCATGGAGCTTCTCGAGCACTTCCGAAAGACGGACGTGCCGCTCGCGCTCGTCGTCGACGAATACGGCGAAGTGATGGGTCTCGTCACGCCCCGGGACGTCCTCGAGGCCATTGCCGGCGAATTCAAGCCTGAACTCCCGGGCGACGGCTGGGCGAGCCGCCGCGAGGACGGCTCCTGGCTTCTCGACGGCATCATTCCGGTGCCGGAACTGAAGGACGTGCTGAATCTGAAGCGCGTTCCCGAAGAGGAGCAGGGCCGCTACAGCACGCTCGCGGGCATGATGATGCTCCTTCTCGGCAGACTCCCGCGCGAGGGCGACACCGCCGAATGGGGCGGCTGGAAGCTCGAGATCGTCGATATGGACGGCCGGCGCGTCGACAAGGTGATCGCCTTCCCGGCGGGCGGCCGCCCGCGTCCGGGCGCTCCCCGTCCGGGCGTTCCCGCGGGGACGTCTGAAGTTGTCCCCAGTACAGTTCCGGAAGCGCCTCAAAAGGAAGAGAAGAAGGCCTGAAACGCCTGAACGAGAGGGAATTCAAGTTTTTTAAAGGCTGTGGATAACCCTGTGGAAGAAAAAGAGGGAGACGGCTGGCGCCTGTGGATAAGTTGACAGCCTCTCCCGGGAAAAAGAGAGAAGAGGCGGGCGGATGAGATCGTTCGCTTTGAAAAAACCAAAAAAAGAGAAAAAAGAATGACGACGACAAAACGCATTGGCATTGCCGCCGGCGTCCTGGTGCTCCTCGCAGGGAGCGGCTTCGGCCTGGTGCATTGGGAAGGCCGCATGTGGGATGAGCGCGTGGCGCAGATTGCCGCCAATCCTCCGCAGGGCATCAGGGTGGCCTACGAGGAAACGGGCCGCACCTGGAGAACCCGCACCTTCCGGGTGCGCGCGGAAGCGGAAGGACTTCGCGCGGTCTGGGACGGGAGCGCGGAAATGGGCTGGGGCACGCGCACCGTGCTTACCCTCAGTCTGGATGAAGGCCTCGGCAGATCCATCCGGGATTCGGGCGTCTCGGGCTACCGCGATTCGATGGTGGTGGAAACGTCCGCTTCGGGCGCGATGAAGCCCGTTCTCTGGCGGCTCGATGCGCTCGAATTTAAGGACGCCGCTTCGGGCGACGTCTGCACGACGGAACCCCTTCTCGTCACGGCGCACGAAGCCGACGGGAAGACTTCCGTCACGGGGTCGCTCGGCGGCTTCGTCTGCCGCTTCGGCGACGGCACATCGGCTTCCATCCGGGATCTGGTCTTAGGCTTCGCCGCGCAGGAGGACCGCCCCATTGCCGATTTTTCGCTCTCGGGCGGAACGTTTGATGCCGGGGAACTGAAGGGCGACAGCTTCTCCGTCAAGCTCACTTCGCGCCGGATGGAAGGTGCGGACAAGACCGCAGCACCCGCCGAAGTCCGCTGGGAGGAGCGCGCGGACGTTGAGGTGAGAAAGCCCCGCATTGAGGGCGAGGCCGCCGACCGCGTGGGATTCTCGGTGCGGCTCTCGGGCCTCACGGGCGCCTTTATTGAAGAGGTGACGGCGGCCTCCGAAGCTGCGGCGCTCGACCCGCTCGCCGGCTGGCGCGTGCTCGGTCTCTGGCGCGATGCGTTTCTCAAAAGCGAAATCGGCGTGACGCTCGACGACGCCTTTTATGAAGCGAAGGACAAAACCGCGCACCTTACGGGCACGCTTCGCTATGAAGCGTCGCCTCAGACGGGCATTCCGAAGTACGGTCAGTTTGAACTCCGCATCCCCGAGGCGCTCGTTCAGCCCGCGACGATTGCCGACGGCGTGGCGAGCGGAGAGCTCAAGCTCGTGAACGGCGAATACACGACGAAGCTTGAAATCACTGCGGGCGGCATTTTCGCGAACGACCAGCCGCTCGCCGGCCCCGGGATCTATCAGCTCCTGAGGTAGTCCATTTCTGAAATGCCGCAGATGATTGCCCGTTTCTCTCAGTGTGAGAGATTCGGGCAATTCTTTTTTGAAGCGCTGATATCCTTTCAGGGAGAAAGAATCCATTGGCCTTCATGGAGAAAGACATCATGACGGAAAGCCGGACGCAATCTATTCTGGAGGAGCTCGCACGAGAGGCAGCGGCAAGGCTTCCTCATCCTGGCGCGCTCAAAATCCAGGTGAGCGGCCTCAAAATCATCCGCCGCGAGGAATCGAACCGCCTGATCGACTGCGTTTCCTCCACTTCTGTGGGGTTCATCGTTCAGGGACGAAAGGCTGCCCGCATGCTCGGCGCCAATCTTGCCTACGGCGCGGGTTCAGCCATCGTGACGAGCGTTGAGCTTCCGGATTCCTTCGAGGCGATCGGCGCCGCGCGGGAAAACCCATTTTTCGGGATCGTGCTCGATCTTGAGGAAGACGTGATGACGACGGTGCTCGCGCGCCTGAGGGACCGCCCCGTGCCCGAATGCATGTTCGGCTCCGGGGGCATTCAGGGTTCGAGAGCGGCAACCGTTTTCCCGGCAACGGAGCAGATGCTCGATGCGCTCCTGAGGCTCCTCCGGCTCGCCGACGAAGGCGCAGGCGCGGCCTTCATGGCGCCGCTTGTGAAGGAAGAGCTTTATTTCCGTCTTCTCATGAGCCCGGCTGCAGGTGCCTTCCGGGCGCTCTTCAGTTCCGGGACGCCCGAGAGCCGGATCCGCGAGGCCGCTGCCTGGATGCGCGCCAACTACCGCAGGGACTTCGACGTCGCCGACACGGCTTCGCGCTTCGGGATGAGCGCGGCGACCTTCTACCGGTACTTCCGCGAAATTCTCGGCGCGAGCCCGCGGCAGTACGTGAAGACGCTGAGGCTCTATGAGGCCAAGCGCCTCATGATGGACGAAGGCATGGATGCGGCGGCGGCCGCCTTTGAAGTGGGCTACGAAAGCGCCGCCTATTTCTCGCGCGAATACAAGCGCGCCTTCGGACTTCCTCCCAGAGCGCACGTCGAAGCCTGCCGGGCTCAGGCCGCGGATGCGGCGTAGGACTTGCCCGTTCCTCCCGGAACCCCAGGAAATCCAGAAGGAGCACGGGATCCCTTGCGTCAGGATCCCGTGCGGTTTTTGGCGGCTTAATCCTTCAGAACGTCGTTGACGACGGCAAGCGCGTTGAGCGTTCTCGGGAAGCCGAGGAAGGGAAGACCCACCTCGAGCGCATCAACCAGATTCTGCTTGACGGCGCCGACGGCGACGTTGCCGTTTACATGGGCGCGCACCTGCGCTTCGCAGCCGCCGAGCGCGACGATGGCCGAGAAGGTGATGAGCTCGCGCTCGCGAAGGTCAAGCGCCTTGCGCGTGTAGTAGTCGCCGAAGCACCAGCCGGTGAGGTCTCTCACGAGGAGCGCCTTCTGGCTTTCGGGCGCGGATTCATGCATGCGGCGGATGGCGTCGCCGAAGATGCCGCTCTGGACTTGGAAGCCTTCCGCAAAGCGCGTTTCGTCGGTGACGGTGCCTTCGCTCGGGATGGGGAGCTTCACGCCGCTCTCGGAGAGCGCCTTGTTGGCGGACCTGAGAACGGACGAAACGCGTGCGAAGCCGACGTAGGGCGTCGTCTGGTAAAAGGCTTCCTTTACTTCGGCGGGCGTAAGGCCGTCCCTCAGCGCGGCCTTGACGGCCGATTCGACATGTTCGGGGAGGCCGATCGCTGAGAGCGTGGCGAGCATCACCAGGTGGCGGGATTTGAGGGGGAGCGAAGCGCCGCGTTCAGAGAGCTTCGTCATGCGCGCGAGGACGGCGTCGGCATCGGGGTCCGGAGATGGATTCGTTTCGGCTCTTGCCGGAGCGCCGGCGGCAAATGCGCCGGCCGCAGCGGCGGCGCTCGAGAGAACCTTGCGGCGGGAAAGAATGGAATGCATGGTGCGGGACTCCGAAAAGAAGACAAAGAAGCCGCAGAGCTCTGATCGGGAAGGCATTCCCGGAGGCGCCGGCTTTCCATTGAAGTTTCGCCGCTCGAGGTCTTTCCCCGATATCGAGGTTCTTCCAAATTCTTGCCCAAATGAATCGATCTCGCAGCGCGGAAATGCTTCTCCTCTCTTCGCGCGCGAGAATGAATTCCGGAAAGAAGCACGCGGGAATCGGTCTGAAGCCGATGAATCCGCTATTAGAGGAGGAATCCATCCATGAAGATGAAGATGAAGAGAATGGTCGCTGCCGCAGCGGCTGCCGGCATTGCCGCGGTTTCGGGCGCCGCAGGAGCCGAAACCATTTCAATGACGATCGGCGCCAAAACCTTTGATGTGGAGATGAACGGCACGGAGGCGGCCGCCAACCTCGTGAAGCGTCTGCCGCTCTCGCAGCCCTTTGAGAATTTCGGGAAGCTCGAGCGCATCACCTATCTGAAGCCGGCGCTTGATACGGGGAAGGACGCCCTTACGGCGTCGCCGAAGCGCGGCGACCTTGCCTACTACATCCCGTGGGGGAATCTCTGCGTCTTCCTCATCGGCGGCAACGCCCCGAGCGACGATCTGGTGATCCTCGGCCATATGGAGGAAGAGGCGCTCGTTGCGCTTGAAAAGAGCGGAACGAGCCGCGTGGAGCTTCGTCAGAAGAAATAACCGGATCGGCAGAGCCGGATGAATAAAGAAAAGTCCCGGAACTTCTCGAAAGCTTCGGGACTTTTTTCTAGGGGCCGGCTATGGTTGAGCCGGCTTCAAGCGCATCGATCAGGCGCCGCGGGCCGCATTGATGGCGTCGCGGGTGGCTTCGGCCGCCTTTCTCGCGGCGTCCTGCCAGTCGGCGCCCTTGCTTGCGTAGAGAATGGCGCGGCCGGAATTAATGACCATGCCGGCTCCGCGGGTATCCATGCCGGCCGTGACGGCGGCCTGAATGTCGCCGCCCTGGGCGCCGACGCCCGGAACAAGGAGCGGAATATCGGGTGCAACGCGGCGTACGGCTGCAAGCTCATCGGGGTAGGTGGCGCCGACGACGAGGCCGAGTTCGCCCGTGCGGTTCCACTTTTCCGCCGTGAGGCGCGCAACGCGCTCGAAAAGGCGTTCGCCGCCGACGTCGAGCATCTGCAGTTCGTCGCCGCTCTTGTTCGACGTGCGGCAGAGGAGGAAGATGCCCTTATCTTCATATTTGAGGTACGGCGTGATCGTGTCCTCGCCCATGTAGGGCGAGAGCGTCACGCAGTCGGCCTTGAAGCGCTCGAAGGCTTCGCGGGCATAGTGCTCGCAGGTCGAGCCGATGTCGCCGCGCTTTGCGTCGAGAATCACCGGGATGCCGGGATGGTTGGCATGGATGTACTCGATGATGCGCTTCAGGGCATCCTCGGCGCCTTCGGAGGCAAAGTAGGCGATCTGAGGCTTGAAGGCGCAGACGAGGTCGGCGGTGGCGTCGACGATGCCGCAGCAGAAGTCGTAGATGGCGTTGGGAGAGTCAGCGAGCTCTTCGGGGAAGCGGCTCCTGTTGGGATCGAGCCCCACGCAGAGAAGCGTATTCTGATTGCGCCAGCGCGCCTCAAGCATTTCAGTGAATTTCATGCAAATTGCCTTTTACTCTCTCAGGACGCTCCGGACGGAAAAAGCGGAGCCCCATATGTTCAGGCGGGTATTTTCGAGGCAGATGCTCCTTTGGTCAAGGCTCGATATCCTTTAGAGTCTTTAAGGCCTTGAGGCGCTCCCGGGCGCGGAAAGACTCATGACGGTAAGGCTGATGTTCCTCAAGAGTCAATTGTCCGCAAAAGTATCCGCAGCCTTCGAAGGAGGCGCGCCCGCGCTAGGATGACTGAAGGATGCGAAAAGGGAAGCGAGCCCTGGGGACCCGTTCCTTTTTCTTCATTCCTGAGTTTCTAAAAGAAAAGGAGACATTATGAAGGCTCTTACCCGTCGATCCCTGATGCTCGCTGCCGGCATGCTCGCCTGCGCCGCCATTCCGACTGCCCGCGCGGCAAAGAAGCGTGAATGGCCGGCGCTGCCGGAAGTTCCTGCGGATCTCAATGCCGAACGCCTTTTCGTGGAGCTCGCTGAAAACGGCGAAGGCGTCCGCTTCGAAAGCCGCAAGGGGGCGCCCGTCGTCAACATGGTCTTTGATCCGCAGTGCCAGTGGTGCGTGTGGGAGTTTGAACAGTTCCGTCCCTTCATGGACCGCGTCACCTTCGTCTGGCACCCCGTCGCCGTCCTCAACCCCTGGAGCGAACTCCAGGGCGCCGCAATTCTTGCCGCAAAGGACCCGAAGGCGACCTTCATGGAGCACGAGAAGCATTTCCGCGACGAGGCGTTCAAGGGCCTCGACGTGAGAAAGATGACGCTCCCCTTCGAAAAGCGCGAGAAGGTCTGGGACAACTCCAAGATCTTCCGCCGTGCGGGCGGCAATTCCGTGCCCTTCGGCGTGCTGAAGACGACGGACGGCCGCTACGTGCCGATCCCGCAGGTCACGACGGCGGACTTCGCCCGCCTCTCAGGCCTCTCAGGCCTCTCAGGCCTGAAGGCCTGATGAGTCCCGCGTCCTGACGGAAATTTTTCCCTAAAAAGAAAACCCGCGGCATCACTGCTGCGGGTTTTCTTTTGGGGTTAGAGCGGCGGCCGTCCTGCGGTCCGCCGCTTTAAGCCTCGCATGAGGATTCAGGAACTGAGATCCTGAATTACATCATGCCGGGCATGCCGCCCATCGCGTCCATGCCGGCCGGGGCGCCCTTCTCCTCAACGGGGAGGTCGGCGACCATGCAGTCGGTCGTGAGGATGAGGGAGGCAACGGAAGCAGCGTTCTGCAGAGCCGTGCGGGTAACCTTCGTCGGATCAAGGACGCCCATTTCGACGAGGTCGCCGTACTGAGCGGACTGAGCGTTGTAGCCGAAGTTGCCTTCGCCCTGAGCAACGGTGTTCACCACGACGCTCGGTTCATCGCCGGCGTTGGCGACGATCTGGCGAAGCGGCTCTTCCATGGCGCGCAGAACGATGCGGATGCCGGCGTTCTGTTCGTCGTTGTCGCCCTTCAGATCCTTGATGGCGAGCTTGGCGCGGATGAGCGCAACGCCGCCGCCCGGGACGATGCCTTCCTCAACCGCAGCGCGGGTGGCGTGGAGGGCGTCTTCAACACGGGCCTTCTTTTCCTTCATTTCGACTTCCGTCGCGGCACCGACCTTGATCAGGGCAACGCCGCCGGCGAGCTTGGCAACGCGTTCCTGGAGCTTTTCGCGGTCGTAGTCGCTCGTGGCAACCTCGATCTGGGTGCGGATGTTCTTCACGCGGTTTTCAATCGCAGCAGCATCGCCGGCACCGTCGATGATCGTGGTGTTTTCCTTCGAGACTTCAACCTTCTTCGCAGAGCCGAGCTGAGCAAGCGTGGCCTTGTCGAGCGTGAGGCCGACCGTGCTCGAGATGACCGTGCCGCCCGTAAGGACAGCGATGTCCTCGAGCATGGCGGTGCGGCGGTCGCCGAAGCCGGGAGCCTTGACGGCGACAACCTTGAGGATGCCGCGGATCGAGTTCACAACGAGGGTGGCGAGCGCTTCGCCGTCGATGTCCTCAGCAATGATGAGGAGCGGACGAGCAGCCTTGGCAACCTGTTCGAGCACCGGGAGAAGTTCGCGGATGTTGCTGATCTTCTTGTCGTGGAGCAGGATGAAGGGGTTGTCGAGAACAGCGGACTGCTTCTCGGGCTGGTTGATGAAGTAGGGCGAGAGGTAGCCGCGGTCGAACTGCATGCCTTCGACGACTTCGAGTTCGTTCTTGAGGCTCTTGCCGTCTTCGACGGTGATCACGCCTTCCTTGCCGACCTTGTCCATGGCTTCGGAAATGATTTCGCCGATTTCATGGTCGGAGTTGGCCGAAATGGCGCCGACCTGGGCGATTTCCTTGTTGGTCGTGGTGGGCTTCGATATCTTCTTGAGCTCGGCGATCGCAGCGGCGACAGCCTTGTCGATGCCGCGCTTCAGATCCATCGGGTTCATGCCGGCGGCAACGAACTTCATGCCTTCGTCAACGATCGCCTGGGCGAGAACGGTAGCCGTGGTCGTGCCGTCGCCGGCGTTGTCGCTCGTCTTCGAGGCGACTTCGCGGACCATCGCGGCGCCCATGTTCTCGAACTTGTCCTTGAGCTCGATTTCCTTGGCGACCGAGACGCCGTCCTTCGTGACCGTCGGGCCGCCGAAGGAGCGTTCAAGGACGACGTTGCGGCCCTTCGGGCCGAGCGTCACCTTGACGGCGTTGGCGAGAACATTGATGCCGCGAACCATCTTCGTGCGGGCATCATCACCGAAAAGAACCTGCTTAGCAGCCATTTCTTTAATCCTTAAATTTGTACTTGAAAATCTGTCTGAGATTGTCCGCAGGGCGCTTATTCAAGGACGCCCATGATGTCTTCCTCGCGCATGACGAGGAGCTCTTCGCCGTCGACCTTCACGGTCTGGCCGGAGTACTTGCCGAAGAGAACGCGGTCGCCCACCTTCACGTCCGGGGTGATGATGCGGCCGGCTTCGTCGCGCTTGCCGGGACCGACGGCGATCACTTCGCCCTGATCGGGCTTCTCGCCGGCCGAGTCCGGAATGACGATGCCGAAGGCGGTCGTCGTTTCGGCTTCAAGGCGCTTGATGATGACGCGGTCATGCAAAGGACGAATCTGCATCTTGGAAATCTCCATTTAATGAATCTTGCCGGTCGTCTGCGGGGCAGCTTTAAACCCTCTGGCAACCGGCCGAAATGAAAAATTGCATTGCTGAGAAGCGAACGCCGCTCTAGGGGTTCGCTACCATTTACTCCCCATATGGGGACGGTCCCCGGGATTTCAAGAGGACCGGGAGAAAAATTTTCATCCTGACGTCGGAAAATGCGGAAAAGCTCAATCTTTTCTAGAAAAATCATCACTTATTCGTTGATGCTCTCGGTGCTTTCCCTGCCGGCCTTTTCGTTCTCCGCGGGGGCTGAGGAAGCGCCTGCAGCGGCGGAGGCCTCTACAGGGGAGCCGGATGCCGGTCCGGAGAAGGAAAACGACGGGGCAGAGCCGGAAGCGGCCGAAGCGCGCGCGCTTCCCAGAAAGCTGGCACCCGAGCGAAACGCGGCGGCGGAGCGCCGTGCAGAGCTCACGAAGCTCCCTGAAAAGCTTCTGCAGGCCGCGAAGCGTCTGCGGGTCGATCCGGCGGGCATAGCGGTTTCCGTGGTGCCGGTTGAGGACCCGAAGCGCCCGGTTCTCAGCTGGCGCGCTGACGCGATGGAGCCCCCCGCCTCCACGGCAAAGCTTGTAACGACGCTCGCCGCGCTAGAGGTGCTCGGATCGAGCTATCGCTGGCGCACGAACTTCTACGTGAGGGAGATGCCCGACAGGAACGGGCTCCTCAGGGGAGGCCTCTTCATCCGCGGCGGCGGCGACCCGGCGCTCGTGCTCGAGGACTTTGCGCTCGAAGTCGACCGGCTCGCTCAGAAAGGGATCCGGCGCATTGACGGCAACATCGTCATCGACCGCTCGCACTTCAATATTCCGAATGTGGATCCGGGGGCCTTCGACGGCAGACGCTCCCGTCCCTACAACCTGCAGCCCGATGCGGCGCTCCTCAATTACCGGAATCTGAGCTTTGAACTCACGCCTGACGTGAAGGCGGGCGTTGCGCGCGTCGTCGTCTTCCCGCCCCTCGCGGGCGTCTCTTATCCGAAGACCATCCGGCTCGGGAAAGGCGGCTGCGGCGACTGGAAGTCGGCCATTGCCTTCAGGGTGAACGATCTGGGGAAGGGAAAAAAGCGCGTGCTCTTCAACGGGCGCTACCCCTCCGCCTGCGGCGTGAAGAGCTTCAACGTGATCGCTTTTGAAGCGGATGAATATTTTGAGCGCCTTTTCCGCGCGCTCTGGGAAAAGGACGGCAGAACCTGGCGGGGAAAGGTCGTCTCCGGAAGGGTTCCGGAGGATGGGAAGCTCTTTCTCACGCGTCTCTCGCCTACGCTCGGCGAAATAACGGCGCTTACGAACAAATGGTCCAACAACCCCATGGCGCGGCACATCTTCCTCACGCTCGGCACTCGCCGCGTTGAGGAGGAGCTTGAGGCGAAGGCTTCTGAGGAAGCGGCTGAGGCGAAGGCCGCCGGCGCTCCCGGGAAGACGGCTAAGAAGGAAGCTGAAAGGGAAGCCAAGCCCGGGGACGAAAAGAGGCTTCAATTCCCGCGCGGCGCGACGCTCGGGGATGCCCGCGCCGAGCTCTCCGACTGGATGACGAGCCGCGGCATTCCGGCCTCAGAGATCATCATCGACAACGGCTCGGGCCTCTCGCGCACGAGCCGCGTGTCGGCGCGCGCCATGACGGATCTCCTTTCTGCCGGCTGGAACGGCCCCTACATGCCTGAATATCTGGCGTCGCTCCCCATTACGGGGCGGGACGGCACGATGGTGCGCCGCAAGGTGGCGCTCGAGGAAGGCCGAATCAAGACGGGATACCTCGAAAATGTCCGCAGCATCGGGGGCTACGTGCATGCGCTTGACGGGCGCCGCTATGCGGTATACGCGAGCGTGACGGGCGCCAAAAATGTCCCGGGCGGCATCAGGTTCCTCGATGCCGTGATTGAGTGGGTCTACGCTGCGGAGTAGCGAAAGGCATGAAAAACGCCATTGCGCGTGAGAGACCTCTGCGGATATCTCTCAGGCAGCAATGGCGTTTGCCAAGAGGGAAAGCGTTAAAAAACTACTTTCCCTCAAGGGCTTCGAGCACGATGCCGGGCGTGAGGAGCTCGGGCAGCACCTTCACCTCGCCGTTCGGACGGTAGATGAGATAAAGCGGAACGCCGCTTCTGCCGAATTTGGAGAGCACCGCGGCAATTTCCGCGTTGCGGTTCGTCCAGTCGCCCTCGAGCTTCACGTAGCCGAGCGCATTCATGCGATCGAGCACTTCCGCGCGGTCGAGCGCCGCGAGCTTGTTGGCCTGGCAGGTGATGCACCAGGCGGCCGTGAAGTCCACAAAGACGGGATGACCTTCGGCGAGCGCGGCTTCAACCGCCTTTTCGCTCCACGGAGCCCAGCCGGAGTCTGCGCGGGATTCGACTGCCGTCCGCTCAAAGAGGGAGCTTCCGGCAATGGCGGCAGAGGCCACTGCAATGACGAGCATGATCCCCATGATGGGCGTCGAGGAGGCGCGGCCCCACTGACGGCGGCCGAGAAGCCAGCAGAAGACGCCGAGCGCGCCCATGCCGCATAGAATCAGCAGCACGCCGCGGTAGTCCGTCTGGTGCGACAGCACCCAGCAGAGCCAGAGGACGGCGAGCGCCATCGGAATCGCCATGATCCGGCGGAAAGTGTCCATCCAGGGGCCGGGCTTCGGGAGCCGTCTGGCCCACGAGGGGAAGAGGCAGAGGATGAGCCAGGGCGCGGCCATGCCGAAGCCGAGCGCGAGGAAGATGAGGAGCGCCTCAATGGCGGGCTGCGTCAGGGCGTAGCCGAGCGCGGCGCCCATGAAGGGCGCGGTGCAGGGACTCGCGACGAGAACGGCGAGAACGCCCGTGAGGAAGGAGGCCGTGAGGCCCGTCTTCGGGGCCTTGCGGACGCTTTCGGCGTCGGCAATGCGGCTTCCGAACGTGAATTCGTAAAAGCCGAGGAGATTAAAGGTAATCGCGGTGAAGAGCAGAATGAGTGCGGCAACGACCCAGGCGGACTGAAGCTGGAAGCCCCAGCCGAGGGCGTGACCCGCGCCTCTCAGCGCGAGAAGAAGCCCCGAGAGCGCGAGCATCGTCGCGAGAACCCCGCCCGTAAAGGCTACGCCGTGCCCCATCAGATTGGCTGACGACTTCGCACCCTTCACGAGGTCGAGGAGCTTGAGGGAAAGCACCGGGAAGACGCAGGGCATCAGGTTGAGGATGAGGCCCCCGAGGAAGGCGGACAGAAGCGCTGACCAGGCCGTGAAGGAAAGCGAGGCGCCCGCGTTCTGTGGTGCTGCTCCCTGAGCATCTCCGGCAGCAATCGTGCGTACGTTGGCGGGCGGTAGCGGCACAGCTTCCGCCTTGAGGGGAATCTTCGTTTCGACTGCCCAGCCGCCTGCCTGAGGACCGCCGTCCGCGACGAGAACGCCCGAGATGGCTTCAGCGGGCTTCGCGGCAAATTTATCCATTGCCGTGAGCCAGAGACGCTGCGTGCCGTTTTCCCCGGGCGCGAATTCCGGCGGGTCGGAAAGCTTCACCACGTTCTTGTCGAGCGGGAAGAAGTCGAGGCTCTTCTGAACGGCGGCGTTTCCCGCCACCGAAATCATGATGCGGTTGGCTTCGATCGACGCCGTGACGGTGCCAGGGTCGGCAACCGTTTCAGGAACCCTCGAGAGCGCTCCGGCGATATCTGCCGCTTCGGGCGTGTCTTTTCCTGCAACGTCAATCGGAAGCCTGAGCGAAACGTCCGCGGACTCCGGAACGCACATCTCGCGGCAGGCGAGATATTCGACATGAAGCCTTACGGTGGCGTTTCCGTACGCGCCGCGCGGAACCTCAATGCGGAAGGGAAAGAGCGTCGTGCCGCCGTAGCCGAAGCTCGTGAGTCCGGAGGTAATGGTGCGCGCAGGGAGCGGAAAGAGCGGATCGGTTGCCTTGAGATCCCCCGGCAGCGTGAAGGTGAATTCGGGCGGAAGTCCCGCATCGCCCGGCATACGCCAGTAGGTGTGCCAGCCTTCCTCATGCGTGAAGCGGACCGCGAGCTGATTGACCGCCTGGGGCGTCAGCGCCGTTTTGGCGGAAACGATGTCCACCATCACGTGAGGCATCTGCTTCTCAGCCCCCTTGGCGGCATCAATGGCATTGATCCAGCCGTCGGAAGAGGCGGCGCTGGCGCTTAAGCCTGCGGCGCAGACGAGGCCTGCGGCGAGCGTCCTGAGCGCCCGCCTGAGGAGAGTGGCAGCATGAAGCATGGCGTTTTGTCGGGGAATCAAATACGGGAACGGCGCGTTCTCTCAAGGCTCCCGAATGCGGGCGGAGGAACGCGCCGGATGACAGGGTGGCCGAGGCAGGCTTCCCGCCTGCCCCTTGAGTCCCTGAAGATTACTTCGCCATGGAGGCGAAGACCTCCCGGGCAGCGGCGATGGTCGAATCGATCACTTCGTCGGTGTGAGCAATCGAGACGAATCCCGCTTCGAAGGTCGACGGCGCAAAGTAGCAGCCGCGGTCGAGCATGCCGTGGAAGAACGTATTGAAGGCGTGCTGGTCGGCCTTCATCACGTCGGCAAAGCCGTGCGGACGCTCGGGGAGGAAGTAGATGCCGAACATGCCGCCCACGGAGTCTGCCGAGAACGGAACGCCCGCATCCTTCGCTGCGGCGGCGAGGCCGTTGACGAGGCGCGAGGTCTGGGCGCCGAGACGATCGTAGAAGCCCGGAGCCTGAATCTTCTTGAGGGTCGCCATGCCGCAGGCGACGGCGACGGGGTTCCCCGAGAGCGTGCCCGCCTGATAGACCGGGCCGCAGGGGGCGATCTTCTGCATGATGTCGGCGCGGCCGCCGAAGGCGGCGACCGGCATACCGCCGCCGATCACCTTGCCGAGCATGGTGATGTCGGGGGTGACGTTGAAGAGCGACTGAGCGCCCTTCAGTGCGACGCGGAAGCCCGTCATCACTTCGTCGACGATGAGGAGCGCCCCGTGCTCGGTGCAGAGGCGGCGCATCGTGTCGATGAATTCCTGGCTGCCGCGCACGAGATTCATGTTGCCGGCAAAGGCTTCAACGATCACGCAGGCGATTTCGTCGCCGTACTTCCGGAAGGCGTCCTCGAGCTGCTCGGGGTTGTTGTATTCAAGAACGAGCGTGTGTTCGGTGACGGAGGCCGGAACGCCTGCGGACGAGGGATTGCCGAAGGTGAGAAGGCCCGAGCCCGCCTTCACGAGGAGCGCGTCCGAGTGGCCGTGGTAGCAGCCCTCGAACTTGATGATACGGTTGCGGCCCGTGAAGCCGCGGGCGAGGCGAATGGCGGACATGCCCGCTTCAGTGCCGGAGCTCACGAGACGAACCTCCTCCATCGAGGGAATGAGGCGCGTGATCTCTTCGGCGATTTCAACCTCGGCGCGCGTGGCGGCGCCGAAGGAAAGGCCGCGGTCGACCGCGGCATGGACGGCCTCGACGACATCCGGATCGTTGTGGCCGAGGATCATCGGACCCCAGGAGCACACATAGTCGGTGAAGCGCTTTTCCTCAACGTCCCACATGTAGGGGCCCTTGGCGCGCTCGATGAAGCGCGGGGCGCCGCCCACTGAACGGAAGGCGCGGACGGGCGAGTTGACGCCGCCGGGGATGACTTTCTGTGCGCGCTCGAGGAGCGCCTGATTGCGGTCCATGGAAATTAACTCCGGAAAGAAGGATTCCGGCGGCGAAAGGAAGGCGCCGCCGGGACAGCTGGTGTTCTTTTGGTCCGCATTCTACGAGCGGACTCTTTCTCTGTTATTAACGGAAGGACATGAAGCGTTTCAGAACGCAAGACCCGCGCCGATCGTGAAGCTCGTCGGCATCGCGCGGACGGTGTAGCCGTCGCCGCGGTCCTCGAGAACGCCCTTGAAGCGCGCGAAATTCGTATCCATCGATCCCGTGATGAAGAAGTTTTCCGCCGCGGCCCAGGTGAATCCGAGCGTGAGGGCCGGATGAAGGCTCCAGTCCGAGGCGTAGGCGGTTTCGCCCTTCGAGTAGCCGAAGCCCGCGCCGGCAAAGAGCCGGAAGGTCTTCGTCCAGTCCATGTTGTAGGCGAGGGTCAGGGTGTAGGACTCGATTCTGAGGTCGTTCTTTCCCGGGCCGTCCGCACGGGTGACTTCATGCGAGGAGCGCGAATACTTGAGGTCCGTCTGCCAGCTGCGGCCCGAATAGCGCCTCAGGCCGGCATTCCAGACCGTGTCGCTCCCCACGCGGCTCGGCGAATACTTCTCGCCGTTGTCGGTGTACTGCCACCCCCAGCTGCCGTAGAGAAGGTTGGGGGTCTTCACCCACGGGCTCTCGGGCGAAAGCGGCATTTTGCGGCCCTTCGCGTCGTCGAGCGTAATGGTCGAGAAGAAAAAGAAGACGTTCGTGAAGGGAATCCAGGTGCCGTAGAAGGAAACCGTGTCGGTTCCCACCTTGGCGAGCGGCAGCGGGAGCGGCGCCGGAGCCCACATGTAGTCGCCCCTCATCGTGATCCCGGCGAGGTAGCCTGCGCCCACGTGGAAGCCGGAATTCCCGAGCGGCCAGCGGGCGACCCACGTATAGCCCGCCATGGGTTCCGGACGGTAGTTGGAGTCGACGAAGGTGATGAGGTAGAGCATGCGCTCGTTGCCCTTCTCGTCGATGATGCCGCGCGCGAGCCCCATGCCCATCGGCCAGCCGTTTTCCTCGTCGCGCTGCGGCCAGTCCCATCTCGGGTGGTTCGTATAGGTGGGAAGAATCCAGATGGAATTCCCGTCGCTCATGATTTTTTCTGCGCCCGCCCTGGTGTCGCTCCAGAAGGAAGCCCAGTCGCCCGGGCGGTCTTCGGAGCTGCGTGCGATGCCCGCAGGGGTCGTATCGATCAGGGAGGACCAGAAGCCCGCATGAGCGGGAAGTGCAGCGGCAAAAGCGAGCGAAGCGAGCGCGATGCGCAGTGAAGAGCGTCTCAGCATGGCCGAAAAGAGAGTGAAAACAAATAAGAGGGAAAAGGCCCTCATTTTGGCACAAGGCATCTGCCTGCGCACTTGCCTTGGCGCCGCGAGATCGTTAAAGTAGCGCTCCTGCAGCAGCTCCCCAGACGGGAGTTCCCCGGGCGGTCGTCGGCGGCATTCATGCCGCGGGAGGAAAGTCCGGACTCCGCAGGGCGCCGTAGGAGGTAACACCTCTCCGCCGCAAGGCGCGGATCAGAGCAACAGAGACGAGCCGGCTTCGGGCCGGGTGAAACGGGCAATCTCTACGGGGAGCAACATCAAATAGGCAGCCGATGGACCGGCCCGGTCCGGCTGCGGGTAGATGGCTTGAGGCGGCGCGCGAGCGTCGTCCTAGACGAATGGCCGCCGGCAGGGGACTTTCGGGTCCTTTGCCGACAGAATCCGGCTTACACGGGAGCTTCTCGGGAGCTGCTGCTCCTTATTCTTCATATGGCTTCAGAAGCCGCTCACGGGATGACGCTTTCCCCGGGGCGGCTTTTTTGCTGTCGGCGCCTTTTTGCCCGGAGCTTTTCTCCGATCAAACTTCTATACATATCAAAGGCGAAATCTCCCTCCGTTCTCCGCAGGGTGTGGGAAAATGTGGGATTAAGTGGAGGTGTCTCTTAGGGGGAGGCATTCCCGTCTACAGGCTTTGATTGGAAATCACAGGTGTTTCAGGGAACTTCGCTCGTTACGCTCGACAGCAAGGGAAGGCTCGCCCTTCCCAGGCGCGTTCGGGATGAGCTTGAAGCGCAGGGCGGCGAAATCGTCGCCGCCCGCCATCCCGACGGATGCCTGCTTCTTTATCCGGCTGAAGCCTGGGCGCCGCGGCGCGAGAAGCTTCTTTCGCTCCCCTGGAGCGCGAGAGGGTTCGTGCGCCTTGTGCTCGGGAGCGCTCTGGAACTCACGCCCGATGCCGCCGGCCGCATTCTCATTCCGAAGGATCTGAGGGAGCTCGCCGGGCTCGAGCGCGAATGCGCGCTGGTGGGCCTCGGCGAACATCTCGAACTCTGGGATCGGGCTGCGCTCAGGGCGAATGAGGAAGCGTCGCTCGCCGAAGGGTTCGATCCGGCCGGATTCAATTTCTGAGCGCCCCGGATTCTTCCTCTCACTTTCCAGGAAGCTTCTGCTTCCGTATTACTTATTTCCTTGCCGTCCGGAATCGACTCCATGTCCGCCTTTCTCCATCTCCCCGTTCTCAGTCAGGAAGCCCCGGAAGCGCTGGTGCGTTCTCCCGACGGACTTTACGTGGACGGCACTTTCGGACGGGGCGGCCACAGCCGGCTGATTCTGAAGCGGCTCTCTCCAAAGGGACGCCTCATCGCGTTCGACCGCGATCCGCAGGCGGTCGCGGCGGCGGCTGAAATCCGCGACCCGCGCTTTCAGATCATTCATGCGCCCTTCTCCTCCATGAAGCCGTCTCTTGCCGCCATCGGCATTGATGCGGTCGACGGGGTATTCCTCGACATCGGCGTTTCGTCGCCCCAGATCGACGACCCGGAGCGCGGCTTTTCCTTCCGCTTCGACGGGCCCCTTGACATGAGAATGGATACGTCTGCGGGAGAAACCGCGGCGGAGTGGCTCATGCGCGCCGATGCGGACGAGATCGCACGGGTGATTGCGGACTTCGGCGAAGAGCGCTTCGCCCGGCGCATTGCGGGCGCGATCGTCGCGCAGAGAAAAATTGCGCCCCTTGCCACAACGGGGGAGCTCGCGCGCCTCGTTGAGGGCGCGGTGCCTAAAAACCGCCGCGACAGCGCGCAGCATCCGGCAACGCGGACCTTCCAGGCGATACGCATTCAAATCAATCACGAGCTCGACGAGCTCCGGGAGGCGCTCGACGCTGCCGCGTCGCTGCTCTCTCCTGAGGGAAGGCTCGCCGTCATCAGCTTCCATTCGCTCGAAGACCGGATCGTGAAGCGGTTCTTCGACCGCGCGCGGAATCCCGGGCATGCGCTTGATCCGCGGCTCCCCGTGCCCGCGGGTTTCAACGAGGAGCCCTGGTTCCGCGATGTGGAAAGAATTCTCCCCTCGAAGCGCGAGGCGGAGGAAAATCCGCGCGCACGCTCCTCGGTGCTTCGCGCCGGCACCCGCACGGCCCGTCCCTGGGAGCCGGAGGAGACGCGATGAAAAGCGTTGCGCGCGCGGAGATCATCTGGGCGGCGGTGCTCGGCGTCGCGCTCTTTCTGAGCGCGCTCGGCCTTGTTGAGCTTCACTGGCAGGCGCGGCAGCTTTTCGTCGCGCACGAGCACGAGGCGGATGTGCACCGGAGGCTTCTTGATGATCAGGCGAACCTCGAGATGCAGGTCCGCCGTGCGTCGCTTGCGGGCAATATCGGCGCGGGAGCGGCAATGCTCGACCTCGCGGGCGCGACGGGCGTCGATACCGTGACGCTTGTGGAGGCTCCGGACGGGAGGATAGACTTCCTCCCTGAACTTCGCCGCGAACTCGATGCGGCGAAGGCTGCCGGGGCCGCGGCCGGCTCATCCGGAGAGGGAGCGAAGCCGTGAACCGCGTGAAGGATCTCATTTCGGCCGCCGGTCAGTCCGTCTGGAATTTCCTGAAGACGGTCATTCAGCGCGACCGGGCTGCGCGCGAGGCGCAGCCTCAGAGCGCCGAGAGCCCGCTCATCGTCATTCCGATTCCGCGCTGGCGCACGTACGTGCTCTTCCTTGCCATCACGGTCGCATTCTTCGGCCTTGCCGGGCGCGCCTTCTGGCTGCAGGTGGTTTCGAACGACTTTCTCCAGGACGAAGGCGAAAAGCGCTATGCGCGCACGCTCACGATTGCGGGCGAGCGGGGCGAAATCCTCGACCGCAACGGCGTCGTGCTGGCGGCTTCTCAGCCCGTGCGCAGCATCTGGGCGGATCCGCAGCTCTCGCAGGGCGTTTCAAAGGAAGACATCCGGAAGCTCGCCGACGTGCTCGGGCTCGATCCCGCCTATGTGGACGGAAAGCTCAAGGCCGAGAACACGCGCTTCGTGACGATTGAGCGCAACTGCGACGTGCGCACCGCCGAAGCCGTGAGAAAGCTTGGTCTCCCCGGGGTCGGCATCAAGCCCGAGGTGCTTCGCGAATATCCGGACGGCCCCGTGACGGCGCATGTGGTGGGCTTCACCGGGCGCGACGACCGCGGACAGGAAGGCATTGAGCTCGCGAGCGACCGCCAGCTTGCCGGGAGCCCCGGAGCGCGGCGCGTGATTCGCGATGCGCGCGGCCGCATCATCGACGACATCTGGCAGAAGGAAGCCGTGCCGGGGCGCGACATTACGCTCTCGATCGATTCGCGCGTGCAGTTCCTTGCCTATGAGGCGCTGCGCGCGCAGGTTGAGAAGACCGGAGCGCTTGCGGGCGCCGTGGTGGTTGCGGACGTGGATACGGGCGAGGTGATTGCGCTTGCGAATGTGCCTACCTACGACCCGAACGACCGCTCGACCATGCTCTTTGAGCAGATGCGAAACCGCGTTCTCACCGATCAGTTCGAACCGGGCTCGACCATGAAGCCCTTCGCAATCGCGAAGGCGATCGACCTCGGCCTCATCGATCCGACGACGACCATTCAGACGGCGCCGGGAAAGCTCACCATCAACGACCGCACGATTGGCGACACGCACGACTACGGGCTTCTGACGGTGGCGGAAATCGTCGCCAAGTCGTCCAACATCGGCACGGCGAAGATCGCGCTCGAGATGGCGCCGCAGACGCTCTGGGACATGTATACGGCGCTCGGCTTCGGACAGCCGCCCAAGATCGGCTTCCCCGGCGCGACGGCAGGGCGTCTTCGTCCGGCCAAGTCCTGGCGCCCGATTGAGCAGGCGACGATCTCCTACGGGCACGGCGTTTCGGTGTCCCTCATGCAGCTCGTGCGCGCCTATACGGCGATTGCGAGAAACGGCGACGTGATCGACCTCACGCTCTACAAGCGCCGTCCCGGCGAAGCCGTGACGGGCGAGCGCGTCTTCCGGCCGGAAACCGTGCGCCTCATCCGCGCCATGATGATGAAGACCATGAGCCGCGGCGGCACGGGGTCGCAGATTCGCGTCGCCGGCTACTCGGTGGCCGGGAAGACCGGCACGGCGAACAAAGTGAAGAACGGCAAGTACACGAAGGACACCGTGGCGAGCTTCGTGGGCATCGTGCCCGCCGTTAATCCGCGCTTCATCGTCGCCGTCATGATCGACGAACCCAAGAAGGGAAGCCGCTACGGCGGCACGGTGGCGGGACCCGTTTTCCGCGAGGTGGCCGAGGGGGCGCTGCGCACGCAGATGGTTTCGCCCGACGAGGAACCCCTCTCCGGCGGCGGCGGATTTCTCACCCGCATACGGAATTGAACGAAGAGAAGAGTGAATTGAAGAAGGAGCTCCGGCAAATATGACCAGAACCAACAGGGAAGTCGTCGACTGGATGCATAAGCTCGTGCATGAAGGGGCGGAAATGAAGCTCGACAGCCGCGAAGTGCGCCCGGGCGACATCTTCTGCGCCATTCCCGGCACGAAGTCGGACGGCCGCGCCTTCATCCGCGTGGCGGCAGCCCGCGGCGCCGCCGGCGTGATTTACGAGGCGGACGGAACGCCGCGGGGCGAACACTATCCGGTGGCGTCGCTCGCGGTCTCGCACCTTGCCTCGCGCCTCGGCGAGATCGCCGCGCTCTTTTACGGCGACGCCTCTCAGAAGATGACGGGCGTTGCCGTCACCGGCACGAACGGGAAGACGACGAGCACGTTCTGGCTCGGCCAGCTCCTTACGAAGCTGGGCGCCCCGGCTGCCGTAATCGGCACGGTGGGGGTCTTCTTCAACGGCAGGCAGATCCCTGCGCCGCACCTGACGACGCCCGATGCCGTGACGCTCGAAAGCCTTTACGCAAGGCTCGCGCGTGATGGCGCGAAGGCCTTCGCCGTTGAGGCGAGCTCGGTCGGCCTCGAGCAGGGGCGGCTTTCGGGCTCGCACTTTCGCGTCGGGATCTTCACGAACCTCTCGCGCGACCATCTCGACTACCACCACACCATGGAAGCCTATGCGGATGCGAAGGAAATCCTTTTCCGCTGGCCCGGGCTCGGCGCGGCGGTGGTGAATGCCGAAGATCCTTTGAGCGCGCGCTTTGCGGCGACGGCTCAGGCGCACGGCATTCCCGTCTGGACGACGGGGCGCGAGGGAAAGGGCGAAGCGCTCCGCAAAGCGGTTTCGGCCGCGCACGCGCTTGACGCCTTCGACTGCCGCTCGACCGGCCGCGGGATGGCCTTTACGCTTAAGGCCGAGGGCGAAACCCGGGAGGTGTCGCTTCCTGCCGTGGGGCTCTTCAATGTCGACAATGCCCTTGAGGTCATTGCCGCCATGCTTGCGCTCGGCTATCCCCTCGACGATGTCGTCAGGGGAGTCGCGACGCTCGAGCCCCCTCCCGGGCGCATGCAGCCCGTTTATTCGGAAGGGATGCCGCTCGGCGTCGTCGACTTCTGCCACACGCCCGATGCGCTCGAAAAAGCGCTCGAAAGCCTTCTACCCGGCGTGCACGCGCGGGGCGGCAAGCTCTGGACGGTATTCGGCTGCGGGGGCGACCGCGATCCGGGGAAGCGCCCCATCATGGGCGCCATTGCCGCAAGGCTTTCCGACCACGTGATCGTGACGAGCGACAACCCGCGAAGCGAGGATCCTGAAAGCATTGTCCGTCAGGTAGCGGCGGGCGCCGAAGGCGCGAAAAACGTGCGCATCGTGACGGATCGTCGCGAAGCCATCCATGAAGCGATTCTCGAGGCGGCTCCTGAGGATCTCGTTCTCGTCGCCGGCAAAGGCCACGAAAGCGAACAGATTCTGAAGGACGGACCGCACCATTTCCTCGATGCGGAAGTGGTTCGCGAAGCCCTGAACGAGCGCCGCACGCGCGAGCTTTAAGTCTTCAGGCGGAGAGAAGAAATGGAAATGGATCATCCGGAAACGCTCGGCTGGCTGAAGGACGCGCTCGCAGAGGAAACGGTGGGCCTGAGGCTTCATCATCACCATCTCGAATGGAGCTGGAAGCGCATTACAACCGATTCGCGCGAAGCGGGCGAAGGCGACGTCTTCGTCGCCATCCCCGGCGAGCGCTTTGACGGCCACGACTATGCAAAGAAGGCTTCCGAAGCGGGAGCCGTCTGCCTTGTGGTCGAGCATGAAATTCACGGCGCGGATGCCGCGCAGATCATCGTGAGGAACGCGCGGCGCGCGCTCGCGCGGATCGCGCGCGCCTGGCGCGCCCGCTTCTCCTGCAATCTCACCGCAGTGGGCGGCAGCAACGGCAAAACCACCACCACGCAGATGGTGGCGGCGATTCTGCGCAGGCGCTGGGGCGCGGACGAAATGCTCGCGACCGAAGGAAACTTCAACAACGACATCGGCGTATCGCATACGCTCATGGGCCTGAGGTTCCGGCACCGCGCGGCGGTTGTCGAGGCCGGCATGAATCACCGGGGCGAGATGGCGGTTCTTGCCGACATGATCCGTCCGACGGTTGCGGTCCTCACCAATGCGCAGCGCGAACATCAGGCGTTCCTCGAAACGGTTGCCGAAACGGCAAGCGAAAACGGACTCCTCATTGCCGCGCTTCCCGAAAGCGGCCATGCGGTTTTTCCGGCCGACGACCCGTGCTCGGACATCTGGGCGTCGCTCGCGCTCGCGCGCGGCGTGAAGTCCTTCACCTTTTCCTTTGATCCGGCCGTTCCCGCCGACCTCATGTGCAGGCTCGATGCCGACGGGGCGCTCGCGCTCGAGGGAGAAAGAGAGAGCTTCCAGATTGCGCTCAGAATCGCGGGCCTTCACAACGCGAGGAATGCCGCTGCCGCCGCTGCCGCCGCGCTCATTCAGGATATCGACCCGGAAGTCATCCGCGAGGCGCTTGAAAGCTTCGAAGCTCTTCCCGGGC
>UMGZ01022578.1_pt1 | contig 44339 bp, 38 predicted proteins | sample 1965421 | NCBI WGS metagenome assembly UMGZ01 (sample SAMEA4836087, study PRJEB28245) | human gut metagenome | biome: gut microbiome; material: fecal sample | place: Denmark | collected 2008
CTCGATCGACAACCTGATCGTCTCGCTCAACACGCAGATCGCCAGTCTCGAGCGGAGTGAGGCGCAGACCACGGCACGCATTGCCGCCAACCCCGGACAGGCCAAACACCTGCTCTCCGTCGAGCGCCAGCAGAAAGTGAAGGAGCAGCTCTACCTCTTCCTCCTGCAAAAGCGTGAGGAGAACGAGCTCTCGCAGGCCTTCACCGCCTATAACACACGGCTCATTACTCCGCCCACCGGCAGCGAAACGCCTACATCGCCTAAAAAGGCAATGATCCTGTTTATTGCTCTGCTCGCTGGACTGGCCCTGCCGACATTAGTCATCGTGGGCAGAGCCATGATGACCACTACTGTGCGTGGGCGTAAGGACTTGGAATACTTGGCCACTCCTTTTCTCGGTGAGATTCCCCAGCAGGGCAAACGGCGGCGTTTTTCAGGTAAACGGAGACAGGACGAATGGCATCCCGTTGTGGTCGAGGCGCGTAACCGCAATCTCGTCAACGAAGCTTTCCGTTCCGTGCGCACCAATTTGGAATTTATGGCCGGTACCTCCGAAGGGGCAAAAGTGGTCATGATCACCTCTTTCAACCCCAGTTCGGGAAAGACTTTTGTGTCCATCAACATAGCTACCTGCATGGCCGTCAAAGGGAAAAAGACCGTTGTCGTCGATCTCGATCTGCGGCGTGCTTCGCTCAGCCGCTACGCCGCCGAAGGACGTGTCGGAGTGACCGATTTCTTGGCTGGGCAGGACGTAGGACTGGACGATATCACCTGTCCCGAAAAGGAAGGACGTACCGGGTTGAACATAATCCCTGTGGGTACGTTGCCGCCTAACCCCGCCGAGCTGCTTGCCTCCGAAAGGCTCGGACTTCTTTTCGAACAGCTGCGTGGGCACTACGATTATGTATTCGTGGACTGTCCGCCCGTAGAGGTGGTGACGGACGCAGACCTCATCAGTCGGCATGTCGACATGACTCTGCTTGTAGTGCGTGCCGGACTGATGCATCGTGCTATGCTCCCGCAGGTGGACAAGCTTTACGCTGGACACCGCTTCAAAAACATGGCCCTTGTGCTTAATGGAACCGACACCACTCAGGCCTCACGTTATGGCTACCAATACGGATACGGCAGGTATGCCGAAAAATAAGGTACAGCATCTGTCGTAGACGCAATGCCGGGGTGTGTCCACCATCACACCCCGGCGCTTCTCTGTCCAAGTGGGGTGGAGAGAATGTCGCAGTGTATATAAAAAACAAGACACGAACATGGCAAACCAAGAGTCAAGGGTCAAAAAGTCCCTGCTTAATGCCCGCGTCAATCTAGTTTTTTACTTTCTGACGCTAGCTCTGTCTTTCTTTTCCCGAAAGATATTCTTGGACTCGCTGGGGGCAGACTTTGTGGGCTTGACCACCACGTTGCAAAACCTTCTTGGCTTCCTTAACTTGGCGGAGTTGGGCATTGGTAGCGCTATTGGTTATGTGCTCTATAAGCCCCTCTTCGAGCATGACGAGGGGAAAATCAACGAGATCATTTCTGTTTTCGGCTATCTTTATCGCTGGATCGGATTCATCATTCTCGGCGCCGGTCTCGTGCTTGGTGCCTTCCTTCCGCTCATCTTCCCTAACACAATGTTCGAGCTGGGCGTCATCTATTTCGCCTACTTCGCTTTTCTCACATCCTCTCTTATCGGTTACTTCATCAACTACCGCCAGACCCTCCTTGGTGCCGATCAAAAGAACTATGTAGTAACCGCCTATTTTCAAAGCGCGACTATCATCAAAACCCTTGTCCAGATGGCCTCGGCTTGGTACACAGGTAGCTATTACCTCTGGGTGGCCATCGAACTCTCGTTCGGCATCGTTTATTCGTTTATACTCAACTGGAAAATAAACCAGACCTACCCTTGGCTCCGTAGCGAGGTGAAACTCGGGAAAAAACTCTTCAAGAAATATCCCGAAGTAATGAAGTATACTAAACAACTATTTGTGCATCAAATTTCTACGTTCGTTCAGTTTCAAACAGTTCCGTTTCTCACATACGCATTTGTTTCGTTACGCGTTGTGGCATTTTACGGAAACTACACTATGATTTCAGACAAACTTACGAGTTTGTTCGTCAATTTATGGGGCAGTTTAGGGGCAAGTATAGGCAACTTAATCGCCGAAGGTAATAACTCAAAAATAGTATCTACGTTTTGGGAACTTACATCGATTAGATTTCTTGTAGGAGGTGTTATTACCTTTTCTTTTTATCAGATGCTTCCTGCGTTTGTTTCTCTTTGGTTAGGGACGCAATATCTACTACCTGATATAATCATTACTCTTCTTTCCATAAACTTTTTTATTGGCATCACGCATCAAGCTCTCAAACAGTTCTTATATGGTTATGGTTTATTCCATGATACGTGGGCACCCGTTGCTGAAACTTGCATTTATCTCTGTGTCTCGATCATAGGAGGATATCTTTGGGGATTGCAAGGTATTCTCTTTGGCGGAATTACTAGCCAAATAGTTATCCTTTGCGTGTGGAAGCCTATCTTTCTTTTTAGACAAGGTTTTAGGCTGCCTGTGCATAAATACTTTGGCACTTGGTGCGTTTTTTTACTCTTGGTAATATGCTCTTGGGGCTGTTCATTTCTGCTTTTGCATATCATATTTACAGAGAATTATCATTATGTGAACTGGAGGCACTGGATTGAGTACGGTGTGGTGAGTACGTCGATTGTGTTTGTCGTACTCTTTATTCTTATGTTCATTTTTACTCGTGGAATGCGAAACTTTACTAAACGAATCTTGGATCGATGAAAAATTTGCCTACACACGATTACTGCTGCGGCTGCGAGGCTTGTGCACAAATATGCCCCAAACAATGCATCTCAATGATTGAAGATAATGAAGGTTTCCTCTATCCGTCTGTCGATGAAACGAAATGTATCCATTGTCAATCATGTGAGAAGGTATGCCCAGTCATCGATAACCGTAAAATTGTTCCTCCTATTGAGACTTTTGTCGCTCAGAATAAAGATGATGAAGTACGTATGAGTAGCAGCTCCGGCGGTGTTTTCTCTTGTCTGGCCGAAGCAACCATTGCCGACAAAGGCGTGGTTTTCGGTGTCAGTTTCGACAAGAATTGGAACGTTGTTCACAAATACGCAGAAACGCAGGAGGACATAAAACAATTCAGGCAAAGCAAATACGTGCAAAGTCGCATTGGAACAGCATATCACGACGCTGAAACTTTTCTCAAAGCTGGCCGAAAAGTATTATTCTCCGGAACTCCTTGCCAGATTGCCGGACTCAAAGGATTTCTTAGGAAAGAATATGAGAACCTGACAACCGTCGACGTGGTTTGCCACGGAGTACCATCGCCTGGTGTATGGCAGTGTTACCTTCAAGAAGAAGTCGAGAGGCAACTTGCTATGCACGGTCTACCAACTGACACTGACAAGCATCTTACGATGTGTTCATTTCGTGACAAACGGAATAGTTGGTCTGGGTTTGGATGTGGGTTTGGGCTTGTCGTGTCTGACCGACATGGCAAACCTACACACGTCGATTATTTTGAATCGCTCAATTATAACACATTCTTGCGGGGGTTCATCGCCGACTTGTATTTGCGCCTTTCATGTTACCACTGTCCGTGCAAATGCAACACAAGTCAAAGCGACATCACACTTGCAGATGCGTGGGGAATGCGTGATTTCCTCCCAGAGTGGTATGACGACAAAGGAGCTACGGCAGTACTTATACATACTTCAAAAGCGCGAGAGTTGCTTGGTCAGTGTCACCTTTTAGCACATAAGTGCGATTTCAACACTCTTCTACCCTACAATCCGGCCATTGAAAAGTCTGCCAAGCTCACAGCCAAAAGACAACATTTCTTTGCTGCTTATAGAAGTCGCCACAGCGTACATGAGGCTGTAAACCAATGCCTGCCTCCAACACGCTACATCGACAAACTTATGTGGAGCTATCGCAAACGTTTCCCTAAAAAAGAAAGACAGCTCCGTATTTTAATCGTAGGCACTGGCTCGCTACTCAATTATGGCTGCGAGGCTATTGTACAAGGCACATATGCCATATTACGCAAGAACTTGCCTAACGCTAAGATATATGTTTGTTCAGACGATAAGACTTACGACCGAAGAGTCTTGCCAGCCGACATACATCTCATTACATACCGTAAGCGTTTTACTCCATACAGGCTATTGCGTGGTATCTTACGTCGTGTCTTTCACATAGGGAATGGCAGTACAGTACACATGAATTACTCTATTGGGAAACGTTTCGATATAGTCCTCTCTTGTGGCGGGGACAACTTCTGTGAAGCTCCTGACAAGAGTTTATATGCCATTCTGACGGACTTGATGGAAATAGGGAAACGAGCTCACAGGTATCATCGCAAATATGTCCTTTGGGGCGCTTCGGTTGGACCGTTTTTGAAAGAAGAAAACAGAAAGCTGGTATTCGATAATCTCAATCTAACTCACTTGATTTGCGTTCGCGAAGAACTTGCATACCAATACGTCATGGCCGACAAAAGGTTACAAAACAAAACTTATCTTGTAGCTGACCCCGCATTTTGCATGGAGCCAGACTTGGATATCCATTTCGAGAAAGTGCAGCGTCATATATATATAGGGCTCAACCTGAGCGCGCTGGCCATCGGGCATGCCGTACCAGAAGAGGCCCGTACCGAATTCGTCAAGGCTTTCTTCGCACGTTTAGACTACATACTTGACGTTCACCCTGAATACCATTTTGTTTGCATACCTCACGTTGTCATGAAAGACAATACGGCACAAAATGATATTTTGTTTCTTGATCAATATCGCTCATTTACCCGACATAAAGAAAGAGTCTCTATGCTTCCTCACAACATTGGAGCCAGGAAGACCAAAGGCTATATTGCACAGATGGACTTGCTCATTGCTGCACGAATGCACTGTTGCGTGGGTGGAATCTCCACTGCGACCCCCACACTCTTTCTCACCTATTCCAACAAGGGTCGCGGCATGTCATATTATGCTTACGGGCATCATCACTACGAAACTGAAATGCAAGAAGCAGACAAGCCGGCATTTGCACAATTGGTCGAAAAAATGGTTGAACATCGTATTACCATCAGACAGTACTTACAAGAAAGAATAAACTCATTCACGATGGACGCCATGAATAGCGGTTTGCTTCTTCGTTCTGTCATGAATACGTTTTAATTTTATAAATGGCAATAGCTTACAAAAAGAGTTCTGCGTTCGGCCTTGTATCCTCATAGTAGATCGAAGAATAATTAATCGGAAGTTCCCATACTTCAAGTTTGTCCTTGTGGATGACTGATAGTTCGATTGTTTTGGCGCTATTTGTGACAATAATGTTCGTAGCGCGGTTCACAAAGCGAATACCAATGTCAGTGCTACCTGCAACACGGGATGTATGTTCCTCATTTTTGTAGACAGTGACGACAGTATTATGCTTGAAAAGAATTTGCTCGTCACTATGTCGACACGGCCATAGATTCGCTTAATTCCTCACGCAACGCAATATAATATAATTATGAGCTAATTTTATTAGATGCGCGATAGCAGCGACATTCACAAATTCATACCGGAAAATGGAGGGGTATTTATCTTGCCAAACTGAGCCGTTACTGGGCAACATCCGAGCATTGCAACGATGAGGTGCAGTTTATTTCAATTTTTCAAAATATAGAAAATTCTAATTTCTCTAAGAAAAATACGACTAGCGTTACGTCTCTGCAAACAGAATGGTATTTAAGGCTACACGCTCGGCCACAGCAGCTGGGCTGGTAACGTTCAGTGAGACAGGAAATCCTGTCGGCGTCCCCGTCCGTCCTGTCAGGGCGACAGGTTCGTGAGGATGGCCGTCATCAATTTTCAGACACGATGCGCGCACTCCGTGGATCCTGCGCCACACGCGAGGCCCCGCGAACCATTTATCAACAACAATGTTTTTCAGCATCATCATCCCAGCCTATAACGTCGAAGATTACATCACGCGGTGCATCCGCAGTGCTTGCGAACAGGACTTCAACCGCACGGACTTCGAGGTGATTTGCGTGGACGATTGCTCCACCGACCGCACTCCAGAAATCCTCAGCAAACTCGCGGCGAAGTATTCGAACCTGACTGTGGTACGTCACAGTGTTAATAAACGTCAGGGGGGGACGGAACACAGTCCTCAATCTCGCCCGGGGAGAGTATGTACTCTTCCTCGACGCGGACGACTGTTTCCTCTACAAGAATACGCTACGAACCATAGCCGGCTGCCTGCAAAAGGAACGAACGGACATCCTGCGCACGACCGGCTTCAAAAACATTGGCGATGACTTTGACGCCCCCATGGCGGAGTTTGGAGGTCCGCTTCCGTCGGTACGTCGCTTCGCACGCAACGACTACTTTGCCACGGTGTCGTTCTCAAACGCCGTTTGTGACACTTGCTTCCGCCGCTCGCTCCTCGCGGAAACCCGACTGCGCTTCCGCGAACACGTGGCGTTTGAAGACACCGACTGGTTGCTCATCGCTCTCTATCATGCCCGGACGATAAGCATCATGGATTTTCCCTTTTACGGATACAGACAGACACGCGGCTCTACAACCCGCACGCCGCATATCGACGCTCTGCGCGCCAATGCCCAAGGCGTCTTCGCGGCTTTGCGCTACTTCGACGCCGACCATATTGACCCGTTCGTCTGCCGCATCGTCCGCTAAAGGGTGAAGACCTCCACCGTCGGTTTCTTCCGCGCCTTAGGGCGCTACAAAGCGGCGAAAGCACTCGCTTCCTCCGCGAAATCCGCCACAGCGGGCTGCTTGAGCCTCGCTCTACATCCTGACCGCACCCGAGCGGCTCAAACTCGCCCTGATGCGCCTCTGCCCACTCCCCCTGTGCGCCGCCCTGCGCTTCCTCGTGCTGTGCAAACGGCGGATTTTGTCGCTCACACTCTAATAACTAACATTAACCCTACCGATGAAAGTCCTGCAAATTGCCTCGGGCGACTTCTTTTCCACCTATGGAGGCGGCCAAGTCTATGTGAAAAACATTGTCGGCGAGATGCGCCGACAGGGGCGCGACGTGACGGTCGTCTCATTCCTGCCGGACGGCGAGGCGGTGCGGAAGGACTACCGCGGGGCCGACCTCTACGAAATGGGGCATGACGACCACGAAAGCCTCTTCCGATTGGTGGAGGAGATTGCGCCCGACGTCATCCACGCCCACAGCCACAAGGGGATGGCCGTGCAGATCGGTCGGGCGCTCGGCATCCCTGTGGTCATCACTTCGCACCACGGCGGTATCGTCTGTCCGGCGGGAACGCTCTTGGACTGCCGCGACCGCATCTGCACTACCACCGCGAGCCACCGCCACTGCCTGCGCTGCGTGCTCCGTAACACTCGAGGGGGCCTCGCGGTCTATCCTTTGATGCGCCTGCTGCCGCGCCGGGTCTACTTATCTCTGGGACGCTGGCTGGATCGCCTGCCGTTCATTCTGTTCGTCACCCCCATCGGCGGGGTGGCGCGCCACATAGCCGCAAAGGCCGAAGAGTGGCGCACTATCACGACGGGGTGCACCCGCATGATTGCTCCCTGCCGCCGGCTGGCCGAAGCCATGACCGCAAACGGGCTGCCGAAGGGAAAGGTCATCATCCTGCCTCACGGAATCCCCTTGCCCAAGGCCGTCCCCCACTTTCCGCCCGTGACCGAAGGCGGTGTGCGCTTCTTCTACGTGGGCCGTATCAGTTACGTCAAAGGGCTCCACACACTGCTCGAAGCTTTCCATCGCCTCGATGCGCCCCGGGCCGAACTCCATCTCATCGGCGGCGCGGCCACCAAGAGCGAGCGCCGCTACGAGACTCGCCTGCGCCGCCGCTACGGGGCCGATGAGCGCATCGTGTGGCACGGCAAAGTGCGTCCCGAAGAAGTTTACAAAATGACAGAAAACTTCCACGTTTCTTCTTCAGCTGCTTTTCTCGAAGCTTTCGGTTTGAACATTTCTGAAGCGCTTGCCTTGGGGAAACCCGTATTGGCCACGCGCAACGGTGGCGCCGAAATGCAGATTGAAGACGGCGTGAATGGTTGGCTCGTCCCGTCGAACGACGCAGAGGCCATGCGTCAGAAGATGGACGAAATCGTACATACGCTCCACACCTTCGACACACGGCTGGCCACGCGCGCCGTCGTGCCTATCGACACCCACTGTCGCAAGCTCTGGGAGATATATGAGCAGACTCTCACTCTGTTATAAAGCACATATTTAAGACAGACTTGTCCGCGCCGGTGGCGGCGCCAAAATCACGGCCACGACGCCGGTTAAGCGCCTTTACCAGTGGCTGGCCATCCACTGCCCGTGGCTCTTCTGCAAGATAGCCTAAACATTTTATGAGTAAAAAACGCATTCTGATTGACGCAGACCCCGTCGTTCCTTATTTCGTATCAGGACGAGTAAGCGGTATCGGGCGCACCACGATGGAACTCATCCAAGCCTTGGACCGCCAGCCCGAACTGCCTTTCGAGGTGATGCTTTATTCACAAAACATGAAAGGTATCGGCGGGCGCAACCTGCGTACGCACTTCCCTTGCCGCCACGTCTATCTGCCCAACCGCACGCGGTGGAACAAGGCCTTGGCGCACTTCCCCGTCCGCGAAGCGCTCACACGCTACGACCTGATGCACATCACGCATAACTTCGAATACGTCCATCGTCCCGACCGCTGCATCGTCACCATTCACGATGCGCTGTTCATGAAGATGGAGGAAAAGCAGTTTGCCCATGCCGCCATGCGTCGTGAAGTGCCCCCCTTGGCCCGAGCGTGCCGCCATCTTATTACATGCTCCGAAGCGTCTAAGCGTGACATCGTGGAGACAATGGATGTGCCACCGGAGAAAGTAACAGTCATCTACTGGGGGGTGAAGCATCACATTTTCCACCCCCTCGAAGTCGAGAAAGCCGATCTCATCTCCACCTTGAGAGAACATTTCCCGACGATGCCCACGGACTTTTTCCTTAGCGTTTCATGTAACGCCGAGCGCAAACGAACCCACCTACTCGTTGATGCCTATATCGAACTGTTCCGACAGTGTCCGGTCAATGATCTTGTACTTGTTTGGGGCAACGCACCAGATTGGATTCGTGTCAAAGTGAATACCAGCCCTGCTGCAGGTCATATTCACTTTCTCACTGCTGCTAGCGACGAAGAACTCGCCATGCTTTACAACGCAGCCACAGCATCGTTTACTCCCTCGTCCTACGAAGGATTCGGCCTACCCCTGCTCGAAGCCATGGCGTGTGGAACGCCCGTGGTCACTTGTCACAACAGCAGCTTGGAGGAAATCGGCGCCGAGGCAGTCCTCTATATGGACGAACCCGTAGTCACATCCGCCGTCCTGATGATGGAACAGTTCGAAAATCACGCAATTGACCGTGCCACTTTGCGTCAGAAGGGCATTTCTCGCGCCGCTGCTTTCACGTGGGAGAAAACCGCTGCACGCACAGTAAATGTATACACACTACAATTGGAGCTATGAAGTTAGTAGTGTTTCTATGCGAGTGCGACATCACTTATTATTTCGCCCGATGAAAATCCTCATCTGCATCCCCTGTCTGATGACGGGCGGGACAGAAATTCAGACGCTCAACCTTGTGCGTGCATTGGCGCAAGGCGGGCATGAATTGCTGACGGTGTGCTATTTTGAGTATGCCGACGGTATGGTGTCGCGTTTCCGTCAAGCCGGAAGCCGTGTCGAACTGCTCAGTCCCGACGGCTCACGCTCAGGAGGATGGCGGGGTATGGTTGCTCTCTTCGGAGGATTGCGGCGTGTGGTCAGGGCGTTCCGCCCCAACGTGGCCCACGTTCAGTACATGGCACCCGGTGCACAGCCCATCCTCATGCTGCGCCTGTTGGGCGTCAGAAACATCATTGCCACCACGCACACAGGCGCCGACATCTACCCCTCGCTGCGTCTGGTTCATTTCGTCGAACGCCACCTGGTGCGTGCTTTCACCTGCATCACTGAGCTGGCCGAGCGGTCATATTTCGGCACGTCGTGTCTTTACGACGAGCGTTATGTGTTGAAACGCCACAACCATTTCACCATCTACAATGCCCTTCCTTGGCCCCTGCCACCCAGGTCCGCCCGCCACGCGCCGCGAGAGCCGTTTACCATTGGCGTGGTGAGCCGATTGGAAAGCATAAAAGGTATGGACCTCGTGTTGCCCGCCTTTGCCGCCGTGCATAAGGTACATCCCGAGACGCGCCTGCATGTCGTGGGCGACGGCACACTGCGCTCCACCATGCAGCAACAGGCACATGATTTTGGCTGTGCAGACGCTGTCGTATGGATGGGGCGGCAACCGCAGGATGCCCTGCCAGCGCTTTACGGACAGATGGACATCGCCTGGATGCCTTCACGCAGCGAAGGCTTCGGGCTGACAGCTATCGAGGCTATGTCGTGCGGTTGCGTAGTGGTGGCCGCTCGCACGGGAGGCCTACCGGAGGTTGTACGAGACGGCGAAGTCGGCCTGCTTCACGACCCCGAATCGACAAGCTCACTGACAGAAAAAACAGTCAGCCTGATCGAAAATCCTGTCCGGCTGACTGAAATGTCCCACCGCGCCGTCCGTCATGTCGAGCGATTCAGTTTTGACCGCTACGCACGGTTGTTCACAGATTTGTATGAGAAACTCGATGCAGCATTTATTGTTCAATAAAAATACACTAAGCAACGTTTAGTGCTTTCATATTCTCTGAATCCATTGTAATGGTGACATTTGTAAATTTAGTCTTATTGATTGCATTCATTTGCATTTCCATAAGGATTTTCGGACATTCGTTTGACAAAAAGAGATGTTTTGTCTTGCCGGATAGACTGGAGTATTCTTACCGTATGGACAAACGCATGTTCTTTTTGATGTTTGTTGTATGTACAGCCCCATTCTTTCTTGCTCAATTCGCCCTCATTAAATACTTGGTCTATTTCCTTTTTATCATATGGCTGATGTGTCGAGGACAGCTCACGTTGAAAATAGAATCCATCACTGGCGCATATTTGTTGTTTTACGGTTGGCTTATTGTCTCGTGCTTTTATGCGGATTTCAATTATGATTCATTTTCACTATTAGTTAAGTATATATTGCCTTTGTTATCTCTTTGGTTGGGGTATAGTGCGATTGACAATAAGTATGACCTGTATTTCTTTTCAAAATCAGTAACGAAGTCCGCCGTTATCTATGCACTGCTTATCGGTGGATTTTGTAGTTTTTTTATTAGTGGGTTGTATTACTTTATTATGGGGAGCGGAGTTTTTCTCATGTATGCTGGTTTGGCAGATTATCTGACGTCATTATCTGTTATTCCTTTGATATTATGGTGGATGACGAGAAGAAAACGTTATATATTCGCATCCTTGTTTTTATTAGCTTCCTCCGTGTTGGACAGTGTGCGAACTGGAATTGGAGGAATTGTGATAGTTTACAGCGTGTTCGCCTTTTTTAAGTATAAAGTAAAATCTATTCCAGTCATAGCTCTCTTGGGGATCACTTTCCTTTCTGTGATATTGTTTGTCCCGCAAGTCAACGAAAAATTTTTCGGTGATGATGCTGGGAAAGTGAGTGCCAATGATATTGTAGAGAAAGACGCACTCAGTCTAGATAATATCAATACGTCTGGTCGTTCGGCCCTTTGGGAGTTAGCCCTTAAAAAGTTTTACGAACCTGACCCCATATGCGGTGCTGGCCTAGGAGAGGTGACGAAATTCATCAAGGAGAGGGCGGAAAAGGAACATACCATCGCATTATTGCACAGCGACTACGTTCAGATACTGTGTGACAATGGGATAGTAGGTATCATTCTATTATCTATCTTTTTTGCCATATTGTTCTTCAAAGTGTTTCGTTACACTTGGTGGCACAATGACGCTTGGGTCAAAATAACGGGAACAATGGCAGCAGCCAGTCTGTCGGGGGTAGCTTTTTCCATGGGTTTTGATAATGTAGTTTCTCATTCCATGACTTCGTTGATTAATCCATTCATATTCATTGGTTTTTTCTTAAAGTTTGTAGACCTTTCCAAACATGGCAAGTTATCTTAGCAAAAAGCTGGGCGTCGTTTCCTTTGTCTTGATGGTCTTGGTGGTGTTCCTGCACGCTCACCTCTTGGGTTATGTGTCTGGGAATATGGCATTCGTGCAAAAAGTGATTACTGGAGAAGTGACGCGTGTTGCTGTCCCTTTGTTCTTCACCATTTCCGGTTTCCTTTTTTTTAGGAATTACGCGAGTCCGGCTAAGACGTTTTTTGTCACGAAAATCAAGCGGCGTTTTTATTCCTTGTTCGTTCCTTACGTGCTGTTCAGTGTGTTAGGTTTTGTTTTCACTTTTTGTTCTGCTTTTTGCTTTCAGGGTTTTGTTTCAGGAGTAAACAAGCATATTTTGGATAGTGACCTGTCGATGGTTCTCTTCGCTATTTTCTTGAATCCCGTCGGAACTTATCAATTGTGGTTCATTCGGGATTTATTTATTCTTGTTTTACTTTCACCTTGTGTCTATCTTGTAGTTCGATGGTTTAAAAGTGTTGCAGTTATTAGTTTGTTCTGTGTCTGGGTGAGCGGTGTTCAATGCTTTGTTCACGTTGAATCTATTTTCTTTTTTATAGCCGGTAGCTACATCGCTCTTTGTAGAAAAAAATGGGCAAGTTTCCGGTGCACTTCATTGGTTTTTAGCGTAGCTATTCTTGTACTGTGGTTAAGTAATTGTGTAGTGCTCGCCTCGTTTGAATTAGCTTCCGTATGGTTTTGCTTGAATGTGATTTTGGGAATGTGTGCCTTGTGGTTTTTTTATGATACTACGCTTGGTAAGCGTAGCTCTACTCGCATTTTGCCTATCCTCAGTTTTTCGTTTTTTCTATACCTCACTCACGAACCATTGCTGACAGTCATAAAAAAGTCGCTTCTTGCGTTGTGCGGAATGTCTCCTGTAATGCTTCTATTTATATATCTATTCGCCCCGTTGGCTACTATTATTTTATGTCTTTCTGTGGGCGTATTCCTTAAAAGAAGTTTTCCTCGTTTCTATTTCTTCTTAACAGGAGGTCGTTAACTTTTTTATTCTATGCCTATGATATCCGTTATTATTCCGCTTTATAACAAGGCGGCGAGCATCGGGCTGACGTTGCGCGCTGTGCTCGAACAGACTTTTCAAGACTTCGAGGTGGTCGTTGTGGACGACGGCAGCACTGACGGCGGGGCCGACGTGGTGCGCGCCGTGGACGACGCGCGCATCCGGCTCTTCAGCCAGCCGAACGCCGGTGTCTCGGCCGCACGCAACCGGGGTGTCAGTGAGTCCCGGGGCGAGTTCGTGGCCTTCCTCGACGCCGACGACCTGTGGCGTCCCACCTATCTCGAAACGCAGTTCGCCCTGACCCGCAAATACCCCGACTGCGACGTATTCGCTACTAACTACGAGTTTCGCGATGCCGAGGGGTGCACCTCGCCCTCCATCCTGCGCCGCCTACCCTTCGCGGGCGAGGACGGCATCCTCACGAACTATTTTGAAGTGGCCTCCTGCTCACACCCGCCAATTTGTTCTATTACGATTATGGTAAAGAAAGAGGCTATCGAAGCCATCGGTGGTTTCCCCGTAGGCATCCGCTCGGGCGAAGACCTGCTGACATGGGCTCGGCTTGCGGTTCGCCACTCCATTGCATTCTCAAAGCTATCCTTGGCTGTCTTCGTCTATGATAGGACTTTGTTCAATAATGATCAAAAAACGCGTGAGCCGGAGACTGATGATTATGTAGGTAAAGAATTAGCCAAGCTTTACCAAAACAATCCCAGTATCTTGGGATTGAAATCATACAACGCCCTATGGCATAAGATGCGCGCCCGCATCTTTCTCGATAAAGGCCAACTTAAAGCCGCAAGGAAAGAGTGCATAAAGGCTTTGCGGCTACGGGTGACACTACGCTGCATTGTATTTTACCTCCTGACCCTGCTTCCTTTGAAAATGTCGCAGGTATTACTTCACGCTCACATATCATGAAAGTCGCCATCATTCATACCGATTTTCGCATATACTGGCCGGCTCGCTTACAGGCGCTTCACGCCTTCCTGCAAGAAAGAGGCATCAGTCTGGAAGTCATCGAGATAGCCGGGAAAGGCAGTCCGTATGCTTTCTCGGACACGGCCGACACGGCGGGCCTGCCGTGGCACTTCCTCTTCCCGACGCAAAAAATCGAAGAACTGGACGGCCACGAAATCAGACGGGCTTTGTTTGCCCGCTTGGACGCCATGCAGCCCGACGTCCTCATTGCTGGTGCCATCGCTTTTCCCTCGGGGGCGCTCTCTGTGGCGTGGGCCACAAAATGCCGTCGGCGTATCGTCTGCTTCGACGATGCCAAAATCGAGGCTGTCGCCCGCGGACGTGTGGTCACCTTCATTAAACAGCGCATTTACGATGGTGTCTATGCCATGCTCTACCCCTCACCGGATTGGATGGAGACGGGACGTTACTGGCATTTCCGGCCTGAGCAACTCTTCTACGGCATCGACGTGGTAGACAATCATTTTTGGCAGGATTACACGGATACGGGCAATCCGCTCCCGGTCGATGGTTATTTTTTGGCCGTCGGGCGGCAGGTGGAAAAGAAGAACTTCTTTCACATAGTGCATGCCTATGCTGATTACCATGATCACCACGCAGACGCCATGCCGCTTGTTGTCATCGGCGATGGTCCGGAGCACGAACGCATCTGCCGCTTTGTTGAAGAAAGGGGACTTGGCGAAAAGGTGATCCTCTTGCCGTTCAAAACGCAAGTCGAGCTGCGCGCTATCTACCACCATGCAGAGGTCCTCATCCTTAGTAGTAATAGTGAGACATGGGGATTAGTCATCAACGAGGCCATGGCCTGCGGGCTGCCGGTCATCGCCAGTGACCAATGTGGCGCTACGTATACCCTCATACAAGACGGTGTGAACGGCTACGCCTTCCCTCTGTCCGAGGCCCAGTCACTCAACAAATGTCTCGAACGTTTTCACCGGCTTACTCCCACCGAAAGGGAAAAGATGCGTACTGCCGCTCGCGAAACCATCAAGGATTGGGATCTCGAACGTTTTTGTCAAGGTTGCCACGACGCCATCCAATATGCTGCCTCACAACCGTTGAAACACCTGTCGTCCCTCAGCCGGTTTTTCATTAGGAACTGGCGCGGCCGCTATCGGCCGGTGTGATGGTCGGTGAAATCCACGACGCAGGAAATAAAGCAACACACTCCGCCTGCGGTTTCGCCCTGACGGGCGACGGGCGTCATAGATGGCGCCCCTACGCTGCGGCAGTTCATGGTGGGCAGCGCGCCACGGCGGAAAAAACCACGACGTGGCATGTCACACACACCTAAAATCTGAAAACGGCAACAGCGATGAATAAATCGGTTGGCTGGTATATGGACCGTACGGAATTGCTTCCCGGGACATGGGGCGAAATATATAGTCGGCGACCCATTTAATCTAGTCGGCGACTAGGAAATTCTTTTCGGCGACTAAGTAATTTCTGCCAAGGCGACTGGTTTATCTATATCTCCCGGCAACAGATAAGCCTACTTCACGCGGGGGCGCTTCGGTCGGAATAATTTAATACTCTATGTTTTTTGAAATCTCCAAATTCCTGCGCTTCCTTCTGGTTTCGCCCATCAGTTGGATGGCCTTTCTCATGGTGGTGACCCTGTGGGTGAAGCGGAAAAGGGGACGGCGCATCCTGCTCGGCGTGGCGGCGGCGGTATTCCTCGTTTTTACTAATAATCTGTTGGTGGACTATGTGCAATTCCGTCAGACGCGGCAGTATGTCCATACAGCCTCTTTGCCCGAGGGCAAGACGTGGCGTGTAGCCATTGTGATGGGCGGCTTCGGGAGCATGAACCGTGAGACGGGGCAGATGACCTACGTCGAAGACCGTGCCGACCGGCTGTGGGAGGCCGTCCGCCTCTACCGCGAGGGGCGCGTGCGGCAAATCCTCATCACTGGCGACCCCACGTCGATCGTCGAAGACGACGGAAGCTCGACGGCTGAACTTTTCTTGCGCTATATGGAACAGCTCGGCGTAGACCGCGAGGCCTTCATTCTCGAACAACAGGCCCGCAACACGCGCCAGAACGCCGTGAATACCGCCGCGCTACTCAAACAGAAAAGCATCGCAGGACGGGAGTGCCTGCTCATCACCTCGGCCACACACATGGACCGCAGCGTGCGCTGCTTTGCCAAAGTGGGCGTGCGGCCCGACGTGATGGCGGTGAACCTGCCCGACCCTCCCTCGCACATCAACCACCGCGCCTTCTATCCCGAATGGGCAGCTGCTGTGAAATGGGAGACCCTCCTGAACGAAAAGATAGGTGACCTGGCCTATCGCCTGATGGGTTACGTCTGAACACTGGTACCGCCAGGTCGGAGCCCAACGGGGGCGACAGGCGGTCCACGACTTCTAGCAAGACGATGAAAATACTAATTGTACACAATGATTACGGAAAATACAGCGGTGAGGAGGCCGTAGTGGACAAGATGGCGGCCATGCTGGGTAGCCACGGACACGACGTGGCCCTCTACCGGCTTTCCTCGGCAGGGCGGCGCGAGAGTCTGCAGGGGCGCATGGAGGGTTTTGCCTGTGGCCTCTACTCACCTGCCGGGGTGCGGGGTATGCGCGAGGCGCTGCGGCGCGAACGTCCCGACGTGGTGAACGTGCACAACCTCTATCCCTTCATCAGCCCGGCAGCGCTCTTCGAGTGCCGGAAGGCCGGTGTGCCAGTCGTCATGACGGTGCACAACTTTCGCCTTGTCTGCCCCACGGGCCTCTTCATGCGCGGCGGCCGCCCCTGCGAGGAGTGCCTCGAACGAGGGCAGGAATGGGGTTGCGTGCGCCACAACTGTGAGCAATCGCTCATAAAGTCTGCCGGCTACGCGCTGCGCAATGCCTATGCCCGATGGACAGGGGCCTATAAAAAGAACGTCGACGCCTATGCATGCATCACCGGCTTCCAAAGGCGTAAGCTCGTCGACGCGGGTTATGACGAAAGGCGGATAAGCGTAATTCCCAACAGCATTGATGTTCCTGAAAGACTCGTACATACGCAGGGGACATACGTGGCCTATATCGGACGACTAAGTTTCGAAAAAGGCTTTGACCTTCTTGTTGAAGTGGCACGGAGAAGGCCTGAAATTAGCTTCCAGCTTGCGGGGGCGCTGAGAGATGGAGATAAGGGAAACCTACCTGAAAATGTTTGTTGGGCGGGCTATCTGAGGAAAGAAGAACTGGACCAATTCATTCAGAACGCTCGTTTTGTAGTCATGCCCAGTCGCTGTTATGAAGGTTTCCCTATGGCTATATTGGAGGCGGCGTGCCACGGGAAAGCCACGGTAGGGCCCGACCATGGAGGTTTCACCGAAATCATCGGGAAGGGCGACACTGCTATTGGCTCGCTATTCAGGCCCAACGATATAGATGATTTGGAACGGACTATCGTCGAACTATGGGACAATCCCTCCTTATCGGCCCGACTCGGTGAACGAGCCTACGAAAAGGTCGCTACAACATATAATTCTTCCGTAGTGTTCACCCAATGGGAAAGTCTACTGGAAAAGCTCATCGCAGAACACTCTAAAAACAACGCTATTCATGTCATTAAACATCAACAGTCCGAGGATCATCGGTCTTGATCTCGTTCGCAGTATTGCCATTCTATTTGTTATAAGCGGACATTTTTTCTCTCTTAATACCCCTTTCCGTAGCACAATTTTCGGGGGGGTGAATCTGACTTTACAAAGTATTACCATTCCTCTATTTTCAACTGGCGTTCCGCTGTTCCTCATGTTAACGGGATACCTCAATGCAAACAAGTCACCTTCACGAAAGTATTACAAAGGCTGCATCCGCGTTCTGTTCGCCTATTTGTTGTTCTCCTTCATCACTATCCTGTTTAGGAAGTATTATCTCAGTGAAGATCTCTCGTGGACACAATGGATATTAAAGATTCTCGATTACTCTGCTATCCCATACGCTTGGTATATTGAGATGTGGATCGGACTTTTTTTGCTGACTCCCTTCCTCAATTATATGTACAAAGCTATCCCTTCACGCCGCCTGAAACTTACGCTACTCGTAACCTTATATCTGCTTACAGCAGTCCCCGATTTGTTCAACCGCTACGGAATGCATATAGTACCTGGCTTTTGGAGTTTAACATTTCCGCTTATGTTCTTCTTTGCCGGGAGTTACATAAGAGAATACCGTCCGCATCCTAAAAAATGGTTTCTGATTGTGGCCATCATACTGATGTGTTCTATTAATCCTATATTCAACTTGTTATTTGTTAATCACCACGCGCTCATACAAATAGCAGGAGGTTATTATGGCGTATTCGGAACGCTAATCGCCATTGCTTTTTTCCTGCTCATTTACGACATGAATACTCAGGTAACTGCGATACGAGTCGCGTTAACCAAAATATCCATTCTTTCGCTCGATATGTATCTCTGTTGTTACATGTTCGATCAATTGGCTTATCCGTATTTCCTCTCCCACTATTTTGTCGACCAATCTCAATTTGGCCCGTACTTCTTCATTGTCGTGCCACTCGTATTCATCGGTTCCTTCATCTTAGCATGGGGGAAAGATTCTGTCTGTAAACGCATTAGTCCTCTTTTATGAAAGTACAAACAGAAGAGTCAAAAATGGAAACATACTTCAATATCCGATATGAGTTTGACAAGCGTCGCGTACACGAATTAATCGATGAACAGCTGGACAAGGACGAGCCGGGTTATGTATGCGTGGCAGACGGGGTGATAGTGACCCACGTCCATCGCGACGAACACTACCGTACCGTCGTTAATGGCAGCATGTTCTCGGTCTGCGACAGTGGCTTCGTTCCGCTTTATCTGAGGTGGATATACGGTAAACGTTACGAGCAGTATTGCGGTGCACAGATTTTTCAGGATATCGTGCGTGCGGGGCGTCACAGGATGTTTTTCATGGGCACGTCGCATGATACGCTAGCCGGATTGCGCCGTACGCTGATGACATGGAATCCGTCAGTAGCAGACATGACTTTCATGGACTTGCCCTATCGACGGGTGGAGGATTTCGACTACGCGGCTATTGCTCGTGCTGTTGAGACGGATGGTGCCGACATCATCTGGGTGGCACTGGGTGCCCCGAAGCAGGAAATCTTCATGAGTCTGCTCCGTCCGCATTTGCGGCGTGGCGTGGTGATAGCCGTAGGGGCCGTTTTCAAGTTTTACAGTGGAACGGCCGAGCGTCGAGCTCCTCAATGGATGGTCAGGGCACACTTGGAGTTTGTCTTCCGCATTTTGAGTGAGCCTGGCAAGCAACTCCGTCGCTGTTGGGGCATACTTTCCGCACTGCCTGCCGTTTTGTGGCAGGAGTGGCGGCGTAAGCAGACACGTCTTGTTAAGCAATGACGAAAGGATGATACGGCTAATGGGGAACGCGAGTCCATATTTTAGTGTTTGCGCTTTCTATCCGAGGTGTTATGCTTTGCAATTGTGGTTTTATGTGAGAGAAGGTTGATAATAAAATCCTAAGCATTAGAATTTTTGAGGACACTTATGGAATTGACGGGTTCACTGGCAGAAAATGCGGTCAGTGAACCCGTCAATTCTGTTTACTTGAAAGCAGTTTCCGTTAAGATTCCCGGTGGCGAAGAGGTTCTTGTGTGGATGGTATCATGTCGTGTGGCTTTTTTCTGGTTAATGGAAGTGAAAATGGTACGGCCGTAATGGAAGTGGGAGTGTATAAGCGGCCAACGTCCTCAACTTACCTTTATTGTTGAGGCGCGGTTAAGGCGCTCGTATGGGGTAGGGGATACTTTCAAAGCGCAGGCCTGCATCACGAAAGAAGTCCGCAAGTTTTATCTTGCGGACTTCTTTTATTCAATGTTCATTCATAAATGAACAAATTGCGGTGCGTACGGGACTCGAACCCGTGACCCCATGCGTGACAGGCATGTATTCTAACCAGCTGAACTAACGCACCTGATGATCTGTCTTTTCTTTGTGGCGCTTTCTCTCTCAAAAGCGGTGCAAAGATATGTACTAATTTTTAATTGTCCAAATGTCTGCCCCGTTATTTTATCAGAAACTTGCAAAAGACGGAGATGTCCTCGAACTTGTTTCGGAAAAGATGCCATTGCGGCAGGACGGCGATTTCTTCATAACCTTGCTTGGCAAACAAGAGCTTGCTGTCGGGATTGTTGTCGTGCGAGATGTGGGCGTAGAGCATGCGGATGTGGAGCACGTGGCGGGCATAGGTTTCGATGGTCTGCAGGGCGGCTTGGGCATACCCATGTCCGCGAGCTTTTTCCAAGAGGGCAATGCCGACTTCGGCTCGCAAATTGTACGGGTCGAAATTGAACAAGTCTATCAGTCCGACAGCCTTTTCCTCCGTCGTGCAGATGACAAGGCGGAGCTCGCCGCTCTGATAAATGTCTTGCGGCTGCATGGCTATGTGTTGTTTAAGCGCGTAGCGTGAGTAGGGCGCTGTGGTTGACCCCACAGACCAGTTGTTCCGGTTGTTTTCTATTGAGTAGAGCAGGTCGAGGTCTTCTGGTTCAAGTGCCCGAAGGGATATCTGTTCGTGTTGTAGGATCATATTGAGTAGGTCATGGATTCAGTGATAAACAGGTCGCTTTCTGGCAAGAAGAAACCCATTTTCAGGTCGGCACGATTGTTTTTGGCGAAAATGCGGAAAACATCGTCGTAGTTGTATGCAGCGGTGTCGTAAATGACGTATTGGTAGCTTTTTTGTGTCGTTGGTATTTGCAGGTGACCTTGCGGCGCGCTTTGCCTGTCGGCCTGTATGTAGTCCATGTCGAACATCCATTGCTCGTTGAGTTGCCGCGCCCGCGTGATGTGTTCTGCCTTACCCATGAAGAGGATTTTGATGTCCGGCTCTTTTTTCCCTATGGTCAGCATGTCGCGTGCCTTTTCGGCCGACTGCTGGATGAGGGCGACGAAGGCCCGGGTGTAGATGGCTGTGCGGATAGGGATGGAAAGCCAGAAGCAGTAGTGCTGATAGTGCTTGTTGAAGAAAATCAGCATGGCCTGATAGAATACGTGGACGTAACGGAAGGAACTTTTCAGCGTGCTTTCTCCTTTGTAGTGCAGAATGGGAGTGGGCAGGTAATAGTTCTTGCTGCCGTTTTTGAGCAGGCGATAAGAAAGGTCGATGTCTTCGCCATACATGAAGAAGTCCTCGTCGAATGCTTTCCCGCCCTGAATCTTTTTGCGTGGTATCATCATGAATGCTCCTGACACTACCTCAATTTCGTTGGGTACGCTGTCGTCGAGGTATCTCATGTAGTAACGTCCGAAGAGGCGTGATTTCGGGAAAAGGTGGCAGAGACCGCACATCTTGCAGAATGCCGTCCAAGGGGTGGGGAAGCCCCGGCGCGACTCATAGGCAAAACTGCCGTCGGCTTTCAGCATCCTTACGCCGAGTGCCCCCATGTCTGGGTGGGCGTCTGCAAAAGACAGACAGTCAGTGAGCGTATGTGAGGTCAGGACAGTGTCGGGATTGAGGAATAGCAGGTATCGTCCCGTAGCTACACGGACGGCTTGGTTGTTTGCGCGGCCAAAGCCCATGTTGCGCGAGTTGCAGATGAAGTGCAGATTGGGGTAAGTATCCGGAGGGAATAGTCCTTTCAGGTATGGAATGCTGCCGTCAGTCGAATGGTTGTCGACGACAAACACTTCGACCTGTATACCTTCTGTGGCTTTCCATACGGAGCGCAAGCATTGTTCGAGGTAGGACTTGACGTTATAGTTGACTATGATGATAGACAGCGTCATGGCTTCCGTACGGTTTATTATGGTCTGGACATTTTGCGGGGCCAGCAGAACACGAGGGCCAGTGCCGTGATGAGGGCACAGAAACCACCTTGCGTGTCAAGGGTGGCGAAGTAGACTGTCACGTTTCCCCAGAGAAGCAGTGCCATGAGGCCGAGGCGATAAGCATGCCACTTGCTTTCACACCTTTCGGGTGAACTGGCTTTTTCAATTGCCGCTTTGACTGTGGTAAGATGGAAAAACTTCAATGCCACGTAGACACCACTCAGTGTGCAGACGATGGCACCCAATGAAAGAAAATAACGTGTGTGCTCGTCGGTAACGAAGCCGGTCGGCAGAATTTCGTGGTCGAAACAGCAGGCCAGTATGGCGCCGACAATCCAGACGGCAAAGTATGCGGTTTTCAGTTGAAGCCAGGTTCTTGTCATGGGCGGAATGAGTTCCTATTTCGGTGTCTGATAGCTGTTGAAGTTCACGCGGTTGACGATGGAGCGGCCCAAGGTGATCTCGTCGGTGTATTCCAGTTCGTCGCCGATGTTTACGCCTCGTGCCAAGACTGTCAGTTTGATGTCGAACGGGGCAAGGCGGCGTGAGATGTAGAAGTTTGTTGTGTCGCCCTCCATTGTAGGGCTGAGGGCCAGGATGACTTCACTGATGCCTCCGGCCGCCACGCGGTCTACGAGTGAGGCCAGTTCGATGTCGCCCGGACCGACACCGTCCATCGGCGAGATGACGCCTCCTAAAACGTGGTAAAGGCCGTGAAACTGCCCTGTATCTTCAATCGACATGACGTTGCGGATGTTCTCCACGACGCAGATTGTCGTCCGGTCGCGATCCGGGTTGGCGCATAGGTCGCAGAGCTCCGTGTCCGAGATATTGTGGCAAACCTGGCAGTATTTCACTTCTTCTTTCAGTCGGATAATGCTTTCGCCGAACTGCCTGACGGCTTCCGTATCTTGTTTGAGCAGATGGAGCACCAGGCGCAGGGCGGTCCGGTGACCGATACCGGGGAGTTTCGAGAACTCGTTGACGGCTTTCTCTAAGAGTTTGGACGGGTATTGTTCGTTCATGGCCCTGATTATTGCAGGCAAAGTTAATCAAATGTCCCTGAAAAAACTTACCTTTGCTTCGGTTTTCTTGTTTCTCGCATGCGAATGGAGAGGCAGAAGACCGTCTGAAAACTATCTTGTTCCTGAAAATTTTTCCAGATGGATATCAAATCTGCCGAATTCGTCGTGAGCAACACGCAGGTCGCTAAGTGTCCTGCCGGCGACCTGCCCGAGTATGCTTTCATCGGGCGGAGCAATGTGGGCAAGAGCAGCCTGATTAACATGCTGACCGGGCGGAACAAACTGGCCATGACGTCAGCCACACCCGGGAAGACCTTGCTTATCAACCATTTCCTGATCAATAAGTCATGGCACCTCGTCGATTTGCCTGGCTACGGCTATGCCAAACGCAGTAAGCGCGAACAGGACCGCCTGTCGCGCATCATACGAGACTACATACTTCTTCGTCCACAATTGACGAGCCTGTTCGTCCTGATCGATGTGCGCCATGCCCCGCAGCCGGTGGATATGCGGTTCATCGAGTGGCTGGGTGAGAACGGCGTCCCCTTTGCCTTGGTGTTTACCAAGGCAGATAAAATGCCGAAAGCTGAGGTGGGCAAGAACGTGTCGGCTTACCTCGCTCAACTGTCAGAGCAGTGGGAAGAACTGCCGCCACATTTCGTGACGAGTAGTGCCAAGGCGCAAGGGCGGGACGACATCTTGGATTACATCGACGCTGTCAACCGTTCTCTGGCTTCCGGGGAGGTTTAGCCCGGCAGGTGGCCCGAAAAGATGAAGCCGTATGCAGTGGATCGATCGCATCCGACAGGTTAAGATTGTGTTGCTGGTGAGCGCCGTGGTCATAGCGGCGGTGTCGCTGGTCATCTCGTATCTGCTGGTTCGCGACCTTTCGCACGAGGAGCGGAACCGGATGGTGGTCTGGGCCGAGGCCATGCGTTCATTGAGCCGGGCTGATGAAAACACGGACATCTACCTCGCGTTGAAGGTGATTGACGGCAACAACACCATCCCCGTCATTGTGCTCGACGCGCAGGGCAACGTGGAGACCTATCGCAACATCACCATTAAGGCCGAGACGGCTGCCGACACGCTTCGCTACCTTCAACAGCGAGCCGAGGCCATGCGTCAGGCCGGTTATGCCATTGACCTGAACCTGACCGACGCGGGACAGGACGTGAGACCGGGCGACGATTATCTGGTCATCTGTTACGAGGAGTCGTCCATGCTGCGGCGGCTGGCCTCTTATCCTTACGTGCAGCTTGGCGTAGTGGGGCTGTTTGTCGTGGTGGCGATTTTTGCCTTATTGTCGTCCAAACGGGCGGAGCAGAACCGTGTGTGGGTCGGGCTGTCAAAGGAGACGGCGCATCAGTTGGGGACGCCGATTTCGTCGCTCATGGCGTGGACGGCTATCTTGCGCGAAGCCTATCCCGACGATGAGCTTATTCCCGAAATGGACAAGGACGTGAAGCGTCTTGAACTCATTGCCGACCGTTTTTCAAAAATCGGCTCGCAACCCGAAGTCGCCCGAGAAGACTTGCGCCCCTTGCTTGTGCGGACGGCCGACTACATCCGGCGCCGTTCGTCGGACAAGGTGGTTGTGACGTGCGACATGCCCAAAGTGCCGGTCGACGCCGACGTCTGCGCGCCGCTATTCGAGTGGGTGGTCGAGAACCTGTGCAAGAATGCCATCGATGCGATGTCGGGAAAGGGGAGCATCACCATCAGGTTGCGTCAGGAGACGGCGCACATTGTCATAGAGGTGAGCGACACGGGCAAGGGCATCAGCAAACGCCATTTCAAGACGGTGTTCTCCCCGGGGTATACCACCAAAAAACGAGGGTGGGGGTTGGGCCTCTCGTTGGCCAAACGCATTGTCGAAGAGTATCACAAGGGGCATATCTTTGTCAAGAACAGTGAGCTCGGTGTCGGGACAACGTTCCGCATCGAACTGCACGCTCCTTCCGATGGTGTGGGGGCGGTGTCCCGTTCTTCTGCGGCGAAATGACATCTTCTGTTTTTGGGTGAGGACAGTCACGCCGTCGGCATTTTGCGGACTACCGGACTTGCCGAGCCAGCTTCACCATAGTTCCCAGTAGTCCGAATCTATTTCTTTTGGCTAGTTTCCTCCACTCTCTGGCTCGAATTTTCTGAAATCTTACTGTTTTTTCTCATGGTGTAACTGTAAGCTGTGGCAGTCCGGCTGGGGATGTCCCTCGTCCATGCTGCCCGGAAAACAGGCGTAGTGACGGGAAATCCTGTCGCAGTGACAGACATTTCTATCGCAGCGACAGGATTTCCGGTCAGCCGGGGCGTGTTTCTTGTCTGTCGGCCGGAGTTGTGAGAAAGTGCCCTTCGAGCGCGGAGCCGGGTGGTGGATGTGGCTGGCCGCGCTCGAAGGGCACAAAATGCTGTTTTGATGTTTTCCGGAATGCGTCCGGATTGGCTGAAAGGCAGCCCCAGTCGGGCGGACAAGGGGCAGGCGTTTCAGCTCGTGCCCGCTGGCCTCATGGTTTCGCTTCCCATTTCTTATAGCGTCCGCCTTTGAGCCATCGTTTGTCCCAATACGGATCGTCGAGACGGCTCACCATCACGCCGCGCGAACTGCTTGCGTGTAGGAATTTCCCGTCTTTCAGGTAGATGCCGACGTGCCCCACGCGGCGGCGCAGGCGCCGTTTCCGGCCTTGGTTGAAGAAAACGAGATCGCCCTCTTTCAGCCGGCGCTTGCGCACCCGACGGTCGCATTGGTCATACTGTGCCTGGCTCTGCCGGGGAAGTCCTACGTGATAGCAGGTACGGTAGATCTGCGTGGTCAGGCCGGAGCAGTCCACACCGCTTTTCGTGTTCCCGCCGTAGCGGTAGGGAGTGCCAATCCATTCGGCGGCCTCCACGTAGAGGCGGTGATTGTCTTTGTATGCAATGTCCATTCCCAGCACACGGCCGGCGTGGGCCAGTTCGCGGAAGTCGATGTGCGCGATGCGGCGGGTGCCGGAGCACGACGTCAGGCAGAGCATGGCTGCCACCATGCACAAAAGACCGATGCGCCGGAGGCTGGCGTGTGGCCTTTCCAGGCACACTGTGAGGCGGTCGTGGGCAGTTGGGGTCATAGTCCGTGTTCCGACAAATAGCGTTCGGCCTCAATGGCAGCCTTGCATCCGCTGGCTGCGGCAGTGATGGCCTGGCGATAGTGTGGGTCGGCCACGTCGCCCGCCGCGAAGACGCCCGGCACGCCCGTGCGAGGCGTGGCGCCTTCTGTGAGGATGTAGCCCGCCTCGTCTGTCTTTACCCAAGGCATGAACAGCTCACTGTTCGGGTGGTGCCCAATGGCGAGGAAGAAACCGTCGATAGCGATGTCGTAGTGGCGTTCGTCGGGAAGGCCGCGCCGGTAGACGACGTGTGCGCCTTCCACTCCATCCGTGCCGAAGAGTCCTTCGGTGTTCGTTTCGAACAGGATTTCTATTTTGGGGTTCGTCATGACCTTTTCCTGCATCGCTTTCGACGCACGGAGGAACGGTTTACGCACAATGAGGTAGACTTTGGCTGCCAGTCCGGCCAGGTACGACGCTTCTTCGCAGGCCGTGTCACCGCCTCCCACGACGGCCACGTTCTTTTTGCGGTAGAAGAAGCCGTCGCATGTGGCGCAGGCGCTGACGCCTTGTCCTTTGTATTTCTCTTCGTCTGCCAGCCCGAGGTATTTAGCTGTGGCGCCTGTGGCGATGATGAGTGTTTGGCATTGCACTTGGCTCCCGTCGTCGAACGTGAGCGTGTAGGGTGCTGCGGAGAGATCCGCCTTTACGGCGATGGCTGGGCGTATCTCCGTACCGAACCGCTCGGCTTGCTCTCGCATGTCTTCCATCATTTGATTGCCCTCGACGCCTTGGGGATAGCCCGGGAAGTTGTCGACGTCGGTGGTCGTGGTCAACTGCCCGCCAGGTTGCAGGCCTTCGTAGATCACGGGGGAGAGACCGGCGCGTGCGGCGTAGATGGCAGCGGTGTAGCCGGCAGGGCCGGAGCCCAGGATGAGGCAACGTATTGTTTCCATAAGTGTGAATGCGTTTAGGTAATTATAATGTGTGGGATTATCGTAAGTCAATGATTTCGGCCTGGGGGAAGTCCTCGCTGTTGAAGCGGAAGAACGCGTCGTTCCATCGGTGTCCCGAGGTGAGGTCGTAGACGCTGATGCGCGTCCATTGCCCTCCTCCTTGCGTCAGGCGGATGCACAGCGGCCAGCCCGAGCCTTTGTCAATGTCGAGGATCATCTTCCGGATGCCTTGTCGCGGGCTTGTGGCGGTCAGGGTGACTTCATGGCAGGCTTTGCCGCGCAGGGTCGTCGTGCTGAGGCTGTATGTGTAGCCTTGCTTGTAGAGGTTGACGAACGTGTAGGGGTTCATGCTTTGCAGTTCGGCCTGCGTGGGATGGCTGACGTTGACTTCGTTGCTTCCTTCGAGGTAGCTCCATTGTGTCTTGCCGTCGAACCATGTTTTCATCTGGGGCGAGTCGATGTGGAACCTGTCGCCTTTGACGTAGATAGTGCCGCTTCCGCTGCCAGTTTCTTTGCCGTCGGTGAAGTTGCCGACCTTGAACGTGGCTTGCAGACCGCCGCCTTTTTTCAGTTTGGCTGCTGTCTGGTCAAGGACTTGCTTGGCTGTCTGGGCCTGTGCGGCTGACGTGAACGTCAGGAGGGCGAAAAGGAGGTAGAGTAGCTTCTTCATATTCAATGTGTGGTTATCTCAGGGTGGACATCTTGTTTTCCAAGTCCGTCTCGTCCATGCAGAGGACGTCGCGGGGTTTGCTTCCCTGCGTCGGACCGACGATGCCGGCTTTTTCGAGTTGGTCCATGAGGCGGCCGGCGCGGTTATATCCGATGGCGAACTTGCGTTGGATGAGCGAGGTGGAGCCTTGCTGGTGAATGACGATGAGGCGGGCGGCCTCTTCAAAGAGCGGGTCGAGGTGATTGGTGTCGAACGGAGCCGACGCGCCGCTTCCGAAGTCGGCGTCGCCCTCGGGAGCCACTTCGGGCAGGGCGAATGCCGAGAGGTAGCCCTGTTGCTGGCTGATGTGGCTGTTGATCCGTTCAACTTCCGGGGTGTCGACGAATGCGCACTGGACACGGACGGGGTCATTGCCGCAGAGGAAGAGCATGTCGCCCTTGCCGACGAGCTGATTGGCGCCGGTGCGGTCGAGAATGGTCTTGCTGTCGATGCCCGACATCACCTTGAACGCCATGCGGGCCGGGAAGTTGGCTTTGATGGAGCCGGTGATGATGTTCGTGGTCGGGCGTTGGGTGGCGATGACCATGTGCATCCCGACTGCGCGGGCCAGCTGCGCAATGCGGGCGATGGGCAATTCTATCTCTTTTCCGGCCGTCATGATGAGGTCGCCGTACTCGTCGATGATCACGACGATATAGGGCATGAACTCATGGCCGTTTTCAGGATTGAGCAAACGGTTCTTGAACTTGGCGTTATACTCCTTGATGTTCCTGACCTTGGCTTTCTTCAAAAGGTCGTAGCGGTGATCCATCAGCTGGCAGAGACTCTTCAACGTCTGGATGACCTTGGTGACGTCGGTGATGATGGGGTCGTCCTCGCCGGGGATTTTGGCGAGAAAGTGGTTCTCGATGGGCGCATAGATGCTGAACTCGACTTTCTTGGGGTCGACCATGACGAATTTGAGTTCGGCAGGATGTTTCTTGTAGAGTAAGGATGTGATGATGGCATTCAGTCCGACAGATTTACCTTGGCCGGTGGCGCCGGCCACAAGCAGGTGCGGCATCTTGGCGAGGTCAACCATGAAGACCTCGTTGGTGATTGTCTTGCCAAGGGCTATGGGCAGGTCGTATGTCGTTTCCTGAAACTTTTTGCTGTTGAGGATGCTCTCCATCGAGACGATGTGCGGGTTCTTGTTGGGAACTTCAATACCAATTGTCCCCTTACCGGGTATCGGCGCGATGATGCGGATCCCGAGTGCGCTCAGGCTGAGTGCGATGTCGTCTTCGAGATTCTTGATTTTGTTGATACGCACGCCTTGTGCCGGGGTTATCTCATAGAGCGTCACGGTGGGGCCGATGGTCGCCTTGATGCTTGATATCTCAACGCCGAAGTTGCGCAAGACGGTGATGATCCGGTCTTTGTTCGCATTCTGTTCGGCCATGTCGATTGAAGGAGCGTTGTCGGCATACTTTTTGAGCAGGTCGAGCGTCGGGTAGCGGTAGTTTTCCAAATCTTTTTTGGGATCGTAAGGTACCATCTCTGTGACTTCGCCTACGCTTTTTGTCGTGGCTTTTTCTTCCTTGCTTCCAGATGTGACGGTCAGGGTGGCTGCGTTTTCCGTCAGCCGTCCGGTCTTTTCTGTCGCAGTGATGGCTTTGTCTGTCGCTGTGTCCGTCTTTTCAGTGGCGCCGACCGTAGTGTCGAGGATGAGGGCAGGTTGTTTCCCGTCGTCGGTCTCGTTGCTCAGATCGAGGCTGACGGTTGCCGGGTCCTCGTATGCGGCCGGCTCGTCAGCTCGCGTGAGGTTACTGCTGCTGTCCGGATCGATGTCGGTCGGGCACTGTGTGCCAGTCTTGGGAGGCCGCTTGTTTTTCAGGTAGTTTGTGGGGTTGAGAAGGCGCTGGATGACATGCATCGTTTCACGGCTGACATAGACGAGGTAGCATATTGCCAAAGCGGCAAGCAGGATAAAAAGCCCGACCTGACCGATCTGCTCACTGAGTGTGCGGCAGATGTAGTCGCCATGTCCGCCACCCGGGAGGAAAGCTAAGCCTGTTACCCAATTGTCGGGGATGAAAAACGCCAGCGTTACGGACAGCCACACCATCAGGAACGTGAAGTTCAGAAACCACTTCCACAGGCGCACCTTATAGGCGCTCATGAGTTTCATGCTGGCGAAGAGGAAAAACAAGGGGATGAAGTAGGACGGGATTCCGAAGCATTCGTGCATGAAATAATAGGCCACGTAAGCGCCCACACGGCCGCCGTAGTTGGCAGGATCGGTGAGTTGGCCGGCCTCGACACCGCTCTGGTCTTCCGCTCCTGTGACAAAGTTGGAACTGAACGCAAGCAGCATGAACAAGGCAACGATCAGCAGGAGCAGGCCGCAGATGAAACGCAACGTCTCGCCTTGGAGAATTTCTTTCAGGCCTCCGGCTTCGGCCAAGTCTTTTATGCCGGCTCTTTTTTCTTTGGTCTTTTTCTTGGGCATATAGGGCGTATTGTCTTGCAAAATTACTCGATTTATGGTAAACGCACCGGGATTTCTTCTTTTTTTCGTAATTTTGCCCCACAGTTTTGTAATATGGAGAATAGCTCTAATCCTATATATTCGCGTTCCGTTTTGGACTTTGTGACAGTGGCGGCAGAGTTTTGCAAGTACTTGGAGCAATGCCAAGGTACGGAGCAGGCTGAATTTGTCGACGTAATGCGCAAACTCCTTCCTATGCTTTACTTGAAAGCCTCGATGGTTACGGTTCCACAAGAGAGCGACGGTTTTGTCGAACATCCCGTCACGGAAGATGATTATGACTATGTACGCCAGTCTGTGGCAGACATCATGGGCACGTTCGACGACTATCTGGACGTCTTCGTGGCCGACTTCAAATACTCGGATACTCCCATACGCCGTCAGATAAGCGAGGATCTGGCGGATTCCTACCAAGCGCTGCGCAATTTCGTCGAAGTGTTCCGCCAAGGTTATGAGGAGGCCATGCAAGTCGCCCTTACCGAAGTGCTGGAACAGTTCGAGACGGCTTGGGGGCAGAACGTGCTCAACGCGCTGCGTGCCTTGCATGACGTGAAGTATGGGACGCAAACCGAAGAGGCATGATGGCGACAACAAGGATTATTCACGAAAAGATGGACAAAGCGGCTTTGCAGCAGATGCCGACTGTGGCGTTTGCCGGACGCATTGTCGTCGTTCAGTCTGCCCCTGAGGCCGAGCGGGCCGTTGCATTCCTGCGTACGCAAGCCCTTGTGGGGTTCGATACCGAAACACGCCCCTCGTTCAAGCGGGGACAGAATCATAAAGTCGCCCTGATGCAGGTGTCGACGCATGACCTCTGTTTCCTCTTTCGCCTCAATATGATTGGCTTGCCGGCGTCGGTGTGCGAATTCTTGGCTGACGGGAACACGCGCAAGGTAGGCCTTTCTTTGAAAGACGATTTCATGATGCTTCACGAGCGTGCCTCCGTCCTACTGAACAATTTTGTCGATCTCCAACAGTATGTCAAACCATTCGGCATCAAGGATATGAGCCTGCAAAAACTTTATGCGAACCTCTTCGGGGAGCGTATCAGCAAGGCGCAGCAGCTGACGAATTGGGAGGCCGATGTGCTGACCGACCGGCAGAAGCAATATGCAGCCATCGATGCCTGGGCATGCCTCGTACTGTATGAAGAGCTCGAACGGCTCAAAGCGACCGGCGATTACAGCCTTGTTCCAGATGAAAACAGACCATATGACCTATAAGACAATCACCCTTCGGCGCGGAAAAGCCGACAGCTTGAAGCGCTTCCATCCTTGGATATTTTCGGGCGCCATTGCCCGGACAGATGCGGACATAGTCGAGGGCGACACCGTGCGCGTGCTTGACGAGACGGGCGCTTTTCTTGCCGTCGGACACTACCAGATCGGTTCGATAGCCGTGCGTGTACTTTCGTTCGACGATGTGACAATCGATTCCGCGTTTTGGATGCAACGGCTGACAGAGGCGTTCCGTCTGCGTCAGGCGCTGGGCCTCGTAGGACGCGGTGACAATGATATTTACCGCCTTGTCCACGGAGAAGGCGACCGCCTGCCTGGGCTTGTCATCGACGTGTACGGAGAGACTGCCGTCATGCAAGCACATTCGGTCGGCATGCACGTCGAGCGTCAGGCAATTGCCGACGCACTGCTTAAAGTCATGGGCGCATTGGTCACTAATGTGTATTACAAGTCGGAGACGACTCTTCCGTTCAAGGCCGGGCTGGGGCAGCACGACGGTTTCCTCCGGGGGGGGAATCCCAGTGACGTGGCGACTGAGAACGGACTGCATTTCCACATAGACTGGCTGAAAGGGCAGAAGACCGGTTTTTTCATCGACCAGCGGGAGAACCGTAGCCTTTTGGAACGATACTCGCGTGGCCGTCACGTCCTGAATATGTTCTGTTATACCGGTGGTTTTTCCGTCTATGCCTTGCGGGGCGGCGCCAAACTCGTGCATTCGGTCGACAGCAGCAATAAGGCCGTCGACCTGACCGTGGCGAACGTGGCGATCAACTTTCCGGTCGACCATCGTCATGAGGCTTATGCCGAGGACGCTTTCAAGTTCCTTGACCATATGGGACATGATTACGACCTCATCGTCCTTGACCCTCCGGCCTTTGCCAAGCATAAAGAGGCCTTGCGCAATGCGCTCAAAGGTTACACCCGTTTGAACGCCAAAGCTTTTGAGAAGATTCGCCCCGGTGGCATCCTTTTCACGTTCAGCTGTTCGCAAGCTGTCAGCAAGGAGCAGTTCCGCCTGGCTGTTTTCACGGCGGCAGCACAGAGCCGGCGGCATGTGCGCATCCTTCATCAGTTGCACCAGCCAGCCGACCATCCTGTCAACATCTATCATCCGGAAGGCGAATACCTGAAAGGACTCGTCCTTCAAGTGGAGTAAAAACACGTCATATCCCGTTTTGAAACGAGAATAAGCCCGGTCTGCGAAGCGGCAGACCGGGCTTTGTGCGTAACTGAGTCGTGCTGTTATGCTGGATGCCCTGGGCTTTAATTCTGTCAGCCGTCCAGAAAATCCTGTCAGCCGTCCGGGATTTTCTGCCTGCCGACTTGTTGTGGCGGATGCTGACGGTTGTGCGCTGTGACTTGATGCCCGTTTTGAGAACAGTGTGTCTGGCACGGCATCATGGTCGTGTGGGCAGCATCCCGATTTCTTCGAACATTTTGCGGTAGTATTCGGCCTTTCTTTCAACCTTCATGGGATAGGCACGGCTGCTGCTTGGCATACGGTAAAAGCGGAGCGTGCGCCCGTCAATGCTGAGGGCGACGCTCTGTCCTACGGCTGGCGGTGTGGTGCCGTAGCGCTCGCAGAGCGTGTCGGTCGCCTTTTGCCCGGTGGTGGCCACTGCGCGGCAGTTGGGCAACTGGCGCAACAGGGCAGCGATGTCGGTCGGTTTGACGATGTCGAGAAACTTGTCTGAAGCGTTGCCTTGCAGGCGGCGTACGATGCTCGCCGTATCATAAAGGGCCAAGCCGGTGCTTTGGGCAAAGGCGATGATTTCGTCCCGGCGGAAGCGTTTGGCCGCCTCGTCGACAAAGCAGTTCTTGTCGCCACGGAAGATATAGCCCAATATGCGCCACATGTCGTTTTGCAGGTTGGGGTAGAAGAAGTCGATCGACCAGCGCTTGCGTGGTGGTGGGAAACTGCCCAGCATGAGCAGGCGTGCTTCCGCGGGGAGGAAAGGGGAGAGGGGATGGTTTTCGGTAGACGGCAGGGTGTCGGTCATGGTTAATGGGAATCAGTGTCGTTTTTTCTTGTGGAAGTAAAAGCCTGCATAGATGTTGCCATACATGAGAGTGTTGGTGAGTGAGAAAGTGCGCTTGCGGTAGGCATAGATGTGGCTGACGAGCGAGGAGCCTGCGAACCACTTGCCGTTGTTCCATACGAGCCCGGCGCGCGTGATGACGTCGAAGTTGATGTTCTGAAAGCGGAACAGGCGTTCGCGCGGCCCCTCGCCGATCGACTGTTTGAAGCCGATGGCAGGAGCGGCTGAGACAGCAAGCAGGAAATTGGGTGCAAAGACCCAGTTGTAGGCGTATCCGACGTTGAGGCTGTAATCATTGTAGCGCACCTCGCTGATGCGTAGCTGGTCGATCAGTCCTGACTGCAAGGGTTGTGGGAGCATCTCGGGCGAAAAACGTAACGTGTGGCGGCAGTACTGGATGCCCACTTTCCACGAACCGGCACTTCGGCGTTGCACAGTGCTTTGGCTGAACGCGGCGGGATAGGAGAAACGCCGGTGGTTGAAGATGTAGTAGGCGTTGACGCCCAGCGTCGTGGTTTCGAGACCGTCGAAATCGCGTTTTGCGTAGGCTTTCTCATCAATGCCGTCGAATCCGGTGACACGTTTCAGGCGGTAGCCGCCGTTGTTGCGCACATAGATAAAATCGCAGCCCAGCATGGCACTGTAAAGGCTGAGGTTGAACTCGCGGCGAGTCTGGTTCGAGCCGGCACGGCCCACATCGAAAGTATAGCCGAAGAAGAGCCAGCGCCAGCCGAAGTAGGGACCCAGTTTGACGCTTGATCTCGGCGACATTGACAGGCTTTGTGAATGGCCGTCGGGCGGGTATCCGGCTAAGCGGCAGCTTTGCGTGGACGTTGAGACTTGCGCCATGGCCGTGAAGTTGTAACGGTTGGGCGCGACGTAAGTGGTGTCGTAGTTGTCGAACTCGCGGAAGAAACGCTTGATGAGGCTGGCACGCCGAGGCTTGCCTGCTGCGGTGTCGGGGGTAATGTCCGCTGAGACCGGAGAGGCGGCAAGGGCAATGACGAGGGGACAAATGAGGCGGAGCGACAGTTTCGGCATTGGGCAGCGGTGGGTCAGAGTTTTCCGAGGATGCGGTCGACGACCCAGTTGACGGGCGTGGCGCTCACGCTGTCACATGTGCAGACGGACAGGCCCTGCAAGTGTTCCACCACAAGGCGGATTAGGGGAAGTTGGACGTGTTCCGGGTTGGGTACGGTGATTTCCTCGCGGCCGCGTTCGGTTTGCAAAAGGATGGGGTCGTAGTTGAAAACAGAGAAACAGAGCATCCCACGGTCTCCGATAATTTCGATGCGGTCTTCCTTGGCCGACTCGTGCGCCACGAAACACCACGAACCGGATCCGGGCAGGCCCGAGTCGAAGCGGAAGCAGGCACTCACGGTGTCTTCCGTCTCATAGAGGCCGCCTCGGTTGTCTTTGTATCCTTTGGCCTCTATGATCGGGCCGAAGAACTGTTGGAGCATGTCTATCTGATGGGGCGCGAGATCATAGAAATAGCCTCCTCCGGCAATGTCGGGTTGCACGCGCCAAGGCAGGTTCGTACGGTTGTAGTCCAAGTCGCGTGGCGGGACGGCGAATCGTATCTGGACGTTGATGACGTGGCCGATGGCATTGTTTTGAAGCAGCTCTTTGACTTTCAGGAAATAAGGAAGGTAGCGACGGTAGTAGGCCACGAAGCACGGGACGCCCGTTTTTTCCGCAATGCGGTTGACGCGGGCACAGTCCTCGTAGTTTGAAGCCAATGGCTTTTCGACGTAGACGGGCTTGTCCGCTTTCATGGCCATGATGGCAAAGGTGGCGTGGGTTGATGGTGGCGTGGCGATGTAGATGGCATTGACATCTGGGTCGTCCACCAGTTCCTGCGGGTCGGTGTACCACTTGGGAATGCCATGGCGTTCGGCATATGAGCGCGCTTTTTCCTTGTTGCGGCTCATGACGGCAACAACCCGTGAACCCGGCACTAGGCTGAATGCCGGTCCGCTCTTTTTTTCGGTGACTTCGCCGCAGCCGATGAATCCCCATTTTATCTGTCTGATTTCTGCCATAGCTTGTTTCTGTTGTTTTATCGTATATGCAAAGATAGTGCAAACGAGCGTTAATCCCGCTGAAAATCCCGTGGTTTTTCAGCGGGGGCTTGCTTGGAACGTTTGTCGTACCACTTCTATAATTACGTACTAGGTGAGGATATGCAGGGATGCCACTCATGGCGCTTTTGCCTGACAGGGAGTGAAGGTGCGGGCGGCATATTCGTGCAGCAGCGTATGTAATGATCGGAAAACAACCGTACGTTCTGCCTGTCCTTATGTCTCTCCCGTCATCCGTTGCGATAGAAAAACCCAGCGCTGCGATACAAGCGACTGTCGCACCAGCAATAATTCTTCTTTCTGCAAAAGTCTATTTCGCAACATGAAATGGACTTTCGGGTGGCCGTTCGCGAAATTCAGTCAATTGACCGGCTATGTTTGGTTGGACTGCGGTTCGTCCTCTCGCTAAACGAACTGTTCCTGCCGATACGAAAAAAGCGCGCGTCCCGTAGGGCGTACGCTTGCGAGGGCTTGTTCCATGAGGGAATGTAAGCTGGTGATTGCCTGTCACCAGGTCAGCACACGATTGCTTGCTGGACGACTTGTTCTACATCAGACTCGGTTTGTGAGAACGGTCCGGTCGATTGCAGCTTCAGTGTAGACATGGCTGCCGCAAATCGTCCGGCTTCTTCGTAGCTGGCGCCTTGGATGCGTTTGTAGAGGTATCCGGTGGAATAGGTGTCGCCACAACCTGTGACGTCGACGACGCGGGTGGGCATGTAGGCCGGGATTTCGTAGAACTCGCCCCCAGCGAAAATCAGCGAACCATAGCTGCCATCAGTGATGCAGACTTCGTTGCAACCCCATTCGGCCAAGCGACGGGCAGCTTCGTGTGACTCGTTGCAGCCGGTGAGCACTTCCATTTCGTATTCGTTGACTTTCAAAATGTCCACGTATGGCAGAAGCTCGCGCTTGGCTTTCCAGTCAATGGGGAAGACGTCTTCCCCCCGCACCTCGCGCAAGAGACCTTGTACGTCGAGCGAGACTTTCCCCTTGCCGTGCAGGTAGGGGATGAGGTCAGGCGCGAAGTCGTCGGCCAAGAGACTGCCTAAATGGTAGATCCGGGCATCGATGTCTTCTAAGTCTTTGATGGTGAACGGGGCGGCTTTGGAGCGGACGCGTTGCGTCCTGTTGTTTTGGTCTTCGCCGTAGATGTTTTCGAAGAATACACTGTTTTGGCTGCGTACCAGTTTGATGGAAATGCCTGCTTCTCGCATCTTGCGGATGACAGGGAGTTCGCTCTCGCCTACTGCTGTGACGAGCTGAAAGTTGCGGGTTCCGAGATTGTGGATGCCTTCGGCGAAATAGTAGGCGGTGCCCCCCGGCATGAACTTGGTCAGTGTTGGCGTCGTGATTTTATCGAGGGTGATATGCCCGACACAGCAGATATCAATCATGAGGGTGGTCTTCAAGGAGGGAGAACAAGTCGGCAACAATGAAGCTGCTGCCTCCAACAAATATGAAATCGTCGGCTGAAGCCTCGGCGAGCGCTTTCCGGTAGGCAGTGGCAACGTCGGGAAATACTCGCCCGTTGAGGCCATGTGCTACGGCCTTATGGCACAGTTCGTCCTCGTTCATTGCCCTGCGTACAGAGGCTTTTGTAAAATAATAGACGGCGTTTGTGGGCAAGAGCGAGAGGACGGCGTCGATGTCCTTGTCTGCTGCCATTCCGAACACGATACGGAGTTCCTGGCAATGTACATGGCGGAGTTGTTCTGCGAGGTAAGTCCACGCGCCGACGTTATGACCGGTGTCGCAGACAACGGTTGGAGAAGTTTGCAGCATTTGCCATCGGCCACGGAGACCGGTAAGTGCGGCCACGTCGGCCAGTCCTGTGCGGACGTGGTCTGTCGTGAAGTTGAATGCCCGTGTTTGGCTGAGTGTGCGTATAGCCGTGAGCAACGTGTTCATGTTCTTTTGTTGGTAGATACCGGTCAGGCGGCTGAGAATAGTGCCGTAGCTGCGTGTCTCGAAGCGAATAGTGAAATCGTCGCAAAGCGTGATGGACATAACTTCCGCCTCGTCTTCTGCATAGGTGATGGGAGCATGCAGCTCGCGGGCTTTATTCATGAACACAGGACGTGTCTCTGGGGTAGTTTCGCCGACGACAACAGGTATGCCAGTTTTGATGATACCAGCTTTCTCGCCGGCAATTTCGGCCAACGTTGTACCGAGAAACTGAGTATGGTCGAGGCTGATGTTAGTGATGACGGAAAGTTCCGGCGTAATAATGTTCGTGCAGTCTATCCGGCCGCCAAGTCCCACTTCGACGACAGCCACGTCAACGTGTTGGTCGGCGAAATACTTGAACGCCATGGCCGTTGTAAGTTCGAAAAAAGAAGGATGAAGTGGTTCAAAGAATGCACGCTCATTCGCTACGAAGTCAACGACGTAGTTCTTTGGCATCATTTCGCCGTTGATGCGGATGCGTTCACGAAAGTCCGTCAGGTGGGGCGAGGTGTAGAGGCCGACGCGGTAACCCGCCGTTTGAAGCACGGCAGCGATGGAATGGGAGCAGGTGCCCTTACCGTTGGTTCCGGCGATGTGTATGGTACGGAACTTTCGGTGTGGATGCCCAAAGTGAGCGTCAAGCGTTTGCGTGGTTTCCAGTCCGGCTTTGTATGCTCCGCCGCCAATCTGTTGGAACAGGGGCGCACTTTCGTAAAGGTAGGCCAGCGTCTCTTCGTAGGTCATCATTCGAAGTATGAACGGAACTTGCGGAATATGGTGTCCTTGATGCTTGAACTCGGACGGAGGTTGTCACTGTCCTTCATCTTTTCGAAAGCGTTTTTTTCGTCGCGGCTTAGGGTTTCGGGGATGTAGACGCTGATGTTTACAACGATGTCTCCGACGCCTTGTCCGTAACCTTGTACGGCCGGAAGGCCTTTTCCGCGGAGACGGAGTACCTTCCCGGGTTGTGTGCCTGGCTCAATTTTGACGCGGGCTTTGCCATCGATTGTCGGGATTTCGACCGTGTCGCCGAGTGTGGCTTGGGAGACAGTGAGGAGCAGGTTGTAGATCAAATCGTTCTCGTCGCGGACAAATTCGGGATGGGCTTCTTCCTCAATGAGAACTTGAATGTCGCCGGTTATTCCGTTGTGCTTGGCTGCGTTGCCTTTTCCGGGCACGTTGACTACCATGCCTTCGGCCACGCCTGCGGGGATGCTGATTTCTACGATTTCTTCACCGCTGACCACCCCGTCGCCATGACATTTTTTGCACTTGTTCTTGATGACTGTTCCTTCCCCATGGCATGTGGGACAAGGCGATTGGGTTTGAACCATGCCGAACACGCTCCGCTGGGTGCGCATTACATAGCCGGAACCGTGACATGTGGGGCAAGTCTCCGGGCGGCTTCCGTTCTCGCATCCTGTGCCGTGGCATTCAGGACAGTTCACGTCTTTATGGACCTTGAATTTCTTGGTGACGCCTTTGGCGATTTCTTCGAGCGAGAGTTTGACTTTCAGGCGCAGGTCGCTACCTTTGTATTGCCGTTGTTGGGGGCGTCCTCCTCCGAAGCCGCCAAAACCTCCGAAACCGGCATGGCCTCCGAAAATGTCGCCGAACATGGAGAAGATATCTTCCATGTTCATGCCTTGGCCGCCGCCGAACCCTCCGAAACCGCCTGCACCGTTCACTCCGGCAGCTCCGAATTGGTCGTAGCGGGCACGCTTGTCTGGATCGCGGAGCACGTCGTAGGCCTCCGCAGCCTGTTTGAATTTTTCTTCGGCCTCTTTATCCCCCGGATTGCGGTCCGGGTGATACTTAATAGCCATCTTCTTATATGCCCGCTTGATCTCGTCTGCACTCGCGGTGCGGGCGACGCCGAGCACTTCGTAGTAATCTATTTCAGTCGCCATACAATATATTAATGTGCGCTCTGGTTCCTTTTTTATTGTCCTACGGCTACTTTTGCGTGGCGGATCACTTTTTCGTTCAGCAAGTAGCCTGCCTGTACGCAGTCTATGATTTTTCCTTTCTTGCTGTCATCTTCCACAGGGACTAGGGCTATAGCTTCGTGAAAGTCCGTGTTGAAATCCTCTCCGTCGGTTTCCATCTTTTTCAGACCTTGTGTTGACAGCGTTTTCACGAGTTTGGAAATGATGAGGTCGACACCTTCGCGTAGTGTTTCGATGTTATCGCTTTTCGCCATGTTTGTCTGGGCACGTTCCAAATCGTCAAGGATGGGTAGGAGTGCTTGCATGACCTTTTCACCGCCATTGAGGATGAGTTCGGTCTTTTCCTTCATTGTGCGTTTACGGTAGTTGTCGAACTCGGCTACCTGTCGCAAGTATTTGTCTTTGAGTGATGCAATCTGCTCTTCTGCTTCAGCCAGTTTTTCGGCATCTGTCTTTTCTACCGGTTGCTCCTCAGCATTTTGTGTTTCTTCCTGCTCGCTTTCAGGGGTAGCGTCTTTTACTTCTTCCTCTTCGGGGCTGTTTATCTTATCGTTGTTGCTCATGATTTTAATGGTTTAAGAATAGGACAGCAAGAAATGTACCAAAAACGGAAACCTGACGTTTATTCCGTTCCGTACATTTGTGTGCGCAGTTCTTTTATGCGGTCGTCGTGGATGTAGTCTTCGTAGGTCATCAGTTTGTCAATGGTGCCGTTGGGGGTCAGTTCGATGACGCGGTTGGCTACTGTGTTGATGAATTCGTGGTCGTGACTGGCGAAGAGTACGTTGCCTTTATAGAGTTTCAGGTTATTGTTGAATGCTTGGATACTCTCCATGTCGAGGTGGTTGGTCGGCGTGTCAAGAATGAGGCAGTTAGCATTGCGCAGTTGCATACGGGCAATCATGCAGCGCATTTTTTCGCCTCCCGAGAGAACACGTACTTTTTTCAGAATGTCTTCGTCTTTGAAAAGCATGCGCCCAAGGAATGCCTTGAAATAAACTTCGTTACCTTCGCCATATTGGCTGAGCCAGTCGAGCATGTTCAGGTCGCAGTCGAAGAAGGATGTGTTGTCGAGTGGAAGGTAGGCCGTCGTGATGGTGACGCCCCACTTGAATGTACCCGCTGCGGGCGCCATGTTGCCGTTGATGATTTCAAAAAGCGCAGTCATGGCTCGCGGGTTGTGGCTAATGAATACGATCTTTTCGCCTTTCTCCACGTTGAATGAGAGGTTGTCAAAGAGGACGGTGCCATCGTCTGCAATGGCTTTCAGACCGTCGACTTCAAGAATCTGATTGCCTGGTTCGCGATCCATTTGGAAAATGATGCCGGGATATTTGCGCGTCGAAGGCTGGATTTCGTCGACATTGAGTTTCTCCAACATCTTTTTGCGGCTTGTTGTCTGGCGGCTTTTAGCCACATTAGCTGAGAAACGGCGGATAAACTCCTCGAGTTCCTTGCGTTTTTCCTCTGCTTTTTGCTTCTGGTTCTGGGCCTGTCGCAGGGCGAGCTGGCTTGATTCGTACCAGAAACTATAATTGCCCGAGAAGAGTGTCACTTTACCGAAATCTATGTCAACTGTGTGCGTGCAGACTTGGTCGAGAAAGTGACGGTCGTGACTGACGACGAGAACCGTATGTTCGAAATTGCCGAGATAATCTTCGAGCCATTCAACGGTTTCAAGGTCGAGGTCGTTGGTAGGTTCGTCGAGCAGCAGATTGTCTGGTTCGCCGAAGAGAGCCTGTGCCAGCATAACACGCACTTTCTCTTTACCCGAGAGTTCCTTCATAAGTTTGCCGTGCAGCTTCTCCTTGATGCCGAGACCGCTCAGCAGGGCCGCGGCGTCGTTTTCGGCTGTGTATCCGCCGAGATTGGCAAACTTTTCTTCGAGTTCGGCCACTTTCATACCGTCTTCGTCCGAGAAGTCGGGTTTGGCGTAAAGGGCGTCGCGCTGACGGGCCACGTCCCACATGACCGTGTGCCCCATGAGGACGGTGTCAAGCACGGTGTGCTCGTCAAATTTGAAGTGGTCCTGGCTGAGCACAGACATACGTTCGCCCGGGCCGAGCTCGATAGAACCTTTGTTGGGCTCGAGTTCGCCTGAGATAGCTTTGAGCAGGGTGGATTTTCCTGCGCCGTTGGCGCCGATGATGCCGTAGATGTTTCCGTTGGTGAATTTGAGATTGACGTCTTTGTAGAGAACACGCTTTCCGAATTGGATGGCGAGGTTGCTAACGGTGATCATGTTGCTGTGTCGTTATTTTCCGGGGCGCAAAGTTAGCTAAAAAACTGTGAATAAGGAAACTCCGCGTGGCAAAAAACGTAGCGCCCGGCCGGAGTCGGGGCATTTCTTCCGAGGGTATGTCGTAATTGCGTGTGGCTTCCATGGTGTTCGCATAACCATGTTCACGGTTGGTGAGAAATTCAATTCACCCCGGGTGAGGTACGTGGGTGAACCCATGGCAGGGCGAGCAGCAGGAGCGCCATGAGTGTAAAGGCAATCCATCGAACAATTGAGCGGGAAGTAAGCAGAGGTAAAGTCATTATGGAAAAGAACGAGCTTGTTTCTTGCTTTTTTAGAGACATTTGCGCAGATGGCTGGAAAGCCGTCTGCGCAAATGAGACTGTTCATTGCGTTTGCGCAAAGCGGAGGTACTGTCCTTCCTGCCAGATGCGGAACTTCTTCAACTCACTGTCGGCGGGATAGCGATTACCGTCGTCATCCAGCTCCTGATATTGGTCTGCATACGTCAGGTTAAGGCCATAGTAGTTATCCGTCGTGCATTCTTGGATGACGCCTCGCCGGTTGAACACAACTGTGGCCTTGTCCTTGTTCAGGATGACGATCATGATCCAAGGCGCGTCGCCAGCATAACTCCATCCGGCAAAGACAAGGGCCGTTACGTGGACGTCCAAGTATCTGACCGTTACGTAGCCTAATTGGGTATTGTCATCCACCCAATATCCTCCGTCCCATGCTTCACGGGATTTCATCTTAAAAATGGACTTCCCACCGCACTTGATATCTATCACGTCGAACACCTTTATATCGTCTGCCGTTTCCATTTGTGACAGGCTTAGCGTGTAGGTGTAGGCTTTGTCTGAAGAATATACTGTGGTATCGGCCTCGTGCGCCATGACTACACCGTCGTTCCATAACTCTTGTTTACCGATAAACTTGGTGTTGGGCACGACGTTGCCCGCCGCGTCGTAGGTGAAGATGCGCTCGCTTTGCTGTGCTAAAGCAGTTACATTCATACCTATTATCAGTATGTATATAAATAATGTTCTCATTGAATGCTTTTTTTATAGTAGAAAACGTTTAGTTCCATGTCAGGAGTAAATCCCCAACTCATCTTTAATTTTTCAGACCGACGACCTTTACCCATTCCTAATACAACAGGAACCTTTTTCCCAAAAGTTCCGCTGTATTCCATTTCGCCCGGGACGACAACGGTGACGTGTCCATGCCCCCCGGTTGGGTTTATCCAACCGATGACGACGAAGTAGCCTTTATTAGCATAATCTTGTGCTTGGGATAAGGAGATGGGTTGCCATTGTTCAGGATGTTTCATCCAGTACTTGGTCATCTCGTTTGCTACATCATCCATTTCAGGCGGCACATTCCCAACAAGTTCTTTGAACATGTCCCTGACACTGTAATTACAAACAGCCATGTATTTGCCGTATTTTTTCGTTAAACTATCGCAGACGTGTTCTGCCGCACTAGTGATGTTCGCCGGGATGAGATAGCCTTTCGGTGTGGTCTGGCTTCCTCCGCCGGTCTGTCCGCCGCCAGAGGGTTTCCCGCCGTCGCCGCGGCCTCCGGCTTGTCCGCCACCGCCGCCCGTCTGGCTCCCGGAGCCGCCGGGGTTGGGATTGTAGTCCGGATCTTTCGTGGGATCGTAGCCCGGGTCGTCGGGGCATTCGCAGGGCATGCGCTTGCACTCCGTGCACATCTCGCAATAGTCGCGCCACGGGTGCGACTTGCCGCATCGCTCGCAACGTTCCGCTTCGATGATGACCGTCTTCCCGCAAGGGCACATCGTGCCATACACGGGCAGGCCGCAAAAGATGCACGTGGAGTTCGGCGTCTCGCCCACGTTGCGGCTCAACCCCACGCGCGTCATCTTCCCGCCCACGAACATGGACATCGAGAACGGGTCGGCCGCGTAGTCCGCTGCCGCCGTGTCGAGGCGCAGGTAGTTGTCCACGTTGACGAAAGCCCGCGCCTCGCCGTCCTCGTAACGTGTGCCGTGGAGCATCCGCCCGTCAAGCCGCGAGACGAAGTAGAAGCCGCTGTAACCCGTGCCCTCGAACACGACGCCCAGCGAATCGACGCCGCCGGGATGGCGACGGCTGTATGCGGGCGAGGGCAGGTAGCTCACCACGAAGCCCGCCAACTCGCCGCCCACGCAGCGCTTGACGAGGAACTTGCTCCGCAACGGGGCGGCCACCTTGCGCGGACGACCTTCGTCGAAGTATTCCACCATGGCGGTGGCCGCTTCGTGCTTCAGGGGGAAGAGGATGAGTGTTTCTCCGTTCTTCTCGATTTGCTGAAACGTTTCCCAGTCCACTTCCGCCTCCGTGGGGAGGCCGCCTGGCTGGACGGCGCGTTTCTTTCCGCTCTCTGTGTTTTTCACTGTGGGTTCTGCCCCGTGCATCGGGGCCACTTTTCCACCGCGCTCGTTGAGATAGAGCTTGGCCAGGTCAACCATCGGTGGCGGCGGGCCGCTGTCTTCGTGCAGCGGGTCGGTCTCGTCGAACGCCATGCACGAGGTCAAGAGGGTGGGTAACAGGGCGAGGGCGCACAGACTCCGCCAAACGGTCTTTTTCATAGGCTGATAGATTTAGGGTAAACATGCGTGGGCAAAGTTAAACTTGAGTTCAACTTATAAATGCAACTTTTTGGGTGCGGAT
>UMGZ01027473.1_pt1 | contig 44198 bp, 37 predicted proteins | sample 1965421 | NCBI WGS metagenome assembly UMGZ01 (sample SAMEA4836087, study PRJEB28245) | human gut metagenome | biome: gut microbiome; material: fecal sample | place: Denmark | collected 2008
CTCTTACTTGCGGGGGTTCTTGATAGCAGCCTGAGCAGCAGCAAGTCTAGCGATTGGAACTCTGAATGGTGAGCAAGATACATAGTCAAGACCGATCTTGTTGCAGAACTCAACAGATGTTGGGTCGCCGCCGTGCTCACCGCAGATACCGCAGTGGAGCTTTGGATTAACTGGCTTACCAAGTTCAAGAGCCATTTCCATAAGCTTGCCTACGCCATTCTGGTCGAGCTTAGCAAATGGATCGTTCTCGTAGATCTTTGCATCATAGTAAGCATTGAGGAACTTACCAGCGTCATCTCTTGAGAAACCGAATGTCATCTGTGTAAGGTCGTTTGTACCGAAGCAGAAGAAGTCAGCTTCCTTAGCGATCTCGTCAGCTGTAAGAGCAGCTCTTGGGATCTCGATCATTGTACCAACCTCGTACTCAAGGTCAGAACCAGCAGCCTTGATCTCAGCGTCAGCAGTCTCAACAACGAACTTCTTAACATACTTAAGCTCCTTGATATCATTTACCAGTGGGATCATGATCTCAGGCTTAACTGTCCAGTCTGGGTGATTCTTCTTAACGTTGATTGCAGCCTTGATAACAGCCTTTGTCTGCATCTTAGCGATCTCAGGATATGTTACTGCAAGACGGCAGCCACGGTGACCCATCATTGGGTTGAACTCGTGGAGTGAAGCGATGATAGCCTTGATAGTCTCAACAGGCTTGTTCTGTGCCTTAGCAAGAGCCTCGATATCAGCCTCTTCTGTTGGTACGAACTCGTGAAGTGGTGGGTCAAGGAATCTGATAGTAACAGGGTTACCCTCAAGTGCCTCATAAAGAGCCTCGAAGTCAGCCTGCTGCATTGGCTCGATCTTAGCAAGAGCAGCCTCTCTCTCCTCAACTGTATCTGAGCAGATCATCTCTCTGAATGCAGCGATTCTCTCAGGATCAAAGAACATGTGCTCTGTACGGCAAAGACCGATACCCTCAGCACCCAGCTCTCTTGCCTTCTTAGCGTCAGCAGGAGTATCTGCGTTTGTTCTAACCTTCATTGTTCTGAACTTGTCAGCCCAGCCCATGATTCTGCCGAACTCGCCAGCGATTGTAGCGTCAACAGTTGGGATAATACCATCGTAGATATTACCTGTTGAACCGTCGATTGAAATATAGTCACCCTCGTGGAACTCCTTGCCTGCGAGTGTGAACTTCTTGTTAGCCTCGTCCATAACGATATCTGAGCAGCCAGATACGCAGCATGTACCCATACCACGAGCAACAACGGCAGCGTGTGATGTCATACCGCCTCTAACTGTAAGGATACCCTGTGAAGCCTTCATACCTGTGATGTCCTCAGGTGATGTCTCAAGTCTTACGAGAACGACCTTCTCGCCTCTCTCGTTCCAAGCCTCAGCGTCATCAGCTGTGAATACGATCTTACCACAAGCAGCTCCTGGAGAAGCGCCAAGACCCTTGCCCATAGGAGTAGCAGCCTTGAGTGCCTTTGCGTCGAACTGTGGGTGAAGAAGTGTATCGAGGTTTCTTGGGTCGATCATTGCAACAGCCTCTTCCTCAGTTCTCATGCCCTCATCAACGAGGTCACAAGCGATCTTAAGAGCAGCCTGTGCAGTTCTCTTACCATTTCTTGTCTGAAGCATATAAAGCTTACCGTGCTCAACAGTGAACTCCATATCCTGCATATCTCTGTAGTGATCTTCAAGTGTCTTACAAACCTTGTTGAACTCAGCGAATGCCTCTGGGAACTTCTGCTCCATTTCAGAGATGTGCATTGGTGTACGAACACCAGCAACAACGTCCTCGCCCTGTGCGTTTGTAAGGAACTCACCGAACAGACCCTTAGCACCTGTAGCTGGGTCTCTTGTGAATGCAACACCTGTACCGCAGTCGTCACCCATGTTACCGAATGCCATGGACTGAACGTTTACTGCTGTACCCCATGAATAAGGGATATCGTTATCTCTTCTGTATACGTTAGCTCTTGGGTTATCCCATGAACGGAATACAGCCTTGATAGCGCCCATGAGCTGCTCCTTAGGATCAGTTGGGAAGTCAGAACCGATCTTAGACTTGTACTCAGCCTTGAACTGGTTAGCCAGCTCCTTAAGATCCTCAGCGTTCAGCTCAACGTCCTGCTTAACGCCCTTCTTAGCCTTCATCTCGTCGATAAGCTCTTCAAAATACTTCTTACCAACTTCCATAACTACGTCAGAATACATCTGAATGAATCTTCTGTAGCAGTCCCAAGCCCATCTTGGGTTATTAGACTGAGCAGCGATAGTCTCAACAACTTCTTCGTTAAGACCGAGGTTAAGGATTGTATCCATCATACCAGGCATTGATGCTCTAGCACCTGAACGTACAGAAACGAGGAGTGGGTTCTCCTTGTCACCGAACTTCTTGCCTGTGATCTCTTCCATCTTTACAATGTACTCGTTGATCTCTGCCATGATCTCAGGATTGATCTCACGGTTGTCCTCATAATACTGAGTACAAGCTTCCGTTGTGATCGTAAAGCCCTGAGGAACAGGGAGACCGATATTTGTCATCTCAGCAAGGTTAGCACCCTTACCGCCGAGAAGCTCTCTCATGTTGGCATTACCCTCAGAGAAAAGATAACAATACTTCTTTGCCATTGGTTTTTTACCTCCAAAAATTTTTTGAATTCCGAAGCGTGCGGACACAATTATCCCGTCGCCCACGGTTACATATATATTATAACAGATTTAAAGCCAAATTACCATAGGTTTTTCTCACTTTTATACATAAAATCTTATACAATATTTGCTCACTTTTTATGTGCAATATGACAGTTTTTAAATATCAACACATAAAAAAGCCCTGCTGAAAATCAACAGGGCTGAAATGTCTATTTTGTCGGTGGAAGCAGCTGCCTCTGCAGAAAATACCTACTTATGTCCGATACCGCAGACAAACGGCAATTTATGATATGCCGTACATTTATAATGCGCTGAACGGGGTGCGCCACGCTTATTCCTAAGCCACCTATATCATACCATATCCTCAAGCATTTGTCAATAGCAAAAAAAAACGCAAAATAAAAAGCCCTGCTGAAAAAAAGCAGGGCTAAAATGTCTATTCTGTCGGCTGGAAGCCAAGATACCCAAGATACCTGTGACTTATGTCCGAACTCAGCAGACTCGCTGAAATATATTGGGTCTTTCGACAGCTATATTATAGCATATCCGCAAGCATTTGTCAACACCAAAATGCAAAATAAAAAAGCCCTGCTGAAAAACAACAGGGCTGAAACGTCTATTTTGTCGGTGGAAGCAGCTGCCTCTGCAGAAAATACCTACTTATGTCCGATACCGCAGACAAACGGCAATATATCACAAGCCGTACATTTATAACGCGCTGAACGGGGTGCGCCACGCTTATTTCTAAGCCACCTATATCATACCATATCCGCAAGCATTTGTCAATAGCAAAATGTAAAATAAAAAGCCCTGCTGAAAAAAAGCAGGGCTGAAAAGTCTATTTCGTCGGCTGGAAGCCAAGATACCCAAGATATCTGTGACTTATGTCCGAACACAGCAGACAAACTGTGATATATGCGGTCTTTCGACACTTTTATTGTAGCACATCTGCCTGCATTTGTCAACAGCAAAATGTAAAATAAAAAGCCCTGCTGAAAAAAGCAGGGCTAAAATGTCTATTCTGTCGGCTGGAAGCAGCCGCATTACTGCGGAAAAATAAGCTACTTATGTCCGAACTCAGCAGACTCGCTGAAATATATCTGGTTTATTAAACAACTATATTATAGCATATCCGCAAGCATTTGTCAACACCTATACCACCTGAAAAAGATAAAATTTCAGATAATCCGTTTCAGGCACATTGAGAAGTATCGGGTGGTCAGGGGCTTGCTGTCTTGCTTCAATAAGCTTGAGCTGAACGCCTGCATCCTTTGCAGCACTCATTACCATTTTAACAAACAGCCTGTTCTCCATAAAATGCGAACATGAGCAAGTAGCAAGATATCCGCCCCTTGGCAGAAGTCTCATTGCCCTGTAGTTTATCTCCTTGTATCCCCTTTCAGCGCTTCCAACTGTCTTTCTGCTTTTCGTGAACGCAGGCGGGTCAAGGATTATCATGTCGTAATCCGCCTTTTCCTCAAGAAGTTTAGGTAGCAGGTCAAAAACGTCTGCGCAAAGAAAATCCATTCTGTCAGTCAGACCGTTTCTCTCAGCATTCTCCCTGGCCGTATCAACAGCGAACTGTGAAACGTCCACCGCCGTAACGTGCCTTGCACCACCCATTGCCGCATTGAGTGCGAACGAACCTGTGTGGGTAAAGCAGTCAAGGACCTTCTTGCCCTTTGCTATCTTCGACACCGCAAGGCGGTTATATTTCTGGTCAAGGAAAAATCCAGTTTTCTGACCGTTCTCAACATCGACCTCATAGCGTATGCCATTCTCCGTTATCTCAGTGATATTTGACGGTGGCTCAGGGAGAAATTCAGCCTTATACCAGCCTTTGTACTGCTCCAAGCCCTCCAGCTTTCTGATAGCGACATCGTTACGCTCCATTATGCCCGAAACTTTAACTCCGTCCTTTTCAAGCTCTTCAACAAGAAGCCTGAATATCATATCCTTTATCATATCCATGCCGTAGGAAAGCACCTGCGAAACAAGTATATCTCCATACTTGTCGACAGTAAGCCCCGGCATGCCGTCAGCCTCACCAAAAATAAGCCTGCAAGCCGAAAAATCGTCCCCCATAACAGTTTTTCTGTAATCTATAGCATAGCGGATACGTCTGTGGAAAAAGTTTTCCGAAAAATTTTCATTTGCGTTGTCAGATAAGATCCTTATCCTTATCTTGCTGTTAAGACTGAGAAAACCAGTTCCAAGATAAGAGCCTTTTTCAGAGAAAACATCGCAAAGCTCGCCGTTTTTCAAGTCCTCAGGCTCGTTTCTCAGTTCGTCACAATACACCCATGGGTGACCGTTTTTCAGGGACATTTCCCCTTTTTTCGATATAGTGAATGCAGGATAGATTCTTTTGCTTTTCATTATTATACCTCACAATCAAGATTTGTCGATTTGTCAGATATAATTATACCACAGCATACCCATTTTTGCAAGACGATACACAACAATAAAAATGTAGAGGACGGCGTCCCGATAGCCATGTCCCACAGCAATAAAAATATGTATCGCCGCACCCGAAAATTTTCAGATGCGGCGTTATATGGGGGATTATAACATCAGCACTTTGTATTACAAAGCACCAAAATGAAGAAAGCTTATTTGTCCGCAGGGTCAATAAACTCGATAGGGTCTATCCACTGACCGTTCTTTTTCAAGCCAAAGTGCAGATGAGAAAGCTCTGCCACTTCCGCCTGAGCAGTGTCGCCCACAGCACCTATGACCTCCCCTGCATTCACCTCGTCGCCCTCCTTGACGGACATTTCCTTTGACAGATTGTAGTAATGCCCTACAATGCCGTTTCCATGGTCGATAGTCATGCAGTTGCCCCACAGAGGGTCGTCCCATATCTTTGTAACAGTGCCCTTGTTCATCGCCTTGACAGGCTCGCCAAGGTCAGCTTTGATATCAACTCCATCATGGGTTTTCCAGTAGCCGAGAGTTTCCGACTTAACAAGCTCGCCATTAGAAAACGGCTCTAATATCTCACCGTTCACAGGCATAACATTTGGCTGCGTCTGAATGTCCACATCCGGCTTGGAGCTTTCGTCCTTTTTAACGTCCGTTTTCTTGTTATCAGCCTGCTTTGGTGCAGTGCTGTCAACGCTCGAAATAGTCAGATTGTCGGTGATATCCTCCATAGCCTTGTTATATGCAGCTATACCCGCACCGCCAAGAGCCAGCAGACACGCCGCAAGTGTAATGTAAACACCCTTCGCTCCCAGAGCCTTGCCTGCGTGTGAATTTCTGATACTGAATTTTTTCATACACACAAAACCTTTCTCCGATATGATTTCCGCAGCCACTGTTGCGCCCACGGCAGTCTTATGCTATCGGCAGCATAAGTCCTCTGGCATTATTTTTGACATATACGGGTAAAATATTCACAGCAAAATAAAAATACCGCACCCAAGCTTTCACCCAAGTGCAGTATTTCCTATTTCTAATCACATTTATGTAGGGGACGGCGCCCTCGACGTCCCACCAATTCCAAATTATCTCTATCCGTTTTGTATCTTTCTTTTGTCCTCTCAGCCTTACCTATCCTGCGGTTTTTTCCTAACAAACTTATACACAACCCCTGCAATAGCAAGCACCGCCGCAACTCCTGCCAGACAAAGGCAGACTATAACATCATAGCGGCTGTTGTCAGCACCTTTCACCGAAAATATCTCAGAAAGTTTCATGCCGTTCCATGCATTGCTCAGCACAGTCATTGCCACTACCCATACCGCAGATGCCGCAAAGCAAAGTGCACACTTGAAAAAGCCGTTCGCCTTTAGATACCTTATAATAAGGAACACAGCCCACACCAATGCCACACAAGCCACCGTTGCAAGCATGCCGTCACGAAGATCTACCACGTCACCGTATTTCAGCGTACCAAAAACAACGCAGGCAAAAGTCAGTACCGAATCCGCCGCCATGCACACAAGCCCCTTGCTGTTTCTCACATACTTTTCAAGCTGTTCACTTCTCAGCACAAAAGGCAAAAATACGATAGCCTCCCCAAGGAGCGTTCCAAGCACCGCCATAACAAACCAATCTCCGTGAGAATAAATGCACCCTGTGGCATAAAGGAGCACAAGCGAGAACGTCGCAGAACTTAACGTCCATAACACCCTGTTTTTCTTCACAAGCACAGGCACATTAATGAAAGAAAACGTCAGCATAAGCGACGTGATAAGCACCATAAACCAACCTATACCGCCATGAGCCACATTATAAATAAAGCTCGGTATTATCGCCGCAAGATAGCCTATCCCAGTTATGATAGTGTACCCCCGAACAAAGCTTTTATAACTTCGCACCATAAACTCAGCCTCTCTCTGCTGATTATCCTCGCTCGCCGTGCAAAGCTCGTGCTCAGAAATGCCCAGCACCCTGCAAAGCCCCGATATCATCGTTATATCAGGATATGATACCCCTCTCTCCCACTTGCTCACTGCCGACTCAGTAACATAAAGCTCCTTAGCAAGGTCTTTTTGAGAAAGCCCCAGTTCTTTTCTTTTTGATTGAATGAATTTTCCAAGAGTAATTTTATCTTCCATAGCATATCACCTTTCAATTTGTTCGGAGTGCACTCTCTATGGTCAACATTATAGCCTACGGCTTTGAAAAAGTCAACAAAATCGGGCTGGACTGTCAGTCAAGCCGCCTATTTACGCACTTTTTCGCATCTTTTTCATCTTATCACTGCCCTATCCACGCCAACAAAACAGCACAAAAAATCGCCCTGCTAAAAAGCAAGGCGTTACTGGAGCGGGTCAGAGGGATCGCACCTCCATCTCCTTTCAGGAAGAAAAGTATTCTAGTAATTGAAATAAACCCGCAAAAAATATGAAGTCCTTACTCATCGTAAGGACTTTTTTATGGAGCGGATTACGAGGCTCGAACTCGCTACCTCCACCTTGGCAAGGTGGCGCTCTACCAGATGAGCTAAATCCGCATTTGGTGCTTCCGGACGGAATCGAACCATCGACACGAGGATTTTCAGTCCTCTGCTCTACCGACTGAGCTACAGAAGCAAAACAATGGCGACCGGAATGGGGCTCGAACCCACGACCTCTAGCGTGACAGGCTAGCGTTCTAACCAGCTGAACTACCCGGCCATTGAAAAAAATAACTTCAAACTTTTCGAGTTCAGCTCTCCGAGAATGAAGAATAATTATTATCGTTGACAGGCAAATCTCTTTACCTGTCACGAAATAATTGGTGGGAACAACAGGGCTCGAACCTGTGACCCTCTGCTTGTAAGGCAGATGCTCTCCCAGCTGAGCTATGCTCCCTTTTAGCTGGTTTGCTGTTTTCAGGACTTTGTTTTGTTGTGTCCCTCACAACAGTATCTATTATACACTATCCCACTCTGTTTGTCAACACTTTTTTTGATATTTTTTATGTTTTGTATCATTTTACAATGCTAGTCCGATATTTTTAAAAACTTATGTGCATTTGCAACATCAAAGCCGCATTTTTTGCCTCGAAATGGGCTTTTTCATCAGGCTTTCCCCCAAAAAAATCCGCCGAGCCACACGCCCGACGGATAAATTTTTTCAAGAATTATTTTTTATCAAGCTGTTTTTTGAGCTTTTCCTGCTCCTGCTCCATAAGCTTCATAAGTTCCTCCAAGGAAGCTGACGCTGTCTTTGTCTGCTGTGCAGGCTTTGCCGCAGGTTTTGCCTTTGGCACAGGCTTTTTCTCAGGCTCAGGGGCTACAGTATCCTCAGTTGAAGCCGCCTCGTCAAGAAGCTGTGAAGCTCTCTCGTAGTAAGAACGGTCTATCTCAGCACGCTCTTCCTTTTCCGCAGGTCTTTCAAATATAGTTTCCTCGACCTCTTCTACTTCCTCGATAACTTCCTCCGTTTCAGCCTTCTCTTCACCCTCAGGCTCAGCCTTGTGGTGAGAAGCTATCTCGTCGTCAACGTGCTTGCGATGTTTTGCGATCTGCTCGCCCTCGTTCTCGCCGCCGAACAGGAAATCGTCAAGAGTAACGCTCTCTGCAGGTTCTTGCTCGTCATCGTCCTCTTCCTCATCATCTGAAGAATGAGTAGCGATAGCAATTATAAGCTCGATAACAACGAGCAGGAATATAGGAACAACAGCGCATACTATCATGCCGAATGTTGACGACATGAACGTAAGCACCTTGCCTGCTGTCATGTAATATGTAGAAGCTACGCCCACAACGTTCTTTGAGCTTATCTCATAAAGCTTCGCAGGGTCTTTTTCCTGATAAACAGTGTAAACAACGCCGTTGTTATCGTCAGTTGAAGTGATGTCATAAAGCCAGAACACGCTTGTTCCAATATCAGGCACGTTCTCGCACACAACTGCCTCGCCTATCTTGTCTGTGCTAGGGGTCATGTTCGATGTGATAACAAGTGCGCCGTCAGGAACTCTGTCACCCATGCCGTCACCATTCATTATGTACAGGCTGTAGCCTGCAATGCTCGGTGTAACATTCTTGTTTTTGAAAACACGTCCCACTCCCACAACTATAAGCATTTCCAGAATAATAAAAACAATAAAGAATATCAGCACGTTCTTGCCTGCTGATGACTTCTGCTTAGTAGCACTGCTCATACTAAAAATAACATTCCTTTCCAAGATATATCCAAAATATCATATTTTATCGCACTAATATATTTATTATATCACAAAGTGCCGCAAATTTCAACACATTTGAGCATATTTTTTGCTTTTGAGAAAATTACTCATTTTTGTAAAGTATTATCGTGACAGTACACAGTTCGTCATTTTTTATGACCGCATATTTCGAGGTAGACCAATCTCCCCCAGCCTGACTGTATGCACGCCTCAGCACGTCAAAGATAACACCGCTATTCTCATCAAAGAGAGTATCCACAGTCTTGTCATACATTTCACTGTCAGCACATTTTAGCCTTGCATATCCACTGTCAGTCATTGCTTCCGCCACAGAACGGCACATCATCTGAACGACATCATCACCGCTTTGAGCATACAGACCGTTTCTTCTGTAATAATTTGCCCCTGAGGAAAATGCCTCAGGATAGTTCAAAAACTTGTTATCATCCGCTGTATGGTCTTTTGCACACTCGGCGTCAGTGATGCCAAAATAGTCATAGCGGATATAGTCCTCCCCTGCATCTGTCACAGGATCGTCCCAAGTAAGGTCAACGTTCGTCCATTCACCGTCTATCATGACCTTGTTCCATAAATGTGGCTGAACAGCTCCGCCGTCATAGGCTTTGCCTGCCACAGGTATGCACTTTATACCCGCCTTGGTGCAAAGTATCTGCATAGCCTTTGCATACCCCTCGCACACAGCCTTGCCCTCTACAAGACAGCCATATGCAGAATAGCAATTTTTGGCTGTATCGTCATAGTTACACTCAAGAATTATGCTGTCATGGAAATACAGCACCTTGTCATAATCCGACCAGCCCTGCTCAATGCCTGCAAGTATCTCCCCGACCTTTTTATCCAGCTTTTCTTTCTCAGCCTGCACTTCCTCAGCGGTCTTGTCATATGTGACCTCCACAGATGTCACATATCCATCTCCGTCAATGCAGATAGTATACTGTGAACCCATATAGTCGATATAAGGACAAGCCGAAGTAAGCATGGATATAAACGCACCGATATCGTCCTTGCTTATAACTCCCTCGGCCAGCTCCACAGAGCTTTCAAATTCGCTCAGCCCTTTGTAAAGCTGTGAAAACACACGTTTTTCGTCAGTACAAAGAAAATCGGCGATATACTCTGCCGTGTCAGGTATCTCAAGAGCCGTAAAACTCTCGTTTCTGCTGTCAAGCCCTGTTTCAGTATGTCTTTCCGAACTGGCTTCAACATACGCATGAGTGTTCACAAAAGTATTTTTTGAACGGTTTTTATTTTTCTCTCCCGTTCCGCCTAAGCTGCACCCCGATGTGCAGATAAGCACTGCCGCTGTGAGTGCGGCGACCATTTTCTTTTTTTTCAATTTTTGTCCTCGATTTTTACACAAAATTCTGTCTGTATCTTTCAGCCCTTAGTCAGTGACCTCTTCATTATCTCTTTTTATCACAGCCCTGAGCCGTTCTATTTTCTTTTCATGTATCGACAGCACCTTGAACTCCACGTTTTCCCAATGCACCGTCACCTTTTCGTTATCCTCAGGCACATGACCCAGCAGGTCCATAACGAATCCGCCTATAGTGTCATAATCCACCTCGCCGTGATACTCCTTGCCAAGAGCCTCCATAACGTCGTCAAACGCCGCTGTGCCTACCATATCATAGCAGTCAGAAGATACCTTCTGTATCTCCTCCGTTTCATCATCATATTCGTCCTGAATACTACCCACGATAGTTTCAAGCAGATCCTCCATAGTAATGATACCGGCTGTTCCGCCGTAATCGTCCACCACAACTGCTATCTGTGTCTTATCTTCAGTGAACTCTTTGAAAAGCTCACCACACTTGTTGCTTTCAGGCACAAAGGTTATATCTCTCATGAACTCCTTTACAGGACGTTCTTTCTTATCCTCTTCAAACACCAGCCTGAGCAAGTCCTTTGCGAATATAACACCACTTATGTTGTCGGCATTGTCGCAGTAAACAGGTATTCTCGAAAAGCCCTCGCCTATAACAAGCTTCACAGCCTCCGAAAGCGTGGAATTTTCTTCTATGGCAACCATTTCTGTGCGGTGTGTCATAACTTCACGAACTTCGATATCGTCAAAATCAAAAATGTTGCTTATCATTTCCGCCTGACTTTCCTCGATACCGCCAGTTTCGTTTACAGCGTCCACCATCATGAGTATCTCTTGCTCAGTGACAGAGTCTGCCTTGTTTGTGGACTTAACGCCAAACAGCCTTAAAATTCCTGCCGAAACCGCTCCGCTCACAACCGCCAATGGGCTGAATACCGCAAGAAACACTTTGTATACGCCGCAGTTGTTTAAAATGAACTTCTCGCCCACCTTGCCTGAAATGCAAAGCTTTTTCGGTATGCCTATGCCAAAAGTGCATATAACAAGGGCAAGCAGACAGCTTATTATAACAAATGAACATATGCCGCTAACATAATACGGTGCCTGATAGTTAAAAAGCGTATAAAGCCCGTCAGAAATCGGCTCGTAGAAGAATATGACCCCCACCACCGAAACTACGATTATCATAATAGAACGTGCGATGAGGTTTGTCGCAACTACCCTGCCCGTTCTGCCAAGCAAAGCCGCAAGCCTTATTGCCTTCGGGTCTTTGTCCTCCTCAGCCATTTTCTTTAGCTTCGCGTCATTGAACTCCACAGCCGCATTTTCGCACAAGGTAAGAAAAGCCATAAGCAATATTACCGCCGCACAAACACCTATTCCCGTCCACAGTCGCCCGACATCGTCCATAAAAAAAATACCGTCCCTTTCACATAGGCGAAAAAGCTCGCCTTTTAATCATATACTATTTATTATAGGCAACATATGCTTCTTTGTCAATAGATATTGTCACAATTTTTCACATTCTGCCTGAATTTCATATGGGCAATTTTAGTTATGAAAAAAGCAGACGAGCCGCAAAGCCCATCTGCTTACATCAAACAATATTATTTCTCTGCCGCACCTATCTTGGAAACTGCGTCCCTAGTAGTGTTTACGTCCTTAAGGCTCTTTGTAAGCACCTCAGCCGCCTCAGAAAGCGACTTGTTAAGATTTTCAGAAAGTGCCTCACGGATAGCCTTGTCCTTAGCCTTAGCCTGCTCAACGATATCAGCCGCCTGCTTGTTAGCTTCTGCAGCTATCTGCTTTGCATAGTCAGCCGCCTGCTTGATGATCTCCTCCTGAGCCACAAGCTTCTTAGCCTCGTCCTTAGCCTTCTTTACGATCTCCTCGGCTTCCTTGTTGGCCTCAGTAAGGATATTTTTCTTATCTCTTGTCATATCCTTTGCACGCTTTATCTCACCCGGAAGGTTAAGTCTTATGCTGTCGATGTATTCACGCATCTGCTCAACATCGATCATTTTTTTCTGTGAAAACGGTACGCTTGAAGACTTGTCAAGCAGTTCGTCCATAAGTTCAAGTATTTCCTCTACCGTCATTTTAAACACCCTTTCATTACTGATCTATATTATTGGCAGGCTTATAGAGCCTGTCAGTGATCTTGCTCTGTATCTGTTTCGGCACAAAGCCTGTGATATCTCCGCCGAAGCTTGCGATCTCCTTTACAACGCTTGACGAAAGGAACATATTCTCTCCCGTAGTGGTGAGAAACACCGTTTCAGCGTCATTGTAAAGCTTTTTATTTGCAAGAGCCATCTGGAACTCATACTCAAAGTCAGACACAGCCCTAAGTCCCTTTACGATAGCATTAGCTCCTGTTTTTTGCAGATAATCCGCCAGCAGACCGTTATAACAATCCACCACCACATTATCAAGGTGCTTCGTGGCTTCAATTATCATTTCCATTCTTTCTGTAGGTGTGAAAGCAGCCCTTGATTTATTAGCATTAAAGGACACCAGTACTATCACCTTATCGAAAAGCTTTGAAGCTCTGTCGATTATATCCAGATGACCCAGCGTAACAGGGTCAAAGCTTCCCGGGCAAACAGCGATACGCATCAATAGTCCACTTCTTTCATTGGTATCTTATAGACCGTAAGAGCGGTCTTACCGTATTTATATCTCTTATGAAGCTTAAGTCTGCCGTAGCTTTCTCCAAGCTCAAGCTCCTTTTCATGCTCGCAAACAATGATAGCACCATCATTGAGCTTGCTCTCCACAAGCTCCAAAGCCTTTTCAACTATGCCCATTCTGTAAGGCGGGTCGATAAAAACTATATCAAGCCCGGCTTTGGCAACTTTAAGATATTCCAGACTATCCATGCAAAGCACACGGGATTCCTTATTGAAACCGCATGAATCCACATTATCCTTGACGATAGCCACAGCCTCAGGATTGCTGTCCACGAAAACGCAGTGACTAGCCCCACGGCTGAGAGCCTCTATACCCATTTGACCGCTGCCTGCAAAAAGGTCAAGCACCGAGCTTGCTGGTACATCAAACTGAATAATGGAAAAAACAGCCTCTTTTACCATATCTGTAGTTGGTCTTGTATCCAATGACTCCAAAGTTTTAAGCTTTTTTCCTCTGCATGAACCTGTAATAACTCTCATAAAAAATAACTCCAAAATAAAAGTATACAATCATTATACTATATTAATTACCATTTGTCTAGACTATTCGCCGATATTTTTTTATTTTTTATACCACACACAAAAAGGGACTTCACAGCGGAAGTCCCTTTAGTTATTTTAATTACGTACTCTAAGAAACAAGTCCTCAGTTAAGATTACTTTCTCTTAGAAACTACGATAGCTGCACCTGCGAGAGCGATACCTGCAAGAGCGATACCTGCTGTTGCGCCTGTAGCTGCTGTTTTGTCAGAAGCTGCATTTGAAGATGTAGCATTTGCTGTGCCTGTTGTACCAGACTTTGAAGAAGTTGTTGCGGCTGTGCTGTTAGCTTTTGAATCAGTCTTGCTGTCAGACTTAGAATCTGTCTTGGAATCATCCTTTTTGCTGTTTGAATCTGTGCCAGAAGTAGCAGGAGCAACAGGAACAGCGTTAGCAGCCCATATCCAGCCCTCGTTTGTTGAGCCGTCATCGAACTTCTGAGCCTCAGCGTTTACAGTACCTGACTGAGCGATAGAAATTGTGTAAGAGCCGTCGCCGTTGATAGCAGTATCCTGGCAGTCAACGTTTGTGTCGAATCCACCTGCGCCACCTGCGATACCTACGCACTTGTTAGGGAAGTAAGCTGGCTGTGCAACCTTATCCTTTTCTTTGTCATCTGGATTTCTGAAATCCCAAGTGCCGTCAGCTTGGAAAGATACACCAGCATTGCCTGTTGTGTCACCAAGACCTTCAATTGTGAAGTCAATAGTGATGTACTCACCAGCGCCTGCTACAGTGTAGTCAGTGATCTCTGATGTGAACTTGCTGTTCCACTTGTTGATGATCTGGAAGCAGAGCTTGTCTGAATCAGACTTGCCAGGAGCAGCACTTACGTTAAACTCCTGTGAACCGATCTTTACCTTAAGATCCTTACAAGTAACGACCTGACCGTTTACAAGAGCCTCATCGTTATCGTTGTACTCACATGGGATATCTGTAGCGATGAACAGATAGTTGTAAGCTGTTGAATCAGCAGCGAAAGCTGTTGTTGCCATAGCTGTTGTAGCTATAGCTGCTGCAGCCATACCTGCGAAAATCTTTGTAAGTTTCATTTCTAAAACTTCCTTTCTTAAATAACTTTACTTACATTGTACTTTATTTTCCGAAAAAATTCAATCGGCTGATTTAACAAATATGATAACGTTTTCTTATGCAATCATGACAATTTATACTATTGATTTTTAGAAGTATAGCCCAATTTTCGCACTTTACAAAACTTTTTTATCTTATGTAAAAATACTAAACCGTCATTTATCAAGCTTTTTCTTCTGAACCTTGCCTGCCACTTTCAGCACGATGCCTCTGGGAGCAAATTTAGCCCCTGCATAAAGTGCCTTTATAGACTTCTCAGGGATAATGATGAGCTTTCTGCCGAACATTCCCTCAAGAGCCTTTTTTGCACAAAACTGCGGCGTTATGGAGCTTACACCGAACTTGCAGTTTGCAACGTCATTGAACTCCGTATCCACAGGACCCGGGCATACCGCACAAACGTGTACCCTGCTGTTTCTCGCCCTCAACTCCTCATATATTGCGCTGGTAAGGCTCACAACATAAGCCTTTGAAGCATAGTATGTTGCCATCATAGGGCCGCCGTACATAAGCCCTGCCGAAGAAGCTATATTCATTATATAACCCCTGTCAGCGGCAACAAAGTCTTTCAAAAACAGCTTTGTGAGCATATGCACCGCTGTAACGTTGGTGTCTATCATTTTAAGCTCAGTGTCCAGAGGAAGCTCGTCAAAGCTGCCCACTGCACCAAAGCCTGCGCAGTTCACAAGCACTGATATCTTCTCGTTCTTTGTTTCCTCATAAAGCCGCAGACATTCTTCCCTGTCGGAAACGTCGCAAACTACCACCCTTGTGTTGTCACCAAGCTCCTCCGCAAGCTCTCTGAGCCTTTCTTCACGTCTTGCGCTGAGTATCACACGAAAGCCCCTTGCAGATAGATCTCTCGCTATCTCTCTGCCAATTCCAGAGCTTGCGCCTGTTACCAAAGCCGTCTTAGCCATTTATATCATCCTCCACCCTTTTCAGGGATATTATTTGATTTTTGTCATATCAGTATATCACATTAGTATCACCCTGTCAAGTGTGAGAAAGATGTAAAATACGCAGAAAAGCATCGCAAAAGCTGAATAAAAATGTCAAAATCTCTTGACATTTACTTTAAAGTATGGCATAATGTTAATATAATTTTAAGAAATAGAATAAAATTAAACTGAGAAATCAAAGAACAAAGAACAAGGAGATAAAAAAATATGAGTTGTACCCTTTGCATACTTGCCGCAGGTCTTGGAAGTCGCTTCAAAGGCGGCATAAAACAGCTTGAACCTTTCGGACCAAACGGCGAGATAATAATGGATTATTCTATCTATGACGCCGTTGAGGCAGGCTTTGACAAGGTCGTATTCATTATAAGAAAGGATATCCGTGATGCCTTTGATAAAATGATAGGCGACCGTATCTCAAAATACGTCAAGATAGATTACGTTTATCAGGAGCTTGACTGTCTTCCGGAGGGCTATTCCGTACCTGAGGGACGTGTTAAGCCGTGGGGTCACGGTCACGCAGTCTGCTGTTGCAAGGGCGTTATAAACGAGCCTTTCGCAGTAATAAACGCTGATGATTTTTACGGCAAGGAAGCTTTTGTGAAGCTCCACGATTTTCTCTGCAATGAAAACTCAGATCGCAAAAAGCTTCATCTCGGCATGGCAGGCTTCATACTGAAAAACACTCTAAGCGACTTCGGTGCAGTGAACAGAGGTGTCTGTGAAGTGAAAGACTCTATGCTCACAAACGTTGTTGAAACCTACAATATCCGCCGTGAGAATGACGGCAAGGTCTATTCAGGCAAGGAAGAAACAGCCGAGCTTGACGAGAACTGCTATGTGTCAATGAATATGTGGGCTTGCCCTGACGGCTTTATAGATAAGCTCAATGGTATGTTCACAGACTTTATGAAAGAAAATAAAGACAGCCTGACAGCGGAGTTTCTCCTCCCTGCGGGTATCGATACAATGATAAAAACAGATGTTGCAGACTGCAAGCTTCTGGAAACTCACGATAAGTGGTTCGGCGTTACATATAAAGAGGATAAGCCAACCGTTAAAGCCGATATCGCAAAGCTTATAGAGGCTGGCGTTTATCCTGAAAAGCTTTGGAAATAAAACTTTTTCAAACAAATAAAACAGAATAATTTGTCAACAATAAGTCGGGCAGAACAAATTCTCCCGACTTTTTTGCGTCTGTTTGTAAAAAGTGAAGAAAATCCTTAATTCGACTAAAAAGCACTTGAAAAAGGCTGTAAAATGTGTTATGATAATCTTTGAAACGGATCTGCATTTTTGCAGGTCAGGAGAGATAATATAAGAGGTAGTATAATGGAGAGCCAACACGGTAGCAATTTGAAAAATATAAGAAAAAAAAGAGCCACAGCACAGCAAAGCATAGTGTCATTGAGTTGCCTTGTGTGCATAGCATTTGCGGCAATATGGGGCTTCCATGCAGGAAGCGGCAACAGCAGGGCTGTGGAAGCAAAGAAGATGTCAGCTTCAAGCTCTGTGGCAGAGAACGAAAGCTCCGAGAGCAATGCAGACAACTCTTCTCAGGCAGAAAGCATGGTCGATGAGAGCGGCATAGATGAAAGCCTTACTGACAGCTCAGTTACCCATGATGACGCCGACGACCTTTCCGACGCAGTTTTCATAGGCGACTCACGAACAGTTGGTCTGCAAAACAACTGCGATAAACCAAAAGCAACGTTCCTTTGCTCTGTGGGAATGCACATCGACACCGTTATGACAGACCAGAACATCACCCTCTCAAACGGCAATGCAGGCACTGTTATCGACGCTCTTGGAGAAAGACAATATGGCAGAGTGTATATAAACCTCGGCACTAACGAGCTTGGCTGGCCTTATATCGACACCTTCAAGGATTATTATACACAGCTTATCACAAAAATTCAGGAGATACAGCCTGATGCTGTTATCTATGCTGAATCTATCCTCCCTGTAACAGCTTCAAGAAGCTTGCAGGGCGACGCCATAAATAACACAAATGTAGCCACATTCAATCAGGCTATCTCAGAGGTGGCACAGCAGACAGGTATAAATTATCTTGACTGCACCTCCGCTGTAGCAGGCGCAGACGGCACTCTTCCGGAGGAAGCCTCCTCAGACGGAATACACCTTATGAGCGAATACTGCGACAAGTGGCTCAACTATATAATCGACAACACATAAGAAAGGAAAGAAGAATTATGAAAACAAAGAAGATACTCTGCACTCTTATGGCAGTTATGTGCATTGGCACAGCAGCACTTACAGGCTGCGGTTCAGACTCTGACAGCAGCACAGCAAACTCCGCAAATTCAGCGGCAGCCGCTCAGACAAACGAAAGCGTTGACGTAACAGCCGTTGCGGACAAGCTCAAGGACGGCATAGAGTTCAAGGACGAGCTCGCAGAGCTTGACGAAGCAAAGATAGAAAAGATAATCGGCATATCAGCAGACAGCTATACAAAGGCTAAGGTCTATGTAAGCTCATCAGGAGGAACAGCCGAGGAGATAGACTGCTTTGAAGCCAAGGACGCAGACAGTGCAAAGGCTATCGCAGATACACTTACAGCAAGAGTCGAAAGCCAGAAAAAGGTTTTTGAAAACTATGTTCCGGAGGAAATGACAAAGCTTAATGACCCTGTTCTTGTAACCAACGGCAATTATGTTTACCTCTGTCTTTCAAACGATAACGATAAAGCAAAAGAGATAATAGGCTAGGAGTAATAAATATATGCTTTTTTCAAGTACAACATTTCTGTTCGCTTTCCTGCCTATTGTACTGATAACGTATTATATCGTCCCACGCATAACACGCAATCTGGTGCTGTTTATTTTCAGCCTTGTGTTTTACGCATGGGGCGAACCTGTTTATATCGTCCTCATGATAGCTTCCACTATCGTTGCGTATATAACAGGACTATTGGCAGACAAACAGCGTAAAAACGCAAAAAAATACACTCCGCTCATCGCAATGATAGGAGCGGTGGTGTGGAACATCGGGCTTCTTCTGTTTTTTAAATATACCGACTTTTTCATCGGTGCAGCCAACAGCATTTTCGGCACGCAGATAAAGACCTTGGGTCTTGCCCTTCCTATCGGTATCTCATTCTACAGCTTCCAGACCCTTTCCTACGTTATCGACGTTTATAAGGGCGAAGTAAGAAGTCAGAAGAACTTCCTCGACCTTGCCACCTATGTTGCCCTTTTCCCACAGCTTATCGCAGGTCCTATCGTAAGATACATCGACGTTGCGGAACAGCTCAAAAAGCGTAACGAGAGCATAGAGCATTTTGCACAGGGCGTGTGGAGATTTTCCATAGGTCTTGGCAAAAAAGTCATTCTCGCAAATACTATCGGCGAGCTTTTCGACACTATCTCAAACTCAGCACAATCCGAACTGAGCGTTGCCGCAAGCTGGCTGGGCATAATAGCCTATACCTTCCAAATATACTTTGACTTCTCAGGCTATTCCGATATGGCGATAGGTCTTGGCAAAATGTTCGGCTTCGACTTTCTCGAGAACTTCAACTACCCTTACATCTCCACCTCTATCACAGATTTCTGGAGACGCTGGCATATGTCACTTTCAAGCTGGTTCAGAGATTATGTCTATATCCCACTTGGCGGTAACCGCAAGGGCAAAGCAAGACAGTGCCTTAACATCATGATAGTATGGTTTCTCACAGGCTTCTGGCACGGTGCGAACTGGAACTTTATGCTATGGGGCGTGTACTTCGGTGTGATACTCCTATGTGAAAAGCTTTTCTTGGGCAAAGCCCTGAAAAAGATACCTGCATTTTTCCAGCACCTCTATGCACTTCTTTTTATAGTCATAGGCTGGGGAATATTCTCCTATGAAGATTTCGGCAAGCTCACACAGAACTTTAAAAATATGTTCGGCGCAGGGGGACTTCCTCTCATAAATCACCAAACAGTGTTCTGGCTCGCACAGTATGCAGTAACAATAGTGATACTTGTGATAGCTTCAACACAGCTTCCAAAAAAGCTCTGCCTTAAGCTTCAGATCAAGTGTCCTGAAATATGCGGCTGTATACTCCAACCGCTGTTCGCATTAACACTTTTGGCAGTTTCCACCGCCTACCTTGCAGGTAATTCATTCAATCCGTTCCTGTATTTCAGATTTTAAAGGAGGACGGCAGATATGAAAAAACAACTTAAAAACTATATTATGATAGTGTGCTTTCTGCTGTTCATATTTGGCTTTGCAGTGGCAAGCTTTATTTCCGAGGATCGTGAATTCTCCGAAAATGAGAACCGCTATCTCCAGCAAGCCCCTGAATTTTCATGGAAGAAACTTGAAAAAGGCGAGTTCACATCGGATATCGAAAGCTATATGTCCGATCAGATATTTATGAAAGACCAGCTTGTGAGTCTTAAAACAGTCACCGACCGCACGCTTCTGAAAAACTATCAGAACGGTGTATATTTCGGCAAGGACGGCTATTATCTCCAAGACTATCAGGAAAACAGACCTCTTATCGAGAAAAATATAAGCTGTCTTAACGATTTTGCTGACAGCCTCGATAAATCCGTCGACGTAAGCTTTCTTCTTGTGCCGAATGCAGTTTCCGTTATGTCAGACAAGCTCCCTGCGGTCACACAGACCGACGATCAGCTTGAAAGCGAAAAGTATATAAGCTCTATCCTCAGTGACAGGATAAACCTCTGCTTCCCATATGACCAGCTCAAAGACGCCGCAAAGTCCACGCAGGTTTTCTATAAGACCGACCACCACTGGACAGCCGAGGGCGCAAAAGTGGGATTTGACGCACTTATGACAGCCATGGATGAAGATATCCCACAGGTATCCTACAATATAGAAACTGTAAAGGACTTTCATGGCACACTTTATTCAAAAGCCCCAACAGACTTCTCCGCTGCTGACGAAATGCACTTCTACACAAACCCTGACAACAGCGTAAAGGTAAATTATGTTGAAGAAAACAAACAAACAGACACCCTTTTTGACGATTCATTCAAGACCAAAAAGGATAAATACTCCACATTCATGGGTGGAAACTTCGCCCTCACGGAAATAGAAACAAACGGTGAAAGCGATGAACACGTCCTTATTATAAAAGACAGCTACGCAAACACAGTTATGCCATACTTTGCCGACAAGTATAAGCACATCACAATGATAGATATGCGTTATTACCACATCATGGATAAGACCGTCAGTGAATATGTAAAAGACAACGGCATAACAAAGGTCATTTTCCTTTATAATATGGACTTTGTGAACACCGATAACAACTTCATCTGGCTTGAATAACTCAGCAACAATTAGGGGCGGCCATTGGTCGCCCGCTATTTTTATCACACCCATATATAACGTCAACGTCAAACCCACAGAAAGAAGGACATAAAATGACACTTACCCCCTACAAAAGAAAAGCCTTTTATTATGAAACAGACCGCATGGATATAATCCACCATTCCAACTACGTCCGCTGGCTTGAGGAAGCCCGTGTTGACCTTATGGAACAGCTTGGCTGCCCTTTCCACGAAATAGAAGAACGTGGCATAGTTTCTCCTGTCCTCTCTGTTGAAACACACTATAAATATCCCGTCCGTTTCGGAGATGAGTTTGAAGTGCGCTGTAAGCTGTCAAAGTTCAACGGCTGTGCCTACGAGCTTGACTATGAGGTCTTTGACCTTACCACTCAGAAAACAGCCTGCCTTGCCCACACCTCCCACTGCTTCACCACCTCCGACCTTAAGCCTGTAAGACTAAGAAAACATTATCCCGATATCTACGAGAAATTCCTATCCGCATATCAGGCAAGTGAAGAATAAGCAAAAAAAATGTACAGCTCCCGAGTTTCTTCTCGGGAGCTGTACTTTTGTGTAAAAAAAATGACAGACGTGACCTGTCACGAAGAAAGCAATCCATCAACGCCCTCACGCCACTTTTCAAAGCTGCACAAACCAAGCTTTGCCCAGCGACATTCCGAGCATAGTATATCAAATGCCTTTTTATCCATTTTGCTTCTCAGCCTTGTCAGCGCACTGCGATAATTCTCAACCGAGTGACATTCTATCTCAGAAAGTCTGCAAACCTCGCTGTCTTTCTGTGCCACCGTTCCGCCACAGCCGTCAAGCAAACAACCGTCCTCCGTCCTGTTTGGGCAGTGCTGACATATCATATCTCCGCTGCACACAAACCGAACCGCAGTGTCCTCGCTCTCCAATCTGTCTTTCACAGACTGCATATTCACCGAAAAGCCGTCACTGTAGCCTTTTCCCTGAAAAAGCGGCAGGCACAGCAGATGATGAAATCTAAGCTCAGGCTCTCTTGTAAGCATAGCAACCTGTCTTTGCAAGTCTGCTTACAAGCTCGATGCTGATAAGGTAAGCAGCAACAACAGAGATAACGTCTTTTACAAGATAAGGAACAGAAACAAGAAGGATTGACTTGCCAATAGAGATATTAGCAACGATAGCGTACTGGATAGCACCGAGCAGGTGGTCGCAAGCAAGACCTGCGATACCAAGCACGATAGCGATGACCTTACCGCTTATCTTGTCAGAGCAGAACTTTGCACCAAGACCGCAAAGAAGAGCCATAACGATAAATCCGTAAATGAATCCACCTGTATACCCTACGATAACGGAAAAACCGCCTGACCAGCCTGCAAACACAGGCACACCGATAGCGCCCAGCAGACCGTATACCAGTGCAGAAACCGCACCGCCCTTCCAGCCGAGAAAATATCCTGCAAGAGCCACAGCAAAAGTCTGGAGCGTAACAGGAACGTGAGTAGGAAGCGGAATAGTTATCTGCGAAAGCACAGCGATTATAGCAGTCATAACTCCGATACCGACTATTTGTTTTGTTTTGTTTTTAGCATTGTTATTCATTGTAAACCTATCCTTTACTTTTTATTTGACAATTAATATTGTATCACATACCAAGTCTATTGTCAACCAAAAATATTTATTTCGGTATACAATTATAAGGCGTCGGTAAACGATAGTTTTATACAAATTTAATAACAAACAGCGAAAACACGGCATTGCCCTTCCGAATGGGCTGTCGCATTTCGGTGAAACAGAAATTGAGCCAAGCCCCTACAGTTTATTCGGGCAACTTCATACCACCGCAAAATCGCTACGCTCTTTGCGGATTTACATTTTGCTAAGGGATAGGGAAAACGGTGCAGATTTTGTGTTCCGATACTACATCTATATAAAGCACAACTTCTGCGTGCTTTTTCTCATTAAATCTGCACCTAGTCGGCTGTCGCCGATTGAGGCTTTGCCTCAAACTCCACAAGGGACTCTGTCCCTTGACCCTGCAAGCCCTCTAACGCCGGGCTTGAGCCTGCGTTTTATCTCTCGCTCCGCTCGGTGCTGTCTTTTACTTCATATTTGAGCACAACTCTGTTCAGCTTTGCCAATTCCTCATTCCTCACTCCTCATTCCTCACTTCCCCTTGTGCATTTTGCTCTTAAATCCTACTAAATTGATAGAATTAATATCAGTTTTCACAAAAATGCGAAAAATCATCTTAAACCTATTGACATTCCTCTATGGGTGTGGTATAGTATAGATACGCTAAAACATACTAAACGACTAGGATTAATATGAATTTGAAATGAGGCGTTGAAAATGAGTGTAAAAATACTGAAACTGAAAACAGCGTACGATTCACGAATGTGTATGTGCTGTATGTGTTGCTGTTAAAATCAACATAAAGTTCAGTAACAAAAATTTTTATCGGATTTAAAAAACATCAATTTAATGAAAGAGGTAATTTAAAATGAGCGCAATAAACGAAAGAAATCTTAAATTTGAAACACTTCAGCTCCACGTTGGTCAGGAAACAGCAGACTCTGTAACAGATGCAAGAGCCGTTCCTATTTATCAGACATCATCATACGTTTTCCATAACTCACAGCATGCCGCTGACAGATTTGCTCTTAAGGACGCAGGTAACATCTATGGCAGACTTACAAACCCAACCGAAGACGTTTTTGAAAAGCGTATCGCAGCTCTTGAGGGCGGCACAGCAGCTCTTGCAGTTGCATCAGGCGCAGCAGCAGTAACATACGCTATTGAGAACGTAGCCCTTGCAGGCGATCATATCGTAGCTGCAAAGAACATCTATGGCGGCACATATAACCTGCTTGCACACACTCTTGTTGATTACGGCATCACAACAACATTTGTCGATCCGCTTGACCCAGCTAACTTTGAAAAGGCTATCAAGGAGAACACAAAGGCTCTCTATATCGAAACTCTTGGCAACCCTAACTCAGACGTAGTTGATATTGAAGCTATCGCAAATATCGCACACGCACACAATATTCCACTTCTCGTTGACAGCACATTCGCTACTCCATATCTCGTAAGACCTATCGAGTACGGCGCGGATATCGTTATCCATTCTGCAACAAAGTTTATCGGCGGTCACGGCACAACAATCGGCGGAGTTATCGTTGAAAGCGGCAAGTTTGACTGGAAGAAGTCAGGCAAGTTCCCACAGCTCACAGAACCAAACCCAAGCTACCACGGTGTAAGCTTTGCAGACGCAGCCCCTGGCGCAGCATTTGTAACTCGTATCCGTGCGATCCTTCTCCGTGATACAGGTGCAACACTTTCACCGATCCACGCATTCATCTTCCTGCAGGGTCTTGAAACACTGTCCCTGAGAGTTGAACGTCATGTTGAGAACGCACTTAAGGTAGTTGACTTCCTTAACAAGCACCCAAAGGTAGAAAAGGTAAATCACCCTTCAGTATCAGACGATCCAAGCCAGCAGGCACTTTACAAGAAGTATTTCCCTAACGGCGGTGGTTCTATCTTCACATTCGAGATAAAGGGCGACGCAAAGACAGCTCAGAACTTCATCGACCACCTGAAACTCTTCTCACTTCTTGCAAACGTAGCAGACGTTAAGTCACTGGTTATCCACCCAGCATCAACAACACACGCAGAGCTTAACGAAGCAGAACTTGCAGATCAGGGTATCAAGCCAAATACTATCAGACTTTCTATCGGCACAGAGCATATCGACGATATCATCTACGATCTCAGCGAAGCATTCGACGCTATCTAATAAAAACCTTGCCATTACGGTTTTTACCTTAAATACAGACCTCAATATAGAAACGGCTGACAGGCGAAAAGCTTGTCAGCCGTTTTTGTACCCACAAAAAAAGCAGGGCAACAACAAGCCACCCTGCTCCATAAAGCAAAAAGTCAGAAAAAATCCTTCGCCACAAGGCGATACCTTAATTCCTCACTCCTAACTTCTCACTACTTCTCCAGCTCAGAGATCTTATCCACTCTCCTCTGATGTCTGCCACCCTCAAACTCCGTTTCAAGGAAAACGTCCACCAGCTCGATAGCCAAGCCTGCACCCAGCACTCTCGCACCAATACAAAGCACGTTTGCGTCATTATGCGCTCTTGTATACTTAGCAGAGAAATAGTCAGAACAGCAAGCCGCTCTTATTCCCTTTATCTTGTTTGCGCTCATTGACATTCCAATACCAGTTCCGCATATGAGTATTCCCATTTCGTATTCGCCCGAAGCCACTTTCTCGCAAACTTCCTTTGCCTTGTCAGGATAGTCTACTTTCTCTCCTGCCTGAATACCAAAATCAGTGTATTCCACACCCTTTTCGTCCAAATGTGCCAATATCTCCGCCTTAAGCTCAGGACCTGCATGGTCACATCCAATAGCAATTTTCATATTAATTTCCTCCTATTTATCCCTATGTGCCTTATCCTTTTCCGCCTTTGTAGCCTGCAAATATGATACCTCCAGCCTGTCCGCCGAAACCATTATCTCAGGCTGAGCCTCCACCGCAAGACACAGCGATGAAGCCCTCTGCAGCCTGTTCACATAGCTTGCAAGCTGAACATTTTCGTTGTCAACGAAATATTTCGCCTTTATCTCTGCCGCACAATCACCCACAAGCATTGTCTTTTCAGAAAACTCTCCCGAAAAAACTTCCTCCTCAGGGCAAACTCTGTCAGCGGATATCCTCGTGACAACGCCATTTTTGCACTGAAACTCGCCTGCGTAAACTATCTTAGGCCTTGCCCTCATAACAGAAATTATCCTGCCCTCAAAATCTATGCAGTTGTAAGCCAGCGAAAGCAGAGTGGAAACTCCTGCGCTTTTTAAACTCTCACAGCCAAAGCACATTCCCTTTACAGCCGCCACGCCTATTCTAAGTCCCGTGTAAGACCCCGGACCCTTTGCAATGGCCGCACAATCAAGATCAGTGTAAGTAAGCCCTGTTTCCTCTAATGCCTGCTTCACCATAGGCAATATCACCTGAGAATGAGTGAGCTTTGTGTAAACAGACTTCTCCCAAAGAAGCTTCTCTCCGTCCGTCACCGCCACTGAAGCGACCTTTCCGCTGGTGTCAATAGCTAATATCTTCAAATCTATCATCTCCCTCAGGTGCAGTTATGCTTATCTCCCTGCTGTCCTCGTCAATGCGCTGAATATCTATCCTTATAGCGTCCTCAGGAAGCTCCTCCGCAATATTCTCCGACCATTCCACCGCAAGCACAGTGTCTTCGTCCATGTAGTCAAAAAAGCCTGTAGTCTCCAGATCGTCCGCCGAATTTATGCGGTACATATCAAAGTGTATAAGGCTGAGACTGTCCCCACGGTATTCGTTCACCAGTGCGAACGTGGGCGAAGTAACCTCGTCGCCAAGCCCCATGCCAATGGAGATCCCCCTGGTAATAGTAGTCTTTCCTGCACCAAGACCACCGCTGTAAGCGATAAGATCTCCGCCTTTCAGCCGTCTGCCTATCTCCTCACCCAAAGCGATAGTTTCCGCCGCAGATGATGTTTTGTATACCTTTGTCAACCTATCACCTCATTTGACCGTCATCTTCTGTATAGCCCACAATAAAAAGGCTGTTTTTATTCATAAGCTGATAAATGCTCTCCACCTCTGTCTTGTCCGCCGCTGAATTATAGCAGTTGTAAACATACAGCCTGCCCTCCTCTTTAACAGCGAAAACCGTATGGATACCGCTGAAAATATTCAACCCGATATGGTAAGAAACTATCACAGGCTTGCCCTCGTCAACAGCCGCCTGAGCCTCCTCAGCCTTATAAAATCTTTTGTATCCCACTCCCATTGCCTTAAAAAGACCGCTTATTTTTCTAGGATTAGACCCCAGCGAGCCGTCTGCCGCAATAAGAGCATTCTTTTCAAAATCATAAGCAAGCTTAGCCATGTCAGGCTCAAAGCCCTCGTATGTGAGATAATTATAAGCGGCAATGACCTCACAGCCTACCCCTGCGAACCTGGTTTCGCCAAGTATTAGATCGCACACAGGGGGATTTTCCTGCCCGTATTTCACAAAGCCATCTATCTTTATGCCCTTGTTGTGAGCATAATTTTCCGCAGCCCTGCCGCTGTCAGTTTCCTTGTAAGTGTCCTCAAAAAGCCGCCACTTCATATCGTCCTCCGGGCTGTCGCCCTGAATATCGCTCTCATCACCGACCTGCGAGCTTTCGTCAACTTCCATGCTGTCACTATCCACCACAGAGCTTTCCGCAGTAGTGGTAAAAGCCGAATCATTGAGCCTTTCACTGTCCGCCTTGTTTCCGCATGAACTGAGCATTATCCCGAGAAACAGAATGACCGCAAGAATTTTCATCACAGCTCACCCTTGTCCTTGAAGTAGTTTAGCATAAGATCCACCATTCTGCCATAGGACTGCTTGCCATCCTCAACGCCATTGAGCTTCAGAGATTTTTCCATTGCCTTGTCAGATATCTCCCCCACTGCCTCGCTGTCGAAAACAGTGTCCTTAGCCTCGTCAACGCTCCGCCAGTAGTCCCAGTTTGCTTCCATATCAGCCCACACCTCGTCGCAGATAGAGCTGTCAAATTCTATCTTCTTATCGTCAGAAGCGTAGTCAAAAATCTTGTTTCTAACCTCGCCAAGCGCCGCCAGATAGCCCGAATAGCGGTAATCCGCATTGTCCGATCTGTCGCACGCCATAAAGGCGATAAAGTTCGCCTCGTCCTCCTGAATGTAACCTTTCGTATGAGCAAGCTCATGACAAATGGTGTCAGGAAGCTTCGCCTTATACATATCCTGATTGTAGTTAGCCTCCATAGAGAACGGGAAATAGATGCCCATAAGGTTCATTTGGCTCATAAAGAACGAGCATTTTATAGCTTTCGGAGTGACATAGAACCCACCAAGGTTCTTAAACTCACTGCCCAGCCCACGCATGGCCTCCTGAGCCGTCTTGTCAAGGTCAGCGGTCAGCACGAATTTTCCCTCGCTGTCACGCTCCACCTCTTTGCTAAGCGCATTTATCTCCGTAACAAGCTTGTTGCCAAGTGCTTCAAGCTCCGTCCTAGTGTGCTGTTCAGTGGGTATGCTGTTAAGTTCCGCAAAGCTTGAACAATGATAAATAACAAAGCAGTTAAAGGTCTGCACCGTCACCACAAAAGTGACTATCCACATATAAACAAGCCCGAAAATTTTCGCAGTTTTCTTTCTCTTGCCTTTTCTGACTATCACAAGCACCAGCATAGCCACCAGCGAAAGCGGAATACCAAAAACCGCCACCGCAATAAGCAGTTCCCCGAAGGAAAACGGCAACAGCGAAGTGAGCCTGCCATATGTATTTTCCCAAATTGGAAAAACGTGAGCCGTATACCAGTCGCAGAACGCCGTACTTTTCCAGGCGATCACGTTCAGCACCACGCTGACTGCCACAAGGCAAACGCAGGCAATGACCTGCCAAGAGAGATGTTTTTTCTTGCCGTTCTCAGGCATTTTCACACTTTCCGCACTCTTTTTCACCGCTGTATCTGTCACTGCCGCTCACCTCGGTTCATGTATTTTACTCTGCTATCTCAACACGCCTGTTTACCCGACTTATTATCTGCTTACCTACAAATTATCTTATCGCACAAATCGTGTAGGGGCGAACAGCGTTCGCTCGTCTTAGTCGCCTACATGGTTTGTATAAATTCAAACCTCGTCGCTCCAAAAAACGGGACGTCGCGGGCGCCGTCCCCTACATTTGCCACGCCGCAAAATCGCTCCGCTCGGTATTTACTCTATCAAAGTGACTTGTTCGGTCGGCTATGCCAATTCCTCACTCCTCACTTAAACGGCTTAGAACAATCCGTAGATATTGCCCTCATTATCGCAATCAATATTATAAGCCGCAGGCTTCTTAGGCAGACCAGGCATTGTCATAATATCGCCCGTATAAGCTACCACAAATCCTGCACCGGCTGAAAGCCTTACATCTCTTACTGTTATCTCATAATTCTCAGGCTTGCCAAGCTTTGTCGGGTCGTCAGACAGTGAATACTGCGTCTTAGCCACGCAAACAGGGATATCCCCGAATCCAAGGTCAGTGATCTCCTTTATAGCCTTTTCAGCCTGCTTTGTATAGATCACGCCGTTTGCACGGTATATCTCTTTCGCAAGTATATCAAGCTTATCCTTGATAGGGAGCTTCTCGTCATAAAGCGGCTTGAACTCAGACGGCTTTGTTTCAATAGTCTTGCAAACCTTTTCCGCAAGGTCGATACCGCCCTCAGAGCCTTTTGCAAAAATCTCAGCCAGTGAGAACTCAACGCCCATTTCACCGCAAACTCTCTCGATAACAGCCAGCTCAGCCTCAGTATCAGTATGGAATCTATTTATAGCCACCACTACAGGCACACCGAACTTGTGCATATTCTCGATATGAGTTTTCAGGTTTACGATACCCTTTTCGAGAGCCTCAACATTTTCGTTAGTAAGCTCAGTTTTCGGAACACCACCATTGTATTTCAATGCCCTTACAGTAGCCACCAGAACTACGCAACTTGGTTTAAGGCCAGCGTATCTGCACTTGATATCAAAGAATTTCTCAGCGCCAAGGTCAGAGCCGAAGCCAGCCTCAGTGATAGTGTAGTCAGCAAGCTTCAAAGCAAGCTTTGTGGCTCTTACTGAGTTACAGCCGTGAGCGATATTAGCGAATGGACCGCCATGGATAAGAGCAGGATTGTTCTCAAGTGTCTGAACAAGGTTAGGTTTCAAAGCGTCTTTCAGCAAAGCAGTCATAGCACCGCAACCGCCTATATCCTTAGCATAAACAGGCTTTCCGTCAGTTGTGTAAGCAACGAGTATCTTCTCAATTCTAGCCTTAAGGTCAGCCAGATCGGAAGCGAGGCAAAGAATAGCCATTATCTCAGAAGCGACAGTTATCTGGAAAGAATCCTCTCTAGGAATACCATTCACCTTTGAGCCAAGACCGATAACAATATCTCTCAGCGCTCTGTCATTCATGTCAAGGCAGCGCTTGAAAAGTATCCTTCTCTGGTCAATGTGAAGCTCATTTCCCTGCTGCATATGGTTGTCGATAAGGGCGCAGAGCAGGTTGTTAGCCGCAGTTATAGCGTGCATATCTCCTGTGAAGTGCAAATTGATGTCTTCCATAGGAACGACCTGAGCGTATCCACCGCCAGCCGCACCGCCCTTGATACCAAAAACAGGACCAAGTGAAGGCTCTCTCAGAGCGAGTATAGCTTTCTTGCCTATCTTGTTCATAGACTCAGCCAATCCAACGGAAATAGTGGTCTTGCCCTCTCCTGCAGGCGTAGGGTTTATAGCGGTAACAAGAATAAGCTTACCATCTGGATCATTTTTAGTTTTAGCATAAAGCGACTCAGAAAGCTTAGCCTTGTAGTGACCATAAGGCTCATATTCATCTTCTGAGATGCCGAGCTTAGCAGCGACCTCCCCAATTTTGAGCATTTTCGCCTGCTTTGCAATTTCGATATCTGACAGCATTTAGATCAAGTCCTTTCGGAAAATTTTTTTAATATATCGGTAAAGACCCATATAAAATATCATACGTTATATATTATATCACATATCCGTGATGATTTCAATATTTCATATGTAAACAAACTATATAAACCGACACATTTCCGAACATCGCCCCACAAAAAGAGCCGCCCCGCATTCCGCAAGACGGCTCAAAATAACTATAAGAATTATTTCTGAATATCGTTATCGTTAAATGGATCTCCACATTCTGGGCAGAACTTAGGAGGATTTTTCGGATCTTCAGGCTCCCAGCCGCACTTGTCACACTTGTAAAGCGGCTCTGATGCAGGCTTTGGCTTTCCGCACTCAGCGCAGAACTTGCCCTTGTTCACTGCTCCGCATGAGCAAGTCCAGCCTACTGGCTGCTCAGGCTTTGGTGAACCGCAGTTTGCACAGAACTTTCCTGTGTTCTCTGTGCCGCATGAACACTTCCAACTGTCTGCTGCCGGCTTTGGCTCAGGCTTAGGCTGTCCGCAGTTAGCACAGAATTTTCCTGTGTTTGTTGTTCCGCAAGCACAAGTCCAGCCGTTCTCAGGTGCAGCCTGTGTTGGTGCAGCCGCTGGTGCTGCCTGCTGTGGAGCTGCCTGTGCAGCCTGCTGATTCATCATGTTCTGCTGCATCTGCTGCTGATACATTGTTGCGTCCATTGGCTGACCCATCATGCCGCCTGCCATGCCCATGCCCATAAAGCCTGCCATAACACCGTTTGAGTTGCTTGCCGCTGCCTCTCTTGCCTTGTTGATAGACATTCTGTCCATAGCATAGAGCATTGAAGGATCACTTCCAACAGTTTTTGCCTCCTGGAATTTTGCGATTCTCTGCTTTGACTCTTCGTCCACGTTCAGCTCAATAGCAAGGCTTGTTATCTTAACACCCTTTGTAGCCCACTTTTCTTCAAGCTCTGCATTCATTGCTTCAGCAAGCTCATCAGGATAAAGACCAAGCTGATCGTATGGTATTTTCTGAGCGGATATCCTTGTAAGAGCCTTCTGGAACTTAGGTGTCATATCAGCCTTAAGCTGGCCGAGAACTGCCACGCCGTCAGGGCTGTCAACAGTAAGTACCTTATTTACGTTCTGAACAACGTTCTCATAGAAGTTCATAGGGTTTACGATCTGAAGCTCATACTGACCATGACCCTGTGCGTTAAGAGTGAGGTTCATTTCGCCGTCTCTGAAAGGTATCTTGCCGAAGCCTATCTTGTTTCCAGGCAGAGGTCTGAGGTTTATGTAGATAAGACGCATGGTGTTCATAGCCTGACCACCTGCTGTAAATCTTCTGCCTATCTCCTTGATAGAAGCGCCAAGGTCACCCCAGCCGCCGCCAAGAAGTGACGGAGATACAGTTGAATCATACTTATACTGACCTGCTGTTTCCTGTGTACCGATAACAAAATCGTGTACTCTGCCGTTCTCGATAAGCAAAGCCGCCTGATTTACCGCAACATCAAAGCGTGAACCGTTTGAGATAACGCCCTCTGTGCCGTTGTTCACAGTCTTTCCTCTCTTAACAAGAGTAGCCGGCTGGCAGAGTATCTTAGTTGACATATCCTCACATCTGAAGTACTCTACTACCTGATCGGCAAATGTTGAGCCGACTGCTGATGTAAACATCTTAATAAGTCCCATAGTTAAATTCCTTTCATTGTCTGTATTATTTCACCCCAAGGGGTTTTAAACTTGTCTATCTCAGCATGGATATCCTGCTGACTTTCCATGTGCGCTCTACAGAGCTGTGTATCTCAGAACCGCAGTAAGGACAAACCGAGCCTGCGGTGTCCACAGGTGCTCCGCAGAACTGACATATAAGGCTGGCGTTTTCGCCCTCTATCCCCATTGAAAGATAGTATGAATAATCCGCCTCATAAATGTGCTGTGCCTTTATCCCGTTGAGCTTGTATTCAAGAGATACCTGAAACTTTGCCGTTGCAGCGTCATGATCTCTATGATAAGACGCCACCTGCGACTTGTGGATATGTATATCGTCATAATGCTTTGGCGTAACCGTTGACAAGTTGTCTTTTGCCATCGTGGCTGCTCTCTGCTTGAACGCTTCGGTACAGTATTCAAGCTGATTCTCGCTTGCTTCTCCGTTTATAACAAGAAAATATTTCATCACAGTGTTTTCCACTATGCTCCTTGCTATATTTTCATCATAGTCAGGAAAATCTCTCTTTATGTTGTTCACCACATTAGGATCAACATAAGTAAACTGCATGGCGTTGTTCTGTCTTTCCTCAGTTGCGTCATTTATGGTCCTTAGCAGGTCGTTGGCACGGCTCAGTTGTCTGCCAATGGCGTTCGATACCGCTTTTTTCACAGAATATATCACCGCTATACCACCGCCTATGGCGACCGCTATAACTATTATTTTTATTATAAGTGCCGTTGATATTTCAGGCATTTAGCTGATACCCCCTACTAGAATATTCACATTATCTGAAGTATAGCTCCGATAATATATCCGCCCACGCCCCCAAGAAGCGAGTAAGCCACAAGCTTTCCCTTGCTTATAGGCAGGTTTCCGATAAATTTACCTGTCTGACCATTCATTGCAAAGAAATAAGGCTTATCCTGATAGGTTGTATACAAAAGCCATGTTGGAAGCATAGCGTATTTAACGTCCTTTATCTCGGTGTGCTTTTCATATGACTGAACGTTTACGCTGTTGTAGTTACAAGTATTTCTAAGTTCGTCACGAGTTGTGTTCTCGATACGTTCTTTAGCCCTAGGCAGGCACTTATCCTTATCCTCGTCATATCTCTCTGCAAGATATCCCGAAAGATAACCTGGGTTGAACGCTGTCATTTCCGAGTAATCAAAAGGCTCGATAGAGTCCATAGCGTCATCGTCAGTCTTTGAAGAAGCGTCCACAGGAACAGCTTTGAAATCGAGGGTTCCGTTTCTGTAAACTGAATAATACTTTTTCTCAGTGTATCTGTAGTTTCCTGAAGTCCATGTTCTTGTGTTTATACCCTCCGCAGTAATAGAGCCTTCGCAGTTTCCTGAATAGAGCCAAAACGGGATATAAACGCCCTGCATCTTGTCTACTACCCTATCGCAGCTGAAATCTTTCGGTGTAAGAGGCTTCTTGCTGAATTTTTGGAAAGCGTCCATTACCTGATTTTTCGGCACTTTGAAAGGTATAACATAGTCAGGAGAGAAATTGTCTATTATCTGCTCTCCCATTATTACCGCATTTCCGCAGTAAACGCAAACCGTTGCTGCAGTTGAGCGATCGGTGATTATCTCCGCTCCGCAGTGTGAGCAGGTGTATTTTACAAGGTCATTTCCTACAGTTCCGTCATTTGACATACTGTATTCGTCCTTATCGACCTCTTCATGCTTTTCAACGTTATCCTTGTTGAGTTCCTCCGCCTTTTTAGCGTCACCGCCTGCTTCTTCAAGGTCTTTTAAAGTAAACTGTCCGTCGCAGTATTCACATGCCCAGCAGTTTTTGTCAGCGCTCCAGAAAAGCTCCGCTCCGCAGTTAGGGCATTTATAAGAAATATTAACAGCCATTTTCCGTACCCCCTATCAATCGTCTTTTATCTTAGTCTTATCAGTGGTGGTACGCAGATATGTGTCGTTACGCCCAGTGAGTTTAAGATTACTCTTTATGTATTTATCTGCCTTGGTAGCTTTCTGTTTTGTGCGGCTCATTGAAACAAGCACAAAGCCTGTTATAAGTCCTCCCGGTATAGCAAAGCACATATTTGTTCCCACGCTCACACTGCTGTCGGCATATGCCATGACAGGGGTGAAAAACAAATTGCAGGAAATAAGTGCAAAGCCTAATGTGCGGTATAGCTTTTTCAACATTTTTTCTCCTCCCAACTCCATATTTTACATAAAACTAAAATATGTTCACATATATTTATGATAACAGAAAACGCTTTTTATGTCAAGAAATATGTCATACAACGTTCAAAAAAAATTCTTTTTTGTCCATTTAAACATATTTTTATACCCCTCATTGGTGTTTTTAACGATTGACAGCCGTTCTGTCAGGAATCAGCGTTATTCAGCGGTTTTCTGCTCGTCAAGGTCAAGAGATATCAGAGGGTTTGCGTCATTGGCCACCTTAGGCAGAACACCGTCCCACTTATCGATGGTCTGATACTTTATAAGCTCGTTTGAAAGAGATTCAGAGATAGTCTTGTTGGCTTCTGCCTGAGCTTCAGCCTTGGTCTTTATGGAAGTTGCCTCAGCGTCTGCGGCAATAACCTTTTTCTTAGCCTCCGCCTCAGCTACAACTATAGCCTGCTCCTGCTCGGTCTTTGTTTTCAAAAGATTCTGCTCTGCTACCTGCTTTGCCTCTATGGCTTCATTAAATTCAGATGAGAAATCAAAATTCACAATGTTGAATTTCTCTATCTCGATACCGTATTCATCCACCTTTGAAACGAGCTGTGCCTTTATTTCCTCGCCCACCTGCGCTCTGTCAGTGATAAGCTGTTCAGCCGTATATTTTGCACATACCGACTTCATACATTCCTGCACTGTTGGCATAAGGATAACGTTCTCGTAATCTGAGCCGATATTCTTGAAAATGCTTGCAGAAGAAGCCGACTTTATTCGGAAGTTCACCGCTATGGTAGAGTTCACAGTCTGCAAGTCCTTTGAAACTGCGTCAGCGTCAGCCTGATAAACTTGTATCTTGTTTGACACTGTTGTTACACGCTGTGCAAAAGGCACTTTCAGATGCAATCCTTCGTTGAGTGCAGTGTCTGATACCTTGCCGAAGGTCGTCACAACGCCCGTACAGCCTGCAGGAACTATGGACACGGAGGATACGACCACTATTATAGCCGCAACTGCCGCCGCACAAATGCCAACGATCTTTCCTGTTTTTCTTGTTGAAATGTCAATGACCTTTTCTTTGCTCATGATTTTTTCCTTTCGTATAAAACAAAGTCTTTCGACTTGCCGTCTAACCAAAGGCTTTCTGTCCTTTGGTTTAATATGATTATATCATAAGCCTTACAAATTAGCAAAGTCCGATAAAGTTCGGGGAAGTCAGCGGAAGTCAGCAGTGAACAGATTTTTTGATTTAGCTCGCTGTATCTCTTGCAATCTCACCTATTCTCGTTCATTCAAATCCGCTCGTTATTTATGGGCGAAAAAATTCGGCACAGGTCTATAGCCATATTTCAATATATGTAAAAGCTAATATGTTTATATCATTGTCTGCAAAAATGGCATAAAAAAATCGGACTCATTTTACTGCGTCCGAATTTTTTATCAATGTATTGATGAAAGAGTGGGCGACCCAAGGCCGCCCCTACAGATAGGTTTGTTAGCTCTTTTTCTTTGCACTGGATTTTACCGCTGTGAAACTCCACACAAGTCCAACCGCGATCCAGAAGTATGGTGATGAGGTAACAGAACTTATGTTGAAAAACGCCTGTATCAGATAGCAAAAAACTGCCGCTGATACTGCACAGCCCGTCCAGCTGTTTTTGTCTTTCATAAAGCCTGCTACGAGCTTGCACATTTTTACTATAGTCATAATAAGGAATACTATTGTAAGTGCAAAAATGATGAGTCCTCTTGACTGCAAAAGGTCGATATACTCATTATAAGAGCGGTCTATTATAGCACCCGACTCGAATATCGTTCCCCAGTTGTCTGGACCGGTTCCCCAGATAAGGTTTTGCTCGGCAGTATACATTCCGTCGTCCCACAGATAAGGATATATCCACTGTTCGGTATCATCGCCTCTGCCTGTGCCTGTGATAGAAAGTCTGTCGAAGCTGTCATGGAAGATTATTTTCTCGTCCATAAGTCTGAACTCGTTTGAGGCGAAAAGTCCAGCAAAGATCCCTCCTGCGACTATAAAAGCCACAAGGCAGGCTATAAAAGGTTTCTTATCCTTTGCAAAGCCCGACTTTACAGCGGCAATCATAAGAGATATAACATAAACCGCACCAAGTCCCAAGATAGCAGGGACAACGCAGGCGAGGATATCAGCCGCTGTCATAAGAGCAAGGGAGATAGCATAGAATATCTTTCTTACCTTTTTATCATCATAGAGCATACCATTAAGCGCAAAAGCAGATATCACTGTAAGCACTGCCGCCAATGCAAAAGGCGTACACAAAAAGCCTGTTGCGATATATTCCTTTGTCTAGGTCATACCGCCTGATGAGAAGCCCGAGAATATCTCTTTGAAATAGTTTGGAACTATTTTTGCGGTGGCAGGTATAGCCTGCAAAATTCCCATGATAGCTTCAAATGCGCCTATTCCTACGATAAAGTCTGAAAGCTTTATCCTGCGGTCGTCAGCCGTAACTGTCATTCCTGCGGCAAAAAGTCCCCAATAGCCAAGTATGGTGAGCATACCCTCGGAGCGGTCGAGATAGCCGTAGAAAGATGTGAAGATATCCGCTGAAAGCAAGCAAGATATCACCGACAGAAGCACCACCGCAAGTGGTACGATAAGGCTCTTGTTGTCTTTAAGCTCCACCTGCTTTTTCATGTTGGCAATAAGGAAAATGATAAATCCCACAAAGCCGACCGCAAGCACAGCGGCAGATATAAAGAATATAAATTTTTCGTTTAGATAAAGGGTACGGTTGACGCTTTCGTCCATACCATATTTGATATTCTGTGTGAAATAATACGGAATTGTGATAACGCACAGAACAAGCACAGCAATAATGCTGTAAACTCCGCACAGCTTTTGTGCAGACTCGGCAGACATATTCAGAATAAAATCCGACTTTTCCGAACTGCCGAAAAGGTGCTTTTTACCTTGATTGGTAGTGACCTCTTTTTTCTCTTTTGCTTTTGACATAAAAAATCCCCCAAAAAGCATAGATATTTTATTATTTTATGATTGATAATTAAAAATCATCGCCGCAGGCGATACCTTAATTCCTCACTCCTCATTCCTCACTTAAAGCGAAGCGGTGCGGAGAAATAAAAAAGCAGGCAAACCCTAAAGTCTGCCCGCTGTTTACACAATTTACTTTGCGTATTCGATAGCTCTGCTCTCACGGATAAGATTGACCTTGATCTGTCCCGGATAATCCATTTCAGTTTCGATCCTCTTAGCGATCTCACGAGCAACGAGCACCATTTTTTCATCGTTGATCTTCTCAGGCTGTACCATGATACGAACCTCACGGCCTGCCTGTATAGCAAAGGATTTCTCAACGCCCTCGTAGGACGTGCAGATCTCCTCAAGCTTCTGGAGCCTCTTGATATAGTTCTCATAGTTCTCGCTTCTTGCTCCCGGTCTAGCGGCGCTTATTGCGTCTGCCGCCTGAACAAGTGCCGCAACAACAGTTCTTGTTTCAACGTCGCCATGGTGAGCCTCGATAGCATGAATAACTTCAGGGCTTTCCTTGTACTTCTTACATACGTCAACACCTATCTGAACGTGCGAGCCTTCTATCTCATAGCTGAGAGCCTTTCCTATATCGTGGAGCAGTCCTGCTCTTCTTGCCAGATTTGCGTCAACGCCAAGCTCTGACGCCATCATTCCTGCAAGGTGAGCGACTTCAATAGAGTGGTTAAGCACGTTCTGTCTATAGCTCGTTCTATAGCGCAGACGTCCAAGAAGCTTAACAAGCTCGTGGTTCACGCCGTGAACATTGGTTTCGAGAATAGCTCTCTCGCCCTCCTGCTTGATCTTCAGCTCGACTTCACGCTTAGCCTTTTCTACCATTTCCTCAATGCGTGTAGGGTGTATACGTCCGTCCTGGATAAGCTTTTCAAGTGCGATCCTTGCGACCTCTCTTCTTACCTGATCAAAGCACGAGATGGTGATAGCCTCAGGGGTATCATCAATGATAAGATCAACGCCTGTGAGAGTTTCGATAGTTCTGATATTTCTTCCCTCACGTCCGATTATCCTGCCCTTCATCTCATCATTAGGCAATGCAACGACTGACACTGCTGATTCAGACACCTGATCGGCAGCACACCTTGAGATAGCAAGCGAGATATACTGTCTGGCCTTAGCCTCACAGTCCTCCTTCACCTGATTTTCAAAGTTTGTGACCCTTACAGCCTTTTCATGCACCAGATCCTCGTCCAGCTTTGAAAGCAGATAATCCTTAGCCTGATCCACAGTGAACTGAGATATCTTTTCAAGCATATCCAGCTGTGACTTCTTGATCCTGTCAGCCTCAGCCACCTTTTCGTCAGCATTTTTCAGCTTGTTCTGGAGAGTTTCTTCCTTTTTCTCCAAATTATCGAGCTTTCTGTCGATAGACTCCTCTTTCTGCTGAACACGTCTTTCCTGTCTGGAAACTTCGATCCTTCTCTCTTTAAGCTCTTTTTCCGTTTCCTGGCGTGACTTGTGGATCTCGTCTTTCGCCTCGATCAATGCCTCTTTTTTCAGAGTTTCAGCGTTTTTCTTTGCGTCGTCAACGATACGCTCCGCTTCCTTTTCCGCAGAGCCTACAGCAGCTTCGGCTGTCTTTTTGCGATAGCTTATACCCTGTTTGAAGCAGATAAATCCGCTCACACCGGCACCAAGAACAAGAGCAACTACACATAGTAGAATAGCAATACCTGGTTCCATGTATAGCTTTCCTCCTTCTTAGAAAGTATGGATATCCATATTTTGTGCGTAAAAAACGCATGAAAAAAAGATATCCACCTGATATTAAATTGTAAAGATACAAAATTGCAAAATTTATTTTATAAAAAACATCAGAATAATACAAAAAACTATACTTCATCTTTCAGTTATATAAAAATTATAATGCATAATATTATTGTATAATAAAACTTCTCTGTTGTCAAGAATTTTTTTAGTTAAATCCACAAAATTATATATTTTCTAACAAACCCCTTGACAAGCGGGTGAAGAGGTGTTAAAATGTTAGTCGAAGCAAAAGATAAAGTCTTTTGCAGTTATACTTGAAAGCTTTGACGGGGAAGCCCCTCGGCGAAAGGTCTTTTCAGAGAGCGCCGCACGTTTTTATACGAGCTGTGAGCGGTGCAGGACTATGCAGAGTGAGGATACCGCCCCTGAGTGCGTTTAATACACGCCGCAGGCTCAGCGTTAAAGGAGCGGCTAATGAGTTGTGCAGGAAACTGCGCATGAAGTTGGGTGGAACCACGATATCATCGTCCCATAGGATATTTGTATCCTATGGGATTTTTTTGTTATGCAAGAGGGTGATGATACTATGAAAGACAGGAAAGCCATGAAAACAAGGCGTATCCTTGCGATCATTTGCTATACCATTGGGTTTTGCGCTTATGGTGCAGCGGGATATGTTTGCTGGTTATCATGGAACGGGACTATATCCAACAAGCAAGGGTTTCTCACCTTTCTGCCCATATGGATAGTATCATACTGGTTCAACACATTTTTCTCTCAGCTTGTTTGCCGGGTGAAAAAAGACGGCTCCAGGCAATGGGCTATCAAAAAAAGGGCAAGGCACGTTTTGAGCGACATTTCAACGGTACTGAGCGTAGTGCTTCTTTGCTTCTGGATATATGTGTATGTTTCGCAGTATACTGAACTGCTGAACTTCAAATAATATGACTGTAGGGGTGACCTGAGGTCGCCCGAATTATAAAAGACCATACGCAAGAAAACGCAGGGTGATATGCGGGCGAACGCTGTTCGCCCCTACAATGGACGAATTTCAAATGAAAAAGACGTGTAATTTACACGTTATAATAAAGAATTACATTATTTTATAAATTGGAGGAATCAAAAATGATAAAGCTGAAATTAAAAGACGGCTCTGTCCGTGAGATTGAAAAGGCAATGCCTGCGAGCGAGATAATCAAGGATATCGGCATGGGACTTTACAAGGCTGCCTGCTGCGTAAAGCTGGACGGCGAAGTTTTCGACATGAGAACTGTCGTTGACCATGACTGCCATTTTGAGGTCATGACTTTTGACTCAAAGGCTGGTAAGGAAACTTTCTGGCACACAGCTTCTCACCTTATGGCACAGGCTGTAAAAAATCTTTATCCTGAGGCAAAGCTTGCAAGAGGCCCTGCTACAGACACAGGCTTCTACTATGATTTTGAGGTAGAAAAGCCTTTTACGCCTGCTGACCTTGAAAAGATACAGGCTGAAATGAAGAAGCTTGCAAAAGAGGGCTATGCTTTGGAGCGTTTTGAGCTTTCTGCTGACGAGGCTATAAAGCTCATGGAGGAAAGACACGAAGATTACAAGGTAGAGCTTATCCACAAGCATGACGATAAGGGCGAAAAGCTTTCATTCTACAAGCAGGGTGATTTCGTTGACCTTTGCGCAGGTCCACACATAATGAGCGTTGCGCCTATCAAGGCTGTTAAGCTTCTTTCATGCACAGGTGCATACTGGGGCAAGGCAGAGGACGGCAAGCAGCTTTCAAGAATTTACGGAACCGCATTCCCTAAGGCTTCAATGCTCGATGAGTTCCTTAAACAGCAGGAGGAAGCTAAGCTTCGTGACCACAACAAGATAGGCAGAGAGCTTGAATATTTCACAACTGTTGATTGTATCGGTCAGGGACTTCCTGTTATGCTTCCAAAGGGCGCAAGAGTTATCCAGCTTCTCCAGCGTTGGGTAGAAGATGTGGAGCAGGCAAAGGGCTGTCTGCTTACAAAGACTCCGCTTTTCGCAAAGAGAGATCTTTATAAGATATCAGGTCACTGGGATCACTATCTTGACGGAATGTTCATTCTTGGCGACCCATATGACGAGGAAAAAGAGTGCTTCGCACTTCGTCCGATGACTTGCCCATTCCAGTATCAGGTATTCCTTAACAGACAGCGTTCATACAGAGAGCTTCCAATGAGATTGACAGAGACTTCTACGCTGTTCAGAAACGAGGACAGCGGTGAGATGCACGGTCTTATCAGAGTAAGACAGTTCACTATCTCTGAGGGTCACTACATTCTCAGACCTGACCAGCTTGAAGAAGAGTTCAAGGGCTGTTTGGAGCTTGCCAAGTATTTCCTTGACACTGTTGGTCTGCTTGATGACTGCACATTCAGATTCTCACAATGGGATCCTGCTAACCCTAAGAACAAGTACGAGGGTACGGCTGAGCAGTGGGAGCACGCACAGGCTGCAATGAAGACTATTCTTGACGACCTTGGCGTTGATTACGATATCGGTATCGACGAGGCTGCGTTCTATGGTCCAAAGCTCGACATTCAGTACAAGAACGTATACGGCAAGGAAGACACGCTTGTTACTATCCAGATAGATATGCTTTTGGCTGAAAGATTTGGTATGTACTATGTTGACAAGGACGGTCAGAAGAAGCTTCCTTACATCATTCACAGAACTTCACTTGGCTGCTTTGAAAGAACACTTGCTTATATGCTTGAGCATTTCAACGGCGTTCTTCCTCTGTGGCTCGCTCCTGAGCAGGTAAGACTTCTTCCTATCAAGGAGGGTCATGCTGAATACGCTCAGAAGATAGCTGACAGAATGACTGCTATGGGCATGAGAGTTACTGTTGACAACAGAGATGAGAACATTGGTACTAAGATCAAGGCTGCAAGACTTGAGAGGATTCCTTATATGCTCATCATTGGCGACAACGAGGTAAACAGCAACACGGTTACAGTTCGTTCAAGAAAAGAGGGCGAGCTTCCTGCAATGCCTGTTGATGAGCTTATCGCTAAGCTTGATGAGGAGATAAAGACTAAGGCTAAGTAATCGGCTTTGTTATACAGACGTTTTATGCGATACCGCACAGGGGGAGTTTCTCTTGTGCGGCATTGCCGTTTATAAAATATGGAGCGGACAGGATAAAATCCGCTTCGGGAAAGAGGTAATAGATGAAATCAGATATGATCTGGACGCTTGTGGCATTTGCATTCTATTTGGCAGGAATGCTTCTCATAGGTGCTGCATATATGAAGAAAACAAAAAGCTCCGAGGACTTTTTCCTTGGCGGCAGAGGACTTAACGGCTGGGTAGCGGCACTTTCTGCTCAGGCTTCTGATATGTCGGGCTGGATGCTCATGGGTCTGCCTGGCGCTGTTTACGCATTCGGAACAGGGCAGATATGGATAGCTGTAGGTCTGCTTATCGGCACTATACTTAACTGGGCGATAGTTTCGGGCAGACTGAGAAGATACACTATAAGAGCGAACAACTCAATGACGCTTCCTAAGTATCTTGAAAACAGATTTGAGGACAAGCACAAGATAATGCTTTTGGTATCGTCGGTGGCAATCGTCATATTCTTCCTTGTTTACACAGCGTCTGCTCTTTCGGCAGGCGGAAAGCTTTTCAACTCTATATTCGGTATCGACTACAAGATATGTCTTACTATCGGTGCGGTAGTAATTTTGGGATACACTTTCATGGGTGGATTTATGGCAGTATGTGTAACGGACTTTGTTCAGGGTCTGCTCATGCTGGCAGGAGTTGTGACTATACCTATCATCGCATTTTTCCTTGTTGGAGCAGGAAACGTTATGGACAACATCACTGCAAGCGGTGTTGAGGCACATCACTATCTTAACATATTCAATGATGAAAAGGGTCAGACCCTTTCAGCCATCGACATAATCTCTAAGCTCGGCTGGGCACTTGGTTATTTCGGTATGCCGCACATTCTGGTAAGATTTATGGCTATAAGCTCTGAAAAAGAGGTAAAAAAGTCAAGAGTTATAGGCTGTGTATGGTGTGCTATATCACTTTGCTTCGCTTGCTTTATAGCTATCGTGGGCAGGGCTTATCTTGTGCCTGCACTTGCAAACAACAAGTCTGAGAATGTTTTCATCGAGATGATACAGAAGGTATTCAACTCCGATATTGGTCTGCCATTCGTCGGCGGAATTTTCCTTTGCGGAATACTGGCTGCCATAATGTCAACAGCTGATTCGCAGCTGCTTGTAACTGCCTCATCGGTATCGGAGGATATTTACCACTCATGTATTGCACCTAAGGCAGAGAGCAAGAAGGTACTGCTTGTGAGCAGGATAACAGTTCTTGCTGTAGCGGTAGTGGCATACATAATAGCACTTGACCCTAAAAGCAGTATAATGGGTCTTGTTTCAAACGCATGGGCAGGTCTTGGAGCTTCGTTTGGTCCGATAATACTTATGTCCCTTTATTGGAGGAGAACAAACCTTGCAGGTGCGGCGGCAGGCGTTGCCAGCGGTGCGTTATCGGTAATAATATGGGATTACATACCTCTTGCAGGTGGACAGACTTTAGGTGACAAGACGGGGCTTTACTCATTGGTAGTAGGTTTTGCGGTAAGTCTTATACTTATTATTATAGTGAGCCTTTGCACAAAGAAACCGTCCGAGGAAATGCTGAAGGCATTTGATGATGTCAAGAACGGTGTGAACTGCGGTTGTGATGAAAAAGCATAACAAAGTAAAAGGTCCATGGGTACGCCCACGGACCTTTTGTATTTTATCTTTTAGCTATCATACTTTTCCTTATTTTCGCATCTGAATTCCGTAAACACCGCTTTATTGCCTT